>Ga0210394_10001206_pt1 | contig 42957 bp, 69 predicted proteins | sample IncBWC12MmetaG_FD_160121 | JGI IMG/M metagenome (GOLD analysis project Ga0210394, IMG submission 160121) | Forest soil microbial communities from Barre Woods Harvard Forest LTER site, Petersham, Massachusetts, United States - Inc-BW-C-12-M | ecosystem: Environmental > Terrestrial > Soil >...
GTCTTTTGGTGCAGCGTCTCACTGTAGCAGACGGAAAGATGCGGCATCGATATTTCGGTGCGCTCGACCTGCGGCCCGATCAGGATGGCATGTCCCTCCGGCTCCCAATCGGTGTTGTGGTAGAGCAGCAATCGCTTGATCGTCGGGCCCGGGTTGGTGACGATCGACAGCACGGAAGGGTCGTAACATACCGCGAGGTCAATCGGGGTCTTCGTATACGTCGGCACCCAGGTCACGCAATTGGCGCCCAGCGAATAGCCGATCACGACCAGATGGCCGGTGCCGTGAGCCCTCCACTCCGAAATGTCGGTCGCAATCAGCGCCGGGTCGCTCCACGAATAGGTCGACACCACCGCCGCCGGGTATAGCCCCGCAATGCGCTGCGACAGCAGATACATCCCGAACGACGTGAACACCCCGCCCTGGCCGTAGATCACACAGACTTTCATCAATACCTCAAGCCACGCCGCGTCCGCTCCCACCACAGAAATCTGTGCCAGCCCCAGATGTACGGATTGGCGAACGAGTTGCGGACGATCGGCAGATGAGCGTCGCCCCAATCCATTTCCATCGCCAATTGCGGTGACATATTTTCCCGCAGCAGATGCATGCATTCCTCCCACCAAAAGGCAAACGCGCCCATCAATCGCCCTCCGACACATCGTCGAAGCCGCGGTGCTCCGCCTGACGCTTGTGCAGCGCCGCATAGGCCTCGTTCACCTGTTCCGGCAGAACGAGGTCATTGCGGAGCACCCAATCCAGCACCAGCAACAGCTCATCCAACCCGCTCATTCCACTCATAACCCGCATCTCAAACCTCCAACTTGTGCCTGCAACACTAAGACGATTTGCAAAACCACCGGATAGAATTTTTTCCGGGGGTGTACGGGTTGCGGGGCGCCTCGATTTCAAATCTCGCGACCCATCGAGGTTGGAAAACCGCGGGGCGCCAGGGGCGGGGCGGGGCGGGGCGAGGGTGCATAGCGTGTGCATAGGGGAAACAGGCCGCTAAACCGTTGATATTGCTACTAGACCATGTGATTACTAATCGCACGCTCTCACCGACGCTAGATATAGTGCGTGAACAAACGGTGAATTAACGGCGAATCAGGCTTGAAAAGCCGCTCGCTACGGGTAGAAAACTCGCGTTCTTTCGCGTTGGCGGTCCAAACATGTAAAAGCTTGGTTCAATTTCAGACGGGCCTCGGCACCGAGACTGCCGGTCCGAATGATGTTGTAGACGTGCACTCGGGTGAGGCCGGAAGCTTCGGTGACGCTATTGAGCGTTGGGGCTCGCCTGGCGTATCGCTCGCCTTGCGGAGAGTATCGGAGCGCTTTCAGTCGGCGGACGATCTCAGCATCTGAGAGCATCTTGACTGGCCTTTCTGAGGTTAAAGGAAGTGTGGGTGCGCGCACACGTGGCGGCGGGCGAGAAAATGCTCGTTTTTTCTAATGGTTGTCAAGTACCATTTTTATGTTATTGATGTTGCTACTGATATATCAGCGATTATGTCAGGAATGCCACAATTGATTTCTTGACTTTGACTTTCGACTTTGCCATTCGCAAATTATGAGGACAGCCAAAGACCCTATGGCCCAGCGTGTGGCGCTGCGATTGCTCTCGCTAGGGATGGGTACGCCAGGGGAAATCGCCGCGTTTGCCGGTGTCTCCCGGCAGCTAATCGAGGGTTGGGCCAGATGCGCAAATCTGGATTGGCGACGAATCAGGAAAGAGCGGATTGGCCGCTCATGGTCTAAGGAACTGCAACGTGGGTTTGCGGTACAGCGCAAGGTACAGCGGCGGAAGCGTCGAAATGGTTCCGAGGGAGGCGGGGGACTATCACCGCTCCAGGACCAAGAAACGCTGGCCTATCAGATGCCGGACCTGCCGACATAAGGCGGCGGTCCATATGACCGAGGATGCGCTGCACGCCGCTCGCTTCCGGTGCAGCAAGTGCAATGGCCGCGATGTCGCCAAGCGGATTTAGCATCACATCATCGTGATAACGTACCTTATTGCTTGAACCTATCGCTTTGTCGTGCGACAAATAGAACGTCGAAAGGAAAACATCGTGGCAAAAACCTTCAAACTCGCAAATGGCAAGACCGCAACAATCATGATGGATTGGGGTAACGGCGTGGTGCAGTTCTCTTACACCAACTCGGAAGGCACCATCAAGGTTGTCCGTGGCAAGCTTGCCGATTGGCAGGATTTACACTCGGCTGGCCGAACCCGCTGCGGTAATGACATCAGCGGCATTTAGGGAGAGCGCGGATGAAAACGAAGTTTTACGACATTAAGGCCGACCATGACTTGCGCAAGTATTTCGTAGTCGAGCGCAACACTCAAAAAATCGTTGCCTCTTACTCGTATAAACCAAAGGAAAGCGACCGTGCTCAAGCGGCGGGTCGGGCACAAATTCACCGTTTGGAACTGAACCGCCGTTGAACCTGTCGCTTTGTCATATTACAAATGGACATCGCAACCACGGGAGAGACGCAATGACCGACCGACACGCGAGTCGCATGGTGCGATTTTGTCAACGCCATGGCCCGCGACGGCGCTATTTCGGTAGCGTTGGCGCAAAGGGCAACCCTATGACATTCGACCCGAATCAGATGGCCGAGCTCGCCGCACTCAAGCGCTACCGATACGAGCGGGATGGCGGCGGCGGGGCCAGCGTGGTGTACGAGACCTCTAAGGCGTACTGGGACAGCCGCGGCCTCAAGGAAATGTCCGAATGGAACCAATTGCGCATCGCCACACGCGAGCGGTTCCGCATGACCTGCCAGATACAGCGCGAACAATTCCGTCTCGCGTGCCTCACATCAAAGGAAGGGTTTTACCATGGCGACACGATTCCGTTCTAAGAAATGGTGCCCAAGCAAAGACCCGAATTACCGACAAACCGATGATTATTCGATGGGTTATGCGGTCGGCAAGGTGACAAGATGGAGATATGAACCTGGCGCCGACGGCAAGCCGCAAGCGGTGTTGCCCGGTGCTGAACGAAAGAGCGTCATGCCCACTCGCCGACTCGCGCGTGTGCCGCAGAAACCCTCCGACCATGGCCTATTCAGCGACGAGGCCGACCAGCTCGATTTGTTCGAAATGTTTCAGGATTAACCGGGAGAATCAACATGATGATTGCACGCGAATACGCTTTGGAAGTTTTCCGCCGCGCCGTTATCGACGCTTTGGATCAGGCAAGCGAGAAATGCTTCGGGACGCCCGGCCTACATGGTTGGAAGGATCAGGATTTACCGGCGTTGTTCAAAACCCTAGACCGGCATGTGGATAATTTGGCAGACCGTTTCGATGTCAAGCTTTCCGACATCTGACCTAGACAAACTCGCGTGTACCTGGCTGCTCGAGCGCGGTCTCTGCACACCTGCCGAGGCTGCCCGCCTGTCAGGCCGATCGCGCCAGATTGCGCGACATTGGGCAGGTAAGGGTCCGGGCCATCACGCTCGAGAGGAATATCTCAAACGCCAATTCGCGCGGGTGAAGCGCAAGCTTGATTTGTCAAATGACGCAGACGCGCGTAAGGAGGGACCATGAGCGAGATGCTGGAACGGGTGGCGCTGGCGTTGCTTGAGGCTGACATCGGGCCGGGAGGCTGGCCCGAAACCTGGGTCAATCGCGAGATTTGGTATCGACGCGCTCGTGCCGCCATTGCCGCGATGAGGGAACCGACGCTGGCGATGTTGCTGGCGACGGAAGATTGTCCCGGTATCGGCGATGAACGCGGCGGAGTCCGCGCCGAATGGGAAGCCATGATTGACGAGGCCCTGAAATGAGCCGAGCCCACCGAAGACACGGACGCATCAAGGTGGCGTTGCAACAATTGCTGGTGGCACGGGAAAGGGCCGGCGCGTATTACGGCCTGATCATCGACCCGGAAACCGATGCGATCGTCGCCGAGATACCGTTATGGAGCATGGCCGCCCGCGACGTGTTCGAACTTCAGATCGAATGGAGGTGCGACGAATGACCGCCCACATGCACCATACGCCCTCGCGCGCGAAACAATGTTGCGGGAACTGCGATGCGTGGCAGAAAGGACACATGCCCCGTAAATCCAATACGGAGCCCGTGTGTGGGTTTTGCAGGGCGGCCGGTCCTCACCTCGTCCAACTCATGCAACCGGGCCACAGCGTCACCGCAAGCGGTCCTGTGATGGTTCCAGTGAGCATCCCCAATGTTTGGCCGCCGGTCACCGAAAATGAATGGTGCCGGCTTTGGAAATGGCAGGATGATACCGATGACGACCACCGACCAGAGTGAACGACCGATAAGCGGTCACCAGATACAGGCGATCCAGAAGCAGATGCTGGCCGAGTTCCAGAGGGCGCTCGACGACGTGGAGTTGAGGAAGATCGCCTTGCAGCACGCGTGCGCCGCGCGTGACGTGTCCGATCCGGTCAGCCTCGCGCGGGAAATGCACGCGTTCCTGTCGGAAGGGGCGGCTGCGGTGCTGGCGAAATAGCTTGCAGCACCCAGCGCGGGTTCCATTTCTGGTCCGACACGATTTCCAGGCCGAAGGAAGCCAGGGCGGCTTTCATGAGGGTGCGCTGCACGTTGAGCGCAGTGGGGCTGCACGAGGTGCGGTGAGAATAAACAATTTCGGCCAACTCGGCGCGCCTGAGCCCAGCCTGCCCCGCACGGTCTAGCGTTTCAAAAATCCGCAGCTGCATCATGGTCAGCCTGGTCTCGACGCCAAGCGGTGGCACCGGCCTCCCGCAGCATGGGCAAACCTTCGGCTTGGTAGGATCAGGCCAATTGCCGTGCCGTTTGTTCATCGACCGTTTTTCCGCGCCATGACTTCGAGTAGCTCGCGCGATGCCTGCAGCCTGCCCTTTGCCGAGTCCTCGTGCGCAGCCACAGAAAGACCAGTAGTTATATTACTATTGTGATTGGCAGACGGTTGCCACTCTTTTGCTACCCCGTTTGCTGTAGCAATTGGTACAGCTTTTGCTCTGGCAATTGCTTTCGCGAAACCGCCACGCGCGCCAGCGATAGACCGTTGAATTATCTTGTGTTCTGCTTTTTGGAGTTCGGCGTCAATCCGCTTATGGCGCCAATTATTTTGAAACTTTTTTGCAATTGTTTCGCGATTTTTTTCCCAACTATATTTAGAAAGTTTTGCGATTATTGCGAGTTCCCTGTCGTTGTCCGGCAACCCGCCATGCTGCCAGTAATGACCGATCAGCAGCATGTAAGCGCCATGCTGCAGGGTACTCAGCTCCTGAGTGTCTCTGTGATAGTCGCCCCAATACCAAGGCATCCAGGCTGGGCCGCTCATGCGAATCATCTCCCTGAAAACGCCGAGGATAGACACGCCAAACTTAATTTCGGGTTAACCTACTTCCGCGCCTCGTTGTAGACCCGCATCGCGCACCCCTTGGCGTTCTGGTAAATCTCTGAGCCGGTGAACCGGAACAGTTTGATCCCCGCGCGCCGGATCATGATGTCGCGGCGGCGGTCGCGCGCCACGTCCTCGGGCTTGGTGTGGAACTCGTTGCCGTCGCATTCGATGAACACCGGCGCCGACTTGTGCGGCACAGCCAGGGCCCAATCGATCCGGTAGCGGCGCCACTTGAATTGCGGATAAAGAAACCATTCATCATCCATCAGCTCAAGCATGGCCAAACCAAACATCACCTCAATTGGCGACTCAGTAAATTTGGCCATCCGGGCGGCGGCCTCGACTTTCTCACGGAAAAAATGGCCCTCGCCAACGAAGGTATCTTCTTCCATCTCGATCACGGGTTAGCCCTGCGGTTCGCGCGCTGTTCTTTCCTGGTGGCCCACCGAACATTGCCCGGTTCGTAGTTGCCGTCATTGTCCGGGTAGCGATCCAGAGAATGTTGCGGACTTGGCTTCCGCCCAACGTCGGCTAGAAAGTTCTTGTAGTCCGCAAGCCAACGCTCACAAATCCTGACACCCCGGCCGTAATAATGCTTGTAGGCCGGACGCACGGTAGGGTTGGGGCAACATCGAGCTTTCATGTTGCGCCACGCCCGATATTCTGCCGTGTGGTCAGCATAGCTTTTCCCAGCATCACCATGCTTTTGGTGGGTTCTTTTAACGTATGGATGTAGGTCTTTCTCAGTAGCGTAATTTGTCATCGATCTTCACGTGTTGAGTGAACGCAGCAGGTGGAAGCCGCAATAGGGCCGGTTTTCGTATCGCGCGTTTCCACAAAAGGTAAACGGCCCGTCGCCGTGCGCCCACCGGCAGCCGTCGTCGTCGCAAACCTGCAGCAGGGTCAAGTCCTTTGGCAACGGTTCTTCAAGTAAAATATCAGGTTTGCGCGGCACCGACTTTGGCTTCGGTTTGGCCCCCACCCTGCGCGTCGGCAGGTATTTGGGCTTTGACGAGTCCTTCGAAACCCGGTTCAACGGATTACTCAACCCCAGCCTCCTTGCCTTGCCGCAGACCCCGCATCGCGTGTAATCGGTGGTGAACTCGCGGTTCAGTATCTTCACCATCATCCCATAAGACAAACTGTGCGTCGCTACCAGCGCGGCCAGGCGCTCCTCATGCATTTTCGGCCAGCGGGTTTCTGATCCCATCATCATCGCCTCCATGTCCGCCACGGGAGGGGCTGGCTATCGTTCAGGCCAAGGGGCGGCCATTTCAGAAACAGCGGGATATCCTCGATCGCCTCCATGAACTTCTCTTCGTCGAGCACGAACCGGGCCAGCACCTCACCGCGCCCACGGGCTGTTTGTTGACGCGGTGAGGCCTGACCAACCGCCGGGAACCGGGAGGGAAGGCCGGCGGGAGCTGGCATGAACGGGTTGGGAAGTTTTGATGTCATGGTTGAACATCCTGTTCCAGGTTGATGAAATCGTTGGCGGTTACCTGACCATCCGTCGCCTCGAAGATACGCCGGGCCAGGTCGCGCTTGGGCCAAGGCGCCTTTTCCTCGCAAAGCTGGGTGATCCGGCTCGGGCTGACTCCGATCCTAGCGGCGAACTCAACCTTCTTGATCCGGTTGAAATGGATATAGTCGCGAAGTTTCATTTTTTGAATCTATCAGCAAAAAAAATAAGCGCAAGTCGAATTTTTCTCTTGTAAAGAAATTCGCGCGCGCTTAAGGTAACGACCATGAGACACGATTACGAAGTCGATACCGTGCTGCTTGCCTTCTGGGCCGTCATCCTGCTGTCGGCGCTGATCTGGTTCGGGGCATGGGTCGCAGTATGGGGGATATTCGAATGAACCAACAGCAAGCGCTGGCGCTGGCCAAGGTGATCGGCTGCTTGGAGGGCATCGTCGAGGCTGGGCTGTTCTCCTCCAGCGACGCCGAATTGGAGGTCCGAATCATCATCGCGGAGGCCCTGGCGGCATTTGATCTGCCGGGCAGGCACGAGCTGAACAACATGCCGAGGTTGCCACAATGAGAATTGAAAAACCGGGAATCTATCGCGGCGTTTCGCCGGCCGACTATTTTCAAGACCCGTGCCCCGAACCGTCGCTAACGCAGTCGATCGCCAAGGTATTGCTGGAGCGCTCGCCCATGCACGCGTGGACGGAGCACCCGCGGCTAAATCCTCATTGGGAAGAGGACAATGACAAGAAATTCGATCTAGGCAACGTCGCGCACGCGCTGATGCTGGGTCGTGGCAAGGACTTCGAAATCCTGCCGTTCTTGGACTACCGCACCAAGGCGGCGCAGGAGGCACGGGTGGCAGCGCATGACGCCGGCAAGGTTGCTATTCTGCAGCATCAGTTTGAGCAGGCTTCCGACATGGTTGCATCTGCTGTCGATCAACTCGCAAGCCACGAAGATAGCGACGCCTTCGACAACGGTTGCCCCGAGGTGATGATCGCATGGCAGGAAGGTGGCATCTGGTGCCGCTCGCTGGTCGACTTCTTGACTGACGATCTGAGAAACATTACCGACTATAAGACCAAAGGGGTATCGGTCGCGCCGCATGTGATCGGAATGCACGCCGCAAACGATGGTTGGCACATCCAAGCAAACTTTATTTACCGTGGCCTCAATAGCCTTGATCCTGGCGGCATGGGCAAGCGTCGCTTCCGCTTTATCGCACAGGAAACCGAGCCTCCCTATGCACTGACCGTCATGCACATTGACGATCACTGGATGCTGATGGGCCACAAGCAGGTGGACATAGCGACCGCGACCTGGCGCCGCTGCATAAAAAACGATTTGTGGCCCGGCTACCCCGCCAAGGGCATCGTGCCGGAATTCCCCGGCTATAAGGAAAAGTTATGGCTCGATCGCGAACTCAGCGGCGAGTTTGACCCAACGGTGCAGATGGCGGGCTGATATGACCTACACTTTCCGGACTGCGCGCCGCAGCGAGGCCAAGCCGCTGATCGGGCTGTACGCCGAATCAGGTTGCGGGAAAACTTGGTCCGCGTTGCTACTCGCCCGCGGCTTTGCCGGCCCGCAAGGCAAGATCGGCATGATAGAAACGGAAGGAGGCCGCGGTGAGGCTTATGTCGGACGTGATCCTGTCGGTGATTATCTTGTTTGTCCTATTAGGGGAAGTTTTGCGCCAGCGGCATATGGCGATGCAATCACCGCGGCGGAAGAAGCGGCGCTGGACGTGCTGATCATCGACTCAGCGAGTCATGAGTGGGAAGGCGCTGGCGGCGTGCTGTCGATGGCGGCGGAGAATCAGGCCAACGGAGTCAAAGGCGTCTTGGTATGGCAAAAACCAAAGATAGAGCACCAAAGACATTTTATGTTGCGGCTTATGCAAACCCCTATCCCGCTGGTCATCGTGTGTATGAGGGCCAAATATCCTATGGTGCAAGTACCTGGGAAGTCGGAATGGTCCCGGTCGACGCAACTGGAGCCGAAGCAGGCCGACGATATTTTATTCGAGATGATGATCCACGGCTGGATTGATCAGGCTCATAACCTGCACGTCACCAAATACACGCTGCCGGAGCTGGCGAGCGTGATGGAGGACGGCAAGCCGATCACGCTGGAAACCGGGCAGAGGCTGGCGGCATGGGCACGCGGCGAGGAGGGGACTAGAAAGATCGATGACTTCATAGAGTGGGATACCAAACTGCAGACTGCAGCCCACAACGGCATCGACGCTCTGGCTGCCGAATGGAAACTTGTGCCGCGGCATCTGCAGACCGCGCTGAAATCCAATCTAGACACCATCCACAAGCCGGCTGCGGCAAAGGTGGCAGCATAACTACAGGGAGTTTGTCATGCTCTATGATCCAAGACGGGACGTGCAATCCGATCCGCTGCTGGTCACGACCCTGATCGCCTGGCTGGAAACGCAGCCACCGGATGAACTGTATTGTTTCAGCGACAAGACGGATTGCCTAATTGCGCAATACGGCGCCGCGCATGGTAGGCGTGGCTGGGATAATCTCACCTGTGTCGATCTGACCTGGTTGGGTTTTTATAACATCGCCGTCGGCGAGCCCTGGACGTTCGGTGGTGCGCTGGAACGCGCCCGTGCGGAGGTTAGTCGGTGATGTCATCCCCTGAAACAGAACATGAAGCGATCCGGCGTCTCCGAGCCTCGGTGACGGGCGACGATCCAACATTGGAATTTGGCGATCATAGCCCCTTTGACGACATTCGGGTTTTACTGGCTGAGTATGATCGTCTCTGTTCTGCCCAAAAACACGCGCCGGTCGCGTGGCTATACGAATCTTGGAACGGCGAGGACGATTGGAGCAAGCACATTACCTTTGAAAAACCAGAGGGCGAGAAGTGGCAGCGCAATATCGTCGCGCTGTATCCCGGTCCTGTTGCATCGACGAACAGTCCAACCGTGTACGAGATGGTCAGAGAGGCCTATGCGAACGGGTTTGAGGACGGGAAGTTAGCGCATAAAACGCCGCCAGCTATTCTTTCATCGACTGATCGGCCCGAGATCATTCCGCCATCGGCCGACATTCCGACCCGCGAGCAGATACGGGATGCACTGGAAAAGCAATACGGCAAGCCTGTTCCTCATACTGACAGCGCTGTGGCGCGCCCAAACAGGACCGAAGGTAAGTGACTGCCTATTACAACGAGAATCGACCTTGACGGGAAATGGCGCTGCCAAAAGTGCGGCAACCCGGTTGATATGGCATCCGTTGCCCGATCTGGTGCGAAGGAAAGATGATATTCCATGCCAAAAACCTTTCACGGCTGGTGCGTGATGATCGCGTTCCTCGGCGCGTTCTTCCTGCCATACCTGTTCGTGATCCTGACGGTTCATGGTTGCACCCCGTATGAAAAAACCGCCGATGAGACCAACTGGCACCGCTGCATGAGGCAGGCCACGGACCCGATCGGACGCGACGACAAGTGCCGGGATTTGCAGTAGCCGCGCCGCTAGTGAGGCGGCAAATGAGAGATATAGGTCATCACGGCGACCAGAAACGCCGCCGCAGCAATTGCGACGCCGGCTACTCCCAATAACATCGCCCGGCTATCGGATGAATCGACTCGACCCTCGCCGCGGGCGGATGTCATGCCGGCGGTGCGGTTTTCCATCGCGGTCATGCGGTCCTTCAGGTCGCCTAGGCCACCGGCGAGGTTAGCGGTCTTGGTGTCGATGATGTTGATCATGGCATCGATCTGCTTGGTGAACCCCGCCTCGATTTTTGCCGTGGCTTCCTTGGCGGCCGCGAACGCCGCGTCCACCGCCAGCTTGGTGTCACCGGCGCGCTGGTCGGTACGGGTGTCGCGCTCCGAGAATTGTGCCGCAACACCTAGAAAGCGTTCGGTGGTGACGGCAGCCAGTTCCTCCACCTTGGACAGCATCAGCGCGTGCAGGTGCTCGATCTGCTCCCTCACCTTGTCGTCGCGCACGTCGACCGCCTTGTGAACTCCCTTCAGGTCTTCATCGGTGCCATCGAGGCGGGTTTCGAGCAGTTCGCGCAGCGCCGTGATCTGGCGGTCGACGGTGGTCGGCACCCGCGTCAGGTCGGCCTGAAACAGGTCTTGCGCCTTTTCCTGCGCGTCGAGCCGGGCGACAATCACCTGGACTGCGGCGTCAATGGCCTTGTCGATCGCCGCTTGGGTGATCTGGGATGGGTTCGGCAGCGGGTTGGTATCGGCTGCCATTGCCCTAGCGGTGGCGCCGCCCTTGCACGAAATGCCCGTTGATCGGGACACCGTTGACGGAGGGCCATGCCGCGCCGCGCAGCCTGCCGGACGCCGCGGGCACTACCGCCGCGCAGATTGAGGCCGCCACCTGGTTGATGATGGTAACAACCGACGCCGAGCCCGGAATGAAGGTGGCGACAATGGCCGCCACGGTCGCCTCGGTCGGCTGGAAACCACAGATTTTTACGGCCAGCGCCTGGATGTTGGCGATCTCGGTGGCGATCGGCTGGCCGGTGATCGGGTCGGTCCCCGGAGCCGTGCCTGTGGTAGCGCAGCCGCCGAGCAGCAGGCTGCCGGCAACTGCCACACTTGCGAGAAATCTCCTCATGGGTTTTTCCTCTTTGGTTTGGCGGCTGGTTTCATCGGGCCGGGTCCGGGCGCGTTGAGTGCCGCGGTCAGAACTTCGGCGACCACGGTTCTCACCTCGTCGTCGCTGATCATGTGGCCCCACACCGAGGCGTCGGCGACGGCACGCGCGGCGTCGAACCCTGCGGATAGCTGGGCGAAGGTCGGTTCTACCATCATGTCATGCTCCCATATTAGCGGCGTAGGCACGCAGCGCGGTTGCATCGAATCCTTCCGGTGAAAGACCTTTTGCATCGAGAATGTCAAGGGAAAGGTAGGCCCTGGCCTCATCGCTGTAGCGCTCATAGAAGGCTTGCGTCATCTCCTGGGCGGTGCCCCAGGTGATCACCACGACGTTGCCGGTGACGATGCGGCCCACCGCCGGAATGAAGTGACCGCCCTCGATTTTGGTACCTTCTTCGACCGTCCACGGCACCCCGAGGTCGTTCTGCGCCATTGCGCTCTTGGGTAGTTCGATGCCGATGCCGCAGCCGCCGAACAGGTAGGTAGCAAGAACCATCTGGTCCCAATCTCCGATTGCCAGCGAGACGTGGCAATCGATCTTGTGGCGAGAGGTGATGTTGACAGCATCGCGTATCCCGGTCGTGCGCCAGTATTCGGCGCCGGCCTGCATGTCGGTGCCCTGGTCGGTGGCGTCGGTGTAGGCAAAGCCGGTCACCGCGGCATAGTCGGAGAGCACATCGGCGGTGGTGATTCGGACCCGCGGCCGGCCGCCCATCAGCGACCAGGCATATTCCAGATGTGCCGCTCCGGCCCAGACACAATCACCCCACTGGTCGTTGCCGAGCATGTGCCATTCGTCGACTAAACCCTGGTGCCCGAAGGTTGCTGGCGGCACCGGCAGGTTCGGCGCATAAAAGAAATCCCTGAAAGCCAGGGTGGTGGAGGCGCGGGCCGGTTTTTTGCCGAGCTTTTTCACTTGGTTTTTCCTGCCCCGGTTCGCAACACCCTGATCTGTTCCTCCGCCGAGCCATCGACCACGGTGGTGTTGCCCGGCATCTTCATCGCCAGATCATGTCCGGCCGGCGTGTTGTTGACGATGATCGCCTGTACTGGCGATTCCGGGTTCTTGGCCAGCGTATCGACCACAGCCACCGCGTTGGTGTCGGTGTGGGTGAACATGCCCCAGATCAGCGGGATCGCCGAAGCCACTACCCCGCCCCACATCTCCAGGTTCGATGAGCTGGCATATCCGTGAGCGATGATGAAAGGCCCGAAAGTAGCGATCAGCCAGCGGACGAAAGCCTTGGACTGTTCGGCGTTCATGACGATCATCCCTTTCATGTGACCATAGAAAGCGCGTTATTTTGCACAAATGCAACCCGATTTAGCCATCCGCGCAGGAACCGGGGCTGTCCGAGGCTGCGGTAGAAGGTGCTGGCCGCCGCCGAATAGCGCTGAATCACGGTGGTCGGGTCCAAGGTGGCGATGGCCTGGCGGGTAATCGGACCGATCCGCCCATCGGCATTGACACCCAGCGCCTGCTGCAGCAGCACCGTCGCCCGGTACGGTCCGGCCAGCACGCAATTGTTGAAATACATATAATCGAGCCCCGCCGGCATCATGTCGCCATAGGGTAACCAGTACTCATTGTGGTAGATGGCCTCTATATCGGCCTGCGGCGCGGTCCAGACATCGATCTTTGGCAGCCCCTGCTCTGCACGCCAAGCGTCATATTCGCGCTGGGTGATGCCTCTGGAGGTCCGCCCGCCGTGGTCTAAAGGGTCATCGTCGTTGCCGCCCTCCGATTCCAGCACCAGGGCGAGGCTTTTGGCGAAATTGGCAGCGACCATGACCTACCCCGGAATCAGCAGCGATGGCTTTACCGTAAACGTCGTGTCGGGCGAGGTACAGATCGCCGCACCCGTGGCCTGCCACTTGTAGGTCCATGTCCCCGAGACGCTGGGGATCAGTTGCTGGTGGAAGTGGCCCAGCGAATCACGGGTGATGGTACCGGGGAAGTTGAACGAGGAGGTAACACCGTTCGGATTGAGCATGAACAGCGTGATCACGGTCGGGTCGATATAGACCCCGGCCAGCGAGTCGATAAATTCGCCGTTGATCTGGATGTCGGTGTCGATTTCATAGATGCCCATGTAACCCGCTCCGCTCCAGCCCTGGCCTGATGGACTGTCCGATCCAACCGCCGCGAACAGGCCTGTGTCGAGGGCATTGGCGGAAAATACCGGGATATCGACACAGAACGCAAGCGACGGCACGCCGGTGATCGGCAGGATCGCGGTGGACAGGAACCCGCGCTGCGGGGTCTGACGCCACCACACCGCCCGTTCGTCGATATTCCATGCCCACCACGGGTTGATCCGCATCGGCGGCGGCAGCGGCGGCGGGAACGGCAGGTTAAGCAGGCCCTGCGGCGGCTGCCGCCAGATCGCCGATTCGTCGGTGTTGTAGTTCCAGCTCCAGAAGTTGGAGTTCGGCCGCAAGCCCAATAGCGGCACTATGGTCGAACTCTTCGGCGACGACTTCAGCCACATCTGCGGGTCGTCGAGATTGGCGTAGTTCCAGAACGGCGCAATGAACGGCTTGGCCTGCATCTGCGACGCCAGCAGGGCGCCGCGCTGGTACAGCGGCTGCCAGGTAACGGCGGCCTCGTTATAGGCCATGTACGGCCAGAGCTTCGGGATGACGGGGATCGGCTGTGCGGTCCGAATCACCAGGTCGCGGTTGGCCCACGGGAACCAGTGCGAGGCATCGTTATAGTCGTAAACGCCATTCCATTTCTTCTGCGGCGGCTGGCCGCCTACCGTCACGATTGCCGCGATGTCGCTGCGCAGCGCCTGCCACTGCCAGACCGACCAGTCGTCGACGCTCTGTGGCTTCCACTGCAGCGCAGCAAACGGGGAGGCCTGCGGGGCAGAGAAAATCGTGGTCGGCGTCTTGCGCGGCGGAATCACCAGATCGACCGCATCGTCGGCATGGCTGACCACGATGCCACTAGTCTTGTACGGCACCAGTTGCAGCGCTGGCGAGGTGGCCGGCGCGGCCCACTGCCAGTTCGATGTCTCGTTGAAATCATATTTGGCCTGCCGCGCCAGCGTCGGCGGCGTGAACGTCACCGAAACACTTGGGTGTGGCAGCACCCAGTTGTACCAGTCGGCCAGGTCATTCGGCCGCGGCACGTAGAACGGCGAATAAAACAGCACCGGCACGTTGGGCGTTACCAGAGCCGTGAAGGAATTCAGGGTTTCGGGCGCCGGGGACCAGTGTGACGACTCGTTATAGTCATAGCGCCACTGCTGGAAGAACGGTTTTCCGCCCTCTGTCAGTAGCTGGATCGGTGCCGAGTTGAGAGTTTCAGCCGTTACCTGCCAGGCCCCCGTTTCCTGATAGTCATAGTGCCACTGCTTGGTCGGCACCTGACCCGCGGCGCCGAACATCTTCTGTGCAGTAAGAAACTGGATAACCGGAGCCTTGATCGGTCCCTTCGACCATAGCTGGTCCTCCGCCGGCCGCGGGATGTAGAACGGAGGCTGGACGACGACAGTCACATCAGCACCATCGGCTGATAACCCGGCAGCGTGAACGACGGGGCGGCGGGAGTTTTCAGCATCGCCGCGAGATCAGTCTTCTGTGGATACCAGAATGACCACGGATCGTTCGACCATTGCAATAGTTGCGGAGTTGATAACAGGGCCGTGGTCCAGCAAACCGCGGCAATGCTCGCACCGCTCACAAGATTGGAACGCACGCCAGTGCCAATGCTGGCGATCCCCGCAGAGGGGGCCATGATGATCGCGCTGGGGGAACTGACTGGGAAGGTTATGACCTGTCCCGTGTCGAGACGTTTCAGGACAAACCGAGGCATCGAGGAAACAATGTCATTTATCAAAGTAACGGCAAGGAAGTAGGGGACGCCTATGGTAACCGAGACGCCAGTCGGGAAATCGACCGCCGAGTTGGTGTTCACCTCTATGCCAAGCGAGTTGAGCGTCAGTCGAATGGTGTTGGTGCCGCGCTGTGAGTCCGTAGTGAAAAGTACTCCCGCAGAATTGGAAGTATTGGCGACGAATATGCAGCCGATGGTCAGCGTCGTGTCTGTTGCCGTCGAGACAGGAACAGTTACCGCATCGGTCGTGCCGGAGAATTTTACGGCGGGGCCGAGCGCGGAATTGATCAGAGCGGTTGGCGACGCAGTGACGGTTCCGGCAGAACCGTTCATCAGGCTGATGAAATCGCCATTAAGCGCAACGCCCGAATACCGGATAAATCCCTGCGCGGCTGGATGCGCCCAATTGATCCCCGGCGCTGTCGCCGGAAAGACCAGCGGGTTCTTCGAACGAAAGGGCAGGATCAGGCCCATGGCCTAGTTGTTCAGGTTGATATTGTAGGTGCGGTATTTCACCGTCTGGGTGCCCGAGGTCAATGTGAAGCCGCTGTTGTTCTGACAGGCAAGCCGGAACGAGCCCGGCGGAATCTGAATCCCTGTCACCGCCCCAACCAGGGTTGTCTGGGAGGCTGCAGCAATCAATCCGATGGAGGGCAAAATATTCTGGGTATTGGCCGGCGTTGCGGCCTTTTGCGTGCCGTTGGTAAACTGCCCATCACCATAAGTAGTACCGTCCTGGTTCAAGGGCATGAGCCAGAAGGCAATATTGGCGCCCGCGACGATGGTGCTGGAAGCAATGACAAGGCTGATGGATACGTCCATGAACATGTCTTGCGCGGTCTGGTTGGTGATATCCGCAACCGACGAAACCACCGTCGAGCCGGTTGGCATCGAGGCCAGATCAGCCGAATTGATGGCCGTGGTCCATGTGTAACCAACGCCATTGCCTGCCGTCCATGCGGTACGACTGGCCATCGTGTGTTATCCACCCGTTACAGCGTTAAGGATGGCTCTAGCTCCGGCTTGGGTCGTTACGGCCGAACCGCCGACATAGTTCACGATGCCGTCCATGATGGTCTTGGCCTGGGCAATCTGGGTCGAGGACACTGCGCGCTGCAGCGATGGATAGGTCACCAGATTGATCGGGTGGGCCACGTTGGGCGTGCCGTCCGCGGTGCCCGGCGAACCGTCCGCATTCAGCGCCGTGGTGGCCATGGCGGCGACAATGGTGGCCACAGCGTCGTCGCTCCATGCCGCATCGAGGATAACCATCTGCTGGTAGATGCCGAGCAATTGCTGCGAAAGCGACATCAACTGGTTGGCAACCTGGATGGCCTGAGATTGCGGTGTAGCTGACATTTTCATCCCCTCAACTTCTGTAGCGCCAGGTTGGCAGGCCCGGAATTCGACGTGCCGATGTTGGTGGCCTGCGGGTTATAGGTCTGGACCGCGATATCGAAACAGGAATCGCACAGCATCGGGTCCGCTTCCGAATCGGGGATATGCAGGATGTTGCGGAGTTGGAACCGTTCGGCGAACGTCCGCAGTTTCGGCTCGTATTTCTGCAGGCAGTGCCGGCACACGGGTTTTCGTTCGGCGAGCGCAGTCAGGATCATCCGGGCGTGCAGCGAGGCGCCGAGTTCGGCCTCCTTGCTGTCCAATACCTTCTGGGCCTCGCGAGCCAGTTGCCACGCCTGATACCACGATTTCAGACTCATCATTCAGGCTCGTAAATCGTGTGGCAGCCAATCGCACCGGGGGTGCCGCCGGTATAGGCCGAGAGCGACAGTTCGCCGAACGAGGCAGTATTGCCCAGGATCAGCGGGCATTCCTCGACGCGGTTGGCGCGCCAGAAGTAGACGCCACCGAACGCATTCAGACTCATGTTCATCAGCTTCAAGGTCGCTGAGCGCTGCGGTGGCGTGGTCCAGGTGTTGTTGAGGACGACCGGAGCTGCGAGTGCGGCGGTGGCCGGGTCGAGCGCTGCGTCGGTGCCGATATTGGCCGGGAACGTGCCGGGCGTGGCGCCGACCGCGGAGTCTCTTGCCAGCAGCATGAATGTCGGCGAGGACGACGAGGCGGCCTGTCCCGAGATCGAGGTTTCCCACATCCTCACGACCTGGGTGGCGGAACCGCCTTGGATCGCATAGGGGTAGGTGGCGTTGGCCAGGGTAGTGGCGGCGTCGGCGGTGGCGGTTGGAGTAATGGTGACATATTGCACGATGCGTCTTGCCATAGCGGTAGTCCTTTCGCTGCGCTGTTGAGAAAGCTGTCTAAAATCCTCTTAAACGGCACGCACGGATGACCGAGCCGCATCAACAGTGAGCATCGATCACAAATATCATGGTCGCAGGAACGGCAATACCCCCGGCTGCGATCACGCTTCGGGTTGAGGATGATTGTATACTGACAATGGGAGCACTGCATAGTGGGCGATTTCAGCACCGTGCCGCCCGGAACAACCAGTTTTGACCCCACCGAGGCCGCCTGTTCGGCCGAGATGCCGGGCGAATTGGAATGGTCAACCTCGACATAGCCCTCCAGATCACGCTTGCGAACGGTGCTCACATCATTACCAGTCGGGCAGAGACGATCGGGGCGGCGCCAGTGGCGGCGGGCTTAATAGCCATCACAAGCGCAGCGGCACTAGCACCCGTCCCGTTGGTCCAGGTTCCGGCGATCGTACCTGCCGCGGCTTGGGTCCGCCATTCGGATTGAAGCCGGTTTGTGCCCGCCCCGGTATCGTTGAAAGGCCCCGTGAACCCGGTCCCGGCAGTTGATAGTATGGCGTCCTCGTTTTCGCAGGTGCAGGACCAGATCAAATCGCCATTGCCGGTTGTGGTGATGTTGCCCGAGGTCAGGGCATTCGCACCAGTGCCGGGAACCAGAACCTGACCAGTGTGCGAGGCGGTTGTGCCATCTGACGGTGTTGAACTAGCAAAACACCCCGAGAATTCGTCGGCTATCATGCAGACGTTGCCGCCGTTGGGACTAAGCGCGGCTGTGATGACGGTAGGGCCGCCGGCGGGAATATTGCCGAGGATAAAGGTCGCAGTGACGGCGAAGCTGCCCGAACCTTCCTTGACGTTATCGGTATACGTGCCGGGCGATGCGCCTGACGTGGCGGTGAAGGAATAGGAATTGCCCTTGTTGTCGGTGATCGAGGTGATCGTGGTGTTGTTGTCACCGAAGTGAACAGCCCCGATGACAGTATTGCCAGGCGTGACACCCGCACCAAAGGTTGTCGTCGCCGTGGTTTGTGACCCGCCTGCAAAGTTGGTAGCGCCCTGGACGCGAGTGAATGCCATCGTTGATCCTATGTCGCCGGTGGACCGGAGTTAGTGCCGTCAACCATGTTGGTGTTGCCGGTGTTGACGAGTGTCGGTGTGAAAGGACCGGCGGTGATACTGTCGTTGGCAATCGACCCCCATTTGCCCGCGCCGGTCTGCGATGCACCAGTGGGGTCGTAGTAATTGTAAAGTAGGTTAATGGTGTTTTTGGTATATCCGCCGCTGGTCCGGACGACTGCGGTGTTGGTCTGCCCCGATGTGCCCGGCCAAAGGTTGGTGTTGTAACCAATGGTCAGGGTACCGATGAACGAAATATTCGTTGAGGCATCCATGATGCTAAATGGCTGGGCCTGGGCCGTGGCCGTTGGATCGAACGATCCCGTGAAATTGAACTCGCAATCTACCGTATCCCAGCCGATGGTCGTGGAGTCCTGCCCCCATGCCTGAATGTTGTCGCCGTGATTGCCGTGGATCAGTGCTCCCCAACCGGACGTGCCGAAGAAGTTATACTTGACCGTCAGTGATGCCCCGGTGGTGTCCTCGGGGCTGAGTTGCGTATGGACGGCCCATGAATTTGTATAATAATTGTACTTTATGACGTGCGCGCCTTTGACCGTGTAGACGCATGTACCAAGGCCGCCGTCGATGGGAAAGATGCCGAACACGAAGAGGTCGCCGTTGCCGACGTTGGCGCCGAGATTGCTCGACAGGACTATCGATGTCGGGTTGACCGTCAGAACCGTGATTCCGGTAGCGCCGCCCGTTGCAGATGGAGTCGTGATATCCCATGCCGTATGCGAAGTGGTGATACCGGCAGTGCTGGCAAAGTGAAGCGTTGCGGTGCCGCTGCTGCTACTGTTGTTGGTGGTGAAAGGTTTATTGTTGCCGTCGATATAGTTGTTGATGACGGTCAGATTTGCCGGTTTGTTGGACGTGTTATCCCAAAGAAACGGCCGGGTGTTCGAACCCATCACGAATTTGCAGTTGCTTATGGTCGTGCCGCTGATGCCTGAATTCCAGTGGATCGACCAGCTATTTTCCAGACTGAAATCGTAGCCGTCTACCGTGACGTTGTTGTCACCAATGGTTAGTTCCTGACCACTCACCGTGGTGCCCGGCCCAAAGGTAACTCCACTTACAATTGTAGCCGGGTCTTTCAGGCTGGCATCGGTTGGATACTTTGAACGGTCGATTCCGACATAGTAATCAACGCCCGGTACCCACCACGGCGGCTGGTAGTAGTTTGGATCGGCAAGACCGTAGTTCGGCGGTCCCGAACCATAGACACGTTTATCAGCGTGCGCGGCAGCGTGGTAGGTGTTCAATAAAGTAGGATTTTGCGCGGTGCCAACAGGAGCCCCGGCGCTGCCATCGACCGCCGCGTAGGGGTCGCTGCCAGTAGTGCTAGGCAGGGTAGACGTGATCACTCCGCCGATCGTCGCCATGGCCTCGGCTCCGGTTGAGTCAGTGGCAGACGTTGTGACTGAAATCGCCATCTAGTACACAAAGGTCCACTGTCCTGGTGTGCCGGTCGGCGTGAAGGTGAGGCCGGGACTGATCGGGGTTGAGTACGTGAATGGTGCGATTCCGCCGGTTGGTGTCACCGTCAGCGTTCGGGTCGTACCTACCGGAGCAGACAGCGGCACCACGACTACGCCAAGCGTGAAACTGTCGATCATGGCAACAATGGTGAAGGCGCCGACGACGCCCGCGGTATCCTTGACGGTGCCACTGATGGTGGTGGATGTGGACATGATCTTTCCTTTACTGCAGCCGGTGTGCCGAAATCGTCGAGTCCTTGGAATTGCCGGTGGTGTTGAAGATGATCTTGCCAGTGGTCGCGGTGATGTCCCGGCAACTGATTTTGATGTTGGCAGCAGGCGAAGATAAAAATCCACTCAGGGCGATCGGCTCGATGTTGCTCGCCCCGGGGGTGTTGACCGCGGCTGACGCGATAACCGTGGTGCCATCCCACAACTTGCAATAGATCAGCGCGCCGCCGGCCGTGTCCAGAACGCTGACCGTGCCGGATGCCCACCACGTTCCGGTGGTGCCCTGGGCGACACTAGGCCCATCGAAATAGTTGGCGCTCACGTTCATGAGGACATCGGCACCGAGCGAGTTAGTCACGGGTGTCGACTTCGCCGAGATCACGCCTGCCGCGGCCTGAATCGTGACGTTATCCACCTCGACGCAGCCCAACTGCGAACTGCTGCCCTGCTGGCACTTGATGTCGTTGACGGTGTTGGTCAGGCCGCTCGCCGAGTTGAGCGTGAAGGCGCCGGTGTTGCCGGCAATCGAGGTGACGCCGGCGGCGGAGGCCAGTGTCGACACCTGCACGTTTTTCAACTGACCGGACGCCGCCTGATCCTGGATCAGAACCAGATCGGTGCCGGCGGGCAACGCCTTGTTGGTCAGCGCGCTAAGTGTGGAATATTGTGGCGCTGCGGCCGAGCCGGTGAAGTTGCCGAGCAGCGAGAACGCCGCACCGTTGGCCATCTTGGCGAGCGTCACCGCGCCGGGATTGATCGTCAGCACGCCGGATGAACTGAGCGTGGCATCGCCCGACAGTGTGAACCAGATCGGCGGCGTGCCGATGCCCTGCCCGATCAGGATTTGACCGCTCGAACCGCCGGCGGCGGGGAAGCCGCCATCCTTGATGATCGTGGTCGAACTGAATTGTGCGACATCACCCGGCGTGATTGGTCCGATTACGGTCACGGTGGATTGCGCCCATACCGGGTTACCTCCCAGGAGAACGAGGGCAAAAATCGCGTTACGTATAATATTCGAGCAGGACAATGACGTTGCTCCCTGCGCTCGACGCGATGGCGTTCATGCCGTTGGTCCAGGCCGGCGTGTTGGGCGGGCCGAACATCACACCCTGTAGCGGCTGGATCGCCACCGAACCGGCGCCGTTGACCGCCGCGTTGATTCCGATCGGCGACACCCACAGCGTGATCGAGGCCGATGGGTTGAAGACGTAGATGCCGGCGCGCTGGTTGTTGACGGCGGCGACCTGAATGCTGACGTTCGAGACCGTCGGCGCGGACAGGGCGTTAGGCGATGGGTAGGTGCTGGCCATCAGAACTGATACCCGGATGAATTGACGTTAACCGCGGTGGCGGTGGCATCCGCCGTCGTGGTGATGGTGATGGCGGTGTTGATCGCGCTCGATGGAAGGCAGGGCGTGAAGGTCGGCGACACGCTGCCCGGTGCGGTCAGTTGGAAGGTCTCCGAGCCGCCGGCAAGGCCCGCAACCGTGATCGGGCCGACGGCGCCGGTGCCGGAGGCCGACACAGTGAAGCTGCACAGCCAAGTTCGCTGCGTCGCCGAAGCGGCCAGCGTCGCGACCACCGCGCCGGTGGTGCCGGAGGCGTTGCCGACGATCTGGGTCGATCCGGTTGGCGCGCCGGTGCCGCCCGAGGTGCAGGTATTGCCGTTAAGGTCGACAACACAGGCGTTGAAACCGCCGGCGGTGTAGGGATTGGTCAAGGCCGAGCCGCAGGCCGAGACCGTGAAGCATTCGGATGCCGCGTTGGCAGGGAGGGTACCGAGCAGCAGAGCCCCTATGACATACCTTATCATGATACCTCCTCTAGGAACGGGACCAGGAATCATCCCCTCCGAAAATACAGCAGCGTCTGCGGGATCACGAATACCACACTAAAGGCGATTGCGGCATAGAGACGGTCCCGCGATGGGTCATAGATGGTCCAGAGCCAGATTGCCGAGCCGGTGAGCACTGCGATCAGCAGGAGCACGCGAGTAGCGCAGATTTCGGCCACGGCACGGGCCATTTCGATGTATGTCGGCGTGACATCCTCGTCTTTTTGCGGGCCGGGCTGCGTTGCGGTGAACAATGGGGTTGGATCGGTCATTTTAAATCCTGATGTATGCTAATCCAGCGATGGTTTTTATTGTTGGAATGCAATTCTCAGCCTCCATCACCACCAGATTGACAGTACCCTCCTTGACAAAGGCATCGGGAAAAATCTTGGTGCGATCTACCTCCAAATATCTTCGATCCTTGCCTAAACGGCGAGGGCCGCAGATGTTGTCGCCGCATCTTTCCTCATAGGGATAGTCTTGGGCGAACAACGTCCAAGTCCCGAAGCCCATGAAGCCAATCGGGACTTCCTTTCCACCAATGATTGAAAGCATATTTTCCCGAGTAGGCTTCTGACCTTCCGTCAGAACTCCATCACCAAAGTCGCTCATTTGTCAAAAAATCCTGTTTTGTCGTCGCCCCCGTTGATCTTGTAGCGGATAGCTAGAAGTTTGACGCCGTGGCCGATCGCCGAGAGCTTGTCCTGCTTGTTTTTCGACCGCAGCAGCTTGCGCACGGCATCTTCCATGGTTTTCAGGAAGTCATCGTCCTTGCCGTTCATCTCGGTCATGGGCCGCCGCCCTCTGCGAGTGGCGATGTCAGGGCGGAGCGCAATGCCGGCGCCGGAAGCGCGGCCGGAAGATTGGGCGCGACCTGATTTCCGAAATACATCTGAGCTAGTGGTGACATGATGGCGCGGCCGGCCAGAGTTGGCATCGCGGCCCCTGCAGCGGCGCCCACTCCTGCCCCTGTGCCTCCGCTCGCCGCACCACCTAATGCAGCGCCAGCACTGGACGTGATGAAACGCGCCAACTCGCGCTGTCCGGTGCCGGAGTTTGGCAGAGGCGTTAGCAGAATGTTGCCGGCTCGCGTTAGTTCGGCAAAATCCCCCTGCCCGCGGGAATACTCGCGCTGACCGCGCTGCGTGGAGGCGATCACCGAACGCAATTTCACTGGCGTAATGGTGCCCTCGGCTGCGGCTTCTCCAGCACCAGCGGCGGCCCGCGAAATCGGGATCAGGTTGCGATACTGTCGCCGTGCCTGCTGCCAAGCCTGCAAATCCTGCGGGTTGGTGATCGACCGAGCCATCATATCGTCCATCGCCTCGACATAACTGCCGAGCACTTGGCTATATTCCGGGTCGTTGCCGGCACCGCGCTGCAGCCGGGTCAGTCTCGAACGGAATCTCTGGTACTGATCGCCGGTCAGGACAGGTGATTGCGTCAGGCGGTTGAAAAAATCCCGTATCGTGTCATCCACCACCCCGCGTCGACTGCCTTGCTGGACCGTGGCGTGGTATTCGTCGCGTGCGGTTATGAGGTCGTTTAGAAATTGAGTGTCCTGCCGTCCGTTGTTGCGAGCGGCAATTGCGTCCATCTCGCCGCCGATCCTGTTAAACGCGCCATCGATCACGTCCGGTGTGGCGCGGTCGGCCACAATTCCGGCGCGCGTCAGCACCGCCGCTGTAAACTGCCGATTGACGGTTTCCATAGCCTCGGTGGCGCGTCCTCCGGCACCTGGTGCGTCGCCTAGATGGCTTTCGGCATACTGCAACGACTTGCTTCCGGTGCGCTGGCCGGCGGTAGCGGCGGTGATACCCTCGTTTGCCAAGGTCTGGGCCGCGGCGATGCGTTCCGCGGTAGCCGGAATTGGCGTGACGGCGCGGGCGGCGGCTGCGGGTGCCTTGCCTCCAACGATCGAGCCTGCGATGCGGGCCGGAGTTTCGAACTTGCTGCCTGCAGTTAGTTGTCCCGCCGCCTCGCCGCCGAGTGCAGATGCCGTCCCGGTAACTACTTTAGCTGGCAAACTGCCAGGACCGATATAACTTGCTGGATTTCCTAGCACTTCACCGACCGCAGCGCCAAATTTGCCCGCGGTGCCTTCCGGTTTGTGCATTTCTCCAGTGACGTTTTTCTCAATGATGCCGGTCGATTCGGTGGTACCAGGGATTTGCGACGGGTCTTGCCCCATCTCGATCGCCGCCGCCTTGCCGCCAGAACTCGCCGCAGACATGAATCCCTCTACCGCACCGCGCGGGATCGACTTGAAGAAATCGCCGATCCCGGAGGACTGCGCCGCGGCGGGTGGCGGTTCGGGCGTCGCGGCGGCTCCTGAAATCAGGTTTCGTTTCTTGGCTTCGTCATACAGCGCCTTCTTGTCCCCCGTCAGCAATCCGCGACGGTCGGCTTCGGCCAGTAATGCGGCGCGGTTTTCATCCATCACAGATTCTCAAGCGCTTTCTTGATCTCGTCATCCGACTTGCTGCCCCAGCTTCCCGAAGCTCCGCCGGTTTGTGGCGCCGATTCCCCTTTTGGCGTCGCCCAGCCACGTCTAGCATAGATGCTGGCGCGAGCTTTATCGGGGGCTGCCTCGGCAATAGCTGTTTCCGTCTCAAATCCCTTCAAAGAACCCATGACTGCCGACAACGGCATATTCGGATTGAGCGATTCGCGGGCGTGATCCTTGTCGGAAACCGTACCCTTGCCAGTGCCACCAGACAAAAGTCGCGCATAGAGATTGACCAGTGAGTTCATCTGTTGCACGTAGTTTGCAAAACCCTCGTCGCCGGCCTGCACCTTCCATTTATTCTCTACCGAGTCCCACCATGCCGTGCCCCTGCCGGCATTCTGTTGAGCCAAGGCCCGCACGTTCGGGATAGTATCGTGTACCTCTTCAACGACGGTCGCTATGTTGCCGGCCCGCCCGGCTATTGCCGTTTCTTCCCTTATGCGGCCCGCGCGTATGGCCTCCTGTTCCTCGATCTCGTCTTCGAAAGGCTTGCGGCCCAATTTCTCGGTCAGGTTCTGGATGATAGAATTCCGCGGCGACATCCGAACGCCGCTGACGCCGGCGCCGCCCTTGCCCTTCTCGTTGTAGGCCCCGAGGTCGCCCTGCTCCTTTATGTGCTTGAACGTCATCTGCTGTGCCGTCGTCCACGGCTGCCCGGTAGACGGGTCGACGCCGTTGGGATCGATCTGACCGCTGGCGATCCGTTCGTAGGTCAGCCGCTTGATCGCCTTTTCATTCTCCAGGGTTTTGTTGAGTTGTTCGGTAGACAATTCCAGCTTGCCGGTGTTCTGGACGCCCTTCTCGTAAATCTGCGCCACCATCGTGAAATTTTTGGCGGTCGCCGCCTGATACATGATGTCGTCGTGATACTTGACGGCAGTGAGCGCGATTGCAGACATCTGTTCATCGATGTTGTGCTGGTTGTTTTCCAGAGCCAGTTGGTACTGCTCCAACACGGTGCGGTTGTTGAGGATGGTCTGCTTGGTCTTCTCCTGCCACTCTTTCGTGGCCGCCTCGTACTGCACTAGGTTGCCGCTCTGCCAGCCGTTGACCGCGGCACCGAACGCGCCGAGCGCGGCGCCACCGGGCTGCCGGGTGAAGCGGCTGGAGATCGCGCCGAGCACCGCCATGGCGGAAGCAAATTCCAGCGAGTTCTTCTGGAAGTCCTTGGCGTCGGGCGGCGAGCCCTCGATCTTCTGCAGGTTCGGTGTCTGCGGGCGCTGCGCCTCAGCCTGCCGCAGTTTGCCATACGGTCCAGCCAGTTCCTGACGCTCTTTCGCCTGATCGGCTTGCGCCTGCTTCTGCACATCTTCGAGGCCGGGCGTGCCGAGCGGCGAGGGTTTCGGTGTGCCGCGGCGCCAGTCATCGTATGGGTTCTGACCCTCCGGCTGATCCGGCATTCGGTACGTTCCTGGGTATAGTGCTGCCTGATCGTCTGCCATCACGCCACCAGTGCCAGTGATTCGAGGACGGTTGCGGGGTCTTCACCGGCGAGACCAAGCGAGGACAGGGCCGAACTTGAACTTGCGGCCGATGAGCCACCGCCCGCCAAGGCCGACATGCCGAACATCTTGCCGATCGCCCCGAATGCGCTGGTCAGGTTGCTGGAATAGGCGGTGTCGAGTTGCACCTGGGCATTGCCGGCCTGGATCAGGGCCTGATCGGCCGCACTGATCTCCGCGCCGCCAGTCTGCATCAGGGAATTGCCGCTGCTGATCTGACCGAGACCTAGCGCGATCGTCGACTGGATCATCTGCTGCGCCATCGCATTCACCTGCGCGTCGTTATTGGCGGTTTGCGTGATCGCAGCGGTGTCGGCGTCGGGATTACGTCCCATGTTGTAGAACATCTGCCGCGACTGGTTAGTGAGACCCGAACTGTACTGGCCGAGTTGCGCCGTCTGCGGCGCGGTCAACTGCCCAGCCGCAGCGTTAGCCAGCGTTTGCTCTCCGGCATTCACAAAGCCCTGGCCCTGCGAGATGTTGCCGGCCCCGACCGATTGCTCCCATGGCGCGATTGCGGTCGCCTGCCCGAACTGCGCCGGCAGCTTGCCCGGTCCCTGCGCCAGCATGGCGCCGACACCGAGCGCACCGGCGCCGAGCGCTCCAGCCGAGAGCGGCGACAGGCCGCCAAGTTCGGTCATTCCGCCAGTCGGGTCGCCTATGGCCATGTCGAACTCCTAAAGTTGCGGTCTCCCGAACGGAGATGAAATGCCGGCAGCGGGCGCCGCCCCTTGCGGATCAACGGGGACACCGGGCATTTGCGGCGTGGCGCCCGCCCCGGGCGACAGTACACCACCGCCCATCGGGCCGGGCGAACCAATTCCGGGCAATGGTGCGGCTGGCGCCGGGAATGGCTGACCTGCAGGATCATATGGGTAGGTCTGATTACCCTGTACCGGACTTTGCCACCGCCCTGCCGCGCCAATATCTTGCTGGTTCTGCGTGATAGTAGCACCACCTTCGCCCTGCGCTGCAATACTGCTGCCAAATGGTCCGGCGGTTTGCGGCGCGGCAGGATCGGGCATCTCGGGGATGCCAAAATTCTGCATGAAGTTCGAACCAAACATTTGGCTTCCTATATGATGCCTAGAGCCTGCCTGATGACGGCGTGTACCGTCGCATGATAGCCCGTCCAGTTATAGAAGTCATTTTCGTCGTCGAGGTTGACCTGTGAGAGGTCAATCGAGGTGATGCCGAGCGCGGCGTGGATCAGGTTGTGTTGCGCCGCGTGCGACTGCACCATCGACGGGTTGGCGGTTCCAGCGGTCAGGAACGACAGCAAATCCGGGTCCGGCAGCACGATCGGCGGCACTTGCTGCGACAGCACCTGGACAAACTGCAGATGTTCGCGGCCGTGGCCCATGTCCCAGGCGCCATAGCCGGGCAAATCCTTGAACGTCACCTGATCCGGCTGGAACTGCGGCATTACTTGTTGCCCACGTTTGTTTCTTGATACTCGATCGTCAGGTTAGTCATCGTGAAGTTGGCGAGCGTCCCGGTCACCGTCGCGCCGAGATAGCGACCGCTGCCGTCCTCCGTCGCCGTCAGGGCCTGGAAGCCGGTCGGCACCGCCGTCTTGTACAGATTGGTGCCCTCGTTGGTATCCATCGACAGGCTGATCTGGACGTTCGCCACCGCGGTAGCCGCAAATCCGCCGCGCAGCGTCTTCTTGCGCTGCACTGCATTGCCGTGATGGGTCAGCGCGGTCTGCAGCTTGAATGCCACCGGCTGTGCCGCGTTGGCGAGGATTTGCGTGATGTCCTGCCCGGATGAGGCAAAGGTCAGCGTGCGGCCAGAGGCCAGCGTCGAGGCGGTGGCGACCGCCGTCAGTCCCGTGCCCTGGTTGATGACGAACCATTTCTTGCCGGTGAAGGCCAACAGGATCGAGCGCTCGTTAGCCAGCGGGTCTTTGTAGCGCACCAGCCAGGCGATGTGATGGATGTTGTTGATGTCGGCGATGCAGGCCTGCGGCTCCTGCGTGAAGTCGATCAGCTTGAAGATGCCGTCGAGATCGTCGGATATCTTCTGCACGCTAGAGCCGAACACCGCATAGACGCCGTTGGTGTTGGCAAAGAAGAACACCCGGTTGAACGAGCCGCAGCTATTGGTGTAGATCGTGCCCTGGTCTGATGAGAGCGTCAGGATGGTGAACAGCGTGATATGGCCGGTGGCGTCGAGCGAGATGTTGCCGATCTGCTTGATCGACTGGTCGCCCATGATGAACAGGTAGTTGTTGTAGTTGCGCAGCGCCGTGATGGAATGCGTCAAATCCGCGTCGGTGATGATCAGGCTGCCGCTAGCGTTGGTGGCGGAAAAATCGTCGAAGCCTGCCGTTCCGGTATACTGCAGCAACCTGAGCAGCCCGCCGGGGATCGGGCCATTGAGCCACACTCTGCCGCCAAACACCGCGATCGTGGTGCCCTTTGGCACGAACGGCCAGACATGGGCGTTGGCGGCCGCTCCCGTACCGCCACCACCGGAAAAGCCTACGGTCAGCACGTCGCTCGCCAGATAGCCGGCGCCGTCGTTGGTCAAGGTGACCGAGGTAACGCCAGAGCCGCCGACCACCGCTGCCGCTGTCGCTCCTACACCCGCGCCGCCGCCTGTAAACGAGACATTGGGCGCACTGGTATAGCCCGAGCCGCCAGATGTCACCGTGATCGACAGCACACGCCCGTTGCCGACGGTGCAGGTGGCGACAGGCGGGAAGCCGCCGGTGCCGAACGAACCACCGGAAAACACCACGGCGGGCGCGCTGGTGTAGCCTGACCCGGCCGTCACGATCGAGATGCCGGTCACCACGAAGAACCCGAAGCCATTGACGGAAAACGTGGCTTGCGCCGTGGCACCAGAGCCGCCGCCGCCAGAGAATGAAGTCACCACCGGCGTCGGCAGATTGATGTCGCGGTAAGCGCCCGGGTTGGTGACGGTGACGGTGTTGACGCCGCGCGGGTCGATGTTAGCGGTTGCCGCCGCGCCGATGCCACCACCACCGGCGAACACAACGCCCGGTGCCGGACCATATCCCGAGCCGCCATTGATGACGTTGACGGCGACCACGGCCGGCGTGCCGATGGTGGCAACTGCAGTAGCGCCGGTGCCGGAGCCGCCGGTGATGGTAACGGTCGGCGGCGAGGTGTAGTTGGCGCCCGGCGCGGTCAGGTTGATCACCGGCGACACCCCGCCCTGCTGTACGAATGCGGTGCCGTCCCAGGTCGAATAGCCGGCGGTCGGGTCGTTGATCAGGATACGCTGCGAATTCCACACCGTCATGTCGGGATTGGAGAAGGTGCCGGGCGAGGCGAACCGCGCCGAGATGCCGGTCGCGATATTGGTGGCCCAGCCGGCGCCGTTGGTGGTGAACGAGATGATGTAATCGATGGGACCGATATTGGCGTAGTATTGCAGATTGATGGTGTCGGCGATGTTGGAGATCGCCGTATTCGGTCCCGGCACCGTCACTAGGTTATTGGGCGCGATCGGCTGCAGGTTCTCCAGCCATGCCAGTTCCTTCTCGTTCAGCGCCTGGCGCACGCTCTGGGTGTTCATCTTCTCGAACTGCTCGAAAACGATGAACTTGCTTTCAGCGCGCTGCATCTCTCCGGGATGCGGCATGGCTCACCTCGACACGCGGCGCTGGTAGTTTTTATTATAGATGTTCGGGATGCGAACTCCGCCGGTGCCGATGATGATCCGCGGCACCCGGTTCTCGTATTTCTTCAGCATGTAGTCGGACTGCTGGAAGTTCTGCAGCTTGAGCAGGCACAGATGCGCGGCGTAATACTGCACGGCGTCGGCATACTGCGGCGCGATCTGGGTCTCGGCGTCGCCCGGATTGAGCAGCGGGATCGGCAGGCAGATCACGTCCCATTCGGTGACATAGGACTGATCGGGCGGCGGCTGGATTTGCACATAGCCCATCTGCTGGTTGATGGTCCACACCATGCCGCGCTGGGTGAAAAATTGCTGGCTGCGCATGTAGGCCTGGAACAGCATCGAGCCGCGCCACAACAGGGTATAGCGCTGGTCGCCCCACAGATAGGAAATCTGGATCACGTTCATGACGTTGTTGAACAGGGTGGCAATCGCGGTTGCCCCTGTGCCACCGCCGGTGTCTGCGATGGTCACCGTTGGCGGCTGCGTTGCCGAGGGCGAGGTCGATGGCAGTGCCGGCTTGTAGCCGGTGCCCCACACCAGCATGTTGATGCCGGTGACGACGCCGCCTGTGATGACGGGGATGCCGGTTGCCTGCACCGAACCGGACGGGCCAGGGCCGAAGGTGACCGTGGTGGAGGGTGAATAGCCGCTGCCGCCAGTGACGATGTTGGCGCCGACCACCACACCATTGAGACCGTTGGCGCCCACTAAAGGATATAGTTCCTGGTTCGGGATTACCGAGACCGGGTTATAGGCGCTGTTGTTCGGCGCGTTGTTTGGCGCCGACAGGTAGGTCTGGCGCACGCACTGGAAATCCTCGCCCACCACGGTGCGGGCGTTGTTGATGGCGGCGGTCAGCTCAGACTGGGTAAAATCAGCGTTGGTCTGGTCGTGGACCAGAAACTGCACTTGCGTGATGTAATCGGATAGCAGCATTCATCACGCCGCCCCTCGTCGTGTGGGTCGCTGCGGCAGCGCCGGCAGTTCGCCGTCCTTTAAAGGTTCGGTCGGGACTTCTGCATCGGCCGGGATCGGCGCGTTGAGATCGGGGGTGTCCTCGACCATGCGGTAGGTCACCTGCGCGATGTCGAACTGGTCGAACAGCCGCTCCGCCTCGGTCTTACCCTTGGTCCTCACCAGATGCGCCGGCGTGTTCCAGCCCTGACGTTTAGCGGTGTATTTGAACATCTCTTCCCTGCTGGCACCGTCGCGGTAGCCGAACAGGTGGCCGGCCATGTCCGGCTCCATGTTGGTCGACTCCTTGGACACGATGGTCACCGGAACGCCGTCGAACATGTCGGTGAAGTCGGTGTCTCCCTTGTTGGTGACCCGAACGTAATGGATGCGATACTTCTCGTCGTTCATTTCTCAAATCCCCGGCCGAATTTCGGATTGCGAATCTCGATCCGGCTTCGGCGCTGGCGGTCCTGCTCCGGCACCGCCTTGCGGGCGAAGGTGGATCGCACCATCGGCATCGGCAGATGCTTGGCGCCGATGTCTGCATCGATATGCGATGACACGATCGCCGGATTGAGGCGGTCAACAAAGGCGCCGCCGCGGATGCGCTGGTTGACGCTGTAGAGTTCGCCCTTGGAGCCGTACTTTTCAGCCATCAGAAATATTCCAGAAAGGTGACGTTGGTCGGGCCAGCGCCGTTAGCGATGACGTTGATGGCGGCACCGACGCCGCCGCCGGAGGCGAGGCCGGGCGTGCCGATGGTGTAGCAGGATGTCACCAGGTTGCCGGTCGGCAGCACGACGCCGGTGGTCAACGACACCGGGGTGACGCTGCCGGTGGTGAAGGTGACGATCAGGGTGGCACTGCCGTTGCAGATCGTCAGCGCCTTGCGGGTCGGGTTGGCCGGCAGCGCCGCCAACGAGGCAGAGGCCGTGACGCTGACCGTGGTAGTGACTGGCGACAGCACGGTGCTCTGGGCATGGGCTGCGCGGTATCCGAGGCCAGCGAGCCCGCCAGCCAGCAGCGACAGCATCACCCAGGTGGAGAACGAAACATACTTCATGACGTCACCGGATGCGGGGTGCCGAACAGGCCGGGCTTGGCCGCGGCGGACTCTGCCACCGGATCGGGAATCGGCTCCGGTTCGACCGGAATGCCGAACTTCATCGGCTGCCAGATGTTGGCGCCGTCCAGTTCATAGAGATGGCTTTCGGTCGCCATCAGCACCCGGCCGGTCGGCAGCAGTGTCACCGATACGACTTTGGTTTCCGGCTTCATGGTGTAGGTCGGCTTGGTGGGCATGGTCAGGCTCCTAACATCGCAGTCGATTGACGGCGGAAACCGTTACGGTTTCCGAGCATACCGGCGGACAGCTTAGCCTTATGTTCATCAGTCAGCTTGCGGCCAAGCCATGGGTGTTTCTGGCCTCTGACATTTTCTCCAACCGTCATGATCGAAACATTCCCGACAGCGTAGGCACCGCAATCGCCATTCCGCGCCATACAGTATTGGTGTTTCAACCGGCCCCGCTCATGGAGATGGCCGGACTCTTCCCACAGTTTCAACCACTCTTCAAACGTCAGCAGAAACTCAATGCCACGCCTTTTGGCTCGCGCCTTTTGCCAATGCCAGCTTTGCTTCAAGTAGATCATTCTATGATCTTCAGACGATCTGATCCTCGCCATGTATTTGGCTTGGTACTCGGCGTGGTATGATCTCTCTTTCATCAGTCTTTTCAACTAGTTATTGAACACGCGGCTGGAATGCAGCGGTGGCGTTGGCAGCGGCGGTGACCGCCGACATGGTGACGGTGGCGGCGCCGACACCGGTGATGGTCCCGGTCGGGGTGCCGGTATAGCCCGAGCCGTTGTTGACGATGACGACGCCGGTGACGGTGGCCGAGCCGGTCAGGGCGGTCGGGGTCAACTGCACGCCGACGGCGCTGGTATTCTGGTTGCCCGGAACGGCGTTGGTCGGGAACACCAGGCCCGGCGGCGGATAGGCCGCGGCGGCGAAGGTGCCACCACCCGACGGCCCGCCGGTGTAGTAGGCCGGCTGCGGGATCACGTACCAGTTCGGCGACACCGGATAGCCGGCGCCGACATTGACCATGGTGACCGAGGCGATGGTGCCGGTGGCCGAAAGCGCAGCAACGGCCGTGGCCTGGATGCCGCCGGTCGGTGGCGGGTCGCAGCACAGTAGCGGCGGCACCAGGAAGCCACTTCCTGCCTGGGTAATGGTTGGAGCGGCAACCGAGCCGCCGACGATGACGTAGCCGGTAGCCTGCACGCCGCCCGTGGTGTTGGAGGCGATGATCGACAGCACGCCGGACCCGGCGGTGCCGATGCCGTTGGTACCGGTGGTGCCGGCCGCGAACGATGCGACCTGGACGATGCCGGTGGTGTTCAAGAGGCGGATGTTGGTGCCGTCCGACGAGATGAAGTCGCTCGCGCTGGCGATGGTCTGCCAGGCGGTGGAGATCGGGTTCCACCATTGCAACGCCATGTTGGCCGGCACGTTGCACAGCCATTCGCCCGAGGGCAGATACCAGGTACCGCCGGTGCCGAGCGTGATCTGCACCATGCCTTCCGAGGGCTGGGCGGTCGGATAAGGAAAATTGCCGCGGACTTGTGCCATGTGTGCGCCTTTAGATGTTCAGGAACGCGAGACCGTCGAACTTGCCGTGCGCCTTGCACTTCACGTCGACCAGTTCGAGAAGCGACAGGATGGCGCCGATATACCCCAACTGGTTGTTCGGCAGCGTCGACTCGAAGCCGGTGAAGGAGAACGCGGCGCGCTCATGCAGGAACAGACTGAGGTAGTTGTTGTTGACGAGGTACAGCGTCCCCTCCGGGCAATACGGGTCGGCGTAGAACGGCACGCCGGCGACATCCAGTGCACGGAACAGCGACTGCACCTTGGTGTCGGCGCCGAACGCGCTGGACGGTGTGATGTTGTAGCGTTCCTGGCTGGTGAAATCCTGCGCCAGCAGGGTCCAGGTGCCGAAACCCATGATGCCCAAGGTCGGCATCTCGCCCGTGGTCTTAGAGACCTGGGCGATATACTGCAGCATCAGGTTGCGGGTCGGGGTGGTGGTGCCGGTGCCGTGGACGTAGGTGGATTTCCAGAAGGCGTTCGTCGTGCGAGAGACGCCGCCATACGTCGCTGAGAACGTACCGTCGTCAATGGCCGCGGGCAGGCCAACCAATTGTTGCTGGTTAGATACATTGTTAAAGAGAGCGGTTGCAAAGGTATCAATGGTGACGTTGGTACTATCATTCATCCTCGCTTCGATCAGGGGGACGACCGAGTAATCCAGTTGCACCAGGCCTTCCATCCCGAGGAACGGGATCGTGGTGACGAAGGCCTTCAAATTGAACTCGGCGTTCTGGATGCCGGGCTGCACGCCGGGCTGCTGGAACGAACCGGAGTAGTCGACCCACTGGCCCGACACCATCGGCGCGCCCTGCAAGGGAGCCGTGATCGGCGACAGACCGCCGGTCGCCACCTGCGCCGAGGACAACAGCGCAGCGATCAGCGGCGCGGATTTCCACAGTTGGACGTAGACCCTGGGCATGTAGGCGCGCCGTACAACCGAGGATAGTTCTGATGCTATGGCACCACTTGCGGGGATCACGCCACTGCCGAATTGGGGCATTTCTCAATCCTTTCAACGCGTTAGCGTTTCTTCCGCATGAATTCGCCGATCACCTGATGCGCAGTATCGCGCGCCGCCTTGGTCGGATCGGGTCCGAACTTGGCGAATTCAGGCATTTCCCAGGTGGCGCCGTGCTGCGGCGGCTCATTGTCCAGATTTGGCTCGTGAGGCGGCAGCGTCGCGGCGTACAGCGTGGCGCCGTCCTCGTAGTCGCTGATGCCCTTCTTCTGCATCAACGCCTCGATCTTTGTGACATCATCCTCGGAGTATTTCCGTCCCGACGAATCGCCATTGAGAAGCCGGGTGCGCTTGGCGTTCATCTGCGCCAGCATTTCGTCCTGCTGGCGTTTGACCGCCGCCTCTTCCTGCTCGCGCTTGAAGGCTTCGAACCTGTCCTCGACGTCGACATCGGCGAACGCGGCGGCGTGTTTACTGTCCGGCGCGATTTCCCGAATCGCCTTGGCAATGGTTTTGCGGGTCTTCTTGTCGTGCGCCAGCTTCAGGAACAATTCCCTGAGTTCGTCGGTGGGCGGCGCCTGGTGGGTGTCGGTCACCTAAATTGGCTTTCCACGTTGGGCCGAGGGTCCACCGCGCTCCAGCGTCGGCGAGCCGGTCTTGTAGCGCTCACCGGACGGCGAGGTCAGCTTTTCCGATGAGGTGAAGCCGCCGAGGGCGGTGTATTCGGGCGGGTTGCGGAAGATGCCGTCTTCCATGCGGCGGGTGCGCAAGTTGCCGGTCTTCACCTTCGGCCTGAGATATTCTGTCACGCTGCTTCTCCCTCTGCGCCACCGCCCATGCCGGGCGGCGGGGTGTTGTTGGAAACAATGCCCGGCGGCGGGGCTGCACTGAGCGGTCCCTTTTTGTTGGCCATCGCCATCTGGGCAAGGCCCGCCGGGACCATGTTGTCGCCTTCTGCCTTGCCGAATACCTTGTTGAGTTCGCGCATTGCTTCGAGCAGCGCGTTGGTTTCTTTCGATCCGAACGGGAACGCCATGCTGGCCTTGAGCAGCATCGGCATCGCGCTTTTAACTGACTGGATGCCTGCGGCCTTGTTGCCGGCACCGCCACCGGGCGAGAGCACCGGCGAGCCGCCCGGCCCTCCTGGGCCGCCGACTGGAGACCCCGGCATCGACGGACCACCGGGAGGTGCCGGTGGTGGTGCCATTGGTGCTCCAGGTGCGCCAGGTGCTTCCATGGCGCAATTGATACGCCGCTTTAACTGTTGCCGTCAATGGCAAGCAAACAAACACCCCGCGGTGTGAGGGCGCGGGGTGTTTTCACACGAGTACTGGCGATCCCTTGGTTAGGGGTTTACTTCCGGCGGTGCTTACGTCCACCGCGGCGATGTCTTCGCTTGGCCATGGTATGCTCCTTTCCTTGGTTGGAAGGGCGGTCGTAATCAGGTGGGGAGGCCTGAAACGCCCGTTTCTACGCGAGGTGATGCTAACACCAGACCGACGCCGAGGCAACGGCTGCATTTATGCCAGAGGTCAATTGGCGAACTGCTGTTGCCCACAAAGGTCGGTTGCGGCAGTTCCTCGCCTAATATCCCGCGCGAGGTGTGACCGCATCCGTAGCAGACCGGACAAATCCTCGAATTATACATGCGCTCCCTTTCCGTTTCCCTTCGCTGGTTTCACCCCGTCCGGCGGAATGCCCATCTTCATCTTCATCATGTCGGCCTGCGCCTTCTTCTTGGCGCGCGCGCGTAAGCTATGGATAAGGTTATCTCTATCAGGCGGATTGAGCAGACGCAGCAATCCTTCCGCATCGATCGCCTGGGCCTTGAACAGGAAGGCGGCGAGTTCCTTCGAATCGTCGGCATAGAGCGGCGAGTGCGAATGCCCGGCGATTCGAAGGGAATACTCCTCGCTCATGTTGGCGTAGTAGAACGGATCGCCCGACTTGCCGTCCTCCTTGGGATCGGGATCGATCGGGTTGTCGTCGTTGCGCATGTGCAGCTTGAAAGTCAGGTCGCCGAGCCGCACCAGCGGGCCTTCCAGTTTCAGCGCGGTCTTCTTGATCCGTCCGGCGCCGGTGGTGGCGAGCTGCTTGGCGTGTTCCTTGGAGCGCACGCCCGCGGTGCCCTTGCCCTGCACCACCTCCGTTAATCCACTGGCTTCCATGAACAATTGCCCGATCTGCATGTAGTCGGCGAAGATGTCGGGTGGCATCTCCGGGTACAGTTCCTTGATCGCAGCCTGCGGCAATTGGTCCATCACCCAACTGTCAGCGCCGCCGAACGCGTCCATCTTCTCGTCGCTTAAGCCCATGAAGCCACTTCCTACCCGCGGCGGGTAGGCCTGTTTCTCCAGGATGTCATGTATCTGGTCGAGCCGTTCGTTCGACCATTGCTGCAGCGGGATCAGGCTTTCGATGTGCGCCTTGCCCCAGAAATACTCGTAGATCGAGTAGGGCCGCACCAGCGTATAGGGGTGTTCCCGCGGGAGGAACGGGTTGCACTTGGTATTATAAAATTGTTCCTGCTGCTTGCGCAGTCCCTTGAACTTGCCGGCGTTCTTCAGCGCCTCGACGGTCTTCTTGGAGTCGCTTATCACGATGCCCGGCGTCACCACCCAGAACACCCGGTAGTCCTCGCATTCGTCGTCCCAGATCGTGACCTCGGCAAATTCCACCAGCGGGCGATCGACCTTGGCGTGATACGAGGCGCGCGCCGTGTAGGTCGGGTTGACCGATCCGCTCATCGGACCGCCGATGTTTTCGCCGCCGGTCGACGAGATGATCATCCGTGTGATCAGTTCGGGGAACGGTGATTCGTACGGCGTGTTGACCACCGACAGTTTGTCGATCCGATCGGCGAGCCCGGCGCGGGTCAACCGCTGGCAGGCGTTGTCGTAGTCGATATGGTAGCAGTGACAGAACGCCTGCTGGCTTTCCAGTTCGGTGATTTCCTCGGCGAACACTCCGAATTGCCACGGCATGATCAGCTTGCAGGTCGGGTCGTCGTTGACATCGCTCCAGCCGCTTTTGAGGATCACGCTGTCAAATTCCAGCGCCCCGATCAGCGCGTCGCCGAAGAAGTCGAACATGCCGGCGTCGCGGAAGTCGTTGTTGAAACTGTCCTGCGCGCTCATGTACTGCTTGACCACGTCGTCCTTGGAGTTGAGCGGCGCACTCAAGGAGAAGGTGGCGTGGTCCGGCGAGTAGAGGAACGAGGCCACCAGGTCGAGATGGCTTTCGATCCGGTTGTAGATCACTTGATCCGGGTCTTCGCCGCCATACAGAAAGAACTGGCGGCGGCGGTCGTACAAATCCTTGCGGTCCTTCTTGGAGTCCATGCAGGTGTCGACTACCCATTGCACGAACTCATCGCGGCGTTCCTGGTCGTGCGGGATGATCATTCCAGATACCTTACCCAGGAGGGCGCCCGAAAATATCCATCGAGCGGCACCCACTGCATATGGAATTTTGGCCGCAAGACCACCACCACACCCCCCCAGCGTCGATGAGCCAGGAGGAACGCAAATCCTCGAATTGGAAGTCGGCTGATCACGGCTTGTGCCTCGCCTCGATCGCGGTGTTGGATCGCATCTCGGGATAGGCGGAATTCCGCTGCAGTGCGGTGCCGGGTGCCGCCTTGACCTTGAAGTCGACCTTGTTCGCCGTCGGCACGCACTGTGCGCCTTGCGATGGGTCGATCGCGGCCATGAAGCCATTACCGAAATTGTGGACGTTGGCGGGCGAGGGCGGCGGTGCGGCAGGGATATTGACCTTCTTGGCGCCGCGGCCTCGTTCCGCCGAATTCAGATCGGGGAGTTTGAAGATGTCGGCCAACGCACGCAATTCCGCGTCGGCCCCCTTGGCGCCGTTGCCGATGTGTCCACCGGCAGGGCGCCAGGAGGTCCGAACGCACCGGCAGGTGGGGCAGGCGGGGTTCGGTTCATACGAGTCGAACCAGGCCTCGCAGCGCTGGTTCTGGCAAATCCAGGAACGGAGGATGGACATGGGCGCAAACCTATGTCCACCGCCCGCGCAAGGCAATGCTTACTTCGCTTTCTTGGTCGAGGCCGAGACCGGCGGGGTCGACGGCGGCGTAGCGTTGGGATCGGTCACCGGCGGCACTGCGATCACCGGCGGCGTCACGGTCGGTGGCACCACGGGCGGCGGGGGCGGCGGGGGCGGCGGCACCGTGGTGGCGGCCGGGATCGAGGCGGTCAGCGCGGCGGCGTCGGAAGCCATCTTGGAGGTGATGGTGCCGATGTTGGACACGCTCTGGGCCACGGCGGCGGTGATCGCCGGGTCGGCCTGGTTGGCGAGCGCGGTGGTGATCGCGGTCAGTTCGGTGGTGACCGCGGCGTCGAGCGCGGCAAAGCCGGTAGTTAGTGCGGTGACGGCGTTGTTGAGATCGTCTGAGAGGGCCATGAGTTGCTCCTGATTAACGAGAATAATGCCCATCATAAAGCGTAGTTCGAGCGACCAGTGAGGGGCACCATCCCACGGGTTTCTGTTACCGTATGAGTTCAAGTCTCCGTATATCTTCGTTTCATCCATTGTCTAGCATCCCCTGCAGATCGAGGGCGGCGGCGGCGGATAAGGCGGCAGTTCTTCTATAGACGATCCGTGTGGCGTCTCAGTGAAAGATGCCGCCGTGTCCCAGGCTGCCTCCGGCGCCGAGCAGGCAAGACAACAGATCGAAGATGATCTTGATGCAGATGATGGCGATGATCGCCCAGATTACGATGCGGATGATCGCGACCACGATGCCGGGCAGGAATTGCATGATGTAAGGCAGCAGCAACTGGATCAGCGACCAGAGCGCGATGATGATCACGATCAGGATACAGACGTTTTCCCAGAAACCGAGTGAGAAACAACCCATGCGCATCACCTCACATGGGTATGAATACACCAAAGCTGGGAAAGTTCCAGTGCTATTCTTGCCCGGAACAGGCACGCTGTAGCGATGCAAGGGCCTCCCTGACTGAAACTCTGTCTTTGCAGGCTTGCCCAATTCCATGCGGCGGCTCGCTGGTTTCCTTCCATGCGGCGGCGTTAACGTAGCCCTCGGCTCGCTCCAAGGCTCTCTTGATTTTGATCAGTTCATCCAAGGTCATCATGACTGCGCCAGAGAGATGTTGGCGCGCTTCAGATAGCCCATCACGACGCGATCGAGCGGCGGGGTGCCGCCCTTCTTCTCGATGTCGAGCGATTTCTCCAGGGTCAGGCCGAGCGCCTTGACCTTGGGCTGCACCCAGGTGTTCCAGGCCTGATAGGCCAGCGCCGCTGCCATTACCCGGTCGTCCTTGCGGCCCGACGCGGCACCGACGACGCCGCCCTCGTTGGTGATCTGGCGCATCTCTTCCAATAGCGGGATCGAGCGCGGGATCATGCGGCCCAACTCGATGCCGTTCTTCATCTGGTTCATCGCCCTTGTCTTGAGGTCGTGGGTGGTCTTCCACTGGTACAACAGTTCGCCGCCGCCGGGGTTGTCCATGCGCTTGTAGAAGTAGTGCCGCATGTTGGAGAGGATGTTGCGAATATGGTAGTTCTCGTCGTGCGGCCTGATCTCGGAAGCAAAGCGCCGCACCTTTTCCAGTTCGTCGAACACCGCCTGGCCCGGCCCGTTCATTTCCAGGATCGGCATCAGGAAGGTGACGCCATAGTACCCAGCCAGATGTGCAAGTACCCAAGCGCATTGGTAAGTCGACGGAGTGGTGGAGCAGTATTCGGCAACCTGAACGAGACAGTCAGCGTAGCAACGCCAGATCGAGATAACGCTTCGATCAGCTTCGTCGCTTGATCCATAGGCAGGATCACATCCAAGCACATAGTATCCAAATCGAGACGCGTCGTCGTAGATTCGCAGTTCTGCTCTGACATCGCGCACCTGCCTGATATCGGTTTCCTCGAACTTCATGCCGAGCTTGTATCGGAAGGTCTGGAACATTTCCTTCTTGGCCTTGCGCATACATTCGGTCATGGCCTCGACGGTGAAGAACTTCGATCCGGTGGCGACAAAGGCGTCGCCTTCGGTCCATGGGTATTCCTGGTCCATCATGCTCTGGTCGGAGTCTTTTTCCGCGGCGAGGTGCCAGCGGTACCAGGCAATCTGCTGTAGAGAGATATCGAAGGAATAGCTTTCGCGTACCTCCCTGACCCGGCGCTTTTCCAAGGGAGAAAGCACGGACTTGATGCCGTCCGGCATGTAGCTTTCAAAGAATGGATGGTTGACGGGGATCGCGTTGCGCTCGTCGCGCCACCAGCCGACGAAGATGGTTTTCTTGGTCGGGTCGTCTCGCGCGCCTTCCCACATGTCCCAGAAATGATTAAACCCGTTGGCCGTCGTCTCATAGATTTGCAGACGATGCGGATAGAGCGAGGACGTTTGCGACCGAAACTCTGCCAGGTCGTCACCGTTGCCGTAAAACGCGCACTCAGTAGCGTGTACAAAGTTTGCGGCACCGCCACGACCCAGCCCGCCCTTACGAACCTCGGACGTGCCCGCAATAAGATACCGGAATTTCGACGCGTTCTTGAGGATGAGAAGGTTGCGATTGTGACGAACATAGTTGATGCGGTATTTTGCCGGAGTTTCTGCAAAAAAAACCTCGACCGTTGATCGAAAGTCATCCCTGGCCTCCTCCTTGTGGGTGATGAAGCAGCCGAGCAGGCCCTTGTATTGGAACGCCCAAAACATATCCAAGGCCAGGAAGAAGGTAGAACTTCCCAACTGCCGAGCCTTGAGAATCACGAAGGTTGTTATCCCGCGGGCAAGACCTTCTTCGATCTCCTTCAGGATATAGCGCTGCGACCCCAACATTTTGAATGGGACCAAGCCAAAGTCCTTGCTCTGTACCTTGAGGTGGCTAAGGAAATGCAGAAACCTCTCCGTTGGGAACGGCGCGACGCCCTGGTACTCGACGGTGAAGGCGTCGTGGCCCTCGGTGATGTTGATGTCAGTCATCTAACCCATAGCCGTACAGGAACAGGCGCTGGTTGAAGCAGGGGATGCCCATTTCATCAATCGTGCGGGTGGCCAGATTATACGCGCGTTCGCGCAGATTATCCCAGCCTTCACGGTCTGCCTTCCGATAAATCCGCGCCAATGTCCGCAACTCGTAACGCAATTCCGGTGTGTAGTTCATACGCCGCCTCCGAGATAAATGCAGATCATCGTGCTCGTCATGACGTTGTTGTTGATGCAGACATGGCAGCCGCCGTCAGTGGACGGCAGCGCTCGCCACTTCTCGATCGAGTAGTTTTTCCATTTCCACGACATGCCATCGCTCCTGACCTCCTCGCATGGCACCGGGTGGCAGTCCTTGTCGCCGCAGCAGGCCTTGGTGTAGTCCTCATGGGAGAGCGCATAGCGCGTGCCGAGATAGCCCCACATCAAGGTGAAGCCGAGCAGGAAGGCGAGCCAGCGCCTCACGGTTTTTTCTCCAGCGCCCCTAGCCACTTCTCCTGTGCGACGACCAGCCGATCGATCGCGATCGCCACGTCGCGCCACTTCTCCAAATATTTCCATTCGTACAGCCACCACACCGCGCGCTGCCGCCTCGTTGGCCAGCCGAGAATGTTAATGTGGCGGTAGTAGATTTGCCGCACGATCCAGTGCTCCAGTTTAGAGGTCATATCCGTGCCTCCAGTATCCGCTTCATCGGCCCCCGTTTCTTGCCCTTCTTCCAGCCGCCGACCCGCCCGCGTGCCTTGGCTGCAGCCAGCCCCGCCCTGGTCCGTTCCACGATGATGTCGCGCTCGAACTCGCCCATGCACGCCAGCACGTTGAACATCAATTTCCCGGTCGGCGCCGTGGTGTCGATCGGCTGGGTCAGGCATTTGAGGTGGGCGCCTTTGGACCGGACGGTTTCGGCGATTTCGCCAAGCTGCACCGTGGAACGCGCCAGCCGATCAAGTTTCCAGAATAAGAGCACGTCACCATGGCCAAGATAGGCAAGCGCTTTCGCCAGTTCGGGTCGGTCGCGATCTGCGCCTGAAGCCTTGTCGGTAAAAGCCTTGTCATAGCCTTCCTCCATCAGTGCGTCGATCTGCAGCCGCGGGTCTTGGTCGATGGTGGAGACGCGGGCATAGGCGACGACGGTCAAAACGGCCTCCGCCTGGGAGCCTTGATGCCGCCGACACGCCGCACCGCCTGCAGCATGAACACGCCGGCAAAGATGCCCAGGGACGCAAACGCCAGCAACATCAACAGCATGGTTGTGATCATGGCCCGAATCCCTCCTATAACGTACCTAATACGATAGGCACGCCTTGAAGGAGGCGTCAAGCAGGGGTGTGGATATCTTTCAGTGGAATAACCGGTCGATCGCGGCCAGCGTCTTCAAGTGCAGCATCTCGCTGTAGCAGACGGAAAGATGCGGCATCGATATTTCGGTGCGCTCGACCTGCGGCCCGATCAGGATGGCATGTCCCTCCGGCTCCCAATCGGTGTTGTGGTAGAGCAGCAATCGCTTGATCGTCGGG
>Ga0210394_10001207_pt1 | contig 42952 bp, 41 predicted proteins | sample IncBWC12MmetaG_FD_160121 | JGI IMG/M metagenome (GOLD analysis project Ga0210394, IMG submission 160121) | Forest soil microbial communities from Barre Woods Harvard Forest LTER site, Petersham, Massachusetts, United States - Inc-BW-C-12-M | ecosystem: Environmental > Terrestrial > Soil >...
GGCCCCGGCCGGTACCTTGAGTTCGGACGGCGTGAAGCGGTGGTCGTGCAATTGGATCGTGAATTCGGCGTCGCCCGCGGATGCGGGGCCCGCCAGCGTCACCAGCGCAATCAGCACCGTTGTCGATATGGTCTTCATTATTCGTGAATGATAACGCTTCTCATTTAGCTTCGCAACTGCATCGCGCCCCTTTTTTTGCGGATTCTTGCCAAATATTCAGCCGGGTAGCCGGTGCGGCCTACTCCGAATCGGATTCGAACCCCAGGCCCCTTCTCTATACTTCCCAATCAAGCACTTGGCGGAGATGACGATCGAACTGGCCGAGATGCAACTGGTCGCGCTGGGACTGAACCACCAGAGTGCCCCGCTGCCACTCAGGGAGCGAGTGGTGTTCGGTCCCGAGGAGGTCGGCGGTGCGATCGCGCGCCTGCGCGAGCGGTTGAGCTCGCGCCAGACGAGCGCGCTCAGCGAAGCGGCTATCGTTTCCACCTGCAACCGTACCGAGTTGTATTGCGCGGTGGACCAACCGCGCGAAGCCGGCGCCGCGCTGGCCGAGTTCGTCGCGCAAGAGAAGGGGGTCGACCCCAACGATCTGCGGCGCGCCGCGTACGTGCTGCCGCACACCGAGGCTGTGCGCCACGCGTTCCGCGTTGCCAGTGGCCTGGATTCGATGGTGATCGGTGAGCCGCAAATCCTTGGCCAGATGAAGGAGGCCGAGCGGCTGGCACGCCAGGCCGGCGGGCTGGGGCTGCTGCTGAATCACCTGTTCCAGCGCACCTTCTCGGTCGCCAAAGAGGTGCGCTCGAGCACCGACATCGGCGCCCATTCCGTGTCGATGGCGGCGGCCGCGGTCAGGATGTCCGAGCGGATCTTCGGCCAGCTCGACCAGAGCCACATCTTGTTCGTCGGCGCGGGCGAGATGATCGAATTGTCGGCCACCCACTTCGCCGCGCGCCACCCGAAATCGATCACGGTGGCCAACCGTACGCTCGATCGCGCCCACACGCTGGCAACGCGCCTGCACGGTCAGTCGATTCGCCTGAGCGATCTGCCCGATGCGCTGGTGCGATTCGACGTGGTGGTGTCGTGCACGGCCAGCTCGTTGCCGATCATCGGGCTGGGCATGGTCGAACGCGCGGTGCGGGCGCGCCGCCACCGGCCTATCGTGGTGATCGACCTGGCCATACCGCGCGATGTGGAACCCGAAGTGGCACGCCTGCAGGACGTCTATCTGTACACGCTCGACGACCTGGGGCACATCGTGCAGGTCGGCACCGCGTCGCGCCAGGCTGCTGTCGCCCAGGCCGAGGCGATCATCGAGTCACGTGTGCGCGACTTCGAAGCGTGGCTGAGCAGCCGCGCGACCGTGCCCTTGATCCGGGAACTGCGCAATCGCGCCGATGACCTGCGCAATCGAGAATTGGAGCGCGCGCGCCGCCTGCTGGCGCGCGGCACGCCGCCCGAGGCGGTGCTCGACCAGCTTTCGCATGCCCTGACGAACAAGTTCCTGCACGCCCCGATCTCGCTGTTGAACGACGCGGCCAGCGCCCCGGACGAGGAACGCCGCAAGCACATCGAGCTGCTGGCCCGCTTCTACCAACCGAACGACTGACCGGCTGTTGCATGCTGCCGCGCGGGCCGATTTGCGGCCTAGGGGGCTGGCTGTATCGTTCGTATCGTTTGCCGCTGCTCGGTCGCAAATCCGGCCCTGCTCGCGTCGGTTTCCAACAGCCTGCCTTTGGGCCTTTCTCATGAATGATTCGATGCGCGCCAAGCTGACACAGCTCGCGCACCGTCTGCAGGACATCGATGCAGCGCTCGCGCAGCCCGACGCGGCGCGCGACCTTGACCAGTTCCGGCGGCTTTCGCGCGAGCGGGCCGACATCGAGCCCGTCGTCACGCGCTATCACGACTACACGCGGGCGCAGGCCGACCTGCTCGGCGCGCAAGAGCTGATCGGCGATCCGGAGATGCGGACGCTGGCCGAAGAAGAGTCGGGCAACGCACGCCGGCGCCTGGAGACTCTGGAGTCGGACCTGCAGCGCCTGCTGCTGCCGGCCGACCCGAACGACGAGCGCAACATCTTCCTGGAAATCCGGGCCGGCACCGGTGGTGAGGAATCCGCGCTGTTCGCGGCCAACCTGCTGCGCATGTACATGCGCTACGCCGAGCGCCAGCGCTGGCAGACCGAGATGATTTCGGAGAGCCCGTCCGATCTCGGTGGATACAAGGAAGTGATCGTGCGGATTATCGGCAAAGGCGCCTACAGCCGGCTGAAGTTCGAATCGGGCGGCCACCGGGTCCAGCGCGTACCCGAGACTGAAGCGCAAGGCCGGATCCACACCTCGGCCTGCACCGTGGCTGTGTTGCCGGAGGCCGATGAGATCAACGACGTGACGATCGATCCTTCCGAAATCCGGATCGACGTATTCCGAGCCTCCGGGGCCGGCGGTCAGCACGTGAACAAAACCGAGTCGGCGGTGCGAATCACGCACCTTGCGACCGGAATCGTGGTCGAATGCCAGGACGATCGCTCGCAGCACAAAAACCGCGAACGCGCGCTCAAAGTGCTGGCAGCGCGCCTGAAAGACCGCCAGTTGCGCGAGCAGCAGGAGAAGGAAGCCAGCGAGCGGCGCTCGCTGATCGGCAGCGGCGATCGCTCCGCGCGGATCCGCACTTACAACTTCCCGCAGGGTCGCGTCACCGATCACCGGATCAACCTGACGCTCTACAAGATCGATCAGATCCTGGATGGCGACCTCGACGAGTTGACCAGCGCGCTGACGGCGGAATTCCAGGCTGAGCAGCTCGCGTCGTTGGCGGACTCCACGTGACGCGACGAGCCCTCACCCCCGCCCGCATTTCCGGCCTGCGGCCGGAAAAGGCAAGAGCAAGAGAACGAGGGGGCTGGGCTGCCGCCTCGTTGCTCCCCCAGCCAATGTGAAGCAAAGGACCATTTCCTCCCCACTCACGCTGGCGGCAGGGGCCGGGGGTGAGGGTGTTTGCGCAGGCGACTTGATCGCATCGTCGGGCATCGTTGCTTCCGAGGCGCGCGCGCTGCTGGCTTTCGCGCTGGGTGCCACACGCGAATCGCTGATCGCGCAGCCACAGCGCGCGATCCCGGCCGCGATCGTCGCGTCATTCCGCGACCTGTGCAGGAGGCGCTTGGCTGGTGAGCCGATGGCGTACCTGCAGGCGGAGCGCGAATTTTTCGGCAGGCGCTTTCGAGTCGACCGCTCGGTGCTAATTCCGCGCCCCGAAACCGAGTGCCTGGTGGAAGCGGCGCTGCAACAGTTGCGGCCCCGCAAGCGCCCGAGCGTGCTCGACCTGGGAACCGGCTCGGGTTGCATCGCGATCACGATCGCTCTGGAGCGAGCCGACGCCGAGGTGTCGGCGACCGAGCTGTCGGAGAGTGCGCTCGAGCTGGCGCGGGTCAACGCGGCCGCACTGGGAGCCACCGTCGAATTCATTCACGGCAATTGGTACGCGCCAGTACGCCAGCTTTACGACCTGATCGTGTCCAACCCGCCTTACGTCGCTGTGAACGATCCACACCTGGCCGAGCTCGCATGCGAGCCGGCCACTGCCCTGACCGACGGAGCCGACGGCCTCGGTTGCCTGCGGACGGTCATCGAAGGCGCGCCGGCCTGCTTAAACGGGCAGGGTGCGCTGCTGGTCGAACACGGATATGACCAGGGCGCTCAGGTCAGAGCCATGGCGACGTCGAGCGGATTTCGATCCGTCCGCACGCTGATCGATCTGGCCGGCGTCGAGCGAGTCTGCGTGGCGAGCGACTTTTAACGCGTCGGCTCGGTTGGAGTGACTCCGCGTACACGGTAAGCGCGCGCGGGAGGGTTCGGGATGCTCTCCTCCCCCTCCCGCACTTCTTCGCAACGCCCGCGCGCAGAGGCGAGAACCTTAGGCTTTACTTGACGTAGGAGGCGGACGCCGGCCGGCTCGACGTCGCCGACGCGTGCTCCGTCCCGAGGAACATCAACGCGCCAGCGCTTACCAGCAAGCCATAGCCGATCAATCGAAGCGTCCAGGCAAGTTTCTTTACATCCGATCGCGTCATGGCCATCTCCTTTTGCGTAGCCATTTTTGCGTCGAATTCCCTTAGCAAGGGGCCGGAGCATCGCGTATCGGGATACCCTTCTTGATGAATCAGTGGGACTCAAGTTTTCAAGCCACGTGTCGATGGGGTATTTCCCTGTTTGACGCACTTGGCCCCGATTCCTAAACTTAGTAGCGGCATCTAGGCTATTAGCAGCGAAGCTTCGGCGGCCGTGCCATCCACTGCTTCGCTTTTCCAATGCACGAGGCATAAGCACCGGGATCGGATGGGACAATGGACGCAAAGCAATTCATCGAGCAAACGGTCGCTGACAATCAGGTCGTCCTTTTCATGAAAGGCACCTCACAATTCCCTCAGTGTGGTTTTTCAGGTCGCGCGATTCAGATTCTTAAGTCGTGCGGCGTGAAGAACCTGGTTACCGTTAATGTCCTGGAAGACGACCAAGTGCGCCAGGGCGTTAAGGAATACGCGAATTGGCCGACCATCCCTCAGCTGTACGTCAACGGACAGTTCGTCGGGGGATCGGACATCATGTCCGAGATGTTCGAGAGCGGTGAATTGCTCGAACTGCTGAAGCACTCCGAGGCGGTTTGACCTGGTCTGATCACGCGTGGCCACGCGGCGCCTGATCGTCGCCATCACCGGCGCTTCAGGCGCGATCTACGGGACGCGCCTGCTGAGCCACCTTAGGGGCGCCGGCGTCGAAACCCACCTGGTGCTGTCGTCGGCCGGTGTCCTGAACGCGCATCACGAGTTGGGGCTGCGTCGCGGCGCCATCGAGCAACTGGCGGACGTCGTGCATCCGGTCACCGACCTGGGAGCCAGCATCGCGTCGGGCTCGTTCGACTGCGAGGGCATGGTGGTGGCCCCCTGCTCGGTCAAGACGCTGGCCGGGGTCGCGCACGGATTCGGCGACAATCTGATCGGCCGCGCTGCCGATGTGTGCTTGAAGGAGCGCCGCCGCCTGGTGCTGCTGGTGCGGGAAGCGCCGCTGAACCTGGCGCACATCCGCGCCATGGAGGCGGTCACGCTGATGGGCGGCGTCGTGTTTCCTCCGGTACCGGCTTTCTACCTGCGGCCTGCTTCGATCGAAGCCCTGGTCGACTACACGCTGGCGCGCGTGCTGGATTTGTTCGGAATCGATCATTCGATCGCGCCGCGCTGGCAGGGCATCGGAAAGAACGAGGAGCCCTGAGAGCACACGCAGTGGTGTAAGCGATGCGGGCAAGGGAACGATGAAGCAAGGGACGCGGATCAACGTCGTCTACGTCGTCTTCGCGATTCTGGGCGTGCTGATGCTGCAGAACGCCTGGATGCAGTACCGGGCGGTCGAGCCGCTCGCGTACAGCGATTTCCTGCGCCAGCTGAAAGAAGGCAACGTCGCGGACATCGCGATCGGGACGAACGCAATCCAGGGAACGCTGAAAAAGCCACTGCCGGACGGCCGCAAGCAGTTCCTGACTACGCGCGTCGATCCGGATCTCGCCAAGGATCTGGACACGTACGGAGTCAAGTTCACCGGTGTCGTCGAGAACACGTTTTTCAAGGACGTGCTGGGCTGGATCGTGCCGGCGCTGGCGTTCGCCGGCATCTGGTTTTTCCTGATTCGCCGGCTTCAGCAAAAGGCAGGCGTCGGCACGGGACTGCTGGCGATCGGCAAGAGCAAGGCCAAGGTGTATGTCGAGACCGACGTCAAGGTCACGTTCGACGATGTGGCGGGAGTCGACGAAGCCAAGCAGGAGCTCAGGGAGGTGGTCGGGTTCCTGAAGCATCCCGACCGCTACGGCCGCCTGGGAGCGCGATTGCCGCGCGGAGTACTGCTGGTCGGCCCGCCGGGCACCGGTAAGACACTGCTCGCACGGGCGGTTGCGGGCGAAGCCGGGGTGCCATTTTTCTCGATCAATGGCTCCGAGTTCGTCGAGATGTTCGTCGGGGTGGGCGCCGCACGGGTGCGGGATCTGTTCGAGGAAGCGCGCAAGCAGGCGCCCGCGATCATCTTCATCGACGAGATCGACGCACTCGGTCGCGCACGCGGATCCTATCCGCTGGGGGGCCTGGACGAGAAGGAGCAAACCTTGAACCAGCTGCTGGCGGAGCTGGATGGCTTCGACCCGAAGGTGGGTCTGGTCCTGATCGCCGCCACCAACCGCCCCGAAATCCTGGATCCGGCGCTGCTGCGCGCGGGCCGCTTCGATCGTCAGGTGCTGGTCGATCGGCCTGATCGATCCGGTCGGGTGGAGATCCTGCGCGTGCACGTGAAGAAGATTGCGCTGGCTCCGAATGTGGATCTGGACAAAATCGCGGCGTTGACGCCAGGCTTCAGCGGCGCGGATCTGGCCAACCTGGTCAACGAGGCCGCGCTGCAGGCAACCCGCAGCAATCGCGACGAGGTCGACCTCGACGACTTCACGGCGGCGATCGAGCGGATCGTGGCGGGACTGGAGAAGCGAAGCCGCGTGCTCAGCGCAACCGAGCGCAACGTGGTCGCGCACCATGAAATGGGGCACGCACTGGTGGCGAGCTCGCTGCCGGGGCAGGACCCGGTGCAGAAAATCTCGATCATTCCACGTGGCATCGGCGCACTGGGCTATACGCTGCAGCGCCCGACCGAGGATCGCTATCTGATGACGCGCACCGAGCTGGAAGACAGGATGGCTACGCTGCTGGGCGGGCGCGCCGCCGAGCAGCTGGTGTTTGGTGAGCTTTCCACCGGGGCTGCCGACGATCTGGCCAAGGTGACGCAGATCGCCCGCAGCATCATCACCCGCTACGGGATGGACTCGGCGCTCGGCCCGATCGTGTACGAGCAGGAGCGCACCGCCTTCCTGGCGCCGGACGGCGTCAGCATGGCGCCCAAGCAGTATTCGGAGCAGACCGCGCGCGAGATCGACCTGGCTGCACGCAAGCTGGTGGACGGCGCCTTCCAGAAGAGCATCAGGATCCTGACCGAGCGACGCAGCGTTCTGGAGCGCGGGGCGCAACTGCTGCTGCAAAAAGAAACGCTGGCGGGTGACGAGCTGGAGCAGTTGCTGTCCGCGGCCCCGCAGCAACGCGCGCCGAGCGGCCCGCCCGCTGCAGTCGAGACGGTCGTGGCGCCCGGCGCCACTGCGTGAGAACCGAGCGGCTCTGAACTGAGGCTTACTGATCGGGAAGCCGCACCAGCCGATCGCTTCCCGATTCAGCCGCCCACACCTCGCCGGCCCGCCCCATGATCTCGCGCACGCCGGCCGTGGCGCCGGTTGCGGGCGATTCGAAACGCTCGCTCGCTGGGTCGAAGCGCACCAGCGAATTGGTAGACCAGTCGCTCAGCCAGACCCGGTCGCCTGAATCGACCCACACCGCGTAAGTCCTCGCCGTGCCGGGAAGCGCCCATTCGCGCCAGCTCGAGGAGGCGGGGTCGAATACCGCGACCTGTCCCGTATTCCAGTAACTGACCCAGATACGCCCGTGCGAGTCCGACCACACGCGTCGTGCCCCCTGCTTCGGCGTCGGCGGTTCGATCACAGTCGCCGCGCCCGAGTCGAGGTTGACACGCGCAATGAAGTTGCCGGCCAGCGATGCGAAGTACACATCGCCTGCCGGGGTGGTGCATATTCCGTAGGGGCCCGCACCGCGAGGCGCCTTCCACACTCGGATATCGCCGCTGGCCGGATCGAGGCGGCCGTAGTAACCGGCCTGGCCGGTGAACCAGATGCGGCCGCGCCGATCGAACGTTGCGGTGTTCAGGTTCGCGCTCGGCGCGTCGGCGGGCAACGGCCAGCGACTGACTTGATGGCTCTTTGGTTCGACACGCACGATCGCGTTCAAGCCGCCATCCGTGACCCAGGCCGCCGCATCAGGACCGACGATCACGCCGTGAGGCGCGGATCCGGGACCCAGCGGTACCAAATCAACGTGGCCGCTGACCGGATCCAGGATCCCAAGTTGCCCGGATGCCTGCGCCGTGAAGTACACCGGGCCCCCTCCCGGCACAGGTGCCACATCGTGCGGATGAGAGCCCGCCGGCACCTCGAACTGGGCTGGAGCCGCCCAGGCATCGGCAACCGACGCACTCGCCAGCAGCAGGGTTAACAGAAGATTCCGGGAAATTGCACGGCCCGTCGTACTCATCACAAAGGCGCTCATCACGAAGCTCCTGAAATGCCGGATGTCACCGCTGATTCAAGGTAGTCTGAATTGATCCAGATCACGGTCAACGGCCTGTTTTGCGCGGCGCCCACTCGCGAATCGCGTTATTCTGATCCGGACGCGAAACCGCTTCAGCGCGCGACGTTCGATTTGCCCGCGCACCCGTTGCCAGCGCACTCCGACCTCAGGCCAAGGAGACTCGCTCAATGCCGCACCCGAGCAACGGCGCGCCCGCAGGACACGCTGCGGCGGGCGGAGCGAGGCCGCTCGCGGCCGTCGCGGCGGAAGCCTGGGGCTTCCTGAATCACAGCACCGACCTATGGTTGTCAGGCATCGCAACGCCCGATGCGATCAAGGAGCGGGCGTCGCATCGGCTCAATACGTTGGTTGCGCACGCGCGCCGCCATTCGAATTTCTACCGCGACCTGTATCAGGGCCTGCCGCCCGGCCGCGTGAGCCTCGAACAGTTGCCCGTCACAACGAAGTCCCAGTTGATGGCCAACTTCGACGACTGGGTTACCCGGTCCGATGTGACGCTGGACGCGATCGTCCAGTTCACTCAGGATCCGACCCGGATCGGACGGCCCTACCTGAGCCAGTATACGGTCTGGACCAGCTCGGGGACGACGGGCACGCCAGGGTTGTTCGTCCAGGATCCGCAGGCACTGTCCGTATACGAGGCGCTGTTTGCGGTTCGTAACAGCGTCGATTCGCGTTCGATGCTGCGCTCGATGGCTGCCGGCGGACGCTTCGCCTATGCCGCGGCGGTGGAAGGGCACTTTTCCGGCATCACGATGTGGCGCCGCACGTTGCAGCTCAATCCGTGGATGGTCCCTTTTACGCGAGCGATCTCGGTGCTGCAGCCGTTGGACCGCGTATGCGACCAGCTGGCGGAGTTCGATCCGCACATCATGACCAGCTATGCGTCCGAGCTGGTCTCGCTGGCCGAACAGCAGCGTGAAGGACGGCTCGCGTTGAAGCTCAAAGGCATCTGGAGCGGGGGCGAGACCCTGTCACGACGCGACCGCGCCGACATCGTGGGCGCCTTCGGCTGCCCGGTGATCGACGACTACGGAGCTTCCGAGTTTTTGAACATCGCGTTCGACTGTGGCTGCGGCGGACTGCATGTGAACCGCGACTGGGCGATCCTGGAGCCGGTCGACCGCGAAGGCGGTCCGGTGCCGGACGGCACGCCGTCCACGTCGGTGCTGCTGACGAACCTGGCCAATTTCGTTCAACCGATCATTCGCTATGACCTGGGCGACAGCGTCACCGTATTGACGGAACCGTGCGCCTGCGGCAGCCCGCTGCCGGCGATACGAGTGGAGGGGCGCCGCGACGACACGATCTGCCTGGAGCGCTCCGATGGCCAGCTCGAGCGCGTGATACCGCTCGCGCTATGCACGGCGATCGAGGAGCGCGCGGGGGTGTACCGGTTCCAGGTCCTGGAAGAAGACTCCAATCATCTGGCGCTTCGAATCGACCCCTCGGAAGGAAACTGCGACGAGGTTGCGGCGCGCACCGAGGAATGCATTCGGCGTTATTGCGCGGAACTGGGTGCGCGCAACGTGTTTGTTCGCAGGGATCCGGCGCCGCCACAAGTCGACCCGGTCAACGGCAAGCTGCGCCGGGTGCGAGCTCGCCGCCGCGACAACCGGTGGGTGGCCCCGTCCTAGTGCGATAATTCCTTGCAGCCGTCTGGCGGCCCGCACGGGACGCCGGTCGGCGAGGGTAACGCCAGCCTGTCCCTTACAAGGGGTTACGCACGTTGCACACTGTAGCGGCACGTTCCGCACGCGGTTGACTCCAAGAGCCTGCAATGTTCGCGTTCGGAACCGCGCAAGCGGGTCCTGGTCAATACGGAGAGTTTCGAATGAAACGATGGGGACGTGGGCTGGTGACGTTGGCAGGCGCGGTGGCCGGCATGACGGCGTTGGTTCAGCCGTCGTGGGCGGACCGCGACGATTTCCGCTGGCACGGCCACATCGAGCGTTTCCACGAACACGATTGGGATGTATGGCGCGGCGGCCAGTGGCGCCACGAGTTCCACGATGGGCGCTGGGGCTGGTGGTGGATCGTCGGGCCGACCTGGTACTTTTATCCGCAGCCGGTCTATCCGTATCCGAATCCGTACGAACCGCCCGTCGCTGTGATCGTGCAGCCGAGACCGGCCACGCCGGCGCCGCCGCCACCTCAGCCGCAGAATTGGTATTACTGCGAAGCGGCGCGAGGCTACTACCCGTACGTGCCGAGCTGCCCGGGTGGGTGGCGCGCCGTGCCCGCCACTCCGGGCGCGCCGCCTTCAGCCAGTCAGGGTGCACCGCCGGGTCCGCCACCGGGTCCGCCTCAGTGAGCGGGGCGTGGGTCGAATTTTCTGGAGAATCGAAATGAGAACGAAAATCCTATCCGCTGTCGTCGCCAGTGCGGCGCTGCTCGCGGCGTGCGCGCAGATTCCGCCCGGACCCAGCGTGGCCGTGTTGCCGCCACCGGGCAAGCCTTTGGATCTGTTCCAGCAAGACGATCAGCTGTGCCGCAACTATGCGACGCAGTCGATCGGAGGCACCAACGCTTCGCAAAATGCCACCAGCAGCGCCCTTACATCGGCCGCTGTCGGCACGGCGCTTGGAGCCGCAGTTGGGCTGGCTACCGGCGGTGGCTCAGGGGCGGGAACCGGCGCTGCAATCGGGGCGGTCGCCGGCACGGCGGTCGGCCTTGGCCAAGCGGACACCTCCTACCGCGGCACGCAGCGTCGTTACGACATCGCTTACCAGCAGTGCATGTACTCGCGTGGAAATCTGCTGCCGGGACAGTCGGCGGGCGGTTATCACACAGCACCGCCTCCGCCACCGGCGTACGCACCGCCGCCTCCGCCGCCGGCGTACGCACCGCCGCCACCACCGCCGCCGGGAGTGCCGCCGCCTCCGCCGCCGGCGCAATGATCGTGCCGAGGATCGCACCGGGCTCGACCGGCGCTCCGTTTGCCCCCCGTCAGGTGGTTCCGGTCAGGGCGATCCTTGGCACACCCTTCACGCGCCCTCGCGCCCCTTCGAAAGCCATTTCAGCACGGTCTCGAACAGACGCTTGGGCTCGAATGGCTTGACGATGATGTCGTTCATGCCGGCTTCGAAGCACCTGCGCCGATCCTCATCGAACGCGCTGGCCGTAATCGCCAAAACGGGCGTCGTTTGGCGTCCCGGCAGCGCGCGGATCGCGGCCGTCGCCTCGAGGCCATCCATCTCCGGCATTTGCATATCCGTCAGGATCAACGCGAAGTCGGCCGCCGCGACCATCTTGACCGCGTCGGCTCCGTTTTCGGCGACCTCGACCTGCAGGCCTGCACTTTGCAGCAGATGCTGAGCCACTTCGCGGCTCACCGGGTCGTCCTCGGCCAGTAGCACACGGGTACCTCCGAAGTCGCGAACCAGCAGCGCTTCGGCACTTTCCTGTAGCGGCGTTTCGAACGCAGTCGATCGCGGCGTTCCCTTGTCAAGACGCACGGTGAAGCGGAACGAGCTGCCCTTCCCCGGTTCGCTGTCGACCCCGACTTCCGCTCCCATCAGGTCGGCGATGCGCTTGGTGATTGCCAGGCCCAGGCCGCTGCCCTGGTACTTGCGGCGGGACAAATTGTCCCCCTGCTCGAATGGCTCGAAGATCCTCTTGCGCTCCTCGGCGGTCATCCCGATGCCGGTGTCGGTGACCTCGAAACGCAACAGGTAGCTGGCGTCGCGCTTCTCGAGCACGCGACAGCTGAGAACGATGCTGCCGTGCTCGGTGAACTTGACCGCGTTGCCCAGGTAATTGACGAGCGCCTGTGCGAGGCGGGCGCTGTCTCCACACAGCCATTGGGGCGCGTACGCCATGTCGACGCGAAACTCCAGTCCCTTGGCCAGAGCACGGTCACCGACGACGGCGGCGACGTCGCGCACCAGCTCGTCCAGCCTGAAATCCTGAAGATTCAGCTGAAGCTTGCCGGCTTCGATCTTGGACAGATCGAGGATGTCGTTGATGATCCCGAGCAGGTATCGCCCTGATGCCTCGATCTTGTCCAGGTACTCCATCTGCCGTGGGGTCGCGCCGGTACGGCGCAGCAGGTTCGCCAGCCCGAGTACGCCGTTCATTGGGGTGCGGATTTCGTGACTCATGTTGGCGAGAAAATCACTCCTGACCCGCGCCAGGCGCTCGGCTTGCTTGCGCGCCAACTCCACCTCCACGGTTCGCTCGCCGACGCGCCGCTCCAGATCGGCGTTCAGGGCAACCAGCCGCTGCTCGCTCGCACGCAGGGCCTCCTCCGCCTGCAGGCGCTCGGTGATGTCGCGCGACGAATTGAACAGCACCGGTTTGCCGTCCAGCTCGAGCGGAAACCCGCTCACCTCGACGTCGAATACGGTTCCATCCTTGCGCCGGTGGCGGGTGACGAACAGCGAGCGGAAGCGCCGCTCAAACTGCTTCCTCAAAGCGATCACCAGCTCGGCGGCGGAGAACCTCGCCTCCCATTGAGCAACGTTCATGCCGATCACCTCCTCGCGCGAGTAACCGAGCATCACGCAGAAGGCGTCGCTGGCCTCGATGACGTTGCCGTCGACGTCGAGGATGTGAATGCCGTCGCTCGCGTTGCGAAGCAGAACGCGGTTCTTCTCGCTCTCCCGCAGCAGCGCGAGTTCGCTCCGGCCTTGCTCGGACTCGTCGAGCGGTTCGCTCACGACGTGCCTCCGCAAACTCTTGCGAGGTGTCCCGTTTAGGACGCCAGGATCGAAAATGATTTCGACGGCAACCGGAACCTAGTTTAAGCGACGCGCCAATCCAACGGCGAGCCCCGCTCCGGGCAACGTCAGCGCCTGCGCTGATCCAGTCCTGGGCGCCGCACAATGGGCACGATTCGATCGGATCCATGCGGCGGGGTTGACGACCCAGGATGCCCGAGGCAGCGGGTGGTGCCGACTATCCGACTCGAACGGATGACCTACCGCTTACAAGGCGGTTGCTCTACCAACTGAGCTAAGCCGGCACAAGGCAGCGCGTTTATACCGCGACCGGGACGACCAGGAAACCGCAGGCGCGACGGCGTGCCCTGCTGCTCAGCAGCACCCTTTCATCCGATCCTTGCTGACCGTATAGCGAGCCGCCTGCCGCTCGAAGAAGAACTCCTCGTACGTCATGATCGCCTCGCCTGGATGAAACGTCTTGCGATGCTGGACATAGGTATCGTAGTCGGGCACGCCGATCATCAGCCGCGCGGTCTGCCGCGCGCGGGCATACCAGGCGGCGAGCTTGCTCATCGCGCGCCCCCAACCAGCCCGATCGCGCCCACTTCATGGGCGGTGCTGGTGGGCGTTCCAAGCGCCTTGCGGATGCCGATCACCCCGTACACGACCGTCACCACGACCACCGCCACGAACACGATCGCCAGCGTCCCATCCAGGTAGTTGTTGAAGACGACCCGGCTCATGTCGCCCAGCGTCTTGGCCGGAGCCAGCACATTGCCGTCCGCCAGCGCTTTTCCGAATTTGCCCGCCTGCGCCAGGAAACCGATGGCCGGATTCGAGCTGAACCCCTTTTCCAGGCCGGCCGTCACGGTGCACAGCACGAGCCACACGGTCGGCACGATCGTCACCCACGCGTAGCGCTGCTTTTTCATCTTGTACAGCACCACGGTGCACAGCGTCAGCGCGATCGCAGCCAGCATCTGGTTGGCGGTGCCGAACAGCGTCCACATCGTGTAGATGCCGCCGAACGGATCGTTCACGCCCGCATACAGCAGGTAGCCCCAAAGAGCGCAGGAAAGCGCGGAGCCGATCAGGTTGTTGCTCCAGGACTTCGTTTCCCTGAAGCCCGGAATCGCGCTGCCGACCAGATCCTGGATCATGAAGCGGCACACGCGCGTTCCCGCATCCACCGTGGTCAGGATGAACAGCGCCTCGAACAGGATCGCGAAGTGATACCAGATCGCCATCATCGCTTTGCCGCCGAGGAACTGCGACAGGATCGTCGCCATGCCAACCGCCAGCGTCGGCGCGCCGCCCGCGCGCGACAGGATCGACTTCTCGCCGACGTCCTGCGCCATCTGGCTCAGCACATCGGGCGTCACCACGAAGCCCCAGGACGAAATCACTTGCGCCGCCTGATCGGCCGTGGACCCGATCAGCGCTGCGGGGCTGTTCATCGCGAAATAGACGCCCGGGTGGATCACGCAGGCCCCGATGATCGCCATGATCGCCACGAACGACTCCATCAGCATTCCGCCGTAGCCGATGAAGGCCACCTGGTTCTCGTTCTCGATCATCTTCGGCGTCGTTCCGGAAGCGATCAGCGAGTGCCAGCCGGACACGGAGCCACAGGCGATCGTGATGAACAGGAACGGGAACAGGCCCCCTGCCCAGACCGGTCCCGTGCCGTCGACGAACTTCGTCAAAGCCGGCATCTGCAGATCGGGATGAACGATGATGATGCCGATCGCCAGCAGCACGACCGTGCCGACCTTCAGGAACGTCGACAGGTAGTCGCGCGGCGCGAGCAGCAGCCACACCGGCAGCACCGACGCCACGTAGCCGTAGCCGATGATGATCAGCGCCAGCGCCGGTCCGCTGAAGGTGAACATCGAGGCAAGCTCGGGGGTCTCGGCCACGGTGCGCCCGTACAGCAGCGCGGCCAGCAGCAGCATCGCGCCGAAAATGGACATCTCGAGCACGCGACCGGGGCGGATAAAGCGGGTGTACACGCCCATCAGCAGCGCGATCGGGATCGTGCAGAACACGGCGAACGTGCCCCACGGGCTGGCCTTCAGCGCGTTGACCACCACCAGCGCCAGCACCGCCAGAATGATGATGCAGATCAGAAGCACGCCGATTCCGGCGATCGTGCCGGGCACCGGACCCATCTCGGCGCGAATCATGTCGCCCAGCGAGCGCCCGTCGCGCCGCGTCGAAAGGAACAGGATCGTCATGTCCTGCACGGCCCCGGCAACCACCACGCCAACCAGGATCCACAGCGTGCCCGGCAGATAGCCCATCTGTGCGGCCAGCACCGGGCCGACCAGCGGCCCGGCCCCTGCGATCGCCGCGAAATGGTGGCCGAACAGCACGTAGCGATGGGTCGGCACGTAATCGAGCCCGTCGTTGCGCCGCCACGCTGGCGTCTGGCGCGTCGGGTCGGCGCCCAGGGCCCGGTTGACGATGAACAGCGCGTAGAAGCGATAGGCGATGAAGTAGATGCACACCGCGGCCACGACCAGCCAGGCCGCGTTGACCGCTTCACCCCGCGTCAGCGCGACGATCCCGAACGAGACGGCGCCCAAGCCCGCAACGCCCGCCCACATCAGCTTGCTTCCGACTCCCATCGGACCAGCATTCATGGTCGACTCCTTCTGTCTCGGATTTTTTATGGCGGGTTTCTTATTAGAACGCGCTCCCGGGCCAGTATAGGCGGAAGGTCGGCCGTTATCGACGCGCAGCGCAGCGGTGCGCTGCCGTGTAGGAACCGGGGGTGGGGTGCCGCCTACTTGACGCGCTTCAGGCGCGGCCGCACACCGGGCGTATTGGGAGGACGTGTCGGCGGCTCGCCCACGCTCGCAGAGCCTGCGGGTGCGCTCGATGCCAGCTCGAGCGCGCCGGCTCGTGGTGCCGGTGGCTGAGACAGCGTGTCCGGTGCTGTGGCCGGCACCGACCGGGCTGGCTCGAACGCCATGCCTTGGCCGTTTTCGCGCGCGTAGATCGCGATCACGCGCTCGATCGGAACGTACACCTCGCGCGCCACGCCGCCGAAGCGTGCCTGGAACTCGATCGCCTGGTTGCCCAACGCCAGCCGATTGGTGGCCAACGCCGACACGTTCAGCACGATCTCGCCGTTCTTGACGTGCTCGGCCGGCACCCGCACGCCCTCGCCGACCGCAACGGCGATGTACGGGGTGAACCCACTGTCATTGCACCATTCGTAGATGGCGCGGATCAAATACGGCTTGGTCGAGAGATCGGGCATGGCGGTCCGGCCGATTGTCGCACGATCAACGCCGCATCACCTTCTCGCTCGGCGTCAGCGCCTCGATGTAGGCGGGCCGGCTGAAGATACGCTCGGCGTACTTCATCAAGGGCGCGGCGCTCTTGGGCAGGTCGATTCCGTAGTGGTCCAGCCGCCACAACAGCGGTGCGATCGCCACGTCGAGCATCGAGAACTCGTCGCCCAGCATGTACTTGCTCTTCAGGAGGATCGGCGCGAGCTGGGTCAGTCGATCACGGATCAGCAGCTTGCCCTTTTCGATCGCCTTCTGATTGTTGGTGTTCTCGATCGTCTGCACGTGCACGAACAGCTCCCGCTCGAAATTGAACAGGAACAGGCGCGCGCGCGCGCGCATCACCGGGTCGGCGGGCATCAACTGCGGATGGGGAAAGCGCTCGTCGATGTACTCGTTGATGATGTTCGATTCGTACAGCGTCAGATCGCGCTCGACCAGGATCGGCACCTGGCCGTACGGATTCATCACGTTGATGTCTTCGGGCTTCTTGAAAAGGTCTACATCCTTGATTTCAAAGTCCATCCCTTTTTCGAACAGCACCAGGCGGCAGCGTTGCGAAAACGGGCAGGTCGTTCCCGAATAGAGCACCATCATCGATTTGTCCTGGTTCCAGAGGGGCCCCCAAAAGGGCCCGGGGGAACCGGGTATTTTACTTCAAGGCACAATAGGACGGAAGCCTGCCGCGGGGAGCTTCGCGCCAGCAGCTATAATTTGGGGGCCCTTCGCATTCGATTTTCCAGGCCCGCGGCGCACTTGGCCGCCCTATGAGCCTTGCTCCGGAAAAAGACTCGGTGGTCGTTCGGACGGTGATGCTGCGTCGACTTTGGCTCCTGTTCGCCCAGGCCACCACGGTGGGCCTGGGGCTGTTGTTCGTCGTTTCCACGCTCAAGCCGCAATGGCTCGCCCGCTATTCGATTGCGGCCGCGCCGTCGGCCGCCGCCTCGTCGCGGGTCACTGCGGTTGCCGCCACCACCTCGCCGAACGCCCCCACCATCCGCCAGGTGCCGCTGGGCGAGCCGATGGCGCGGATCAGCGCGCTGGACTCGTACGCCGACGCGGCCAAGCTCGCGATGCCGTCGGTGGTCAGCGTCTATACCTCGAAGCAACTCAAGCGCGGCGGCGGCAACGACGATCCGCTGCTGCGCCAGTTCTTCGGCGACCCCAATGGAGCCGAGCCGCAGCGCGTCATCAGCCTGGGATCGGGCGTGATCGCCTCGTCAGACGGCTACATCCTGACCAACAATCACGTGGTGCAGGCGGGCGACGAGATTGCCGTCGCGCTGACCGACGGGCGGCGCGTGCCCGCGCACCTGGTTGGCGCCGACCCGGACACGGATCTGGCCGTGCTGAAGGTCGACCTGCCGAGCCTGCCCGCCATCACGTTCGGGCGATCCGAGACGCTGCGGGTGGGCGACGTCGTGCTGGCCATCGGCAACCCGTTCGATGTGGGGCAGACGGTGACGATGGGCATCGTGTCGGCGCTGGGGCGAACCAACCTGGGGATCAACACGCTGGAGAACTTCATCCAGACCGACGCAGCGATCAACCAGGGCAATTCCGGCGGCGCGCTGGTCGACAGCAACGGCCTGCTGATCGGCATCAACACGGCGATCTTTTCCCGCTCGGGAGGGTCGGTCGGAATCGGGTTTGCGATCCCCACCAGTATCGTGATCCACGTGATGGACCAGATCGTCCATACCGGCCGTGTGCATCACGGCTTTTTCGGCATCGAGCCGTTCGACATCACGCCCGAAATGGTCGAGGCGATGCAACTGAAGCGCAATGAAGGCGTGGTCGTCAACGGCGTGCTGCGCAATGCACCGGCCGGGCGCGCCGGCATGGAGCCTGGAGACATCCTGCTGTCGATCAACGGCAATGCGGTGACCGACAGCCGATCGATGCTCAACCAGATCGCGCAGCTCGAGCCGGGCACCAGCGCCGCGGTGCGCGTGCTGCGCGAGGCACACGAGGTCGATCTGTCGATCACCGTCGGCGAGCGCCCGCCGCCACCGCACTGAGGAGTCTGCGCGGCAGAAGGTGTTCTGCCTGTCCCGCGGAGCGGGAGGCCATCACCGTGCCAGCAACACCACCCCCACCCCGCCCCTCTCCCGCTCCGCGGGCGAGGAGGAACGACGTCAGCCGGCTGCCTGACCCGATTGGCTGCGCGCCCCCCGTCTCGTTCCGAACAGGGCCCCCAGCAGAACTCCGAGCTCGAACAGCAGGCACAGCGGCAGCGCCAGCAGCAGCTGCGACAGCACATCGGGCGGAGTGAAGATCGCCGCCGCCACGAAGGCGCCGACAATCACATACGGACGGGCCTGGCGCAGTTTCGCAACGCTGGTCATGCCGAGCCGCACCAGCAAAAGCACCGCGATCGGCACTTCGAACGTCACCCCGAAGGCGATGAACATTCGAAGTACGAAGCTGAAATAGGCGTCGATGTCGGGCGTGACGCTGACCGATTCGGGCGCGAAGCGCGCGATGAAGCGGAACACGATCCGGAACACGATGAAATAGCAGTACGCGATGCCGGCGAGGAACATCACCACGCTGGAAGCGATCACCGGCAGCGCGAGGCGCTTTTCGTGCTGGTACAGGCCTGGCGCGACGAAAGCCCAGGCCTGGTACAGCACGTACGGCAGCGCAATCAACAGTGAAGCAAACAGCGTGATCTTCAGCGGCACCATGAAGGGCGCGATCACGCCGGTGGCCAGCAGCTTGGTTCCCTGGGGCAGGGCCGCCATCATCGGCTTGGAAAGAAGATCGAAGATCTGGCGCATGAACGGCGACAGCGCCGCGAACACGATCAAGATCGATGCCGCCGCGCGCACCAGTCGCTGGCGCAGCTCGATCAGGTGCGACAGGAAACCTTGCTCTTCTTGTGGCGCCATGGGTGTCCGGTTGCGTTCGCCCGGCGCTGTCCGCCACCGGGCTCTAACCCGCGAGCTTAGCGACGAATGCGCGGCCGGTTCACGCGGGCGCGGGGCGCATAGCGGTTCTTGGCAAAACGACCCGTCTCCGGCATCGCCATTCTGCCCCTGAGTTGATCGAGCGCTCGCGCCAGATCGTCGAAAGACACCGCCGCGCGATGCCGCGTGCGGAACCGATGACTGCCCCAGCCTTCGGCCGACCAGGAGGATTCGCTCGGGGGCGGAGGTGCCTGCGTTTCGGATACCGCGCCGGTTGCCTGCTGCGCCGCCTCGTTCAGCGAGGTCGCGACCTGCCTGAACGAGGAGTCGATCGACGCGGTCGCCTTCTGCGCTTCCTCCTGCAGGCGTTTCAAGTCCGCCAGCTCCACCTCACGCTGGAAATCCGCCCGCACCTGGCTTACGTAGCGCTGCGCCTTGCCCAGCATCTCGCCAAACGCGCGCGCCACGCGCGGCAGGCGTTCCGGACCCAGGACGACCAGCGCGACCGCGCCGATCATCATCAGTTCGCCAAGACTGAAGTCGAGCATCCAGGGTTCCCAGCAGGCCGTTGGAAAAACGCTGCGCGCAGGGTCGAGTTTCGACCGGGGAGCGAAGCGGTATGAAGGAATACCCTTCGCACCGGAGGCCGAACTCAGTTTCGCTCAGTTTCGCTCAGTTTCGTTGAAACCGGCCCGCGCAGCAGTTTTTCCGCAGCCTGCTACGAGCCGCTCTTTTCCTTGGCTTGCACGTCGATCGGGGCGCTGCCGGGGCGCGCGTCGGCGACCTGCTGCGGCGGTGTCTCTTCGGAGCCCTCGCGCACTCCTTCCTTGAAACCCTTGATCGCGCCGCCCAGATCCTTGCCCAGATTTCTGAGCTTGCCGGTGCCAAACACCAGAACCACGACCAGCAGGACGATCAGCCAGTGCGTCAGAGATAGTGAGCCCATCTGCTACTCCTGCGGGCCGCACAGCGGCCCATCAAAAGGGTTTCCACGGCCGCGGACCGGCCAGAACATGCATGTGCAGGTGGAACACTTCCTGTCCGCCGCCCGGCCCATTGTTGATGACGACCCGGAAGCCATTGGCCGAGCCTTGCTCGCGGGCGAGCCGTGGTGCCAGAAGAAGCATTTTACCCACCAGGGCCTCGTGCTGCGGACCCGCGCTAACCAGCGACTCCAGGTGCTCCTTGGGAACCAGCAGAAGGTGGATCGGAGCCTTCGGATTGATGTCATTGAAGACGATGATCTGATCATCCTCGTAGACCTTGGCGCTGGGGATCTGTCCGCTGACGATCCGGCAAAAGATGCAGTTCTCGTCCATGGCTGCCTCGCAAGCACTGGCGGCCTGTGCCGCTCGGAAACAATCCCGTGGGACGCTAGGCGCCGCCCTCCGCGGCCGCCTTGCGCGACGCCTTTTCGTCCAACCCCGAGGTTCCAGCGCGTCGCTCCAACTCGGCCAGCACCGCCTCGGGTCGCAGGCCGTAGTGGGCCAGCGCCAGCATGCAATGAAACCACAGATCGGCAACCTCGGACACGATGCGCTCAGGGGCTCCGTCCTTGGCAGCCATCACGGTTTCGGTGGCTTCTTCGCCGATCTTCTTCAAGATCGCATCGGGGCCGCGCGCCAGCAGGCGCGCGACGTACGAGCGCTCCGGATCAGCGCCACGGCGTGCCTCGATCACGTCGGCCAAGCGCGCCAGCGTGCCGGCATCGTATCCGGGTTGCTTCATTTGCTCTCCGCTGATTTGTTCTGCGCCGTGGTGGGCGCCTCGAGCACCGGGTCCACCGTAACCCAGTCGCCTTGCTCGAGGCGTCGATAGAAGCAGCTGGCCCTGCCGGTGTGGCAGGCGATCCCGCCCTCCGGTTCGACCACGTACAGCACGACATCGGAGTCGCAGTCGAGACGGATCTCGCGCACCCTCTGGCGATGACCCGACTGCTCGCCCTTGCGCCACAAGCGGCCGCGCGAGCGCGAGAAGTACACGGCATAGCCGCTCGCCTCGGTCTCCAGCAACGCCGCACGGTCTGCCCACGCCACCATCAATACCCGCCCCGTGCTCGCATCCTGTGCGACTACCGGCACCAGTGAGTTCGGGCCGAATCGTATCTGCTCGACCCAGCCGTCGGAGCGGGGCGATGCAAATATCAGCGTCATGGCTGGTTGTCCCAAGTACCCATTAGACCCGAGACTCTCGGTGCGGGTTTCCTACTGTAGCCGCATCGGGATCCCGTGGGCTTGCATGTACTGCTTGGCCTGGGGCAGCGTGAACTCTCCAAAGTGGAACACCGAAGCGGCCAGTACCGCGTTGGCGCGGCCGAGCAGGACGCCGTCGACCAGATGCTGCAGGTTGCCGACCCCGCCCGAGGCGATGACGGGCACCGACACCGCATCGGATACCGCCCGCGTCAGTGCAATATCGAAGCCGGCGCGGGTACCGTCGCGATCCATGCTGGTAAGCAGGATCTCTCCGGCCCCCAGCTCGACGGCCCGCCGTGCCCACTGAACGGCGTCCAAGCCCGTGGGCGAGCGGCCGCCGTGCGTAAACACCTCCCATCCTCGCGCCGGATCGGCCGGCTGGCGCATTCGAGCGTCGATCGCCACCACGATGCATTGCGAGCCGTAGCGTCCGGCCGCCTGTTCGATCAGGCTCGGGGATTGCACCCCGGCCGTGTTGATCGAAATCTTGTCGGCGCCCGCGTTCAGCAATCGGCGCACGTCGTCGACGTGGCGCACGCCGCCGCCGACGGTCAGTGGAATGAAAACCTGCCGCGCCACGGCCTCGATGACGTGCGGCAGGATGTCGCGCTGATCGGAGCTGGCCGTAATGTCGAGGAAGGCCAGTTCGTCGGCGCCCTCGGCGTCGTAGCGCTGGGCGATCTGCACGGGATCGCCCGCATCGCGCAGGTCGACGAAGTTCACGCCTTTGACGACCCGCCCGGCCGTCACGTCCAGGCACGGGATGATGCGCTTAGCGAGCATCGTCGACGGATCCTCGACGGTTCCGAACCCGCGCACCCTCATCCTGTCCTTCTCCCGCAAGCGGGAGAAGGGACCTGCTAACTGAGCTCGCGTGGAACGGGAGACGCAACCTGCTGTGTGCGGGCGGGCTGATGGGTAACCTGTGTGCGGCCGGGCCGATGGGTAACCTGTGTGCCGGCGGGCTGATGGGTAACCTCACTCCCCTCTCCCGCTGCGCGGGAGAGGGGCCGGGGGTGAGGGTGAACGAACCTGGGCAAATCTTCATTTACTCGGAATCCTCGCGGTCAGCCCGTTCCAAGGCGGCGCGAAAATCCAGCGTTCCTTCATAAAGCGATCGGCCCAGTACGGCCGCCTCGATGCCCTCGACCTGAACCGAACACAGGCGCTCGATGTCGTCCATCGTGGCAACGCCACCGCTGGCAATCACTGGAATCTTGACCGCGCGCGCCAGCGCAACAGTGGCCTCCAGATTGACGCCGCTCAGCATGCCGTCGCGACCGATGTCCGTATACAGGATCGCCTCGACTCCGTAGTCCTCGAACTTAACGGCCAGGTCCACCACGTCGTGCCCGGTGAGCTTGCTCCAGCCGTCGGTGGCCACTTTGCCATCGCGTGCATCCAGCGCGACGATCACATGGCCGCCGAAAGCGCTGCACGCATCGTGCAGAAAGCCGGGATTCTTGACCGCCGCGGTGCCAATCACGACGAAGCCGACGCCGCCATCGATGTAGCGCTCGATCGTGTCCAGGTCGCGCAGCCCCCCACCCAGCTGCACCGGAACCTCGGCGCCGACCTCGTCAATGATGTGCCGGATCACGGATTCGTTGACCGGCCGGCCCGAGCGCGCGCCGTTCAAGTCGACCACATGCAGGCGCCGCGCTCCCAGCTCCACCCAATGGCGCGCCATCGCAATCGGATCCTCGGAGAATACGGTGGCGCTTTCCATGTCGCCCTGGCGCAGACGGACACAATGTCCGTCCTTGATGTCGATCGCTGGGATCAGCAACATGGAAAGCTGCCGGCTTCGTTCAACGGGGCAGGCACGACCTGACAGTGCGCAGGAGGTTCGGCAGGATTGCCTTCAGAAAGCGCTTGGAAGTGAAGAACTCAAGGGTTCCAGCGAACGAAGTTCTCGAAAATGGCAAGGCCGGCGGCCGCGCTTTTTTCTGGGTGGAATTGCGTCGCAAAAATATTATCTCGGGCCACGGCGCAGGTAAAGGCTCCACCGTAATCGGCCTGCCCAACGGTCAGGTCCGGATCGGCCGGTTGCGCATAGTAGCTGTGCACGAAGTAAAAGTAGCTCCGGTCCGGCACATTGCGCCACATCGGGTGTTCACGGGACTGGCTGACCCGGTTCCAGCCCATGTGGGGAATTTTCAGCGGACCGCTGTTACCGCTCAGCCCCGGGGCGAAGCGCACCACGGCACCCCCGATCAGACCCAGGCCTTCTGTTTCGCCTTCCTCGGACCGGTCGAACAGCATCTGCTCGCCCACGCAAATCGCCAGCAGCGGTTTGTCCTGGGCGGCCCTGCGCACCGCGCCTTCGAGCCCCATCTCGTGCAGGTAGCGCATGCAATCCCGCATCGCCCCCTGGCCGGGAAACACCACGCGCTCGGCCGCATCGACCTGCTCGGGCCTGGACGTGATCGTGACTTCCACCCCGGGCGCGACCCGCTCGATCGCCTTGGCGACCGACAGCAGATTGCCCATCCCGTAGTCAACGATCGCGATATGGGACGTGCCGGTCACAGCTTCCCCTTGGTGCTCGGGACGGCGTCGGGTGCGTCAGGGTCCAGTTGGACCGACATCCGCAAGGCGCGCGCGAAGGCCTTGAACACGGTTTCGCACTGGTGATGGGCGTTGTCGCCGCGCAGGTTGTCGACGTGCATCGTGACCTGGGCGTGATTGACGAAGCCCTGGAAGAACTCGTGAACCAGGTCGACGTCGAACTCGCCGATCATCGCCCGCTTGAATCCGACCTGCCAGATCAAAGCCGGCCGCCCCGAGAAGTCGATCACGACACGGCTTAGGGCCTCGTCCAACGGTACGTACGCGTGGCCGAAGCGCCGGATGCCGCGCTTGTCGCCGACCGCTTTGGCCACCGCCTGTCCCAGCGTGATGCCGACGTCCTCGACCGTGTGATGACCGTCGATATGCAGGTCGCCCTTCGCCTCGATCGTCAGATCGAGCGCGCCATGCCGCGCAATTTGCTCGAGCATGTGATCGAAGAAGCCGATCCCAGTGCTGATGCGTCCCGCGCCGGGTCGGTCCAGGTCGAGCTCGACGCGGATACGGGTCTCCTTGGTCTCGCGCTCGACCTGAGCGCTGCGGCCAGACATCTTGCGGTTCCTCTGATTCACGACAGCGCCCCCAGCGCCTGCAGGAACGCGTCGTTTTCCTGAGGCGTGCCCACGGTGACGCGCAGGCAGCCCCACAGCAACGGATGCGATCCGGACACGTTCTTCACCAGGATACCGCGACCCCGCAGTCCGGCGAACAGCCGATCCGGGTCCGACACGCGCAACAGGATGAAATTGGCGTCCGAATCGAACGCTGTCACGCCGGCCTGGCTGCGCAGCGAGCCCAGCAGGCGGTCCCGCTCCGAACGGATGACCGACGCCTGCTGCTGGAGCACCTCGAAGTGATCGAGCAGGAAGGCCGCTGCCGCCAGTGGAAGGACGCCGACGTTGTAAGGGGGGCGAACTTTGTCGAACTCGACGATCCAGCGCGGATCGGCGCACGCGTAGCCGACGCGCAGACCCGCCAGCCCGAGCTTGGACAGCGTGCGCAGCACGACCAGATTGGGGCGCTCGGAGAGCTGCGGCATCCATGTGTGCAGCGCAAATGGCGAATACGCTTCGTCGATCACGACCAACCCCGGCGCCCGGTCCAGCAGGGCCTCGATGTCGCGGCGGGGGAACAGGTTGCCGGTCGGGTTGTTCGGGTACGCGACGAACACGAGCGCCGGGCGATGCTCTTCGATCGCCCGCAGCAGTGCGTCCATATCGAGCTGGAAGTCCGACTGCAGCGGCACCCCCACGAAGCGGCAGCCGTCCAGCTGCGCGAACACTTCGTACATCACGAAGGTCGGAGTCGGCGCCAGCACCACCGCGTTTGCGGCAGTGCCATGCGTCGCGCAAGCCTGAATCATCAGGTGGATCAGTTCGTCGGAGCCGTTGCCCAGCATCAACGCCTTGCCGGGCTCCACGCCCGCCGACTCGGCCAGCCGGCGCTTGAACTCGGCAGGGTCGGCCGGCGGATATCGATTCAAGGCGACTTTGGAAAGGCGCTCGCCCAGCTCGCGCGCCAGATCGGGCGGCAGCGAAAAAGGGTTTTCCATCGCGTCGAGCTTGATCAAGCCGGACGCATCGGGTACGTGGTACGCGCGCATCGCTCGTACGTCGTCGCGCACCACGCCCAGGCGCGGACCGCGTCGCGGGTCGTCTAAGCCCGCCATCGCATTTGCGCGCTGCGCGCGTGCGCCGGCAGGTCTTCAGCCAGCGCGAGCGTCTCGGCGATCGCCCCAAGCGAGCGAGCGCCCGCGGCCGACACGCAGATCAGGTTGGTGCGCTTCTGGAAGTCGTACACGCCCAGCGGCGAAGAGAAGCGCGCAGTGCGCCCGGTCGGAAGCACGTGATTGGGCCCTGCGCAATAGTCCCCCAGCGCCTCGCTCGAGTAGCGCCCCAGGAAAATGGCGCCGGCGTGGTGGATCCGCTCGGCCCATTGGCGCGGATCGTCGGCCGAGATTTCCAGGTGCTCCGGCGCGACCCGGTCCGCCAGCTCGCACGCCTCCAGTAAGTCGCGGACACGGATCAGCGCACCGCGCGCCTGCAGGGAAGCTTCGATGATCCTGGCACGCGGCATCTGGGGCAGCAGCGTTGTGATCGAAGCGCCGACCGCTTCGATGAATGCGGGCTCCGGAGTCAGCAGGATCGCCTGCGCCAGTTCGTCGTGCTCGGCCTGCGAGAAAAGGTCCATCGCGATCCAGTCCGGATCCGTTTTGCCGTCGCATATCACCAGGATCTCGCTGGGGCCGGCGATCATGTCGATCCCGACCACGCCGAACACGCGGCGCTTGGCCGCCGCCACATAGGCGTTACCGGGCCCGACGATCTTGTCAACGCTCGGGATGGTCGCGGTGCCATACGCCAGTGCGGCCACCGCCTGCGCACCGCCAACCGCAAACACCCGCGACACGCCCGCCAGGTGCGCGGCCGCCAGCACCAGGGAGTGGCGCACGCCATCCGGGGTCGGAACGACCATCACGATCTGGCGCACCCCGGCCACACTGGCCGGTATCGCATTCATCAGCACCGATGAAGGATAGGCCGCCTTGCCACCCGGCACGTACAGGCCGGCGCGCTCCAACGGCGCAACCCGCTGCCCCAGGACCGTGCCGTCGGCTTCCTCGAAGCTCCATTCCCCGTCAAGCTGGCGTTGATGAAACGACCGGATCCGGCCGGCAGCAGCCTGCAAAGCCGCGGCGGCCTCCGGTGGCAGGGCATCGAATGCCGAGCGCAGATCCGATGCGGGGATCTCCAACTCGGCCACCGACTGCGCCGACACGCGATCGAAACGCTTCGTGTATTCCAGCAGTGCCGCATCCCCGCGCCGACGAACGTTTTCGACGATGTCGGCGGTCTGCCGCTCGATCTCGGGGTCGAATGCAGTCGCCGGTGCGACCAGCTCGCGAAACTGAGTTTCGAACTGCGGCGAGGACGAGTCGAGCGTGCGGATCTTCGTCATTGGACCGCCTTATCGATCTCGACCCCCTGTGGCGATCTCAACCCCCTGGGCGATCTCAACACCCTTGGCGATCGCGGCGATCAACTCGGACAGCCGCTGGTGGCGCAGCTTGTACGCCGCCTGGTTCACGATCAGGCGCGAGCTGATGGCGGCGATCTGCTCGACCTCGACCAGTCGGTTGGCGCGCAGCGTGCCACCGGTCGACACCAGGTCGACGATCGCATCGGCCAGCCCCGCCAACGGCGCCAGCTCCATCGAGCCGTACAGCTTGATCAGGTCCACGTGCACGCCCTTGTTGGCAAAGAACTCGCGCGCTGTCTGTACGTACTTGGTCGCTACCCGCAAACGGGCGCCGCGACGCACGGCGCCGGCGTAGTCGAAACCTTCGGGCACGGCCACGCACAGCCGGCACAAGCCAATGCCCAACTCCACCGGCTGATACAAGCCCGCGCCGCCGTGCTCGAGCAGCACGTCCTTGCCGGCCACGCCCAGCTCGGCCGCCCCGTATTGCACATACGTCGCCACGTCGGTTGCTCGCACCACCACGACTCGCACATCCGGCACCGAGGTGGCGATGATCAGACGGCGCGTCGTTGCGGGATCCTCCAGCGGCACGATGCCCGCCCGCCGCAGCAACGGGGTCGCCTCCTCCAGAATGCGGCCCTTGGCGAGTGCCAGCGTGATCACGACACGCGCTCGATGCGGGCGCCGAGCTGCATCAGACGCTGCTCCATCCTCTCATACCCGCGGTCCAGGTGGTAGATGCGGTCGACCCAGGTCTCGCCGTCCGCGACCAGCCCTGCGATCACCAGGCTCGCCGAGGCGCGCAGGTCGGTCGCCATCACGCGCGCGCCTGACAGGCGCGCAACGCCACGCACCACGGCCGTGTTGCCATCGATTCCGATGTCGGCTCCGAGGCGCTGCAGCTCCAGCACGTGCATGAAGCGGTTCTCGAAGATCGTCTCCACGATCGTGCCGACGCCATCGGCCACGCATCCGAGCGCCATGAACTGGGCCTGCATGTCAGTCGGGAAGGCCGGATAGGGAGCGGTCCTGAGGTTGACGGCCCGCGGGCGGCCACCCATCCGCAGCCAAATCCAGTCCTGACCGCTTTCTATCGTAGCGCCCGCCTCGCGCAGCTTGTCCAGCACCGCGTCCAGCGTGTCGGGAGCGGCTCCCTCCAGCCGCACCTCGCCCTGGGTAATCGCCGCAGCGATCAGGAAGCTGCCTGACTCGATCCGGTCCGGCATCACGCGGTACTGAGCGCCATGAAGGCGATCGACACCCTCGATCGTGATGCGATCGGTGCCGGCCCCGCGGATCCGCGCGCCCATGCGGTTAAGGCATGCCGCCAGATCGGCGACTTCGGGTTCGCGCGCCGCGTTTTCGATTACCGTTTCACCGTCGGCCAGCGTGGCCGCCATCATCAGGTTCTCGGTTCCAGTGACGGTCACCAGGTCGGTGACGATCCGGGCGCCGCGCAAACGGCGGTTGCCGCCGAGATCCGCGACGATGTAACCCTGCTCGATCCGGATCTGCGCACCCAGCGCCTGCAGTCCCTTCAGGTGCTGGTCGACCGGACGCGCGCCGATCGCGCAGCCACCCGGCAGGCTCACGCGCGCCGAGCCTGCGCGCGCCAGCAACGGTCCCAGCACGACGATCGAAGCGCGCATCGTCTTGACCAGGTCGTACGACGCTTCGGTCGAATGCAGACCGTCGGCATGCACCGTCACGGTGTCGCGCTCACGCGCAACGCTGACTCCCATGGCCGCCAGCAGCCGGCTCATCGTCGCGATGTCGGCGAGCAGCGGGACGTTGGCCAGCACCAATTCGTCGCGCGTCAGCAAAGCGGCCGCCAGCATTTTCAGCGCCGCGTTCTTGGCCCCGCCGACCTGCACGCTGCCCTGCAAGCGCAGTCCGCCGCGGATTCTGAGCTTGTCCATGCCCGTTACGGCTCCCGATCGGCGCCGCCCCGCTGATGCTCCTCGGGCGTGAGCGTCTTCATCGACAGCGCGTGCACGCGCTGGCGCATCCGATCACCCAGCGCCGCGTACACCAATCGGTGGCGTTCGAGGCGGGACTTGCCTTCGAACGCGGCGCTGACGATCACCGCCTCGAAATGCTGACCGTCGCCGCCGACCTTCAACCATTGGCAATCGAGCTCGGCCGCAATCGCCCGCTGCAGTTCCTCGGGGGTCGGGAAGGTGGAATCCACACGCTGCTCCATCCGTTGCGTCAGCCGCGCAGCTTGTATCCGCGCGCCAACATCCGCACCGCGATCCCGCCGGCCAGCAACAGGAAGGCGATCACCACGGCCAGGCTCTGCCGGGGGTCCACGTCCGATTGGGCGAAGAACCCGTAGCGGAAACCGTCGATCATGTAGAAGAAAGGATTGAGCCGCGACAGCACCTGCCAGAACGGCGCCAGGCTGTGCACCGAGTAGAACACGCCCGACAGGAACGTGGCCGGCATGATGATGAAGTTCTGGAATGCGGCCAGCTGATCGAACTTGTCGGACAGTATGCCCGCGATGATTCCCAACACCCCCAGCATCAGGGCACCCAGCAGCGCGAACACGACGATCCAGACCGGCGCATTCAGCGGCGGTGGAGCGATCAGGCCAGTCACTGCAAATACCCCCAAGCCGACCACCACGCCGCGCAGCACGGACGAGAGCGCATACGCTGCAAAGAACTCCAGGTGCGACAGCGGAGGCAGCAACACGAATACCAGGTTGCCCATGATCTTGGACTGGATCAGCGACGAGGAAGAGTTGGCGAACGCGTTCTGCAGCACCGACATCATCACCAGGCCGGGCACCAGGAAGGCGCTGTAGCGCACACCTTGAAACGCTTCGACCCGCTGGTCGAGCACGTGACCGAACACCAGCAGGTACAGAACGCCCGTGAGCACCGGGGCGGCGATCGTCTGGAACGCAACCTTCCAGAAGCGCAGCACTTCCTTGTACAGCAGCGTCCGAAATCCGACCCACGACGAAGCAAGTTCCGAGCGGGCTGGCAACGCCTCGATCGGCGGCGGTACGAGGGCGCTTTGCTCGACCTGGTTCACGCGACTTTCCTCTGGCCTTTATCGGACATCAACTGCAGAAAGACGTCCTCCAGATCGGCGTGTCCCACTTCGATGTCGTCGATCTGGCAACCCGCCATCCGGCAGGCCGCCAGCACCGACTCGACATCGGCCGGCTGCGCAACGCGCAGCACCGTGCGTTCGGCCGAGCGCTCGAGCACCTGCGCGCCGAGTTGCGCCGGAAGCTCGCCGCGCAGCTTAAGCACCAGCTGCACGCCGGCCAGGCGCGCGAGCAGGTCGCGGGTCGGCTCCATCGCGACAATTCGGCCCGCTTTCAGCATCGCGATCCGGTTGCACATCTGCTGCGCTTCCTCAAGGTAATGCGTGGTCAGAACGATCGTGTGGCCATCCTTGTTCAGGCGCCGAACGAACTGCCACAACCCCTGGCGCAGCTCGACGTCCACGCCCGCAGTCGGCTCGTCCAGCACGATCACGGGGGGACGGTGCACCAGCGCCTGAGCCACCAGCACGCGGCGCTTCATTCCACCGGACAACGAGCGCATGTTGGCGTCCGCCTTGGCGCCCAGGTCCAGGTTCTCGATCACCTCGTCGATCCAAGCCTCGTTGTGCCTCAGCCCGAAATAGCCCGACTGGATCCGCAGCGTTTCGCGCACCGAGAAAAACGGGTCGAACACGAGCTCCTGGGGCACCACGCCCAGACAGCGGCGCGCCAGGCGATATTCGCGGGCGACGTCGTGGCCCATCACGGTCACGCGCCCGGAGGTCGCCCGGGTCAAGCCGGCGACGATCGAGATCAGCGTCGTCTTGCCGGCGCCGTTGGGGCCGAGCAGGCCGAAGAATTCGCCGGGCTCGATTCGCAGGCTGACGCGATCGAGCGCCGTCACGCGCGGGTAGCGCTTGACGACATCGTCGGCTTCGATTGCGGCGACGGGCATGAAATGAGCGAATCAACCCCGTACAGCGTGGCAAGGCTGCACAGGTCGGGAGGCACACCTTCCAGCTCCAGGTGCAGGCCACGGGCCTGCGCGGCGCGCTCCCAGGCCAGCAGCAACGCTACTGCCGAGGAATCGCACTTCTTGACCGCGGACAAATCGAAGCGGGAATCGCCATTGCCGATGGCCGTTTCGCCCAACTGCAGCAACGAAGCGGCGTTGGCGTTCACGATCCGGTCGGCGTCGATCTTCACGATTTGCCGTTCGAAGTGGCCAACTGCTTGTTGCGGTCGGCCAGCGCCTTGATCAGGCCATCCACCCCGCCCTGGTTCACTTCGCTGGCGAACGCATTCCTGAAGGTCCCCACCATCGAAACGCCCAGGATCGTCACATCGTAGATCTTCCAGCCGGAATCGGTTTTTTCGAGTCGATAGTCGAGCTGAATCGGGTCACCCGCCGACGGAACGACCTGAGTCCGAACCATCACGTCCGTGTCCGCATCCTGCATTTTGAACGGCCTCATCTTGACCTGGTGGTCGGTCACCTTCGACAAGGCGCCGCTGTACGTGCGCAACACATATGTGCGAAATTCGCGGATCAGCGCTTGCCGCTGCTCGGGGGTCGCGTTGCGCCAGCCGGGCCCGACCGACAGTCGGGTCATCCGGTCGAAATCGACATACGGTGCGACCTTGTCGTCGATCAGCTTCTGCAGCTTGTCGAAGTCGCCTTTGTGCAGCGCCGGGTCCGATTTGATGCTGTCGAGCACCTCGGTCGATACCGACTCCACCAGGGCGTCGGGTGCCATGCTGGAGCGGGACGCCGGCTCGGCCGCGAGCGCCGGCCTGGCCACCGCGACAACCATGCCCAGCGACGCAAGGGCCATCATCGCGCTTCGCAAAACCTGGCTTGAGCTCATTTTCATCGGACTCTCCATTGACTTTACCCTCACCCCCGACCCCTCTCCCGCAGGCGGGAGAGGGAAGGAATGGTTACCCATCAGCCCGGCGACACAAATTTCTGGGCAGGAGCTTCTCCCTCTCCCGCTTGCGGATGAGCTACTCCCTTTTCCCGCTTGCGGAAGAACTTCTCCCTTCTCCCGCTTGCGGAAGACTTCTCCCCTCTCCCGCTTGCGGGAGAGGGGCCGGGGGTGAGGGTTTCCGCTATTACTTTAACGCTGATCCCCGCTGGGCGGTTGAGCCGGCGCTTCCTTGGTTTGCCCCGCTTCGGGCTGGGCCGGCGCCGTCTTCGTTTCGGCTCCTTCAGGTCGAGCCGGTGCCGCCTTCGTTCCACCGGCCCCGGGACCGGACTCGCCGCTGTCGTCTTCCTCCTTCTGGAGCGGTGGATTGCCTTCGTACTCAAGGCTGTAGCGCCGCTGCAGGTAGGCGTCGCGGGTGAATTGATAGCGATCCAGCGCGTTCTGGTCGAGCAGATTGGTCGCATCAAGCAGCCCGGCGCGCGCGTCGATCAGGCGTGCGCCCATCACATAGAAGCGATCGCGCACTGGCATGATGTACGAGATCGGCGATGCGTAGGAGTCGGGAATTTGGCCGATGCCGTCGCGCACATCGCTCGGGCCCAGTAGCGGCAGCACCAGGTAAGGCCCGGTGCCCGCGCCCCAGCGCGCCAACGTCAGTCCGAAATCCTCGTTGCGCCGCTCCAGGCCCATTCGGGTCGCGACGTCGAAGCACCCGGCCATTCCGAGGGTCGAGTTGATCGCGAGTCGACCGGTATCCGTGGCCGCGCCGACCGGCTTGGCTTGCAGGATGTCGTTCACGGCATTGCGGATCTCGCCCAGGTTCGCGAACCCGCTGCTGATACACAGGCGAATCCCGCTCGGAACCAGCCAGACATAGCCTTTGGCGATCGGTTTCAGCAGATAACGGTCCAGCACGTCGTTGAACTCGTACACCTGCCGATTGACGCGCTCGTAAGGATCGCGCGGATTGCTGCCTGCACCAGGCGGCACCGTGGCACAGCCCGCCAGCGACAGCGCCAGCATCGCGGCTTGCGCGAAACGGCTCCCCATGAGACCCCGGAGTGCGCTCATTTGGCACCTTCCCGCTGCCTGCCGCCGCTCTCGGCCGCCTTGCCGTACAGCGCCTTGCCGATCAGATCCTCCAGCACCACCGCCGACTGAGTCAGCTTGATCGAATCGCCCGGCTGCAGGCTCTTGTCGTCGGCGCCCGGCTCCAGGCCGATGTACTGATCGCCCAGCAATCCGGAGGTCAGGATCTTGGCCGAGGTGTCGGTGGGGAACTGATAGTGACGGTCGAGCTCCAACTTAACCACACCCTGAAAATTCTTGTCATCGAAGCTGATCGACTTGATCCGCCCGATCGTCACGCCGGCGCTCTTGACGGGCGCGCGGATCTTCAGCCCCCCGACGTTGTCGAAGCGGGCGGTCACCGAGTAGGTGGAATCGAACGAGAAGCTGGCCAGGTTGGCCGCCTTCAGCGACAGGAACACCAGGGCCAGTGCACCGAGCACGACGAACACACCCACCAGTGTTTCAACGTTTCTCTTCTCCATCCATCGTCCCCTTGCCCCAGTTTGCCCAAAACCTCCGTCTGTAAAACCGCCCGCAACGACGCTACGGCCTCGTGCTGAACATCAGCGACGTCAGGAGGAAGTCCAGGATCAGCACCGACACTGACGAGATCACCACCGTTCGGGTGGTGGCCTGAGCCACGCCCTCGGGTGTTGCGTCGGACTCGTACCCGATGTAAAGCGCGACGAAGGTCGAGGCGACGCCGAACACGATCGTCTTGACCACGCCGTTGCCGACGTCCTTGAAAACATCCACGCCGTCCTGCATCTGGGACCAGAACGCGGCCGAGTCGATACCGATCAGCTTCACCGCAACCACGTAACCCCCGGCCACTCCGACCGCCGAGAAGATCGCACTCAGCAGCGGCATCGAGATGATGCCGGCCAGGAAGCGTGGCGCCAGTACCCGGCTGCGCGGGTCCACCGCCATGATCTCCATCGCGGCCAGCTGCTCGCCAGCCTTCATCAGGCCGATCTCGGCCGTCAACGAGGTCCCCGCGCGGCCGGCAAACAGCAACGCCGTCAGCACCGGACCCAGCTCGCGCAACAACGACAGCGCCACCAGCAACCCGACCGACTCGGCAGCCCCGTAGCGGTCCAGCGCATAGTAGGCCTGCAACGCCAGCACGCCGCCCACCGACGCGCCGGACGTGACGATGATCACCAGCGACAGGTTGCCAATCGCATGGATCTGCACGAGCGACAGATCGAATCGGCGCAGCGCGGCTGGCGTGTGGCGCACCAGCTCCACGAAGAAAAGTGAGGCGTGGCCGAGCGATGTCAGCAGCCACAGTGCGCGGGCGCCAAGCGCAGCCAGGACGTTGAGCGGATTCATGGGCGCAACGAGATCCCGAAGGTCAGCTGGGAAGTCCGAGTTCCTGCCCGATCGGCTGGGCGGGGTAGTGGAAGGGGACCGGGCCATCGGGCTCGCCACGGATGAACTGGCGCACTTCGGGATCCTCGGAAGCGCGCAGCTCAGCCGCGGTGCCGTGGCCGGCGATCCTGCCCGACGAAATCAGGTAGGCGTAGTCGCAGATCTGAAAGCACTCGTCGACGTCGTGCGAAACGATGATCGAAGTGGCGCCAGTCGCATCGTTCAGGCGCCGGATCAGATTGGCCGTCACGCCCAGCGAGATCGGATCAAGTCCCGCGAACGGCTCGTCGTACATGATCAGCTCGGGATCGAGCGCGATCGCACGCGCCAGCGCAATCCGGCGGCCCATGCCACCGCTGAGCTCGGCGATCCGCAGCGACGCCGCGCCACGCAGTCCGACCGCGTTGAGCTTCAACAAGACGATGTCCCGAATCATCGACTCGGGCAGATCCGTGTGCTCGCGCAGTGGAAAAGCGACGTTCTCGAACGCGCTCAAGTCCGTGAACAGGGCCCCGAACTGGAACAGCATGCCCAGCCGCCGGCGCAGCGCAAACAACTTGTCCGTATCCGAGGGGTCGACCGGCTCGCGGTCAAACAGGATCGAGCCGGATTGGGGCCTCACAACGCCACCGATCAGACGCAGCAACGTGGTCTTGCCGCTGCCCGAGCTACCCATGATCGCAACCACGTTACCGCGCGGGAACTGGAGCGACACGTCGGTCAGAATGGTCCGGCTGCGGTCGTAGCCGAAGGTCACGTGGTCGATCTGGACCAGGTTGTCGATTGTTGTCAAGGTGCGCTTGATCGAAGGGCAAAGCGGGCGCGATTGTCTCACACCGCAGAGCGGCGGCGGCCGGGGCTGCTCCCACGCATTTGTCAATGTTGCGCGGATTTGTGAATATTGCGTTGCAGCCCATGGGGGCCGCAGGGCGACCGGGTGGTTGTGGTCGGGATTATCGCGGCAGTTCGCTGCCGCCCATGAGGAACTCGTCCACCGCGCGCGCGCATTGGCGCCCTTCCCGGATCGCCCACACCACCAGCGACTGACCGCGCCGCATGTCGCCGGCGGCAAACACCTTCGGCGCGCTCGTCGCATACGCACGCTGGCCGCGTGGTCCCTCGTCGACCATTGCACGCGCGTTGCCCCGCGTGTCCGTTTCGACGCCGAATGATTGCAGCACCGAGGGCACCGGCGAGACGAAACCCATCGCGAGCAGCACCAGGTCGGCGGGGATTTCGAATTCGGACCCTGCGACCTCCCCGAACCTCATCACGCCGCCTGCATCCTTGCGCATCTCGACCCGGGCCGCGACCAGCGAGGCAACGCGCCCATGACCGTCGTCCTTGAATGACTTGGTCGCGACCGACCAGTCGCGTTGACAGCCCTCCTCATGGGAGCTCGAGGTCCGAAGCTTCACCGGCCAGTACGGCCACGTCATCGGCTTGTCCTCGCAATCGGGCGGCTGAGGCAGCAATTCGAACTGCGTCACTGAACGTGCGCCCTGCCGATTCGACGTGCCGACGCAGTCCGATCCGGTGTCGCCGCCGCCGATCACGACCACCCGCTTGTCGGTTGCGGTCAGCTGATTCGGCACCTTGTCGCCGGCCACCACCTGGTTCTGCTGCGGCAGAAACTCCATCGCGTAGTAAACCCCGGCGAGTTGTCGCCCCGGCACCGGCAGATCGCGCGGCGTCTCCGCCCCACCGGCCAACACGACTGCATCGAACTGCTCGATCAGCTGGCCCGAGGCAACCTGCTCCTTGCCAAGGCACGTGACGCCGGCGCCGAGCGCGCCGCCCTTGGCGGACGCCCCTGCCACCAGCACCCCGGAGCGGAACTCGACGCCTTCGGCCACCATCTGCTCGACGCGCCGGTCGATCTGCGATTTCTCCATCTTGAAATCGGGAATGCCATAGCGCAGCAGGCCGCCGATCCGATCGTTCTTTTCAAATACGGTGACCGCATGGCCGGCGCGGGCGAGTTGTTGTGCGCACGCCAGTCCGGCCGGCCCGCTCCCCACCACGGCGACCCGCTTTCCCGTCCTGCGCAGCGGCGGTTGCGGCGCAACCCATCCTTCGGCCCAGCCTCGGTCGATGATCGCGTGCTCGATCGACTTGATTCCGACCGGATCGCTGTTGATGTTCAGCGTGCAGGCCGCTTCGCACGGGGCCGGGCACACGCGCCCGGTGAACTCCGGAAAATTGTTGGTCGAATGGAGCACCTCGAGCGCCTGCTGCCAGTCCTTGCGGAACACCAGGTCGTTGAAATCCGGGATCACGTTGTTGACCGGGCAGCCGCTGCTGCAAAAGGGGATGCCACAGTCCATACAACGCGCGGCCTGAACCTTGGCCATGTCGTCGGTCAGGTGCGCGATGAACTCGCGCCAGTGGCCACGCCGCGCCTCAGGCCGCTCGGCAGTCTCCTCGAGCCGCGCGAACTCCAGAAATCCGGTGACTTTACCCATCGTCGATTCAGTAGCTCAAATCTCTTCCTTGTTCCCCTCACCCCTGCCCATCTCCCAGAGGGAGAGGGGCATGTGTCGGGGCTCCCCTTTCCCTCCGGCATGGGAGAGGGGTATGTGTCGCGGCTCCCCTTTCCCTCCGGCATGGGAAAGGGGTAAGTGTCCCGGCTCCCCTCTCCCTCTGGCATGGCATGGGAGAGGGGAGAAACCATTTCCTCCCCTCTCCCGCTTGCGGGAGAGGGGGCGGGGGTGAGGGCGGTTACGCTGCGAGCTTCTCCGCTGGAGCTGCACGCTTCGCATCGGCCATCTGCTTGAGCGCGCGCCGGTACTCGTGCGGGAACACCTTGACGAAGCGCGTGCGCATCCGATCCCAGTCGTGCAGGATTTCCTTGGCCCGGAAGCTGCCGGTGGTGCGGAACTGTTTTTCGATCAGTTCGCGCAGGATCGCCTCATCGGTGCCCGGCCCTGCTCCGGCGGAATGCCAGATCGCCTCGTCGACGCGCGCCTTCTGCTCCTGCGACGACAGCACCGGCTCCAGCGCCACCATCGACGTGTTGCAGCGGGACGCGAAGTCGCCGCGCTCGTCGTACACGTAGGCGATTCCGCCGGACATGCCTCCGGCGAAATTGCGGCCGGTCGAACCCAGGACGACGACCGTGCCGGAGGTCATGTATTCACAGCAGTGGTCGCCGCTGCCCTCGACCACCGCGCAGGCACCCGAGTTGCGCACCGCGAAGCGCTCGCCCGCCACGCCATTGAAGAACGCTTCGCCGGCGATCGCGCCGTACAGCACGGTATTGCCGACGATGATGTGTTCGGGACCGAATCCCCGGAAGTCATTGGGCGAGCGCACGATGACGCGGCCACCCGACAGGCCCTTGCCGGTGTAGTCGTTGGCGTCGCCCACCAGGTCGAGCGTGATTCCACGCGCCAGGAATGCGCCAAAGCTCTGGCCAGCCGCTCCTTGCAGCTGGATGTGGATCGTGTCGTCGGGCAGCCCCTGGTGACCGTAGCGGCGCGCCACTTCCGAAGACAGCATCGTGCCAACCGTGCGGTTGATGTTGCGGATCGGATGGATGAAGCTCACGCGCTCCTGCCGCTCCAGGGCGGGGCGGCTTTGCTCGATCAGCTTGTGGTCGAGCGCATGGACCAGGCCATGGTCCTGCTCCTCGCACTTGAAGCGGGCCACATCCGAAGGCATCGCCGGACGGTAGAAGATCCGCGAAAAGTCCAGCCCGCGCGCCTTCCAATGCTCGACCCCGCGGCGAGTATCGAGCAGGTCGCTGCGGCCGATCAGCTCGTCCAGGCGGCGCACGCCGAGCTGCGCCATGATCTCGCGCACCTCCTCGGCGACGAAGAAGAAGTAGTTGACGACGTGCTCCGGTTGGCCCGTGAAGCGCTCGCGCAGCACCGGGTCCTGGGTGGCCACGCCAACCGGACAGGTGTTCAGGTGGCATTTGCGCATCATCACGCAGCCCTCGGCCACCAGCGGCGCGCTGGAGAATCCGAACTCGTCGGCACCGAGCAAGGCACCGATCACCACGTCACGGCCCGTCTTCAGCTGGCCGTCGACCTGCACCAGGATGCGGCCGCGCAGGCGATTCAGCACCAGCGTCTGCTGCGTCTCGGCCAGGCCCAGCTCCCACGGCGTGCCGGCGTGCTTGATCGACGACAGCGGCGAAGCGCCGGTGCCGCCGTCGTGCCCGGCGATCGTCACCGCATCGGCCTTGGCCTTGGCCACACCCGCCGCCACCGTGCCCACGCCGATCTCGGACACGAGCTTGACCGAGATTCCGGCCTTTGAATTGGCGTTCTTCAGGTCGTGGATCAGCTGCGCGATGTCCTCAATCGAATAGATGTCGTGGTGCGGCGGCGGCGAGATCAGCCCTACGCCCGGCACCGAATAGCGCAGCTTGGCGATGTATTCGGATACCTTGTGGCCGGGCAGCTGGCCGCCTTCGCCGGGCTTGGCGCCTTGCGCGATCTTGATCTGGATCTGATCCGCCGACAGCAGGTACTCGGCTGTGACGCCGAAGCGCGCCGACGCAACCTGTTTGATCTTCGACCGCAGCGAGTCGCCGTCTTTCAGCGGGATGTGCGCCACCACGCGGTCGGCCCCCAGAACGGAGGCCACTGTGTCGCCGGTGCGGATCGGAACGCCGCGCAGCTCCTGCTGGTAGCGGCGCTCGTCTTCACCACCTTCGCCCGTGTTGCTCTTGCCGCCGATCCGATTCATCGCGATCGCCAGCGTCGTGTGCGCCTCGGTCGAGATGCTGCCGAGCGACATTGCACCGGTCGAGAACCGCTTGACGATCTCGCTGGCCGGTTCGACCTCGCCGATCGGAACGGCGTGCACCGGATCGAGTTTGAACTCGAACAGCCCCCGCAGCGTCATGTGGCGGCGCGACTGGTCGTTGATGATCTGCGCATATTCCTTGTAGGTCTGGTAGCTGTTGGCGCGGGTCGAATGCTGCAGCTTGGCGATCGCGTCGGGAGTCCACATGTGCTCCTCGCCGCGCACCCGGTACTGATACTCGCCGCCCGCATCCAGCATCGTCGCGAGCACCGGGTCGTCGCCAAAGGCGCGCCGATGCATCCGGACCGTCTCCTGCATCACTTCGAACAGTCCGACCCCGCCCACGTTGCTCGCGGTGCCGTGGAAATACTGGTCGACGAAGTCGGCCGAAAGCCCGACCGCTTCGAAGATCTGGGCGCCGCAGTACGACATGTAGGTCGAGATGCCCATCTTGGACATCACCTTCTGCAGCCCCTTGCCGATCGCCTTAACGTAGTTCTTGACCGCCTTGTCGCCATCGATTCCGTCGGCGCTGGCGCGGAAATGCGCTTGCAGCACGTCGATCGCGAGATAAGGGTGTACCGCCTCGGCTCCGTACCCCGCCAGCAAGGCGAAGTGGTGCACTTCGCGCGCCGAGCCCGTTTCGACCACCAGGCCGGCCGATGTGCGCAGCCCCGCCTGGATCAGGTGTTGATGCAGAGCGCTGACCGCCAGCAGCGCGGGGATGGCGACGTTGTCTGCATCGAGGCGGCGGTCGCTGACGAGCAGGATGTTGAAGCCGACCCGCACCGCGTCCACCGCCTGCGCGCACAACGACGCCAGCCGCGCCTCGACTCCCTCCGGACCCCAGGCCACCGGGTAGCAGATATCCAGCTCGTAACAGCGGAACTTGCCCGAGGTGTAGGCGTCGATCGAGCGGATCTTGGCCATGTCCTTGTGATCCAGGATCGGTTGGGCGACCTCGAGCCGCATCGGCGGATTGATGTTGTTGATGTCGAGCAGATTGGGTTTGGGACCCACGAAGCTCACCAGCGACATCACCAGCTGCTCGCGGATCGGGTCAATCGCCGGATTCGTGACCTGCGCGAACATCTGCTTGAAATACGCGTACAGCACTTTGTCGCGGTCCGACAGCACCGGCAGCGAGGCGTCGTTGCCCATCGATCCGATCGCCTCTTCGCCGTCGGCCGCCATCGGCAGCATCAACAGCCGCACATCTTCCTGCGTGTATCCGAACGCCTGTTGCTGATCGAGCAGCGAAGGTGCAGTCACCCTCACCCCCGACCCCTCTCCCGCTTGCGCGGGCGAGGGGCGATCGGGCGTCCCAGAGCCGGGGACCAGTTCCTCCCCTCTCCCGCTCTCGGGCGAGGGGCGATCGGGCGTCGCGGTTCCAAGAGGCTTCGCCAGGCCAACTGAAGTCCCCTCTCCCACTGGCGCGGAGGAGGTGAGCAGTTCCTCCCCTCTCCCGCTTGCGGGAGAGGGGCCGGGGGTGAGGGTCGTAGCCGACGGCTTTGGGTCGAGGCTCGGCAGTTCGTCCAGCCGCACCCGGATCCTGCGAATCCACTCCTTGTACGGCTTGCTGGCGGCGAGCTGCGCCTTCAGTTCGGCGTCATCGATGATGCGACCCTGCTCGGTGTCGATCAGGAACATGCGGCCGGGCTGCAGGCGCCACTTCTTGATGATCTTGGATTCGGCGATCGGCAGCACCCCGACTTCGGAGGCCATCACGACGAAATCGTCGTCGGTGATCACGTAGCGGGCCGGCCGCAGTCCGTTGCGGTCCAGCGTGGCGCCGATCCGAACGCCGTCGGTGAACGCGATCGCGGCCGGGCCGTCCCACGGCTCCATCATCGAGGCGTGGTATTCGTAGAAGGCGCGCCGGTTCTCGTCCATCAGCGCGTGCTGCTCCCACGCCTCGGGAATCATCATCATCATCGCGTGCGCCAGCGGGTAGCCGGCCATCACCAGCAGCTCGAGCGCGTTGTCGAAGCAGGCCGTATCGGACTGGCCTTCATAGATCAGCGGATACAGCTTGCGCAGGTCGCCGCGCAGCACCGGCGAGGACATGACTCCTTCGCGCGCGCGCATCCAGTTGAAGTTGCCCTTGACCGTGTTGATCTCGCCGTTGTGCGCCACCATCCGGTACGGATGGGCGAGCTCCCAGCTGGGGAAGGTGTTGGTCGAAAAGCGCTGGTGCACCAGCGCGATCGCCGACTCGACGCGCGGGTCGGCGAGGTCGCGGTAGTAGCGGCCGACCTGATCGGCCAGCAGCAGTCCCTTGTAGACGACGGTGCGCGTCGACATCGACGGCACGAAGTACTCGCCCCCGTGCTTCAGGCGCAGTGCCTGGATCTTGTGGCTGGCGGCCTTCCGGATCACATAGAGCTTTCGCTCGAGCGCATCGGGCACCATGATGTCGGCACCGCGCCCGATGAAAATCTGGCGGATCACCGGCTCGCGCTCGCGCACCCGCGGCGACATCGGCATGTCGCGGTCCACCGGCACATCGCGCCAACCCAGCACCACCTGGCCTTCGGCGCGGACCATACGCTCCAGCTCCTGCTGGCAGGCCAGGCGCGAGGCGTGCTCGCGCGGCAGGAACACCATGCCGACGCCGTATTCGCCCGGCGGCGGCAAGGTCACGCCCTGCTGAAGCAGTTCCTGGCGGTAAAACGCGTCCGGGATCTGGATCAGGATGCCGGCGCCGTCGCCGTACAAGGTGTCCGCGCCGACCGCGCCACGATGGTTCAGGTTGTGCAGGATCAGCAGCGCGTTCTCGATCAGTTCGTGGCTGCGGTTCCCTTTGATGTTGACGACGAAGCCGACCCCGCACGAGTCGTGCTCATGCGACGGCGAGTACAGCCCATGTTGCTGCGCGGCTAGGACCGCGGCCTGATCGGATCCGGGTTGCATCGGCCTCTCCCGAGTGGCCACTAACGGCCTCGATATCGCCCTCTGATCGAATGTAATGCAATGCATCATTACCATCAATCATCGGATAAGTAGTCTGACCCCATATATTGGCGCGCACCGCAGTTGACCATATTAAATGGGGTCAAGGTGCTGATTCTGGCGTCCCACCGCGCTCCGCGGTTGTTGTGGTCCCTGGTGATCTGGCAGAAAAGTTGACTAACGCAGCCCGTTTATGATCGCCCAGCAGCCAGGAGCGATCCGAACCCGATGTCGACTTTGTCCCTCGGCCCCGAAGATATCCGGGCGCTCTCGAAGCTCCTCGACCAGGCGCTGGACTTGCCTGAGGCTGACCGGGAAGCCTGGCTCTGCAGTCTGAGTGGTCCCGACGCGCAACTGGTTCCGAGGCTGCGGCAGATGCTGGCGCAGGATGCCGCAGGCACGTCGGGCCTGACACTGCCAACGCTGACCAAGCGCGACCCGGACCACCTCAAAGAAGTGACAGGAGGCGACCCGGCACAACTGCGGGTGGGATCCACCGTCGGCCCCTATCGCCTGCTCCGGGAGCTGGGCCGCGGAGGTATGGGCTTCGTCTGGCTGGCCGAGAGGACCGATGGCACGCTGAAGCGGCAGGTTGCTCTGAAGCTGCCAAAGCAGCAGCTCGGCGAGCGCTTCGCGCGCGAACGCGACATCCTCGCCAGCCTGGTCCATTCCAACATCGCGCGCCTGTATGACGCCGGGGCAACCACGGGAGGGCAGCCGTACCTCGCGCTGGAGTACGTCAAAGGAGAGCCGCTCACTGCCTGGTGCGATACGAGGAAGCTCGGCGTCAAGGACAGGATCGCGCTGTTTCGGCAGGCGCTCGCCGCAGTCGACTACGCGCACCGCCACCACGTCATTCACCGCGACCTGAAGCCCTCCAACATACTCGTGACGGCCGATGGACAGGTGCGGCTGCTCGATTTCGGGATCGCCAAGCTGATGACGGGCGGCGAGGCTTGTGAAACCGAACTCACGCTGATCGGCGGGCGGGTGCTGAGCC
>Ga0210394_10001208_pt1 | contig 42919 bp, 35 predicted proteins | sample IncBWC12MmetaG_FD_160121 | JGI IMG/M metagenome (GOLD analysis project Ga0210394, IMG submission 160121) | Forest soil microbial communities from Barre Woods Harvard Forest LTER site, Petersham, Massachusetts, United States - Inc-BW-C-12-M | ecosystem: Environmental > Terrestrial > Soil >...
GCCGCTGCTGGCCGTGCGCCAATTCCCCAACCAGGCGGTCGATGACCGACTCAAGGTGAACGAGCGAGACGAGGTCGGCGACCGATTGCATGATCGCGTCGCTCGCGCGCGTGCGGATGAAGGAGAAGCGGCCGCGCGAGACGCCGCGGCAGGCGAGATAGACGTTCTCGCGCACGGTGAGCCGTTGGAACAGCAGCGAAATCTGGTAGGTGCGGCGCAGCCCGCGGCGGATGCGCTCGTGCGGCGGCAGCATGGTCACGTCCTCGCCGAAGAACCGCACCGTGCCTGCGGTTGGCGGAAAATCGCCGGTCACGCAATTCAGAAGCGTGGTCTTGCCGGCGCCGTTCGAGCCGAGCACGGCACGGCGCTCGCCGGGCCGCACATTGAGCGTGATGTCGGTCAAGGCGCTCAGCGCTCCGAACAGGCGGCTCACCCCGCGCAACTCGATGGCGTTGCCGGTGCCGGCCGCGGTCATCCGTTCGGCGATCGTGCTCAACGGCCGTTCCTTCCGTCAGTCGCGCGCATTCGCGTCGACACACGCTGCCAGATGCCAATCACTCCATCGGGCGAAAACAACACTATGATGAGAAAGCCGAGCCCGATGATGGTCTGGAAGCGGCGTCCGTCCAGCCCGACCGAGACCAGCGCGTCGAGTGCGAAGGTCCGCAGGATCACGTAGATGAGCGCGCCGATAAACGGCCCGATCGGGTGGCTGATGCCGCCGACGATGGCGATGATGAGAATGTTGATGACAACGTCAATGCCGACCGAGAAGGGCGAGATCTGATTGTTCTGCCATACCAGGAGGATACCGCCGATCGCCGCGATCAACGCCGCGACGGCGTACGCGGCGACGCGGTGAGCGGTGACGTTGTAGCCGATCGCCTCCATGCGGCGCGGGTTGTCGCGCACGCCCTGTAGGGCAAGGCCGAACGGCGCCCGCGAGATATAGAAGACCGCGACGTAGCTTAACGCCGCGAAAAACAGGATCATGTAATAAAGCGGAATCGGATCTTTCCAGTCGATGCCGGCAAATTTCGGCGCCGGAATCGTCGTGAAGCCGTTAAAGCCGTTGAAGATAGGCCAGTTCTGCAGCGTCAGATAGAAGAACGCCGCAGCGAGCGCCAACGTGATCATGATCGTGTAGATGCCCTCGGTGCGGGCGGAGAGCGCGCCGGCCAATGTCCCGCAGGCGACGGCGATAACGATCGCCAGCGGCGCCGCCACCCACCACGGCCAGAATAGGCTGATGGCGGGAAGCGAACTGGCTCCGAGCACCGCGATCATGTAGCCGGCGATGCCGGCGACCGTCATCTGCACGAGGCTGACCATGCCGCCATAGCCGGCGAGGAACATCAGCGACAGCGCGATCATGCCGAGGATCAAGGCCCAGCCCACGATCTGGTCGAGGATGAAAGAGTTGGCGACCGCCGGGAGGATGATCAGCACGACGCCCAGGATCAGAATCGGCGCGTGCTGCGAGACCCAACGTGACAACGCCCCGCTGCGCTCTTCGCCTGACACGGAGAGCGGGGCTGGTCCGGTGGTTTGAGCCAGCGCCATCAGCGTTTTCCCAACAGGCCTTGCGGGCGGATGGCGAGCACGATGACCATGATCAGAAAAGCCAACACCGTCGCGTAGTTCTGGAAGTAGACTGCGCCGATTTGCTCGGCCAGCCCGATGATGAGCGCACCGAGCGCCGCCCCGGGTATCGATCCCATGCCGCCGACGATGACCACCACGAGCGAAGCCAGCAGAAAATTGGAGTCTTCGCCGAGCGAGATCGATTGGAAGGTGCCGCCGACGATGCCGGCCATCCCGGCGAGCCCGGCGCCGAACGCGAACACGATCACGAACAGAAGCTGCACCCGGTAGCCGAGCACCGAGAGCATGTCGCGGTCGTCGACCCCGGCGCGGATCATCATGCCGATGCGGGTGCGAGTGAGCGCGAGCCACATGCCGACCCCGATGGCAATCGCAGCGGCCAAAATGGCCAGCCGTACCAGCGGATATTGCAGGAAAACGGTTTCGCCGCTCGATTTGACGGCGATGACGATCGGGGTCGGCACCGGACCGGCCAGATAGTCCGGGGTGTCGATCTGGACGGCGTTGCCGCCCCAGACCCAGACCATCAGGTCGGAGAACACGATCGAGAGGCCGAGCGTGACCAGCGTCTGCCGCAGATCCTGGCCCTCCATGCGGCGGAAGATCAGCACCTGCATGGCGACGCCGACGACGGCGCAGCAAATAAAGGCGACGACGTAGCTGAACAGCCAGGAGCCGGTCCACTGTCCGGCCTCGTAGCCCATATAACCGCCGAACAGATAGAGCGAGCCATGCGCGAGATTGACGTAGCGCATCAAGCCGAAGATCAGGGTGAAACCTGACGCGACGAGAAAATAGAGCCCGCCCAGCGTGATGCCGTTGAACAGCGCGTTGACGAACAACAGCTTCTTGCCGAACACGCTCTCGAACCCCGCCGGCCACGGCGCGAGAATGAGCCAGAGCGCGAAGATGACGATGACGGCGATGACGAGCGCGGCGACGGGATGGTGGCCGATCCAGCGGGCAAGCGCGTCGCCGCGACCAGCGCCGTGGGTCCGCCCGTCATCGCCAAAAGCCGTCGTCACCTCCCGCCCTCCGAATTTGCCGAGAAACTACCGAAGCAGTGGCGCCACGACATGCCCGGTAGTCTGATTTTCGCGCCCACCGGACCGCGGCCCCGGAGCCGTACTCCAAATGTCGTTGCGGGCATGACCCCGTCACCAGCCGGTCGCCACCTGAGAGGATCATGCCCTATTCGCTTACGACACGCGCGATGGTCCGGTAAAGCGTCGGCGCAATGCCGACATGGGCGGAAAAGAAATGGGTGAAATGGCTCTGCGAGGAAAAGCCGAGCTCATAGCCGATATCGGTAATCGACGTGTGCGAACTCACCAACCGGTCGAGCGCCCGCTCGACGCGCATGGTGTTGGCGTAGAGCGCGGGCGTGAGCCCGGTGTTCTCGCGAAACAGCTTGAAGAAATGCGGACGCGAGAGGCCGACGTCCCGCGCCACGTCGCCGAGCTCGATGCCCTGCGGAAGCCCGTCATTCAGGAGCCGTAGCGACTTGCGAACGCGAAAGTCGATAGGAGCCTGCGGCCGCACGCGCAGGTTGGAGTGGCCGCGGTGTGACCAGGAATCCTCAAAACACGCGTCAAACAGCTCGTTCAAGGCGCGGTCGACGATCCGATAGTTCGCGCCGGTGACCAGCGCGTCGGCGAGGTTCAAGGCGGTGGCGCGGATCGTCGTTCCGAACCGGATGCCGTTGGCGCCGAAGCGGAGGCTGCCGCGGCCCTCCTGATCGCGGTCGAGCCAGCGGTCGGAGATATAGGCGACCAGAAAAACCGAGAGCCTGTCGCCCGGATAAGGGTGAAAAGAGTGCGGCTGCCAGGGGTTTATCGCGACGCCCGCGGTTTGATCGACGCGATGGGGGACTTCGTCGATAGTGACGATCGCCGGCGGGCCGCCGAGGTGAAAGGTCAAATGGCCTTCGCGATGAGCGTGCGTGCGCATGGGTCGGTCGAGCCGGTACACCGTCACCCGGCCGAACGAGCCGTGACAGACCGCCAAGGCGGTACTCATACGCTCTCTCCCAACGTTCTCTCCCCGCCGCACGTTGTTGTTTTATTTGTGGGATTAAACGCCCGCGGGGCTTAATTGACAAGTGGCGCGCGCGCTCGGGGCGCCGGTCTCGCCCGCCGCTCGGTAACGCCCGGCCATCAAAGAATCAGACTGGCAGACACGGCCGCACGACCAGCGCCGATGGCATGCGGGCTTGTGGCATCGTGCCGGGCGCTGCTACCATTTTTCCGTATCGGCCATTGGGGGGCGACGGTCGTGCCCCAAACAAACACATAAGCGCATTCGGCCGGCGCACGAGATCGCCTGACGGCGCTCGGATCAAGGAGGGAACCTCATGCAGAAGGCTATTGGATTAGCGGCCGCGGCGACACTGACCGCGGCTGTCGGGATCGGATCGGCCAACGCCGCCGACAAGATCAAGATCGGCGTAACCGCGACGCTGGAAGGCACCTACACCGTGCTCGGCGAAGACGGCATGCGCGGCTATGAGCTGGCGTTGAAGGCGCATGGCGGCAAGGCGGGCGGCCGGGAGATCGAAACCGTCGTCGGTTCCACCGACGCCAGCCCCGACTCGGCGATCCGCGCCGCCAAGAAGCTGGTCGAGCAGGATAAGGTTGACGTCCTCATTTCCCCGCTCTCGGGCGCGGAAGGCATCGCCGTTCGCGATTATTCGAAGACCCAGCCGCAGATCACCGTGATCAACGCCTCGTCCGGGGCGGTCGAGACGACCTATGGCGATCCGTCCGCCGGGGTCACTCCGTCGCCCACGTTCTACCGTTTCAACATGGACGGCGCGCAATGGCACGCCGGTCTCGGCGACTACGTCTACAACGTCAAGCACTACAAGAAGATCGCGACGATCGCCGAAGACTATGCGTTCACCTATACCCAGGTGATGGGCCTTGTCGTCGAGTACTGCAAAGCCGGCGGCCAGATCACCAAGCGGATCTGGGTGCCGCTCGGCACCAAAGACTTCGCTTCCTTCATCCCGCAACTGCTGTCGGAAGATGTCGACGCGATCTATCTCGGTCTCGGCGGCGCCGACGCGGTGAACTTCCTCAACCAGTATCAGCAGGCCGGCGGCAACGCCCACCTGATCGGCGGCTCGATCATGGTCGACCAGACCGTGCTGTCGTCGAAAGGCAAGGCCAAGGACTCGCTGATCGGCACGCCGGCGGCAAGCGGCTTGGCCGACAACGATCCAAGTCCGGCATGGCAGGCGTTCGTCAAGACCTACCGGGCGATGCCGAAGGAAGGCTATTTCAAGAATCCGTTCGGCAGCCCGTCGCTGCTCGCCATCAGCTACTACAACTCGGCCGACGCCACGTTTAAGGCGCTCGACCAGGTCAAGGGCGAACTCAGCGACGGCAACAAGAAATTCCGGGCCGCGCTGCAGGCCATGGTGCTCGACGCCCCCAACGGAAAGATCACGCTTGACGAAAATCGCCAGGCGATCGGTACGAACTTCATCACCGAAGTCGTGAAGGATGAGAAAGGCGACCTGGTCAGCAAGTTGGTGAAGACCATCCCCAACGTGCAGCAACGGCTCGGCTTCTCGAAGGCGGTGTACGACAAGTTCGTTCCGCCCGGGCGCGACAACCCGCCCTGCAAGAAGGACTACAACTGACCACGACGGCGGCTAAAGGCTACCGATGTGGCGGCGGCGCCTTGATGGCGCCGCCGCTGCCTTTTTAAGGGGTGCGCAGCGCATAAGCCGCACCATATAATGTGTAAGATTCGGGCGCCTATGCCGCCCGCTGTCGCGCCGTTGCCGGGCGATGGAAAGGATCCGAGAGCATGCGCATCGTTTGCATCGGCGGCGGCCCGGCGGGGCTCTATTTCGGCATCCTGATGAAGAAGGAGAACCCGGCCCACCAGATAACGGTGGTCGAGCGCAATCGCCCCTACGATACCTTCGGCTGGGGCGTCGTGTTCTCCGATGCCACCATGGAGAACATGCGCGCCTGGGACGTCGAAACCGCGGACGCCATCGAGAGCGCGTTCAACCACTGGGACGACATCGAGGTGCTGATCAAAGGCCGGCGCATGCGCACCACCGGCCACGGCTTCGTCGGCATCGGCCGCAAGAAGCTGCTCAACATCCTGCAGCAGCGGTGCGAGCAACTGGGCGTCGAGCTTGTCTTCAACCAAGAGGTCGATTCCGATCTTGAATTCCTCGATGCCGACCTCATCGTCGCGTCGGACGGGGTGAATTCGAAGATGCGCAATCGCTACCAGGCGGTGTTCAAGCCCGATCTGGTGGTGCGGCCGAACCGCTTCATCTGGCTCGGCACCGACAAGCGCTTCGACGCCTTCACCTTCGATTTCCGCCGTACCGAGCACGGCTGGTTTCAGGCGCACATCTACAAATTCGACGAGGATACCTCGACCTTCATCGTCGAGACGACCGAGGACACATTCAAGGCGCAGGGCCTCGACAAGGCCGACGAGGCGGCCTCGATCGGCTTCTGCGAAACCCTGTTCGCCGAAGTGCTCGAAGGCGCCAAGCTGATGAGCAATGCGCCGCATCTGCGCGGCTCGGCCTGGCTCAATTTCGGCCGGCTCATTTGCGGGAAATGGAGCCACTTCAACGGCCGCAGCCATGTGGCGCTGATGGGCGATGCAGCGCACACCGCGCATTTCGCCATCGGCTCGGGCACTAAGCTCGCGCTCGAAGACGCCATCGAGCTCACCAAGCAGTTCAATACGCTCGGCGCCACTCGCGACAAGATCCCTGTGGTGCTCGCAGCCTACGAGCAGGTCCGCAGCGTCGAAGTGGCGCGCATGCAGAATGCGGCGCGCAACGCCATGGAATGGTTCGAGGTGGTCGGCGGCCGCTATGCCGACACCCTCGAGCCGGAGCAATTCATGTATTCGCTGCTGACCCGCTCGCAGCGCATCAGCCACGAGAACCTGCGTCTGCGCGACAAGCAATGGCTCGAAGGCTATGAGCGCTGGTTCGCCGCGCGCTCCGGCCTCACCGTGCTGGCCGACGGCCCGACCGTGCCGCCGATGTTCACGCCCTACACGATCCGCGGCGTGACCTTGCCGAACCGCATCGTAGTCTCGCCGATGGCGATGTATTCGGCGGTCGACGGCATGCCGAATGATTTTCACCTGGTACATCTCGGCAGCCGCGCGCTCGGCGGCGCGGGCCTCGTGTTCGGCGAGATGACCTGTGTGTCGCCGGATGCGCGGATCACGCCCGGCTGTCTCGGCCTGTGGAACGACGAGCAGGCGCTTGCCTGGAAGCGCCTGGTCGATTTCATCCACACCACGCCGGCCAAGGCGGGACTGCAGCTCGGTCATTCCGGCCGCAAGGGCTCGACCCGGGTGGCGTGGGAAGGCGCCGACCAGCCGCTCGATGAGGACAATTGGCCGGTGATCTCGGCTTCCGCGGTGCCGTATCTGTCGAACGGCGCCATGCCGCGGGAGATGACCCGCGAAGACATGGAGCGGGTGAAGGCGGATTTCGGCGCCGCGGCTCTGCGCGGCGTCACGGCCGGCTTCGACGTTCTCGAGCTGCATTGCGCGCACGGCTATCTGCTCTCGAGCTTCCTCTCGCCGCTGACCAACCGGCGCACCGACGAATATGGCGGCTCGCCGGAGAACCGCGCCCGCTATCCGCTCGAGATCTTCCGCGCCATCCGCGCGATCTGGCCGCCGGAGCGGCCGATATCGGTGCGGCTGTCGTGTCACGACTGGACCGATGGCGGCAACACGCCGGAGGACGCGGCGCTGTTCGCGCGCCTGTTCAAGGCCGACGGCGCCGACATGATCGACTGCTCGTCCGGCCAAGTCTGGTACGGGGAAAAGCCGGTCTACGGCCGGCTCTTTCAGACGCCCTTCGCCGACAAGATCCGCAACGAGGTCGGCATCGCCACCATGGCGGTCGGCGCGATTTCGGAAGCCGACCACGCCAACTCGATCATCGCCGCCGGCCGCGCCGATCTGTGCGCGATCGCGCGGCCGCATCTCGCCGACCCGGCCTGGACCCTGCACGAAGCCGCCAAGATCGGTATGACCAGTGTGGCGTGGCCGAAGCAATATCGCTCGGCCAAGATCCAGCACGAAACCAACCTCGCGCGCGCGGCTGCCGGCCGGTCGCCGAGCTGAGCGAAGGCGGCCCGGTCGTGGCGGACAAATCGCTCGACGATCAGCACGTGCTCGTCACCGGCGCCGGAACCGGAATCGGCGCCGCCATCGCGGCCGCATGCGCTGGAGCCGGGGCGCGCGTGAGCCTCGCCGGCCGCCGCCGCGATCCGCTGGTGGCGTTGCAAGCCTCGCTCGGGAAGGGCCGCGCGCATGTCGCCGCCGATTTCGATGTCACCGATGAGACCAAGATCAGCACCGGCGTCGCGGTTGCGCGCGGCGCCTTCGGCCCGGTCGATGTGCTGATCAACAATGCCGGCGAGGCGCCGAGCGCGCCGTTTGCCAAAACCGATGCGGCGACCTGGAGCCGGGCGCTGGCGGTCAATCTCACCGGCACCTTCCTGGTCACCAAGGCGGTATTGCCCGACATGCTTGCCAAGCGCGCCGGACGGGTGATCAACGTCGCCTCGACCGCGGGATTGATCGGCTACGCCTACGCCTCGGCCTATGTCGCGGCGAAGCACGGCGTCATCGGCCTCACGCGCAGCCTCGCGCTCGAGCTCGCGGGCGCCGGCATCACCGTCAATGCCGTCTGTCCCGGCTTCACCGAGACGCCGCTGTTCGAGCGCGCCATCGACAACATCGTCGCCAAGACGAAGCGCAGCCGCGACGACGCGCGCGCAACGCTCGCCAAATCGAACCCGCAGGGCCGGCTGATCAAACCGGAGGAAGTCGCCGACGTGGTCCTCTGGCTTGCGTCGGCGGGCGCGGCATCGATCACCGGCCAGGCGATTGCGGTCGCCGGCGGCGAGGTAATGGTCGGCTGAGGCTGGGGTCCTCGTTGCAATGCCGCCGACGCTAAAGAGCGCGGACTGATCGACGTCGCGCAATGGTGCGCCAAATTGGAACGAATGACCGATGAATGATTTCGTCTTGCCAGCTACGCGATACGCACGCAGTGGCGATGTCAGCATTGCCTATCAAGTCATGGGTGATGCGCCCATCGATATCATCATGGTTCCCGGCATCGTATCGCATGTCGAGTTTCTGCATGAGCTTCCGGGATACACGGCCTTTTTGCGCCGCCTCGCGAGCTTCGCGCGTGTCGTCACATTCGATAAGCGAGGGCAAGGATTGTCGGACAGGATGTCTGCGGCGTCATCGCTCGAAGAACGGATGGACGACGTTCGGGCCATCATGGACGACATCGGTTCCCGACAAGCCGTCCTTTTGGGATTTTCCGAAGGCGCGGCGATGAGCGCCCTGTTTGCCGCAACATATCCTGAGCGCGTATCTCATCTCATTCTCTTCGGCGGCTACGCGCGATCGTTCCGCACAGAAGAAATGATCTTGGAGCGCCTAAAGCTTTGGGGCACGGGGGCTGTCGGGATCAAGGGGCTCATGCCCGACCAGGCGACGAACCCCGACACGGTGGCCCTATTTGCCAGGTTCGAACGGCTCTCTGCCAGTCCGGGGGCGATCAAAGCCTATTCCTCGTTGAACACGTTGATCGACGTGAGCTCGGTCCTTCCGAACGTGCGCGTTCCGGCGTTGGTGCTTCATCGCCGCACGGATGCTATGGTCCCCGTCGAATTTGGCCGCGACGTTGCGGCGCGGATTCCGGGCGCGAAGTTCATCGAATATCCGGACGGCGACCACGCGTTCTGGACCGGCGACGTAGAGACACTGACCGGCGACATCGAAGAGTTCATAACGGGTCACCGTGACGGGTCGGTGGATGCGCTTGAACGCGTGCTGGCCACGGTTCTCTTTACCGATATCGTGGACTCGACGCGAAGCGCTGTCGAATTAGGTGACCAAACGTGGCGGCGGCTGTTGGACAATCACGATCAGATTGCGAGACAGACGGTCGATAAGCATCGCGGAACGCTGATTAAGAGCACTGGCGATGGCATTCTTGCGACGTTTGATGGACCGGGTCGCGCCGTTCGCTGCGCCATAGCATTTGAGGCCGCTTCGAAGCAGATTGGGTTACCCCTTCGCGCCGGACTTCATACCGGCGAAATCGAGATGAGAGGTCGCGACATCGGCGGCATTGCCGTGCACGCCGCCGCAAGAGTCATGGCTCAGGCCGGTCCTCGTGAGATTCTCGTGTCGCGAGTCGTAACCGAATTGGTTGCGGGAGCCGGATTGAGATTTTCGGAACGCGGATCACATGAACTCAAGGGCCTTCCCGGTCGATGGGACCTGTTTGCAGCGAGCCTCTAGGCTCGAGCAATGGCCGCTGTTGGCACTTCGCGTGATTTCGCTGTGTTCCCTTTGGATCGAAGCGGACATCGGGCCGGGTTTTATGAGCGGGCGGACGGCCTAGGCGGCCGACTCGTTAGCAAGAAAGCCGGCGTAGAGCCGTTCGGACGAACGCTCAAGATCGCTCAGCCGTCGCGGCAATTCGCGGTACGTCAATTTCCCGTTCTGCTTGACGATTTGGCCGCCGACGATGACCGTATCCACGTTGGCCACTCCGGCATGCAGCACGATTGCCGAAATCGGGTCGGCCGCGGCCCGCATGTTGATATCGCTTTTGCGCAGCAGAACGATGTCGGCTTCCTTTCCAGGCGTGAGCGAGCCAATCCGCCCGTCAAGCCCGAGGCATTGGGCGGACTTGATGGTCGCGAGCTCCAGCGCCTGCCTTGCCGTCATCACCAGTTTAGTCGGCATGGTCTCCTGTTTGTGAAATGTATCGTTTGTCAACGCTCGTTGCATTTGAATGAGAAAGCGCATTTGCGTGAACATATCCGTGCTCACGCCGGTTACTACATCGGTGCCGATATTGAAGTTGACGCGGGCGGCGAGCACGGCGCCGGTAGGCGGAAGACCCAAACCCATTTGCATTTCGACTTCGGGCGTTATCGAAACGCTTGCACCATTGTTGGCGATGACCCTGAACTCGTCTGCGGTCAGAAAGTTTGCGTGAACCAGATTGATATCCGGACCGAGCAAATGCTGCTCGGCCAGATTCTGCATTGATTGCGGACGCGGTCCATGCTTGGCGCAGGCGACGTGGAATGAGGCGAGAAGCCCGAGATCGCGAGCGTATTTGATGTCCGTTTCGGCCGTGCCTGGCGCGAAGTCGGTGCCGCGAATGGCGAGCGCCATCGTGACCAGAGCGTCGCTCGAGGACAGCCGTTCCTTGCGCATTCTCCTGGCGTCGGCCGGATGCGGTTCTTTGGTGCCGAACAAGGTCATCGGCGTGCCGTAGGCAAACACCGCGCGGATGCCTGCCTCCTGAAGCGCATCCACGGCGGCGTCGGCGTGGTCCGGCGTGTTGACGATATGGCACCAGTCGAAGAGCGTGGTGACTCCGGAATTGATCTGATCGAGGGCGCCGGCAAGATTGCCGATATAGGCATCCCGCGCCGTATAAAGCCTGACAACTTTGCCAATCAGCACGTCAAAGTAATGGTCGAGAGTCCAATCCGCGGCGACGCCGCGCAGCGCCGTTTGCCAAAGGTGGATGTGTCCGTTGATGAAGCCCGGCATGGCGATCATGCCGCGACCGTCGATCTCCATCACCGCCCAGCTGCCGACGTTTCGGCCGACCGCAACGATCTTGCCATTGTCGATCAGCAGATCACCTGGATCGATTATTCCAAGCGTGGGATCCATGGAAACGATGGTCGCACCTTTGATTCGTATTCGAGGCAGCATTGCCATTTCCCCGCCTTGGCGTCGGTGGAATGTATCATTCGACCCCGTGGACCTCCCACACCCCATTCGCCTGTCGGTGGGCCGCCGCAATCATCGGACTTCCGACGTTGATCGCATACCAATGAGTCAAATGGCCTCCTGCAGCGGTCATTGCAGTTCCTGGACCGGGGCTACTTGAAGCCTATAAATTTGAACCTTAAAATGATTGCCCGCGTTGCGAGTCGGCCGCGCGAATTTCGCCGGCCCTCGACCGAAGAGGTATCGTGTGCAGGAAACCACCGGCGTTCCGCTCGACGCGGAAACCAAGGTCACCGAGCGGCCCGGCGACCATGAGAGCGAATTGCGCCTATGGCTGCGGCTCCTCACCTGCACGACTTTGATCGAAGGCGAGGTCCGCCGCCGGCTGCGGCAGGAATTCGACGTCACCTTGCCGCGGTTCGATCTCATGGCGCAACTCGACAAGTCGCCCGGCGGCATGACGCTGGGCGAGCTGTCGCAGCGGATGATGGTGTCGAACGGCAACGTCACCGGACTTTCCGAGCGGCTCGTGGCGCTGGGGCTGTTGGATCGCCGCCAATCGCCGAGCGACCGCCGCGCGCAGCTCGTCAGCCTGACGCCGGAAGGGCGCCGGGCGTTTCGCGCCATGGCGCGCGCGCATGAAGGCTGGATCGCCGAGTTCTTCGCCAATCTCGGGCCGGCCGACATCGAGGCGCTGATGCGGCTTCTCGCCAGGACCAAGTCCTCGGCGCGGCGCGCGATCACCGCGGAGCCGCCGCGATGACCAGCGTTAATCCGGTCCTGCTGCCGCTGTCGGCCTATACGGCGCAACATGTGCGCCTGACGGTCACCGGCCACGTCGCCGCGATCATGCTCAACCGTCCCGAGCGGAAGAACCCGCTGACCTTCGAGAGCTACGCGGAGCTGGCGAACATCTTTCGCGCCGCCGCCCGCGACAAGAGCATCAAGGCGATGGTCATCGCCGGCGAGGGCGGGAATTTCTGTTCCGGCGGCGACGTGTTCGAGATCATCAAGCCGCTCACCGAGATGCCGGCGGCCGGCCTTCTCGACTTCACGCGCATGACCGGCGAACTGGTCAAGGCGATGCGCGCGGCGCCGCAGCCGATCGTCGCCGCGATCGACGGCGTATGCGCGGGCGCCGGCGCGATCATTGCCATGGCCTCCGATATCCGCATCGGCACGCCGGCCGCCAAGGTCGCATTTCTGTTCAATCGGGTCGGCCTTGGCGGCTGCGACATGGGTGCCTGCGCCATCCTGCCCCGGATCATCGGCCAGGGCCGCGCCGCGGAATTGCTGTTCACCGGCCGCGCGCTCGGCGGCGAGGACGCCGAGCGCTGGGGATTTTTCAACCGGCTCTCGGCGCCCGACAAGGTCGTCGCGGAGGCGCATGCGCTCGCGGCCGAGCTTGCCGCCGGGCCGACTTTCGGCAATGCCATGACCAAGCGCATGCTGGAAATGGAATGGGCCATGTCGGTCGAGACCGCGATCGAGGCCGAGGCCGTGGCGCAGGCCCTGTGCATGGAAACCGAAGACTTTGCCCGCGCCTATCGGGCCTTTGCCGAGAAGCGCAAGCCGGTGTTCGAGGGCAACTGAACGCGTTCCGCGCCGCCGGCCGGTTGCTGGCCGCGCCGCCAAGGGATGAGGCACCATGATCCGCTCGGCACATGTCGACACCTTCGCGCGGGATCATTTGCCGGCGCCGGAGCAATGGCCGGAGTTTTCGTTCGATCTGCCGGACTTGCGCTATCCAGAGCGTCTCAACTGCGTGAGTGCATTCGTCGACGATTGGCTCGCCGCCGGACATGGTGACCGCGACTGCCTGATCTCGCCGAGTGAGCGGCTCTCCTATGCCGACCTTGCCGAACGCATCAATCGCATCGCCAACGTGTTGACCCGCGATCTGGCGATGGTGCCGGGCAACCGGGTGCTGCTGCGCGGACCCAACAGCCCGATGATGGTGGCGGCTTATTTTGCCGTCATCAAAGCCGGCGGCGTCGTCGTTGCGACCATGCCGTTGTTGCGCGCCAAGGAGCTCGCATTTCCGGTCGCCAAGGCCGAGATCCGGCTGGCGCTGTGCGACGCGCGGCTCGCCGACGAGATGGAGAAGACGCGGCCGCTCGCGCCCTCGCTCGCTCGGACTGTCTATTGGGGATCGGCTTCTGCGGACAGCCTCGACATCCTGATGAAGAGGCCGGGTTACGAACGCTTCGAGCCTTGCGACACGGCGAGCGACGATGTGTGCTTGATCGCGTTTACCTCGGGCACGACCGGCGTTCCCAAGGGCACCATGCATTTCCACCGCGACATGCTGGCGATCTGCGACAGCTTCGGCAAACACGTGCTGCGCGCGGTTATCGAGGACCGTTTCATCGGCTCGCCGCCGATCGCCTTCACCTTCGGGCTTGGCGGCCTGGTGCTGTTTCCGCTGCGCGTCGGCGCCGCCGCCATCCTCCTGGAGAAGGCGACGCCGGATGAGCTGTTGCCCGCGATCGGCAAATTCGGCGCCACGATCTGCTTCACCGCGCCGACCGCCTATCGGGCCATGCTCGGCAAGCTCGCCGCGCACGACCTTTCCACACTGCGCAAATGTGTCTCCGCCGGCGAGACGCTTCCGGCCGCCACCTTCAACGCCTGGCTCAGCGCCACCGGCATCCGCATCATCGACGGCCTCGGCTCGACCGAAATGCTGCACATCTTTATCGCCTCGCCGGAAGGGGAGATGCGGCCCGGCGCGACCGGAAGGCCGGTCCCGGGATTCGCGGCGCGGGTGGTCGATGCGGCCGGCCGCGAGCTGCCGCCCGGCGCCGCCGGTCGTCTCGCGGTCAAGGGCCCGACCGGCTGCCGCTATCTCGACGACAAACGGCAGGCGGAGTACGTGCAGGGCGGGTGGAACGTCACCGGCGACACTTACGTCAAGGACGCCGACGGCTATTTCTGTTACCAGGCGCGCTCCGACGACATGATCATTTCCGCGGGGTACAACATTGCCGGGCCGGAAGTGGAAACCGTGCTGCTAGAGCATTCCGCCGTCGCCGAGTGTGGCGTCGTCGGCCAGCCCGATGCGGAGCGCGGACAGATCGTCAAAGCCTATGTGGTTCTCAATCAGGGTTTTACGCCCGACGCCGCGCTCACCCGCGCGCTGCAGGAGCACGTCAAGTCGACCGTCGCGCCGTACAAATATCCGCGCGCCATCGAATATGTGAAAAGCCTGCCGCGCACCGAAACCGGCAAATTGCAGCGTTACGCCTTGCGACGCATGGCGGCTGAACCGGCCACCAGCAAGCTCGCGTCCTGAAGGAGATTGAATTGTCCGAGAGCCCGATCCGCACGCTCCCGCCGCGCACCAAGTCCAATCTCGTGCTGCAGCCGGCCGGCTGGCCGCAGCCCAAAGGTTACGCCAACGGCATCAAGGCGCGCGGCGACATGGTGTTCATCGGCGGCATGATCGGCTGGGACGAGCATGGCCGCTTTCCCGGTGACTTCGTCGGCCAGGCGCGCCAGCTCCTCAACAACATCGTCGCCGTGCTCGCCGAAGGCGGCGCGGCGCCGCAGCACATCGTGCGCATGACCTGGTATGTGCGCGACATGGACGAATACCTCAAGGCGCGGTCCGCGCTCGGTGAAGTCTATCGGGAGGTGATGGGCGACCACTATCCGGCGATGGCGCTCGTCGCCGTCGCGCGGCTGGTCGAGCCGCAGGCGCTTCTCGAGATCGAGACGACGGCCGTGGTGCCGGAGCGCTGAGCCGTGCCGCGCCGTTTACGCTGTTGCCGGATTGCGCGCGGCCGACATTGGCGGGACCGGCGCTCGCGTGCTTGAATAGTCTTCGCCAATTGCGCGTAGGGGAGTGAGCGTCCGATGACCGCCATGACACCAGGAATCACCAAAGCCGGAACCGGCATAGACGGCATCGTCTGGAATATTCTGGGCCAGACCTATGTGCCGAAGCAGCTCTCGGAGAACTCCTTCTCGTGGCACGCGACGCTTCCGCCCGGCACGTTCGTTCCCCCGCACATCCATCCGACCCAGGACGAATTCATCTACATGCTGGAAGGGCGCTTCGACCTGGTCCTCGACGGTCGCGAGTTCGTCGCTACGACCGGCGACCTGATCCGGTTGCCGATGCAGATCCCGCACGGACTGTTCAACAAGTCCGACCAGCCGATCAAATGCTTCTTCTGGGTGTCGCCGACGCGCAAGCTCTACGATTTGTTCTGGGCGATCCACAGCATGAAGGAGCAGACGCCGCCGGAAGTCGTGGCGCTCTCGGCCAAGCACGAAGTCGTGTTCCTGCCGCCGCCCGAATAACGACCGCGGCCGGTCGGCCAGAGGTCCGTCGCTCCGCCGGAACGCGCCCTGGACACGCTGTTTGATCGGGAAGATCATGCACCCGAGGCAAGCAGGGCGCGACCATGGATGTCGGTGATTGGCTGCGAAGCGTCGGGCTTGGCCAATATGAGGCTACGTTCCGCGCCAGCGAAATCGACGCTGACATCCTGCCGGAACTAACCGATAGCGATCTCGAAAAACTAGGCGTGCCGCTCGGACACCGCAAGCGTCTGCTCAAAGCGATCGCCGGCCTCGGCGTCGCCGCGGCCGCGGCACCAACCCCAACGCCGCGGACAGCCGCCGATGCGTCTGAGCGGCGGCAACTCACTGTGATGTTCGTCGACCTCGTCGGTTCGACCGCGCTGTCCGCCAAGCTCGATCCGGAAGATCTACGCAGCGTCATCGGTGCCTATCATCGCTGCTGCACGGAGCTTATCGAGCGCGACGGTGGATTCGTCGCCAAGTATATGGGCGACGGGGTGCTGGCCTATTTCGGCTATCCGCAGGCACAGGAGGACGACGCGGAGCTAGCGGTGCAGGCCGGGTTGGCTATCGTTGCGGCTGTGCCGCAGCTCAGAACCGTTGCCGGGGTTCCGTTGCGGGTGCGGGTGGGTATAGCGACCGGCGTGGTGGTGGTCGGCGACCTCATCGGCGCCGGTGCGGCCCGCGAGCAGGCGGTCGTGGGCGAGACTCCGAACCTTGCCGCCCGACTGCAGGCCGTTGCTGATCCGGACACTGTGGTGATTGCCGAGGGGACTCGAAGACTTCTCGGCAATCTCTTCGAGCTCAAGGATCTCGGCACTAAGGACCTCAAAGGCATCGCCGAGCCGGTGCGCGCTTGGGCGGCACTGCGGGCAGGTTCGGCGGAAGGCCGCTTTGAGGCGCTGCACGCGAGCGGGCTCACGGCTCTCGTCGGGCGGGACGAGGAATCCGAGTTGCTGTTGCGCCGCTGGGCGAGGGCGAAGAGCGGCGAAGGCCAGGTGGTGCTGCTCTCGGGCGAAGCCGGCATTGGCAAATCGCGGCTGACGGCGGCGCTGCTGGAACACCTCGCCGGCGAGCCGCACACGCGGCTGCGCTATTTCTGCTCGCCGCAGCACACCGACAGCGCCCTTTATCCGGTCATCGGCCAGATGGCGCGCGCGGCTGGATTGGCGCACGACGACGCGGCGCAAGCGACGCTCGACAAGCTTGATATGTTGTTGGCGCGGACCGCGACCTCGCAAGAGGACGCCGCATTGTTTGCCGAGATGCTGTCGCTCGCAAGCGACGGCCGCTATCCCGTCCTTACCTTGACCCCGCCGCAGCGCCGGCAAAGAACGCTGGAAGCGCTCATTACCCAAACCGAGGCGCTGTCACGCCAAAATCCGTTGCTGATGGTTTTCGAGGACGCGCAATGGGCCGATCCCACGAGCCTGGAGCTGCTCGGTCGCGCAATAGATCGGATCGCGAGCCGGCGCGCGCTGCTGGTGGTGACCTTCCGGCCGGAATTCAAGCCGCCTTGGATCGGCCGGCCTTATGTCACCGCGCTCGGCATCAATCGGCTGGCTCAGCCCGACGTTGACGCAATGATTGACCGCCTGGTCGGCACCAAGTCACTGCCAGCGAGTATCCGACGGGACATCGTCGAGCGCACCGACGGCATTCCGTTGTTCGTCGAGGAGATGACGAAGGCGGTGCTTGAGAGCGAAGGCGAAGCGAAGCGGACCGCCGCCGCCATTCCGTCGCCCGCACTGGCCGTCCCGGCAAGCTTGCATGCCTCGCTGATGGCCCGGCTCGATCGGCTCGGTCCCGCCAAGGAGGTGGCGCGGATCGGGGCGGCGATCGGCCGCGAGTTCTCGCATTCGCTCGTAACCGCGGTGGCCGGCAAACCAGAGCCGGAATTGGCATCGGCGCTCATGCGACTCATTGCGGCCGGTCTGTTGTTCAGCCAAGGCGCGCCGCCGCACGCGAATTATCTGTTCAAGCACGCGCTGGTGCAGGACGCGGCTTACGGCACATTGCTGCGCGAACCGAAACGCGCGCTCCACGTCCGCATCGCCGAAACGCTGGAGAACCAGTTTGCCGAGATAGCCGAGCGCCAACCCGAACTGCTCGCGCGCCACTACAACGAGGCCGGGCAGATCGAGAAGGCGGCAAGCCTATGGGCCAAAGCGGGACAGCAATCGCTGGCGCGCTCGGCGCTGGTCGAAGCCGCCGAGCAACTCCGCCGTGCGCTTGACCTGATCGCCACCTTGCCCGGCACGCCGGAGCTGCGCCGCACGCAGATCAAGCTCCAGGTCGCGCTGATAACGCCGCAGCTTCATGTCAAAGGCTACGGCGCCCCCGAAGCCAAAGCCGCCATGGAGCAAGCGCGTTTGCTCATGGAGCAAGCCGAAGCGCTCGGCGAGCCTGCCGAAGACCCGCTGCTGCTGTTCTCGGTGCTCTACGGCTTTTGGGCCGCGCGGGTCGTGGCGTTCAACGGCGACGCGATCCGCGAGCTGGCGACGCAATTCCTGGCGCTCGCGCAGAAGCAGGGAGCGACTTTTCCGCTGATGCTCGGTCACCGCATCATGGCTACTACGCTCCTCAGCACGGGAGACATTGCGCAGAGCCGAGGACACTATGATCAGTCGCTAGCGCTTTACGAACCTGTCGAGCATCGCGCGCAGGCAATGCGATTTGGTCAAGACGCCCGGGTGGTCATCCTGTGCTACCGGCCGCTGGCCCTGTGGATGCTGGGTTACCCCGACGCTGCGCTCGCGGATGCGGATCAAGTCGTCAAGGAAGCCCGCGAGATCGGCCACGCCGCGTCGTTGATGATTGCGCTGTACTACGCGCCAGCCACCTATTTGCTGTGCGGGCGCTATCAGGCGGCAAGCGCGGCGATCAATGAGCTGATCGCGCTGGCCGATGAAAAAGCCTCCGTGCAATGGAAGGGGGCCGGAATGTTCGTGCGAAGCTGGCTTGTTGCTCTGACCGGCACCGCGGCAGATGCGGTTCCTGCGATCACTGCCGGGCTCACGGCCTATCGATCAACCGGAGCAACGGCCTGGATCCCATCGTATCTGTCGTATTTGGCCAAGGCCTACGCCGAGCTCGGCCAATTCGATGAAGCTTGGCGATACAGTAACGAAGCAACGACCGCGATCGAAACAACCAAGGAAACGTGGTGGGAAGCCGATATCCGTCGCCGGGCCGGGGAAATCGCGCTCATGTCGCCGCAGCCCAATGCGGCGAAAGCGCTGGCCTATTTCGAGCAGGCGCTTGCAGTGGCACGCGCCCAGCAGGCGAAATCCTGGGAGCTGCGGGCGGCGATGAGCATCGCCCGGCTCTACCGCGACCAGGGCAAGCGCCAGCAGGCCCGCGATCTCCTCGCGCCGGTCTATGGCTGGTTCAGCGAAGGCTTCGACACCCTCGACCTGAAGGAGGCCAAGGGCTTGCTCGCCGAGCTGTCCGCATGAGGTTCTCGAAGTTCCGCACTCTCGGCTTAGCGCTGGTTCGCTCCCGAATTGGGCGTGACAGAGCAAATCTACCGACGCTAGAATTGTTGGGCCGGTTGCCGGCGGCCATTTTGCGAAATCTCTGCGCAAGGCTGACGACAACAACCGTTCCGGCCCCGACCCGTCGAGGTCCTCCGCAACGTCGATTGGAGCATTTCTGTGCCCGACATTGTGCTGATCCATCCCCGCTTTGAGAGTTCGTATTGGAGCATGGAGCACGCTTTGGGCCTGCTCGGCGGCAAGGCCGTGTTGCCGGTCGCGAGCTTGCCGCTCCTTGCCGCGCTCACGCCGTCCGAGTACCGAGTGACGCTGATCGACGAGAACGTCGAGCCGATCGACTTCGATCGCTGCGCGCGCGCCGATATCGTCGGCCTCACCGGCATGTATGTCCAACGCACGCGCATGCGCGAGATCCTCGTCGAGCTGAAGCGTCGGGGCGTGTTCGTCGTCGTGGGCGGCTCGTGGATCACCGTTCGCGAAACCGACTTCGCGGATCTCATCGACGTCATTTTTGTCGGCGAGGCGGACGAGGCGTGGCCGCAGTTTCTCCAGGATTGGGCGGCCGGGCACCACTTGGCGCGATACGAGCAGACCGAACGAACTGACTTGACCAAGCTGCCGGTGCCGCGCCTCGACCTGCTGCCGATGAAGCAGTACCGCTTCGGCAGCATGCAGATGACGCGCGGGTGCCCTTTCACCTGCGAATTCTGCGACATCATCGTCGTTTTCGGCCGGCAGCCGCGTATCAAGACCTCGGCACAGATCCTCGCCGAGCTCGATGCTTTGCTTGCGGCGGGCAAGAGCACGGTGTTCGTCGTCGACGACAATCTCATCGGCAACAAGAAGGCGATCAAATCGGTGCTGCGTGAGGTGGCGGCCTGGCAACAGCGGCACGGCTATCCGATCACGCTCGCAACGGAGGCGTCGGTCGATCTCGGCGAGGACGACGAGCTGTTGCGACTGATGGTCGAAGCCAATATCGCGACGGTGTTTGTCGGCATCGAGACCCCGAACGAGGCATCGCTGCGCGAGACCAAGAAGATACAAAATCTCGCCGACCCCCGCGGAACCATGCTCGACAAAGTTCACCGCATCCAGGACGCTGGAATCGAGGTCTGGTCGGGAATGATCGTGGGCTTCGACAACGACGATGAGGCGGTCTTTGAAAATCAGCGGCGCTTCATCGAGGACGCGCAGATTGTCAACACCATGGTGAATATGCTGGTGGCGATCCCCAGAACGCCGCTCTACGCCCGCCTGGAGAAGGAAGATCGGATCGACAATTCAGACGAAGCGATCCGACGCGGAAGCAATGTCATCCCCAAGCAGCTGACCATTGCCCAATTGCGCGACGGCTGCGCCAGGCTCATGCGCGACCTCTACACGCCGGCGGCCTATTTCGACCGCCTGGACAAGCTTTATCTGCAGCGTGGATTGCGGCAACTCACGGCGCGTTCGCGTTACCTGCGCCGCCGTCCGCTGCGGGCGTTAGCGATAAACGCGCAGCTGCTCGCCGAAGCACTGGCGACGATTTGGCAGCTCATACGCCGGATACCGGACGCCGCGGTGCGCCGCGAATACCACCGCCGCCTGTGGCAAGCTTTCAAGCGCAGGCCGGAACCGGCGGTGCTGCAGGTTTACGCGCTCAAATGCGCCCTGCATTTCCATTCCTTCATGATGGCTCAGCAGATGCTCGCCGACATCGCCGCGGACGAAGGGGCCGGAACGAATACCGGTGCCACTCCACTCGCGACGGCGGCAGCGCCAATGGCGGTCTCGGCATAGTCCGGCGCGGCATTCCGGCGGCATCCGCCTCTCCGGCTACAGCCGATCCGCCCGATTACGCGGCCTTGTTGACCTGCTCACGCGCAAAGCCGGCCGTCGAGGCGTAGCCGCGCACGATCGCCTTGCGCTGCTCGAACGAGAGCACATCGTCGATATTGCTGAAGCCGTCCGGCGCGCGGGCTTCAACGGCGTCGATGACGCCTTCCGGGCCGCCGCGGCGATTGCTGCGCACGATCTCGGCGGTCATCGGCAACCGCGTCTGCTCATAGAGCCAGAGCGCATGCGCCGGATGCTCGCTGTCCTTGAGCCGGTCGGCGAGGAACCGGGCGTCGAGGATCGCCTGCGAGGCGCCGTTCGAGCCGACTGGATACATCGGATGCGCGGCGTCGCCGAGGAGCGTGATGCGGCCGTGGCTCCAGCGCGGCAACGGATCGCGATCGCACATCGGATATTCCCAGAATTCGTTGGTCGCCTCGATCAAAGCGCGCGCATCCATATAGGGGATGCGGAAGCGCTGCACATGCGGCATCAGATCCTCGAAGCGGCCCGGCCGCGACCAATCCTGCTTCTGCGGCACCGGCATCGACGGATCGCCGACGCGGCCGACCACCGCCCAGTTGGTCAGCCGCTTGTCGGGCCGCGAGCCTTCGGCGATCGGATAAACCACGAGCTTGGCGGCAAGTCCGCCGGCTACCACCATCGAGCGCCCGGTCAGGAAGGCCGGCCAATCGATGGCGCCGCGCCACAACATCAGGCCGTTCCACGCCGGCGGGCCTTCGTTCGGATAGAGCTTCTCGCGCACCAGCGAGTGGATGCCGTCGGCGCCGACAAGCACATCGCCGCGCGCGGTATGCCGATGCGCGCCGTTGCGGTCGAAGAAATAGGCGGTCACCCCGGCCTCGTCCGGCGCGAACGAGCCGAGCCGGCAATTGAAATGGATGCGCGATTCTCCGAGCCGCGCGCGCACCGCCTGGTAGATCACCCCCTGCAGCCGGCCGCGATGAATGGAGAATTGCGGAATGTCATAGCCAGCGTCCAGCCCGCGCGGCTCGCGCCAGATCTCCTGCCCGAAGCGGTTGGTGTAGAACAGCTCGTAGGTGCGGATCGCGACCGCGTCGAGGCGGTCAAGGAGGCCGAGCTCGGCGAGTTCCTTGATCGCGTGCGGCAGCGTGTTGATGCCGACGCCGAGCTCGCGGATCGCGTCCGCCTGCTCGAAAATCTCGCAATCGATGCCGCGCGCGTGCAGCATCAGCGCCGTCACCAGACCGCCGACGCCCGCTCCCGCGATGATGACCTTCATGGCCCAGAACTCCGCTATCACCCTCACAGTGGGCACGGATAATGTGCCGCGGGCCGCTGGAAATGCAATGATTTGCCGTCGGGATGGTTATGGCGTCCTGATTGCGCGGGGAACGCCAGAAATCCGGGCTTTCGACCGGGAGGAGAACAAACATGAGCCGGACTGCACATTTGGGCGTACCTTTTTTCGACGCCCAGCATCGCGCCTTCGCGGCGGAGCTCGATCAATGGGCGCAGCACGCGGTTGACGATGTGGAAGATGGCGACGCCGGCCACGCCGATGTCGGCGCCACGTGCGTGCGCTGGGTGCGCACGCTTGGCGCCGCCGGATGCCTGCGGCACTGCGTCCCGGCGAGCTTCGGCGGGGCGCACGAGGTGCTGCAGTCGCGCGATCTGGTAATCGCCCGCGAAACGCTGGCGCGGCACAGCGGACTTGCCGACTTCGCCTTCACCATGCAGGGCCTCGGCAGCGGGCCGATCTCGCTCGCCGGTACCGACGAGCTCAAGCGCCGCTATCTGCCGCGCGTCGCCGAGGGCGCCGCCGTCGCCGCTTTCGCACTGACCGAGGCCGAGGCCGGCTCGGACGTCGCCGCCATGTCGACCGCGGCGCGGGCCGAGGGCGGCGACTACGTGATCGATGGCGAGAAGACTTTCATCTCCAACGGCGGCATTGCCGACTTCTATGTGGTCTTCGCCCGTACCGGCGAAGCGCCCGGCGCCCGCGGCATCTCCGCCTTCGTGGTCGAAGCCGGCACGCCCGGCTTCGACGTCGCCGAACGCATCGAAGTGGTCGCTCCGCATCCGCTGGCGCGGCTCCGCTTCGATTCCTGCCGCATTCCGGCGTCGCGTCTCATCGGCGCGCCGGGCGAGGGCTTCAAGATCGCCATGCGCACGCTCGACATTTTTCGTGCCGGCGTCGCCGCCGCGGCGCTCGGCTTCGCCCGCCGCGCGCTCGACGAGGCGCTGGTGCGCGCCAAGTCGCGAAAGATGTTCGGCCAGACCCTCGGCGACTTCCAGCTGACCCAGGCTGCGCTCGCCGACATGGCGCTCGAGATCGACGCGGCGGCGCTCCTGACCTATCGTGCGGCATGGCTGCGCGACGTCGAGGGCGTCGCCACCACGCGGGAAGCGGCGATGGCCAAGATCGCCGCGACCGAGGGTGCGCAGCGGGTCATCGACCGGGCGGTGCAGATGTTCGGCGGCCTCGGGGTGCGCGTCGGCTCAGTGGTCGAACAGCTCTATCGGGAAATTCGTCCGCTGCGCATCTACGAGGGCGCGACCGAAGTGCAGAAACTCATCATCGGCCGCGATCTGCTCAAGGAGCGGAACTGAGCCGCCGCTCAAGCGCCGGCGAGCATTTTCGCCAGCATGAAGCCGGAACCGGCGTCGGTGCCGGCGCCCGGCCAAGTCGAGGCGCCGATCATGAACAAGCGCTCGATCGGCGTGCGGTAGCGCGACCAGCCGAAGGCCGGGCGGAAGAGGAAGTTCTGGTCGAGGTGATGGCTGCCGCTAAGGCTATCGCCATCGACCAGATTGGGATTGTCGCGCTCGAGATCGGCGGGGGAGAGCACGGTGCGCGCGAGAATGGCCGTGGCCAGGCCTGGCGCGTAGCGCTCGATGATGCCGATCGCGCGATCGGCATAGGCTTCCTTGACGTCATCCCATTGCGTGCCGGAGATGCTGCGCGCCGCATCGCCGCGGATGCGCGCGGGCAATACGCGCACCTGCACCCACAGCACATGCTGCCCCGCGGGCGCGCGCGAAGGATCGATAGCCGTCGGCTGCCCGACCACCAGCACCGGCTCCTCCGGGAGCAGCCCGTCGAGCGCCTCGGTATAGGTCTTGGCCATCGCCGCGAACGACGGCGCGAGATGCACATAGGCGAACTTCCGCAGCTCGGCCCCGTCGGTCCAGCGCGGCAAATCGCTGAGCGCCAGATGGATCATCATCGTCGCCGGGCCGGGCCGCAGCCTTGTGAGCCGTTGCGCCGCCGGCGGCGCTGGCGAAACCAGATCGCCGAATAGCATCCGCGGGTGGACGTTGGCGATCACCGCGCGCGTTGCCTCGATGCGTTCGCCGCTCGCCAGCACAGCGCCTTTGGCGGCGCCGGCCTCGAGCGCGATGCTCTCCACCGGCGTGCCGAGCCGCACCTCGCCGCCGGCGGCGTTAATCGCCCGGACCATCGCGGAGATGACCGTGTCGGCTCCGCCTTGCCCGAGCGCCATGCCGAAGTTCTGGTTCGCCATCGATTCCAGGTAGGGAAACAGCGCGCCGCCGGCGCAGTCCGGCGCGAAATCAAGATGCATGCCCCAGGCGGCCATCATCGTCTTGAGCTTGGCGTTCTCGAAATTCTCGTCGAGCCACTCGCGCGGCGACGCGACCAGGAGACGCGCCGTGTCGGCGACCCACGCCGTTCCGCGCGAGCGCCACGCCGTAAAGATCGCGCGCAACGCCTGCAGCGACGGCAGCGGCGAGGCGAGGAGCGCAAAGAGATGCGGCGCGTCTTGCGCGAAGGCAGCGACCATGGCGCGCCAGCGTTGCGCGTCGGCTGCGCTCAACGCCGCGATCCGGTTTGCCGTCGCCTCGAGATTGCGTTCGACGCCGAGCCAGCTGCCGTCGGGAAACGCCGTCGCGAAGCACTGCTCGGCGCCGACAAAGGTGAGGCCTTGCGCAAGCAATCGGTCCTTGTGGGCGGCAAAGAACGGCGAGCCGGCGAACAGGCTCAGATTCATCGCATAGAGGTCATGACGGAAGCCGGGCCGCGTGATCTCGCGGGTCTTGACCGCGCCGCCGGCGATTTCCGCGCGTTCGAGGACGGCGACCTTCCAGCCCTTGGCGGCGAGGTGCAGCGCCGCCGCCAGCCCGTTGATTCCGGCCCCGATGACGATCGCGTCGTACGGCATTCTCGCACCTGCGTTGTGCCGGACGACGCCGGCATGACGGATCGGCCGACCGGTCGGTCGCTTGCCAGCGCAGATATTTCATATCTAAAATGTCGACGCTAGGCTCCCCGCCTTATTTCATTCCCGCAAACGAGCGCCACGGAGAAATCACATGGCCAGCACTCAAGCTCTCAACGACCTCGCCGCCGCGCTCGCATCCAGCGCCGTCGAAGTGGTCGACCTGACTGCGCCGCTCGGCCCGCAAACGCCGCTGATCAAGCTGCCGCCGGAGATCGGCAAGAACACGCCGGCGATCGAAATTCATTCGATCTCGCACTACGACAAGGACGGCCCGTTCTGGTCGTGGAATTGGCTCAAGCTCGGTGAGCACTCGGGCACGCATTTCGATGCGCCGGTGCACTGGATCAGCGGCAAGGATTACAAGGACGGCAGCACCGACACCATCCCGGTGAAGAATTTCGTCGCCCCGGCCTGCGTGATCGACTGCTCGGCGGAATCGGCGAAGAACAACGATTTCCTCCTTACCGTCGACGGGGTGAAAGCCTGGGAGAAGACCCATGGCGACATCCCGGCGGGCTCATGGGTGCTGATGCGCACCGACTGGTACAAGCGCAACGACAGCGAAGCGAAATTCCTCAACGTCGACGACAAGGGGCCGCACTCGCCGGGCCCCGCCGCCGAGACTATCCATTATCTGGTGGCGAAGGGCGTCGTCGGTTGGGGATCGGAGACCGTCGGTACCGATGCCGGCTCGGCGGGCGGCATGGATCCGCCGTTCCCGGCGCACACCTTCATGCACAAGAGCAACCGCTATGGCCTCGCCAGCCTCTGCCATCTCGACAAGCTGCCGCCCAAGGGGGCGATCCTGATCGCGGCGCCGCTGAAGATCGTCAACGGCACCGGCAGCCCGTTGCGGGTGCTCGCGCTCGTTCCCAGGAAATGAGCTAAGCCGGCGGCGTTCGCGCCGGCGGCATTTCGGGGCAGGGGAACATGGCGGCCGACTACGTCATCGTCGGGAGCGGCATCAACGCGCTCATTGCCGCCGCGCTCCTCGGCCGCAAGGGCCGCAAGGTGCTGCTCCTCGAGCGCAATGACCGCATCGGCGGCTGCATCCGCACCGAGGAGATCACCGCGCCGGGCTTCGTCCACGACGTCATGGCGACGACGTTCGTGTTGTTCCTGACCTCGCCCGCCTATGCGGAGCTCGGCCGGGAGCTGGAGAAGCGCGGCCTGGCCTTCGCGCATACGCCGACCCCGACCGCGGTGCTGCTGCCCGACGGCCGGCATGCGATCCTCGCCATGGACCGCAAGGCGAATGTCGCGGCCTTCGACAAGCTCGCCGAGGGCGACGGCGCGCGCTTTGCCGCCGACATCGACCGGGTGGGCGCCGACGCTCCGTTCCTGTTCGCCTTGCTCGGCGGCTCGCTATGGTCGCGCGCCATGCTCAAGATCATGGCGCGCGAGGTCTGGCGCCGCGGCTTGCGCGAGCTTGCGGGTTTCTTTGGCGAAGCGCTCGGCACCGCGCGCGGCTGGCTCGAGACCCGCTACCAGTCCGAGGTCGTGCGCGCGCTGTTCGCGCCGTGGGTGCTGCACACCGGTCTCGGTCCGGAGAGCGCTTATTCGGGCCAGATGGGCAAGGTCATCGCCTTCGCGCTCGAAGCCGCCGGCGCGCCGATCGCCAAGGGCGGCGCGCGCAGCGCGCTCACTGCGTTCGCGCGCCTGATCCACGATCAGAGCGGCGAAATCCTGCTCGAAGCCGATGTCGAGCGCATCCTCATCGGCGGGAAAGGAGCCCGCGGGGTGCGGCTGGCGAGCGGCAAGGAGATCGAGGCCGCACAAGGCGTCATCTGCTCGGTCACGCCCACGCAGCTTTACGGACGGCTGCTCGCCGACGCCAGGCTACCGGGACAGGTGATCCAGGAGCTCGCGCAATATCGCTATGGCAAAGGCAATATGCAGATCCACTACGCGCTCAAGATGCCGCCGAGATGGAAGGCGGCGGAGCTTGGCGCGGTCGCGCTCATCCATCTGACGCCGGGGCTCGACGGCGTGTCGAAAGCCGCCAACGAGGCGGAGCGCGGCATGCTGCCAGCAACGCCGACCGTCTGCGTCGGCCAACCGACGGCGCTCGATCCGAGCCGCTGTCCGCCCGGAACGGCGATCCTCTGGCTGCAAATGCCGGAAGCGCCGCGCGTGATCAAGGGCGACGCCGCCGGAGAGATTGCCACGCCGCCCGACGGCGGCTGGACCGAAGCAGTACGGGAAAAATTCGCCGACCGGGTTGAGGCGATCCTCGCCGCGCACATCGAGGATTTCCGCGACAGCGTCATCGCGCGCAAGGCGTATTCGCCGAGCGATCTCGAAGCGCTCAATATTAATCTGGTCGGCGGTGATCCTTATGGAGGATTCTGCGGCATCGACCAGTTCTTCCTCTGGCGGCCCTTCCACGGCACAATCAACCACGCGACGCCGGTGGCGCGGCTGCATCACATCGGCGCCTCGACCCATCCGGGTCCGGGGCTCGGCGGCGGTTCGGGTTACTTGCTGGCGAAATCGTTGCGCTGAGCCGGCTATCCGGCCTTAGCGGCGAGCGGAAATTCAACCATCGCTTCGCCGATGGCGACCTTCTCGTCGTCCTGATTCTGCACTGTCACGTTGATCAGCACCCAGCGCGATTTTGCCGTAGTTTGCTTGGATTTGACAATGCCGGTCGGCCTGATCGTCTCGCCCGGCCGCACCGGCTTGAGCCATCGCGTCTCCAGGCGGCGATGAATCGCGCCGGCGGGATAGGCCCAATCGGTCAGCATGCGCGAGATCAACCCGAAATTATTCATGCCGTGCATGATGACGCCGCCGAAATTGGTCTTGCCGAAATCGCCCTGCATGTACGCATCGTCGAGATGCAGCGGGTTGTAGTCGAGCGAGGCGTCGCAAAACAGCCGGATCGATTCGCGCGACACGGCAAAGCGGGGGCCGTCGATCAGGTCGCCGATGCTGAGAGTGTCGAATGTGACCGGCATGTCGGCGGCTCCCTGCGCAGAACCTACATCGGGCGGATGGTCTGGCCGCGGCCCGAGCAGATCACCTCGCCGTGCTGATTGAAGAACACGTTGTCGTGGACGACGAACAGCCGCTCGCGCCTGATGAATTTGTCGAGCGCGCGCGCCGCAAGCGTGATCGTGTCGCCGGGACGGGCGGGAATATTGTAGCTCCATGACTGCCCGGCATTGACCGTCCCCGGGCTGCGCATCCAATCGTCCGCCGGCGTGCAGGCGAACATCAAAAGAATGTGGATCGACGGCGGCGCGCTGAGCCCGCCGAACGGACCCGCCTTGGCGGCGGCCTCGTCGAGATAGAGCGGATTGGTTTCGCCGACCGCCCGGCAGTAGAGCGCGATCGCTTCCTGCGTCAGCGTGTAGGGCAGCGTCTTGCGCGGCTCCCCGGGCACGATCTCGTCCCAGATCTTGCGCAGGTTCGCGTCTTTCCAGAAGTCGGTTTCGAACTCCTTCGACGCTGCCGGCAGGGTCATGGCGTCACCAGCCTGGTCGGTCACTTCGGCAGCGCCGCCTGGATGGCCTTCCAGTTGAACTTTTTCGCCAGCGCCAGCGCTTCGTCATCGGTGATGCCGTTGAACGAAACGCTGAGCAAGGCGCTGGTGCCAAGAGCGACCAGGATCGCACCCGACTTCGGCTTGACGTTGAAGTTCCGGGTGACCTGGAAGCCGTCGATCGTCGAGGTGTTCAGGCGCGCCTCGCTGGTTTCGATGTTCATTCCGCTCCGGGTCGGCGCCAACGCGGCCTGAGCGGCCTGGCCAATAAGGATCTGCGCGTTCAAACGCGCCGGATCGCGACGGTATTCGCGCGTGGCCGTGATCATGCTGGCGGTGGTCGTCTCCATCGACATGCCTTCGGGCTTGTTGCCCTTCCAGCCATCGAGGTCGATCAGAAACGGCACAAAACGCTGGAAGCTCTGCTCGGCGCGTGCCGCGGAAGCTCGCAGAAGCTGGGCGGCCGGTAGCGCGGCCAGGGCGAGACGGATTGCATGGCGACGATTGATCATCTGAACCCCCCAGATTCACCGTCCCGCAGCATAGCAATACAGGCGGCCGGCGGCCAACGCGAACAAGGGCAAAACCCTAAAGCGTCGCCACCGTCTTGAGCGCGCCGTCGAGCGCGATGCCGTTCTCGTCGAGCAAGGCCGCCTCGCGCAGCCGGCGCAGCCAGTCGGCGCCGTCGGTGCGCTGGGCGAGGAACGGCACCGCGCCGATCACGCGGTCGAATTTCGACAGCCCGCGTGCATGCGTGTCGGAATAGCCCTTCACTAGGCGCCGCGCGGCAATGATCTCCACGGCGAGATCGTAGTTCTCGGCAACGTGCTCGGCGGCGAGCGCGAGCCAGCGGTCGAGATGCTCCATCTCGCGTCCGTGCCGCAGCGTCCTGCGGCGCATCGGCTTGAGCGCGGCGAGCGTGTAGAGCATCAGGAACCAGTGGATCGTTCCCGAGCGCACGCGCCGGCCCTTGCGGAACGCCCAGCCGAACAGGCGCGGATGCGCTTCGAGGAAGCGCCCGAGCGAAACGGGGAGGGTGCCCGCCACCTCCTCGAGGCGCGGGTGCATGTATTCGGTGGTGTAGATGATCTGTCCGGTGCCGACGCTGTTGTCGCGCTCGACGCGTTCGAAACGGCTGGCCCTGGTCTTCAGCTCGGCGACGCGGATCACGTCGTCATAGGTCATGGCCACGGCGATGTATTTGGCGGCGGCGGTGGTGAGCGCGAATCCGTTGACCGCGTCGCCATGCGTGCGGTCGAGGTCGTAGAATTTCGTCACCCGATTGAGATACTCGTCCGCGTAGGCCGGATCCTGGAAATCGGTGACGCGCTTGACGCCGGCGAACAGAATCTCATGCAGGGCGAGCGGAAACGCGCGGATGCGGACGACGAGCTTGTCGAGCTCGGGGTGCCCGGCGGAGGCCGGCAGCGGCGCATAGCGTTTTTCAGGTTTGGCGGTAACTGCGGGCCGCGCCGCCGCCGGCGATTTCGATGCCTGGATGTAGGCGGCGCCGAACGCATTCAGGTTCGACTCGATGCCGCGGCCGCCGGATTTGATGACCGCCTCGAAGCTGTCGCGCTCGAAAGGGAGCGTGCCGGATGCCGCGAGCGCGCCGAACAGGCAGGCCGAGATCACGCTGTTATTGCGGTTGGCCAGCACCTCCATATCGAAGGCGATGACGCGCTTTGCCGCGACGTCGGCAGCCTCCATCACTACGTTCGGATCGGCGATGGCGTCGCCGGGTTTCTCCTTCTCGGCAACCGAATAGAGGCGGTGGGTCGAGGCGATCAGCGTCGAGCGGTCGGGGGTGACCAGCCCGCGCAGGATCGAGCGCCCGGCCTCCATCAGTTCGGCGGCAAGGACGACGTCGACCTCGCCCGGTGCCGGCGTCAGCGACAGGATCGGCGCCTTGCCGCCCTTCGGCGGCAGCATCTCGACATAATAAAGAGTAGCGCCGGTGCGCTGCGCGACGCCTGGAATCGAGGTCGATTGCGCGTGCCAGCCGCGCGATTCCGCGAGCTCCACGATCCAATCGGCGAGAACGCCGCCGCCCTGGCCGCCCATGGCGAGAACGGCGACGCAGATCGGCCGCTCGGTCGCGTATCGGGTCGGCATTCTCGACAGATCGTTCATGACGCCGCAGGTCCGCGTCAATCCGCGAAGGCGACGCGGTGCGCCTCGCGCCGGCGCTGGAGGAAGGCGATCACCGACCGACGCAGTGCGGATACGAAGCGATCGAACCAGCTCGGATTGTGGATGATGTCGGCGCGGTAAAACGAGGGGCACAGCACGGCCGCCTCCGCCACCTCGCCGCAATTGCCGCAACCGACGCAGTTGTTGTCGATCGCCGCGACCGGATCGTCCTTGAGCGGATCGTCGGTGTGCTTGACCGAGAGCGACGGGCAGCCGGAGAGCCGGATGCAGGCGTGATCGCCGGTGCAGATGTCCTCGTCGACGCCGAAGCGCTCGCGCACCATGCGCCGCCCGTCGCGCACCGACTTCTGGAACAGCGGCTTCACCCGGCGCTGCTTGTTGAGCATGCATTCGGAGGAAGCGACGATGACTTTCGGTCCGCTTTCCTTGTTCGTGAGCGCTTCGCGCAGCGTTTCGCGCATCTTGCCCACATCATACGTGCGATCGATGTGCCGCACCCATTTGACGCCGACCCCCTTCACCGCATCGACGATGGTGTTGTTGGTCGAGCGCGCCGGATTGAGCGCGCGCGAGGACATGATGTCCTGGCCGCCGGTCGCCGCCGAATAGAAATTGTCGACCACCATGATCACGCCGTCGTGCTTGTTGTAGACGGCGTTGCCGATCGAGGAGGAAAGCCCGTTGTGCCAGAAGCCGCCGTCGCCCATGATCGAGATCGGCTTCTTGTCGGCCTTGACGTTGAAGGCCGACGAGGAGGCCGGGCCGAGGCCGTAGCCCATCGTGGTGCCGCCGATGTTGAATGGCGGCAGGCTGGCGAACAGATGGCAGCCGATGTCGCCGGCGATCTGATGCTGGCCGAGCTCCTCCTGGACGAGCTTCATCGCCGCAAAGATCGGCCGCTCGGGACAGCCGATGCAAAAGCTCGGCGGCCGCGGCGGCACCGTCTTCGCCAGTTCCTTCACCTTCGGATCGGCAAGGACGGCGGCGGCGTCGGGCGGCGGCGGTGCGTTGCCGAGAAGATCTCTGCCGTGCAGCTCGAGAAAGCTTTTGATGCCTTTGGTGACCACCTGCGGCGTGTACTCGCCGGCCATCGGCAGCACGTCCTTGCCGCAGATCCTGGTCTGGATGTCGCGGCGGCGCAGGATGGTGTTGAGCGCCTGTTCGATGAACTCGGGTTGGCCTTCCTCGACCATGAGGATCGCCTTCTTGTTGGCGGCGAAGGCGGCGACCTCGTCGTCGATGAGCGGATAGGTGACGTTGAGGCAGTAGATCGGTACCGAGGTCTCGCCATAGACATCGGCGAGGCCGAGCTGCTGCAGCGCGCGCAGAACCGAATTGTACATTCCGCCCTGGACGACGATGCCGACATCGGCGGCCTCGGGACCGAAAAATTCGTTGAGCTTGCGTTCCTTGATGAATTTGACCGCGGCCGGCCAGCGCTGCTCGATCTTTTCCCGCTCGTGCAGATAAGAGGCGGGCGGCAGCACGACGCGGTCGGTATCGCGCCGCGGATTTTCCAGCGCCTGGCGCAGCGTGAAGCTCGGTTTCTTGTTGTCTTTGGCGATGAAGCGGCCGTGCACGTGGCAGGCGCGGATGCGAACCTCGAGCATCACCGGCGTGTGTGAAGCTTCGGACAGCTCGAAGCCGTCTTCCACGGCCTTGACGATCGTCGGCAGATCCGGCCGCGGATCAAGCAGCCACACCTGCGATTTCATCGCGAAGGGATGCGAGCGCTCCTGCATGATCGAGGAGCCTTCGCCATAGTCCTCGCCGATGATGATCAGGGCGCCGCCATTGACGCCGCCGGAGGCGAGATTGGCGATGGCGTCGGAGGCGACGTTGATGCCGACCGGGGCCTTGAAGGTGACCGCGCCGCGGATCGGATACATCACCGAGGCGGCGAGCGTCGCCGCCGCCGCTGCCTCGGATGCCGAATTCTCGAAATGCACGCCGAGATCGTCGAGCACGTCCTTGGCGTCGGCCAGCACATCCATCAGATGCGAGATCGGGGCGCCTTGATAGCCGCCGACATAGGAGACGCCGGATTGCAGCAGCGCCTTGGTGATGGCGAGAATTCCCTCGCCGCGGAATTCCTCGCCCTCGCCGAGTTTGAGGTCTTGGACTTCACGCGCAAACGATCGTTCCGCCATAAAAACCTCCGAGCCGGTTCATTCGCTCACGGGAAAGCCGGCCGCGCCGAGTACTTATGAGACCTTCCATTTGGTCTTGCAACGGCCTCTCGCACCGGCAGAGCAGCTCATCGGCAGGCGCCGGGCGCGCCAGAATTCCGCGCCGATGGCCGCGGATGTGGCCACGGATATTGCTCAACAGATAGCGGCACCAATGCCTGAAAATGAGCCAGCGCATCTGCTTGTCCTGGGCTTGTTTTAGGCTTAAAGTATCTCCGGTCAACAGCGGTTTGGCCGAGCGCGACGACACCGCTTGAGCTTGCCGCCAGGGAGGGTGGATTATGTTCAACGTCACGCGGCGCCAGGCTCTTGCGGGTGGTGGCGGTCTCATCTCGTCGTTGCTTTTGCCGCAGCGCTTCGCGCGCGCGGCCGCCGGCAGCACGCTCAACATCGCCTACAACGTCAACCTGCCATCCTTCGACCCCGACGTCGGCCCCTCCTCGGTCAACCCGACCATCCAGGCGATCTACCGCTCGATCTTCGATCAATATGTCGGTCAGAAACCCAATCTCGCATTCGAGCCCGGTCTGCTCACCGGCTGGGGCTGGAGCGACGACAAGAGCAAAGTTTGGATGGATGTGCGGCAGAACGTCGTCTGGCACGACGGCAGCCCGTTCACGCCCGACGATGTCATCTGGTCGATCCAGCGCGAGGGCAAGCCGGACGGCGGCAATCCAGTGTCGTTTATCTGGGCCGGCATCGATAACTTCAAGGTCGACGGCAAGCGCATCACCGCGGACGTGAAGCAATACGATCCCGTCCTGTTCAAATGGATGGCGTTCCTCACCGGCTATGTGCTGCCCAAGGCCTACTACGAAAAAGTCGGCCCGCAGGGCTTCGAGAAGAAGCCGATCGGCACCGGTCCGTATATGGTCGACGCCTATGAGGGCAACGCCTATCTGCGGCTCAAGGCCAATCCGAAATACTGGGGCGGCAAGCCGGCGTTCGAGACCGTGGTGTTCAAGTTCGTCCCCGATGCGACGAGCCGCGTCGCCGAGATCGAAAGCGGCTCCTCGGACGTGACGCTCGAGGTGCCGTACGAGGAGTTCGACCGGCTCAAGGGCAAGGCGGGGCTCAAGGGCGTGGTCACGCCGATTTCCGACATCGGCCAGATCTTCATCACCAATGGCGGGGTGATGGACGACAAGAACGTCCGGCTCGCCATGTGTCACGCCGTCGACAAGGAAACGATCGTCAAGCGGCTGCTGCGCGGCCATGGCGTGCCGATCGCTACGCTCGAGGCGCCGGAATACGCGGCCTTCGATCCCACGATCAAGGTGGCTTACGATCCGGCGCTGGCGGCCAAGCTCCTCGGCGCCAGCGGCTATTCGAAGGAAAAGCCGGTCAAGTTCACCATCCAGACGACGCGCGGCTTCAAGCCGAAGGATTACGAGATGATCCAGGCGATCGTCGGCATGTGGCGCAATGTCGGCATCGAAGCCAACATCGAGATCTACGAAATCGCCAAGCATTTCGAGCTGCGCATGTCGCACAAGCTCGCCCCGGCGGCATTCTACAATTGGGGCAATGCGATCGGCGATCCGACCACCTCGACCGGCTTTGCGATGTTCTCGAAGTCGCCGCACTCGGCGTGGCATTCGGACGACCTCGATGCCAAGATCGGCCCGCTCTGGGGCGAAAAGGACGAGAAGAAGCGCATCCAGGGTTGGAAGGACGTCGACCGCTACATTGCCGAGCAGGGCTACATCCTGCCGCTGCTGCAATACGCCCAGCCGATCCTGTACAAGTCCGATCTCAAGGTGACCCCGAACGTGTCGGGCGCCCTGCAGCCGACGCTGGTCTCGAAGTAGTCTCGTCGAAGCGGTCCGCCGCCGCGCCGGGGCGCGCGGCGGCAAATTGACGAGATCGGTTTCAAGGACCGTCCATGGTGCTCTTCGCCGTCCTCGTCAACCGCATGGCCTTGGCGCTGCTGACGCTTGCCGGCGTCGGCGTGATCGTGTTCGTGCTGTTGCGCGTGGTGCCGGGCGATCCGGTGGCGATGATGATCTCGCCGGGCGCGGGCCCCGCCGACATCGCGGCGCTCAAGGCGCATTACGGGCTCGATGCGCCGCTCGCCACCCAGTTCTGGATCTGGCTGCGAGGGGTGGTCACCGGGGATTTCGGCACCTCGATCACGCTGCATCTTTATGTGACCGAGGTGCTGGCCGCGCGGCTGCCGGCAACCGTCGAGCTCGCGACGCTCGCGCTCCTGGTCGCGGTGCTTTTGGGCGGCACGATCGCGATCGTCGGCACGCTGATGCGGCGCAGCGCTGGCGAAACCGTCATCGATGGACTGAACAGCATCATGCTCGCCGTGCCCGATTTCATCTGGGCGCTGGCGCTGGTTCTCCTGTTTGCCGTCGCGCTCCCGGTCCTGCCGCTCACCGGCCGTATCGACCCGGCGCTCGCGGAAGACTTCACCACCCGGTTTTATCTCGTGGAGAGCATCCTCACCGGCCGCTTTGCCGTCGCCGGCAACATCCTCAGCCACATGGCGATGCCGGCTTTGGCGCTGGCTCTGCCGCTCGCCGCCGTGATCGTGCGGCTGCTCAAGCAATCGCTGAAAGAAGCGATGGTGCAGGACTATGTGCTGCTGGCGCGGATCAAAGGCTTCGGCGAGCTTCGTCTGGTGCTGCAGGAGGCGCTGCGCAATGCCGTCGGCCCGACGCTGGCGCTTACCGGCGTCCAGTTCACTTTCCTGATCGGCGGCACGGTGATCGTCGAGCGCATCTTCTCCTATCCGGGCATCGGCAATCTGGCGATCGATGCCGTCATCAATCGCGACTTCCCGCTGATCCAGGGTCTCGTCCTGCTGTTCGGGTTGATCTTCATCCTGATCAATATCGGGGTCGATCTCACCGTCGCGGCGCTCAATCCGCGACTGCGGCATGCCTGAGCCGGAACCGGCACGACGTGGAACACTGGTCACCAACATCGACGATCGACACCGATCCGCAGCCGCCTTCGGTTGCCGCGCGGCTGCTGCGCGACCCGAAGGTCGTCGGCGCCGGCGGCTTTATCCTGTTCCTGATCGTCCTCGCGCTTGGTGCACCGCTGATCGCGCCCAGGGATCCGTTGGCGCAGAACCTCCTCCTCGCCACCGTCCCGCCCACCGGGTTCGCCGAAGCCGAGCCCGGCTATCTCCTCGGCACCGACGGCCTCGGCCGCGACGTGCTTTCGCGGGTGATCTTCGGGACGCAGGTTTCGCTTACGGTGGCGTTCGTCGCCGCCGGGCTTGCCTGCCTGATCGGCTCGCTGCTCGGTCTCCTTGCCGGCTTCCTTGGCGGCTTTGTCGAGGCTGTGATCTCGCGCCTCGTCGACGTGTGGATGGCTTTCCCGCCGGTGTTGCTCTCGATCCTGCTGGTCGCCGTGCTCGGCACCGGGCTGCATTCGGTGATCGCCGCCATCGTGGTCATCGACTGGACGCGCTTCTGCCGCGTAGTGCGCACCGAGACCATGGGGCAAGCGCAGATGGATTACGTGACCGCCGCGCGCACCATCGGCTTCGCGCGCCCGACGATTCTGTTCCGCGAGATCCTTCCCAATGTGATGCCGGTGCTCATTGCGCTGCTGACGCTGGAAATGGGTATCGCCGTCGTGGTCGAGGCGATCCTCTCCTTCGTCGGTCTTTCCGTCTCGTCGGATACGCCGACCTGGGGCGGCATGATCGCCGAAGGCCGGCAGATCGTGCATGAGGCCTGGTGGGTGCTGGCGGCGCCGCTCGCGGCGCTGTTCGCCACCGTGGTCGCCTTCAATCAGCTCGGCGACGGCCTCGCCCGCAGCCTCGATCCGGTGCTGCGCCGATGAGCGAGCCGCGGCTTTCGATCGAAGCGCTCTCCGCGATTTCGCTGCGCGACGGCAACCGGCCGGTCCTGCGCCGGGTGTCGCTCGCCGTGGATGTCGGCGAGGTGCACGGCATCGTCGGCGAGAGCGGCGCCGGCAAGTCGACGATCGCCAAGGCGATCCTCGGCATCATTCCCTCGCAGGTGAAGCTCGTCGGCGGGCGGATCGCATTCGAGGGCCGCGATCTCCTGTCGCTGTCGCGCAACGAGTTGCGCGCATTGCTCGGCCGCGACATTGCGCTGGTGCCGCAGGACCCTTCGACCGCGCTCAATCCGTCGCGCCGGATCGAGGCGCAGCTCACCGACGGGCTGCGGCTCAAGCGCGGCCTTTCGGCGAAAGCCGCACGCGAACGCGCCGGCGCCCTGCTCGAAGAAGTGCAAATCCGCGATCCGGAACGCGTGCTGGCGAGTTATCCGCATCAGCTTTCCGGCGGCATGCGCCAGCGCGTGCTGATCGCCGCGGCATTCGGGCTCGAGCCGAAGCTCGTCATTGCCGACGAGCCGACCACCGCGCTCGACGTTACCGTGCAGAAGCAGATTCTCCGGCTGATCCGTGCGCTGCAGGAACGGCATGGCACCAGCGTGCTGTTCGTCTCTCACGACCTCGGCGTGGTGGCGAAGATCTGCGACCGCCTGAGCGTGCTCTATATGGGCCGGGTGATGGAGCAGGGCGCGACCGAGGCGGTGCTGAGCGCGCCGCGTCACGCTTATACCCGGGCGCTGCTCGCGGCCAATCCCCGTTACGACCGGCCGGATGCCGGGCTCGAGCCGACACCGCCAGAAGTCATTGCCGCGTTGCGCACGGAAATTGCCGCCTTCGACGCGCGCGTGCGGGAGACGCCGGATGGCTGACGATCTCCTCGCCGCGCATGGCCTCGTCGTCGCCTATGGGCGGCCGGGATCGCCGGCAGTGCTGCACGGCGTCGACATGCGCGTCGGCAAGGGCGAGACCGTCGGCATTGTCGGGGAGTCCGGTTCCGGCAAGACGACGCTGGGGCGCGCGCTGCTCGGCCTCATCAGGCCGGTCGCCGGATCGGTCATATTCGACGGCAGCGACATCACCGCGCTCGAGGAGCGTGCGCGCCGGCCGCTGCGCCGGCGCATGCAAATCATCTTTCAGGACCCGATGTCGTCGCTCAATCCGCGGCACACGATCGGACGTATCCTGGTCGAACCGGTGCTGCTGCACGGCTTGGCGCAAAGCCGCGCAGCGGCGCTCGGCCTCGTCCACGGCGTTCTCGATCGTGTCGGTTTGGCGCGCGGCACGGTCGACCGGTATTCCTATGAGCTTTCCGGCGGCCAGCGCCAGCGCGTCGGCATTGCCCGCGCGGTGGTGCTGCGGCCGGATTTTGTGCTCGCCGACGAGATCGTATCCGGGCTCGACGTCTCCACGCAGGCGCAGGTGCTGCGCTTGCTCAAGGAGCTGACCAGCGAGATGCACCTCGCGCTCGCCTTCATCAGCCATGATCTGTCGGTGATCCGTTCGATCTGCCAGCGGGTGGTGGTGATGCGCGAAGGCAGCGTGGTGGAAGAGGGGCCGTGCGAGCGGGTCTTCGCCGCGCCGGTTGCCGCCTACACGCGCATGCTGATCGACGCCATCCCGCTGCCGGCAGTCGATCCCGGGTGGCTTACCCGCGGTGTGGCGGTCGAGGCCGCCGCGGCCGGCTGACGTCTCAAGGCACACCGTCGGCAACGGGACAGCCCGGCGCGATGCCTCACCAACCAGGTCCCGATCAGGAGGTAACCGTGTCTCGATCCGCCAGATATCTCGCCATAGCCGCCATTGGCGCCGCGCTCGCCGCGACGGCAACCACCGCCCGCGCCGACGGTGTTCCCGGCCTGCGCGGCCATGACCATACCGGCATCACCGTGCCGGACATCAAGCAGGCGGCCGATTTCTTCGTCAACGTGCTCGGCTGCAAGGAGGCGATGTCGTTCGGCCCGTTCGCCGACGAGAAGGGCACGTTCATGCACGACCTCCTCAACGTCAATCCGCGTGCGGTGATCCATCAGATCACCCTGGTGCGCTGCGGCTACGGCTCCAATATCGAGCTGTTCCAGTACAGCTCGCCCGATCAGCAGAACATGACGCCGAAGAACAGCGACATCGGCGGCTATCACATCGCCTTCTATGTCGATGACCTCAAGGCGGCGAAGGACTATCTCGACAGCAAAGGCGTGAAGACCTTCTTCGGTCCGTTCCCGGTGGAGCAGGGACCGGCGGCGGGCCAGAGCATCACTTATTTTCTCGCGCCCTGGGGTCTGCAGATGGAGCTGATCAGCTACCCGAAGGGCATGGCCTATGAGAAGGGCGCGCCGGTGGTGCTGTGGTCGCCGCGCGACCCGGCAAAGTAAGCGCGCACGCGGTTACGGCCGGGCATAGCCGTTCGCAGAACGGCGGCGCCTCGCCCGCCCATTTCCCGGCCATGACGAGCTAAGGGCGTCTACTTATAAGTGCGTTTGGCAATGTCTGCTTTGGCGAGGCGAAGCAGACATCCCAATTCAACGGCGTCACTTCCGCCTCGCACCCGAAGCGGACGTGCAGCGAAAGCGACGCCACGGGACTAGCGCGGAGGGCGGAGTTCGTTGCGGGTCGCTCGATGAAAGTTCAGCTGCCGGTCAGGCCGCGCACTGCTCGGGCATGCCGACGAGTATTTTGGAGAGTGTCCGGCCGTCGGCGCTTCGTACTTCAACCGACCAGGCGGCCCAATTGCCGTCCCGTCTGTGTTTCAAGTCCTCGGCGATGACCTCCGCAAACTCGCAAGCGGCCTGACTGTTGAGGAAATCGTCCCCGCGATAGTCGTAAAGGGACTGACTCCCTGCCGTGAAATCGAAGAAAAAGCGCGTCATCGTCGATCCCTGCAAAAAACTGCACGCACGCTTCTAGCCGAACTCTCCTGAGCGCCGCTTAAATCGACCGATAAAAGTTTCAGCTTAAATCAACCGATAGAAGACCACTCAGTGGCGGCTGATCAATCGCGCGACGAAAGCGGAAGCCGCCAATTTTATTGTAGAAGTGGACCGCAACTGCGGTAGCAAACTGAAAGACGGCGTGACCTGTCCCCGGTTAATGGCTCATTAGGCTTTTGCCTTATCGTAGATTTTACATCTTTGCCGTATCGTCCGGTTGGGCGATTTTCTGGCGGTTTTCGCGAGAACGACGTTGGTACCGAATAATCTCATCTCCGATCTTGAGAACGCGATTGCAACTCGGTCAGCCGAAGCTGGCGCGATGCTGCAGCAAATAACCGACCTCTTTCTCCTGAACGTGGGGCATTATTCCGCCGAGCAACTGGACATATACGACGGTGTCCTGAATGAACTGATCGCCAACGTCGAAGTTGCCGCTCGCGTGAAACTTGCCCAGCGACTTGCGCCGCTGGACAGCGCGCCTGCCAATACGATCCGCTCGCTCGCTCTCGACGATGCGATCGAGGTCGCCGAGCCGGTGCTCTCTCAATCCGGTGCGCTGGATGACGATACTCTTACCCGTTGCATCGCCGCAAAAGGGCAGGAACATCTGCTTGCTATCGCCACCCGCAACACCGTCAGCGAAACGGTCAGTTATCAGTTGATAGCAAAGGGCAACAATAAAGTTCTGGGTACTTTGGCCAGCAATCCAGGCGCCGCAATCTCCGATCCGGGCTTCGACATGCTCGTGAAAAAGAGCGCCGACGATGATTGGCTGATGGAATGCGTCGCAGAGAGAAAGGACATTCCTGAGCATCACCTTCGCGCGCTCCTATCCAAGGCGTCGGAGATCGTGCGGCAAAGGCTACTGACCGCCAATCCAGAGCTTGGCGAGATAATTCACACGATTTTACCCGCGAGCGCGCAATCGACGAACAAAACACCAAACCCGTCGATGAACTACAGAGCCGCTGAGGAGGTCGTCAAATCGCAGGAACTTACCGAGCCAGTCGTGCACGAGTTTGCCAAGGAAAAGAAACTTGCAGAAGTCGTGGTCTCAATCGCACAGCTGTCGGGTCTTTCGGTGGACGAGATTGAACGGTTGTTTATGGGTCCTTGGACCAGCCCGGTTGCCGTTATTTTGAAAGCAATCGGTTTCCGCCTGGCGACGGTAGACGCAATTTATCGTTCGCGCTTGGCAAGCGGCGAGACAGCGCACGACGATCTGATACAGACCAAAGCGGAATTTATTGCTCTTCGCCGTCCCACCGCGGAGCGAATTTTGCGGTTTTTCAACGCGAAAAGAGCCGTCAAGATTTCGAACCTTTCGGGAAGCCCGTCATTGGGCTACCGCCTCGGCTAGCGCGCCTGCGGGCTAGTCTAGGGTCGAATTGGCCAACGTTGCTCATCGACCTCAGTTTGTGAATGCACGCTGTGAAATCAATCGGCCTTTGATTGCTCGCGCACGAGGTTGATGATGCCGGAAAAATCCTCGCCGCTGTGCCCCCGCTGCGCCATGTCTTCGTAGATCTGTGCGGCATGCGCGCCGAGCGCGGCTTTGGCCTTGACCGATTCCGCGGCCGCTCTCGCCAGCTTGAGGTCCTTGAGCATCAACGCTGCGGCAAAGCCCGGCTTGTAGTGGTTGTTCGCCGGGCTCGCCGGCACCGGACCCGGCACCGGGCAATAGCTGGTCAGCGACCAGCACTGGCCCGAGGATGCGGACGCGACCTCGAACAAAGCCTGATGCGAGAGGCCGAGCCGTTCGCCCAGCACGAACGCTTCGCTGACGCCGATCATGGAGATGCCGAGGATCATGTTGTTGCAGATCTTCGCCACCTGACCGTTGCCGGCCTCGCCGCAATGCACGATGCGCTTGCCCATGCACTCGAGCACCGGCTTGCCGCGCTCGAAGGCATGGGTCGAGCCGCCGACCATGAAGGTAAGCGTCGCCGCCTTGGCGCCGCCGACGCCGCCCGACACCGGGGCGTCGAGCGTGGCGATGCCGCTTGCGGCGGCAAGCGCGTGCGCTCGGCGCGCGCTCGCAACGTCGATCGTCGAGCAGTCGATGAACAAGGTGCCCTGCCGCGCCGCCGGCACGATCTCGTTCCACACCGCGAGCACATGCTCGCCGGCCGGCAGCATGGTGATGACGATATCGGCGTTTTCCACGGTCGCCCGCGCATTGGCGACGATCTGCACGCCGTCGCGGGCGGATGCCGCAAGTGAGGCCGGCACCATGTCGAAGCCCAGAACGTGACGGCCCGCTTTGACCAGATTGGCGGCCATCGGCGCGCCCATATTGCCCAAGCCGATGAATCCGATGCTCGACATGTTCGCCTCTTTCAATCGGGAAATTTCAATTCCAGTTCGCCGACGGAGCGGAAGTGACGGTCCACGATCTCCGCCGTGACGCCTTCGATGGTGTCGGGCCGCCAGGCCGGGTCGCGGTCCTTGTCGACGATCGCGGCGCGAATGCCTTCGATGAAATCATGCCCGGCAATGCACGCCAGCGCGATGCGGTAGTCCTGCTGGAAGCTTTCTTCGACCCTGGCGAATGATAACGCCGAACGGATGTTGCGCAACGCGACCTTGAGCGAGGTCGGCGATTTCGTCCGCATCGTCGCGAGCGCGGCGCGGGCGTCTTCGACATTGCTGGCGCGTAGCCGCTCGACAATGTCTTCGACGCTGTTGGCCGCGTAGCAGCCGTCGATCCACTGCCGCGCCGCCGGCAATTTGCCGGCGGGAGGCGAAGTGGACAGGTCGTTAAGGCGTGCGCGCACCTCATCCGCCGCATGACAGTCGGCCAGCGCCGTGGGCAGTTCGGCAAGGCGCTGCGACGCGATGTTGATGTCGGCGAGGCCGCAATAGATCGCGTCCGCCGCCCCCATGCGCTCCCCGGTCAGCATCAGATAGGTGCCGGCATAGCCGGGCGAGCGCGCCAGCCGAAAGGCGACGCCGACGTCGGGGAAAAACCCAATCCCGACCTCCGGCATCGCGACCGCCGAGCGCTCGGTCACGATGCGGTGCGCCGCGTGTGCCGAAAGCCCGACCCCGCCGCCCATCACCAGCCCATCCATCA
>Ga0210394_10001209_pt1 | contig 42917 bp, 34 predicted proteins | sample IncBWC12MmetaG_FD_160121 | JGI IMG/M metagenome (GOLD analysis project Ga0210394, IMG submission 160121) | Forest soil microbial communities from Barre Woods Harvard Forest LTER site, Petersham, Massachusetts, United States - Inc-BW-C-12-M | ecosystem: Environmental > Terrestrial > Soil >...
TGGAATCTCGATGGTCGGTGGGCTGCTGCTCAGCCAGGTGTTGACGTTATATACGACGCCGGTGATCTACATCTATTTCGATCGACTGGCGCGGCGCTTCTCCGGCTCTACGGGCGAAGCGCGCCCCGAGCCGGCGCCGGCGGACTGAAATGAGCATCTCTTCTCCATTCATACACCGCCCCGTCGCGACCACCCTTCTCACTTGCGCCATTGCGTTGGCCGGCGCGACCGCGTTCTTTGTGTTGCCGGTTTCGCCGCTCCCGCAGGTTGACTTTCCCACGATAACGGTCGCCGCCGGTTTGCCCGGGGCGAGCCCAGAGATTATGGCGTCTTCGGTGGCGACGCCGCTCGAGCGGCAGTTCGGCCGGATCGCGGGCATCACCGAAATGACCTCGTCGAGCAATCTCGGCACAACCTCCGTGACCTTGCAATTCGATTTGAGTCGCAACATCGACGGCGCGGCGCGCGACGTGCAAGCCGCCATCAACGCTGCGCGCAGCTATCTGCCCAGCAACTTGCCGAGCAATCCGACCTATCGCAAAGTAAATCCCGCCGACTCTCCCATCATGGCGCTGGCGCTGACGTCGAATATTTACGATCGCGGGAAAATGTATGACGCGGCTTCGACGATCATGCAACAAACCCTTTCGCAGATCTCCGGCGTAGGGCAGGTCCAGGTCGGCGGCAGCTCCTTGCCGGCCGTCCGCGTCGACGTAAATCCGACGCAACTCAACAGCTACGGCCTGGGATTGCAGGACGTCGCGATCGTGCTGCGCGCCCAGAACGCGAACCTGCCGAAGGGCCAAATTGCCAGCGGCCGAACGACGGCCGACATTCTGGACAATGACCAGATCCTGAAGGCCGACTATTACAAGCCGCTGATCGTAGGATTCCATAACGGCGCGGCCATCAAGCTTTCCGACGTGGCCGACATCCAGGATTCCGTGGAGAATCTTCGCGCGGCGGGCTTCACGAACGGGAAGCCGTCGATCCTTCTGATCATTTTCCGTCAGCCCGGGGCAAACATCATTGATACGGTGGACCGGATTCGCGCCGCGCTGCCCGCTCTGAAGGCGTCGATTCCCGCGGGCATTGACATGACGGTGACGCTCGACCGTACGACCACGATCCGCTCTTCGGTGCATGACGTCGAGTTGTCGCTGATCATCTCGATCTCCCTGGTGATCCTGGTCGTGTTCCTGTTCCTGCGCAACGTGCGCGCCACCCTGATTCCCAGCGTGGCGGTGCCCGTGTCTTTGATCGGGACGTTCGGTGTGATGTACGTGCTCGGATACAGCATCGACAATCTTTCGCTCATGGCGCTTACCATTTCCACCGGCTTCGTCGTCGACGATGCCATCGTGGTGATCGAAAACATCACGCGCTATCTGGAAATGGGAATGAAGCCGATGGAAGCGGCGCTGAAGGGCGCAGCGGAAATCGGGTTTACGGTGACGTCGATCAGCATTTCCCTCGTGGCCGTGTTCATTCCCATCCTGCTGATGGCCGGGATCGTGGGCCGGCTCTTCCGCGAGTTCGCCGTCACACTGTCGGTCGCGATCGCTGTTTCGCTCGCGGTTTCGCTCGCTACCACGCCGATGATGTGCTCGCGCCTATTGAAAAGCGCGCACGACGTGAAGCACGGAAAGCTCTTTCGCGCCAGCGAGAAGGTATTCACCGGGATGCTGGGGTTCTACGAGCGCACGCTCAGGATCGTGCTCGTGCATCCGGCGATTACGCTGGCTGTTCTATTTTTCACGATCGGGCTGAATGTTTACCTCCTGAAGATCGTTCCGAAGGGCTTCTTCCCGCTCCAGGACAATGGAACGGTCTACGGCGGGATTCAAGGTTCGCAGGACATTTCGTTTCAGGCCTTGCAGCAGATCACATTGCAGTTCGTAAATGTTATCAAAGCCGACCCGGCGGTGAACAATGTGATGGCCTTTACCGGCGGCGCGGGCGCAACGAACAGCGGATTCATTTACATGGAACTGAAGCCGCTCAACGAGCGCAAGGTGAGCGCGAGCCAAGTGATCAACCGTTTGCGGCCCAAGCTGATTTCAATCCCGGGCGCCACAGCGTTTCTTCAAGCGGGGCAGGACATCCGCATGGGAGGCCGGCAATCGAACGCGCAATATCAATACACGATTCAGAGCGACAACATTACCGACTTGGTGAACTGGGGACCGCGCATGCTGCAGCAAGTGAGGAAAATTCCCGGCTTCACCGACGTCAACAGCGACCAGCAAAACAACGGCCTGCGAGAAGTCCTGGAGTACGACCGGGAAACTTCCTCCCGCCTGGGGATCACGCCATCGACGATCGACCAGACGCTCTATGATTCGTTCGGGCAGGCACAGGTCTCCACGATGTACACCCCGCTGAATCAGTATCACGTGGTGATGGAGGTCGCGCCCCATTTCTGGCAAAGCCCGGAATTTCTCAACGACGTGTACGTGCATCCACCGTCGACCGGAGCTGCCGGGGGCACTGGGCCATCCGGCACCGTGTCGGTCGCGCGCGTGGTGCCGCTCACGGTCGTCACGAAATTCGCACCCTCCACCGCGCCGCTATCGCTTGCCCATCAGGGCCAATTCCCTTCGGTGACGGTCTCCTTCAATTTGGCGCCGGGGGTCGCGCTGAGCGACGCAGCGCAGCGCATCGGCGTGATGGAGCAATCCATCGGCATGCCGGCTACGATTCACGGAATGTTTTCGGGCACGTTGCAGGCTTTTCAAGATTCGCTCTCGAGCGAACCTTACCTGATTCTCACCGCGCTCATGGCCGTCTACATCGTTCTGGGGATTTTGTATGAGAGCTTCATCCATCCGATTACGATTCTTTCCACTCTTCCTTCGGCGGGTGTCGGAGCGGTGCTCGCTTTGATGATCTTCGGAGTGGATTTGAGCGTAATCGCTCTCATTGGCATCATCCTGCTGATCGGCATCGTGAAGAAAAATGCGATTCTCATGATCGACTTCGCGCTGGCCGCGGAGCGCACGGAAGGAAAAAAGCCCGAGGAGGCAATCTTTCAGGCCTGCCTGTTGCGCTTCCGGCCCATCCTGATGACGACGATGGCCGCGCTGTTTGGCGCGCTTCCGCTCGCTCTCGGCACGGGCACCGGTTCTGAGCTGCGCCGCCCGCTGGGGATCACGATCATCGGCGGGTTGATTTTCAGCCAGGCGCTCACGCTGTACACCACACCGGTGGTCTACCTGTATATGGATCGCTGGCGGCTTCGCTGGAGCCGCAGGAAGCACCGGCAAGGACCCGCGCCGGCGCCCGCGGGCGAGTCCCTGGCGTAGGGCTTCGGCAATAAGTTTCGGCGGTTTGCACGAACGGGAATCCTGCGAGAAAGTGAACGCGATTAAATGCGACGACAAATGTTATGCATCGCAGTGCTGGCTGGCGTGGCTGCTGTCGCGGGCTGCAACGTCGGGCCAAAATACGCCCGTCCACCAGTTGACTCCGCGCCCGCTTACAAGGAGTTGACTGTACCGGACTCCGCCGCCACTGAAGGTTGGAAGGTCGCGCACCCGTCCGACGCGACGCTGCACGGGAATTGGTGGGAGCTTTTCAACGAACCGGAACTCAACAGTCTCGAAACGCAACTGAACATCTCCAATCAGAACATCGCGCAAGCCATGGCGAATTTGACGCAGGCTCGCGCGCTGGTGAAGGAGGCGCGAGCGCAGCTTTTTCCCACTGTGAGCGTCGGCGCAGGGATCTCGCGCATTCGCAATTCACTAGCCGGCACTTCCGCTGCCGGAACCGGAAACGTGTCCGGTTTCAACGAGTATTCGCTGCCGTTTGACGCATCGTGGGTGCCGGACCTGTGGGGCCGCGTGCGGAATACGGTTGCGGCCAACGTCGCCAGCGCGCAGATCAGCGCGTCGGACTTGGAAAATGTCCGCTTGACCGCCCAAGCGGAGCTGGCTGTGGATTATTTCGATCTTCGCGGCCAGGATGCCCTTGACCAACTTCTCAAATCGACCGTGATGGCGTACCAGCAGTCTCTTGATTTGACGAAGGCGCTGTACGAAACCGGAATCGATTCCGATGAATCGGTGGCGCAGGCCGAGACGCAGCTCGAAGCGACGCAGGCTCAGGAAACGAATCTCGGAATTGTTCGCGCCGAGCTCGAACACGCCATCGCCACGCTCACCGGCAAGCCCGCCTCTTCCTTCTCGCTCGCCGCGCTTCCGTTGGCTTCCGCTCCTCCGGCAATTCCGGTCGGCGTGCCTTCGCAATTGCTCGAGCGGCGGCCGGACATCTCCGCCTCGGAACGGAGCATGGCTCAAGCCAACGCGCAAATCGGCGTGGCCCGTGCGGCGTATTTTCCGACGGTCACCCTCAGCGCCACTGTGGGCTTCGAGAGCACGCATTTTACCGACTGGCTCAACTGGCCGTCGCGCTTCTGGTCTTTCGGGCCATCGGTGTCCGAGACGATTTTCGACGGGGGCCTGCGAAAGGCCACGGTGCAACAATTTCGCGCGACGTATGACGCGGACCTCGCGTTTTACCGGCAGACAGTGCTGACCGCGTTCCAGCAGGTCGAAGACAATCTCTCCACGCTGCGAATTCTGTCGCTGCAGATTCAGCAGCAGGATGCCGCGGTAAAATCCGCGGATCGCAACCTGGGCCTCGCGACCGATCGCTACCGGCTGGGGATCGATCCGTACCTGAACGTGATCACGGCGCAAACTAGTTTTCTCATTAACCAGCAGGCCGCCGTCAACCTGCGCATTCAACAGATGACGGCGAGCGTTCAACTGGTCGAAGCGCTCGGCGGCGGCTGGGACACAACCCAACTGCCTTCCGCGGGCAATCTCACCGCAAAATCTCCGGCGCAGCCCGGTGCTCCCACAGCAGCAGTGGCTCCCGCGCAGCAGGCCAATCCGGCGCCTGCGTCCAGCTTGCGCTAGCGAGCCCGCGTATGAAGCGCCATCTCGAAATCTCCGCATTCATCCTTGGGGGCGGCGCAAGCTCGCGTATGGGCTCGGACAAGGGCCTGCTCGAGTTCGGAAACGAACCGCTCGTTCTCAGAACGGCGCGATTGCTCGAGCCCCTGGTCCATGAAGTGACCATCGTCGGCAATCCCGAACAATATTCAAATCTCGGCTCGCGGGTGATTCCAGATCGAACCGTCGGCGCCGGGACCGAAAGCAATCCTGTGCGCACGCCGCTCGTGGGAATCGCAACCGCACTCACTGTCACCACTTCCCCATGGAATCTGGTCCTTGCGTGCGACCTGCCGTACCTCACGCGAGGTTGGATCGATTGGCTGCTCGATCGAGCGGCAATCTCCACCGCGCAAATTGTGATGCCGCGCACACCGAGAGGACTTGAACCTCTCGCCGCGCTCTATCGGCGGGAATGCGCCGCGCCGATTCTCAGAGCGCTCGAACGGGGAATCCGAAAGGTGACCGACGCAATCTCGCAGCTTCAGACCGAATACGTGGACGAAGCCGAGTGGAGCCTATTCGATCCGGAACATTGGGTATTGAAAAATATGAACAGCCCCGAGGATTACCTCGAGGCGAAAAGCCGCTTGGAAAACACAAATCGCGGCGCGTAAACGAAGGCCCCGGTTCGTTCAACGGCCGCCGTGTCTTTCCCGCTTCATCTAAAGATGAGAAGTTCTCGCCCCTCCATCCCGCCCCCGCATCTCTCCGCCCAAGGCCAGTTCCAGGCATCCCGGAGGGTTAACGCTTATAGCATCTCACACTCACAAAGTAGCCATAGGGGGCTTGGGCGCCGATCTATATTTACAGGGGTAAATGACGCCTCCACTGCGATCTGGTGTGGACCGGAACAGCATTCGCAGAGGGGGCTTTCGCGAAGTTGCTTCACGGGAGGGATCGTTGGAAACCAAAGATAGTATGAACGAGAAAACGCCTAAAACGGCGACGGGGAAGAAGCCGTATAAGGCGCCAACGCTCAGATTCGAGAACGTATTTGAGGTTTCGGCGCTGTCGTGCGGGAAACTGGCGGGCACGTCGAGCCAATGCAACGCCGCCCCCAAAACTTCCTAAACACTCCCCTCACAATGCAAACGGACTGTCAGGGGAATGCTTCCATCGAGATGGCGCGCGGATTGGCTGAGGAAGTCATCCGCACATTTGGCGAGGTTCGGCTGCGCGTTTTCGGCCCCAGCATGGCGCCCGCGATGCTTCCGGGAGATGTGGTCACGATCCGCCGCGCCGGCCTCCGGGAAATTTCCTCAGGGGAAGTCGTGCTCTTCGTGCAGAGCGGACGATTGTTCGTCCATCGGGTAGTGGGCCACAAATTGATTTCGACCGCGGAGAGCGTTGAGCAACCCTGCCTGATTACCCGCGGCGACCGCTTGCATCACGATGACCCGCCGGTTTCTCCCCAGGAATTCCTGGGCCGCGTCATTTCTCTCGAGCGCGGCCATCGCAAAATCGAAATCGAGCCGCACGAATCGAGTGGCGTGTTCGCCCGCCTGCTCCGGGCTTCCGATCGCGCGACCTACCTTTATCTCCGCCTGCTCGCGAGCTGGCGGAGACTCTTCCTCCGGGGGGTGAAATGCCGGGTATGACTGCGGTCACCGAGAGCTGCGGCGTGGTGGTTCGGATCGGCGGCCTCCCCATTCGATTGCGCTGCTCCGACCGGGATTTCGTCCACCAAATCGAAGAGCGCTACGCCGGCTTCCTGAGTTCCTCGGACGATGCCGCCTTCGATTTTGAAATCGAGCTTGCGCCGCCGGGCACCGTATCCCGCGACGAAGACGTGCGCGTCCAGTGGGACTCGGGACGCTGGCTGATGCAGCGCGGGGACTTTCGAGCGGAGTGGAATCCCGCGACGGCGCGCGGGCGCATCCGGCAGACCATCAATCCGTATTCGCTCGATTCCGTCCTGCGCATCGTGCATACCCTTCTGCTCGCGCGAAAGGGCGGATTCCTCGTGCACGCTTCGAGCGCCATTCGAAACGGCCGCGCGTTTCTCTTCTCCGGGGTTTCCGGCGCCGGCAAAACTACCATGGCCCGGCTCGCGCCTCCCGACGCCGCGCTGCTGACCGACGAAATTTCCTACGTGATTCCCCAGGGGAACTCCTACAATGCCGTGGGGACGCCGTTTTACGGCGAGCTGGCGCGGCCCGGAGAAAACCTCGAGGCGCCCATCGAAGCGCTCTATTTGTTGGCCAAGGGACCGAAAAATAAGATCGAGCCCATCGACGGCACGGCTGCCGTGCGCGGGTTGCTGGAAAACATTCTGTTTTTCGCGCGCGATCCGGAGTTCGTGAAGCTGGTGTTCGATTCCGCCTGTGACTTTGTCAATCGCGTGCCCGTCCGCCGGTTAACGTTCGTGCCCGATGCCTCGGTGTGGGAGCTGATCGTATGAAAACCAACTGCTATGTGGCCCGAAGCACTGCCATTGCCGCGCGAGCGCTGGGCGATGAGACCATGGTCATGTCCGCCACGGATTCCACGCTATTCACGCTGAATGAAGTCGCGTCCGTGATCTGGCAGGCCGCGGACGGCGTGACCCCGCTCGATCAGATTGTCGCCACCAAAATTTGCACGCAGTATGACATCGGGCTGGAGCCGGCCTTGAAAGACGCGGCCGCGCTCGTCGAGGATCTTGCCGCCCACGGCATCCTCCTTCTTTCCGACACACCCCTGGCGTCGCCGGGCAATTCGCGCGGGGTGACGCCGTGAGCGGTTTAATGACGGAAATCGCCGCCAAGGCCCTGAAGCTGAACGTTCCCCTCAACGCGCAAATCGATCTGACCTATCGCTGCAACGAACGCTGCGTGCATTGCTATCTCGACCACGACGATCATGGCGAGATGACCACCACGGAAATCAAGGATCTCCTCGACCAGATGGCCGAGGCGGGAGTGTTTTATCTGAATCTCAGCGGCGGCGAGATCCTGATGCGCAGGGATTTCTTCGAAATCCTGGAGCACGCGCGCCTGCGGACGTTTTGCGTCAAGCTGAAAACGAACGGAGTCTTGATTCGAAAGAAAGAAGCGCAGAGGCTTCGCGCCCTCGGCGTCGAATCGATTCAGATCAGCGTCTATTCGCACCGCCCCGAGGTGCATGACGCGATCACCAAGATGCCCGGCTCGTTCCGCCAGTCGATCGAAGCGGCGCGCTTGCTGCGCGCGGAAGGTCTGAACGTCACGTTCGCCAACGTCCTGATGACGGAAAACGCCGCCGACTACCAGGGCGTGAGGGCGCTGGCTGCCGAACTGGGCATCAAGTGCAGCCTGGACCCCACCGTCACTCCGATGATGGACGGAGACCGTTCCGTTCTCCAATTGAACGTGGACCGGAGCAAACTGCAGGAAGTTTTCCGGGACGCATCCCTCGTCGGTGACGTCGAGGAGTTTTGCGCGCTACCGACGAGCGTGGACGAAGCGGCTCTGGACATGCTGCCGTGCAGCGCGGGCCACACCGCCTGCTACGTCTCTCCCTACGGCGACGTGTATCCCTGCGTGCAATTTCCCCTGCCTTGCGGAAACGTGCGGCGCACGAAATTTGCGGATATCTGGCGCGATTCGCCGCAGCTCAGCGAAGTGCGATCGATCACGCTGCGCGATATGCCCTCTTGCTCGCAATGCGCGCATGGCGCGACTTGCACGCGATGCCCGGGGCTCGCCTATCTCGAAGGAAACATGCGCGGGCCGTCCATCCAGGATTGCGAAAAATCCTACGCGCGAACTGGAATTCCCAGCGAGAATTTCAAACGAAAAAATGCGGCGCAGCCGGCTTTGTCTTCGTTGAATCTGGTTCAGATTCAAGGCATCCAGCCGGCCCCTCGGAATTTCGCGGTGGCTGTGCCGGAAGCGAGCGGCGTGCGCGCGTAGGTTACTGTTCTCGCGCGCCTCGTGATCTGTTCCCTGCCGAAAAAATCCTCTATTTCAAAGAACCACTTCTGACGCGCCAATGTGTTCGGACTTCTGACGACTGGCGCTGTCGATCTGTTCCTTCAGCCTCACCGCGAGGGTTTGCACGTACGGCTCCTGAAAGATGCCACCTGGATCCGACGGCAATTCGATTACCTCGAGGCCGCCAGCCGGAATTCCGCCCCAGCCGTTGTACGGATCGCGGTAGACGGAATAGTTGCGTCGGGGCTGGCAGATAATCATCTTGCCCGTGTAGGTGGCGGGCACGTAGGCGAAAAACGCGCGGTCGTTGATTTCCTCCAAAAATTCCTGCACGCTCCCGGACACGTCGTGGTGTGGATTCCGGCCAAGCAGGCGGTTGATCATGACGCCCGCCCGCGCCATCTCACGGCGCAGCGCGAACTTCGATTTTTCGGTTAGATAGTTCATCTGGCCCTTGAGGCCGAGATTCCAGATATTCCAGGAATGAAATTTGATTTTCTCCCCGGTGCTCTGCATCTTTTGCATCAAGGTCAGTTGCAGAGGAACGCCGTTAAAATTCTGGGTGTCGATCGTGAACAGCAAATTCACTTTCTGGCCGTCGCGCACCAGCCTCTGCGCGATTTCAAATGCCACTTGGCCGCCCATGCAGAACCCGCCGAGGTAGTAGGGACCCTCCGGCTGCAGCTCGCGCATTTCACGGAGATAGCTCTCTGCCATGGCTTCGGTCGTCGTCAGATAGTCGCTGCTACCGTCGAGGCCCCGGGATTGCAACCCGTAAAACGGATAGTCGGGCGCGAGGTAGCGCGCCAGTTCGCGAAAGAGGAGGACATTTCCCCCGCCGCCGTGCACGCAAAAAAACGGCGGCTTGCTCCCGCCCGGCTGAATCGGTACGAGCGAAGCCCAGTTCGGCGACCAGCCGTCCTTGCGGATGAGGTCAGCGAGCTTTTCCACCGTGGGCGCCTGCAAGAGAACCGAGAGCGGGAAGCTGCGGCCGAACAACTGCGTCATTTCCGAAAACAAGCGGACCGCGCCCATCGAATTTCCGCCTAGATCGAAGAAATTGTCCCGCAAGCCGACCGGCCGGACGTTGAGAACTCGTTCCCACAGCTTGATCAATTGCAAATCGAGCGCGTCGCGAGACCGAACCGGCGCTTCTCCCTCGGCGGCCGAGCGAGCAGGCGCGGGCAGAGCCTTGCGATCCACTTTTCCATTCGGCGTCAGGGGGAAGCGGTCGAGGACGACAATGGCCGCGGGCACCATGTATTCCGGCAGTTTCGCGCGGAGATGCTCCTTCACCGCGGCGGCATCGATCGAAATTCCCGGCTTCGCCACCACGTATCCGACGAGCCTTTTCTCCCCAGGAGTATCCTCGCGCACGGTGACGATGCAAAGATCGACGCCCTCGAATTCCTGCAAGCGCGATTCGATTTCTCCGAGCTCGATCCGATAGCCCTGTACTTTCACCTGGAAATCTTCGCGGCCTAGAAATTCGATGTTGCCGTCCGGCAACAACCTTCCGAGGTCTCCGGTTCGGTACAAACGCTCGCCGTTCGCCGGGTCGACAACAAAACTGGCATTGGTTTTTTGCTCGTCGTACAGATAGCCATTTGCGAGTCCAACGCCACCAATGTACAGCTGCCCCGGCACCCACGTCGGCCGCGGGGCAAGGTCTTCGTTGAGGACATGAAAACTTTGGTTGAGCATGGCCTTGCCGTAGGGGATGCTCTTCCAGCCCGGGTCGACTTTTTCGACGGGATAGAGGATCGACCAGATCGATGCCTCGGTCGCTCCGCCCAGGCTGACAACGTTTGCTTTGGGCAGCACTCGCCGGATCTGGTCCGGCAAACCCAGTGGGATCCAGTCTCCGCTCATCATCACCAGGCGCAGAGAATCGCCAATCCGCCCGGGCGCGCCCGCCTGATCGACGAGCAATTGCATCAGAGCGGGAACGGTGTCCCAGATCGTGACCTTTGCCTTCAGAATCAGCTCGGCCCAATGGTTCGCGTCAAGGGCCAGATCCGGCGCCGGGATTACGATCGTTCCGCCCGCCGCAAGCAGCCCAAAGACGTCGTAGACCGAGAGATCGAAACTCAATTTGGAAACGGCAAGGACGCGATCCTGCGGGCCGACTCCAAATCTTTGGTTGATGTCGAGGACGGTATTCAGCGCACCTCGGTGGTCGATCATCACGCCCTTCGGAACTCCCGTGGAGCCCGACGTGTAAATCACGTAGGCGAGGTCTTCCGGCTTCTGGCGGCGCCGGTCCGAGGGCGCAGTCTCTTCAGCGGGCTTCAGGTGGTCGACTTCGAGTACTTCGACGGATGCGGGCAGACTCAAGCGATGACGCACGGAGCTCTGCGTCAGCGCGACCCTTACTTTCGCGTGTTCGAGCAAGAAGCGCTGGCGCTCCGCCGGCAATTCGGGATCGATGGGCAGATACGCCGCGCCAGCAAAATGAATACCCAGGACACCGACAATCTGTTCCCAGCCCTTCTCCATCATCACCGCGATCAGATCGTTCGGTTTCGCTTCGGCGCGGAGTAGTTCCTGTTCGACGCGGCACGCGTAGCGATAGACCTCGCGATACGTGAGCCGCCGTTTCAGCGTCCTGATCGCGAATTGATCGGGCCGCTCCGCGACCTGCTTGAGAAAAGGCGTGTGTAGCAAATCGGCGGAAACCGGCGCCTGCGTGCTGTTGGCAGCCCGACGTATCGCCATTTGTGATTCCGGTATCAGCCGCCGCGTATTTTCCGCGAGCGTCCGTTGCCACGCGGAGTCGTCCGCAGACAGATCCTCCAGCAGGCGGTGATACGCCCCGAGCATGTCGTCCAGGAGGCCCGCGGGAAAAAGTTCGTCGATCGCGTCCCAGTCGATCTGCAGCGCGCCATTTTCCTCGTAGACCATGTAGTCGAGATAAACCTGCGGCGTTTGCGTAATGGAATATGCGCAGCGGCCGAGCCGGCTCGACCACGTGGCGCCGTCGGATTGCTCGCCCAGATTCAAGAGGCTTGTAAACACGACGGGCATGAGGGCCATCGGTCCGACGCGCTGGAATCGCGCGAGGTCGCGCATCACCTGAATGCCGCTGTAGTAGCGGTGGTCCATGTCCTGCCACAAACGGTCCTGCTGCCGTTGCGCACGCGCCGCAAACGGCGCCGTTCCGGAGTTGTCTACCTCGAGAAGGTTGACCGAGGTGAAATCGCCAAGGATTGAATTGGATTGCGGATGGAGCGGCAGGCGGTTAAACAGCGTGAGGTTGATCGTGTAGCGCGGGTTCTTGCTCCAGATCGCAAGCACTTCCGCGTACGCGGCGAGCAGAACTCCTACCGGGGTGGCATTGAATCGCGCGGATTTTTCTCTCAGGCTCTTCCAGACCGCCGGGTCCACGGTTGCCGAGTGGCGCTTGTAAACCGAGCGAGTGACAGAGCCCGGGCTTTTTTGCAGAGGCAGCTCGGGCGAGGGAGGCAGCGTGGGAACCCGCTTCGTCCAATACTCGCGCGATTCACGAAACGCGTCGGTCTCTTCCAGGAAATTCTGCGCGCGCAGGTAGTCGCGGAACGACAATTCGAGGGAAGGAAGAGTTGCTTCGGGGTGATGGTAGAGCTGAATCAGTTCCTGAAACAGAATTTCAAAGCTGCGGCCGTCCATGATCAGCAAGTCGATGCTGATGTGCAACCGGCTGATTTTTTCATTCAGCCGGGACACGAAAAACTCAAACAGCGGCCACTGGTCTGAGGCGTGAACTTTGTGGGACAGGCGCGAGCGCGTCGCGTCCAGGCGAGCGGCGGCCGCAGCCGCGTCCAGACCGCGCAAATCGTCGACCTGGATTCTGTATTTCGGCGGTGACGCAAGGATTTGCTGGCGTCCCTCGGGATAAATCACGCAGCGCAGCATTTCGTGCCGGTCGATCACCCGCTGCAAGGCCGAGGCGAATCGGCTCTCGTCCCAATCCTCCATGTCCACTTCGGCATAGCAGTGGCAGGCAGTGTTGCCTAGCTCAATTCCGTCCGATCTGCCGATCAAATACGCTTGCTGCAGATCGGTAAGCGGGAACGGCTCGAATCGGTTGAGGACGTCGGGCGTGACGGTGACGAGCGGTTTGTCAGCTTTGGAGGCGGCGTTTCGCTTGGCGGACGCCAGGCGCAGAGCGAGCTCCCTGCGCTCCTCCGGAGTAAGGCTCTCCAATTTTTTGGTCAGGCTCACGGACTTGTTTTATCCCCAAGCGCCCGCTTTGGGAGAACGAGCGATTCCTTTCGATCATCCTTTAGCCCGGCTTATTCTTCGTGAATTCCGCGATCATGCTCTCGAGTTCTCCCGCATCCGCCTGCTCGAGGAGCATTTCTTCGAGCCGCTTCGCCTGTTCGCTCAGCACGGGATACTGAACGAACATCTGCAGCGGAAATTCCAACTGGAATTCCTGCCGACACTTGAACGCAATTTTCAAAGCCGCGAGGGAATGGCCGCCCAGGTGAAAGAAGTTGTCCTTGCGGCTCACGCGCTTGAGTCCGAGCGCTTCGGCCCAGGACTTGGCGAGAACTTGTTCAAATTCGCCGACGGGCTCCTCGCCGGCCTTTTCCTTGGCGGCGTCCGCCGGCTGCGAGACCGGGGGCAGCGCGTTTCGATCGATCTTTCCGTTCGCGGTAAGCGGCAAGCGCTCCAGCGGAGTGAAGTACGACGGAACCATGTAATTGGGCAACGCTGCCTCGAGCGCGATCCGCAGCGCGTTCGAATTCACGGACCGGCCCGCTTTGGCGACCAGATACGCGGCCAGGAACTTGTCCCCAGCTCGATCCTCGCGCGCCACCACAACGGCCTGCGCGATGCCCGGTTGCTGCTCGAGCGTCGCTTCGATTTCGCCCAACTCGATGCGGAACCCGCGGAGTTTGACCTGGAAATCCGCCCGGCCCACGTAGTCCAGATTTCCATCTGGCAAGAACCGCGCAATGTCCCCCGTTTGATAGAGCCTGCCGCCCTCGCGGAACGGATCGCGAACGAATCGTTCCGCTGTCAGCTCGGGACGGCTCCAATATCCGCGGACAACGCCGTCGCCACCGATCCAAAGCTGCCCAAACGCGCCGGGAGGAACGATCTGCATGCGTGAATCCAAAACGTAAACCTGCGTATTCGCGATCGGCTTGCCGATCGGAATGCTCGCGCGCTGCTCCTCGACGCGATGCACCGTGGACCAGACGGCCGTCTCGGTCGGGCCGTACATGTTGTACATCTCGCCAGAAAAGGATTCGCGCAGAGTAGCGACCAATGACGGTGGCAGGGCCTCGCCGCCGGCGAAGATTTTCTTCAGCATGCCCAGAGCGCGAAGGGACTGCGGATCGGAAACGAGCGCGCGGAGCAGCGAAGGCGTCAGCTGAAGATGGGTGACGAAATGGCGAATGATTTCCGACGGAATCTTGTCCGAGTTCCCCTCGCCGTGAATCACGACCTTATATCCTCGCGTCAGGGTCCAAAGCAGCTCAAGCGCGGAAATGTCAAACGAAATGCTGGTCACTGCCAGCCACGTCCCGCTCTCGACGCCGATGACCTGGTTCATCGCGGCGAAGAAATTGACGACGTTGCGATGCTCGACCATCACGCCTTTGGGCTTGCCAGTCGATCCTGAGGTGTAAATCACGTAAGCGAGATTGTTTTCGCCGGCGGTGGAAGCAACCGGGGAGGGTTCCTGCTCTTTAATCAATTTCACGTCGCCGTCGAGTGAAATGATCTTCGCGGGGCTGGGCGGAAGCGCTTTCCGGTTCTGCTCCGTCGTAAGGATGAAGCCGAGGTGCGAATCCTCGATCACTAGCGCGACGCGGGCCGCAGGATACGCTGGATCGAGCGGCACGTAGGCACCGCCCGCCTTGAGGACGCCGAGCATCGCAACCACCATTTCAACCGAGCGCTGAAGATAAATTCCTACGAGAACGTCAGGGCCAACTCCGAGCGCGGCCAAATGATGCGCGAGCTGATTCGCGCGTCGATTCAGGTCGACGTAGGTAAGTTCCTCGTCGCCAAACACAAGCGCGACATGCTTGGGCGTCCGCTCCGCCTGCCGCTCGATCAGCTGATCGATGCGCAGATTCTTGCCGGGGATTTCGGCGGCGGTGTTGTTCCATTCCACTAGCAACTTTTGCCGTTCCGCGTCGGGCAACATCGGCAATTCGGAGACGCGCTTTTCCGGATTCGCGGCGCACGATTCCAGAATTCGCGAGTAATAACCAGCAAGGCGCCGAATCGTGGCCACTTCAAATAAATCGGTGCTGTACTCGAGCAAACCGTCGAGACCCTTCTTATCCTCGGACAGAATCAAAGTGAGATCGAACTTGGAGGTGCCGGTCCCGAGTTCCCGGTTGCCGGGCACTTTGGATACGTAGGACACGCCGTCCGAATTGTGAAGGATGAACATCACCTGAAACAGCGGCATGCGGCTCGGATCGCGGTCCGTCGCGAGTTCAGCGACGAGGCGCTCGAACGGAAGCTCCGAATGCGCATAAGCGCCCAGCGCACGATCGCGCACCTGCCGCAGCAGCTCCACAAAGTTCTGGCGATCGTCGAATTTAGCGCGCAGAAGTACGGTATTCAGGAACAAACCGATCAGGCCCTGAGTTTCGCTTTGCGTCCTGCCGGAAATGGGCGTCCCGACAACGAGGTCCTCTTGCCCCGTGTAGCGGTGTAGCAGGGCCATGAACGCTGCTTCAAGGACCATGAACAAAGTCGCGTGGTGCTCCCGGCCCAACGCCTTCAGTTGATCGAGGAGTTTCGATGGGATGTGCAAAGGTTCCGCCGCTCCCCGGAAACTTTGCGCCGCGGGACGCGGCTTGTCGGTGGGCAACTCCAGGATTGCGGGCGCCCCGGCAAGCTCTTTTTTCCAGAACGAAATCTGATTTTCCAGCACCTCGCCTCTCATCCAGTCGTGCTGCCAGCGGGCGAAATCCGCGAACTGAACCGGCAGGTCGGGCAGCGGAGACGGCTGCTTTGCCGAAAACGCCTCGTACAGCCGCTCGAGTTCTTCGTGAACGATTTCCATCGACCATTCGTCGGCAAGGATGTGGTGAGTCACGAGCAGCAGCCGGTGCTCGCGAGGAGAAAAGTGGAGCATCGTCACGCGAAGGAGCGGCGCGCAACCCAGATCGAACGGTTTGCGGACCTGTGCGGCGACGATTCGTTCCCACTCTTTCGCGCGCTCTTGCTCGGACCGTGATGAAAGATCGATTTCCGCCAGCGGAAGATCCATCTCCGGCAGTACGATCTGCGAGGGCTGGCCCCCGCCGTGTGAGAATTCGGTGCGCAGAATTTCGTGCCGCCGAACCAGTTCCTTGATTGCGGCCCGCATGGCATCGGCGGAATATTCTCCGCGGAAGTCGATCACGTCACCCATATTGTACATGGGGCTTTCGGGCGCGAGGCAGTTCAGGAACCATAGCTGCTCCTGCGCGAACGAAAGCGGAACCGAAGCGGACGCCTTGCGGCGTTCGATGCGTTCAACGGCCGTGGAACTCTTGGCCGCCGTGATGACCTTCGACAAGCCGGCGATCGTGGGATTTTCAAACAGCATCTGAAAATTGATGTCGACGCCGAAGACGTCCCGGATCCGCGACGCCGCCTTGATGGCCAGCAACGAATGCCCGCCCAGGTCAAAGAAATCGTCGTTGATTCCGGGGCTGTCGATTTTCAGCAGCTCCGACCAGATGAGCGCGAGTGCCTTCTCGCTTTCTGTCTGCGGCCGGACAAATTCGCGCGCGGGTTGCGCATTCTTTTCAGCGGGCCTCGGCAGCGACTGGCGGTCGATTTTCCCGTTTGCGGTGAGCGGAAATTTCTCCATCAACGCAAACTGCGACGGGACCATGTACTGCGGCAGCCGCTCCTTCAAAAATTTGCGCAACCCGGCCTGCGTCAAGACTTCCGGATTGACGGGCCGGATGGAACGCACGTGGCCCTCGGGGGCTTGCTCGCGTACGAGGCGGCCCGCCTCCGACGGCCGGATGGCGTACACGTAGCACAATTCCGTTTTTCGCAGTAATGGGTCCTGCTCGACGAGGACTTCGTAGCCCTGCTTTTCGAGCAGCGTGGTGATGGGCTCGAGGCTTTCCTTCTGGTCCACTTCGATGACGAGCTGGCGGATCTTCCCCCAATCCGCGTCGCCGATTCCCTTCAGCACGTCCAACTCGCTTTTCTCGACGTTAATTTTTAGTAGGTCGATGCGCTCAATTCCCTCTTCCGCAATGATCCCGGAAAGCGTTCGAAGCTGGGCGGTTTGCGTCTTGGCGTGGAAGCGATCCTCAAGCATTTTTCCCAGGTCCACGGCGAGTTGCGCGTTTTCCCCGGATTCGGATTGCTGGTTGAGCGCGTACGTCTTGACGACTTCGCGCTCCGTCGCCTCGTCCGCGTAGAACCCCGAGAGCAGGGAAAATCCTTCGAAAAACGTCATCTCCGCGGTCTTGTCTTCGCGGGAGAGTCCCATCGGCAGGTATTTCACGCCCGAGCCCCACGCATCGGCGTTAGCTTTCAGGCACGCGTACGCCGCAGGGTTGGGCTCAAACGAAAGGATCCGCAGGTTCCACGCCAGCCGGCTCGCGAACGTCGTGAACAGTCCGATGTTCGCGCCCGCGTCGACAATGCAGTCACCGTCCCGAATCGTGATTCCGTGACGGAGATACGCCTGCAGCACGAAAATTTCATTGTAAATGTAGGCGGTCTCATTCTTGTTGAGGTGCGCCACCGTGGAGCCGTCGGGCAGCGTGTATTGCGCCTTCGCGGCCCAGAGCGGCTGGTCCGCGCGCTTCGGGACGACGTACGCGACGAGTTCGGTGTTGCCGGATTCGTCGGTGTAAGCAGACACGACCGCGTCCCGCACGCCTTCCTGTTCGCGCAATGCGGATTCAATCTCGCCCACCTCGACGCGGTAGCCGTGAATTTTGACTTGATGATCGACGCGGCCGCAGAACTCTACGTCACCGTCCGGCAGCAACCGCGCGCGGTCGCCGGTGCGATACAGCCGCGCGCCTGGATTTTTGCTGAACGGGTCGGGGACGAATCGTTCCTCGGTCAAGTCAGGCCGGTTGAGGTACCCGCGCGCGACGCCTCGGCCGCCGATATACAGCTCGCCGGGTTCGCCCACTGCAACGGGGACGCGATTCTCGTCGAGAATATAGACTTGGCTATTCGGGAGAGGTCTCCCAAGAGGGAGCGTACCGGAAGGCGTCTCGGGCAATGGCGCGTTCGCGGGAAACGTCAGCACACCGACCGTTGTTTCGGTGGGACCGTAATGATTGTAAATTTCGCTGTCCGGGGCAAGTTGGCGGAGGCCCTCAATCCATTCCAGGCGGGACGCTTCGCCACCGAGGATTAAGCACTTTCGCGGCATCACCTGTTCAGGATGGTTTCCGGTTTGAAGGGCCGCGAGGTGCGATGGAACGATTTTCAAAACATCGATTTTCTCGCGAAGAAAATATTCCGAGAGCAGCCCCTGGCTCTCCGTGCGCGATTGCGAAATGACGTGCAGGTATCCGCCGGTAATCAGAGCCGGAAAAATGACTGTGTTGCCGAGGTCCGCCGCGATTGTCGAGACCGTCGCGTGATTCATCCCCGTGCTGAACCCGAATCGCTGCGACACTCCCAGCGCGTAGTTGACGATGTTCCGATTCTCGATGCACACGCCCTTGGGGCGCCCCGTCGAGCCGCTCGTATAGATCACATACGCGAGATTTTCGGGACGCGCGGCGATATCCCGCGGCGCCGGCGCTTCCAGCGCGGACCAATCGAGATTGTCCAGGCAAACGGCCTGCGCGGGACCTTGCGCCAAGCGGGGCAACAGAACGGACTGCGTGAGCAGGGTTTTGACTCCGGCGTCCTCGAGCATGAACCAAACACGCTCTCGAGGAAATACGGAATCGATGGGCAGATACGCAGCGCCAGCCTTGAGGATGCCGAGCAAACCCACGATCATGTCCGCCGAGCGCTCCACAAAAAGCCCGACGAGCGTTTCGGGGCCGGCGCCCATTCCTCGCAGGTAATGCCCAAGCTGAGCAGCGCGCCGGTCGAGCTCAGCGTAGGTCAGGCGCTGGTCCTCAAAGGCCACCGCCAATTGTTCGGGGGTTCGCTGCGCCTGCTGCTCAAACAGTTCAATAAGGGTGTTGCCAGCAGGATGGGCGACAGCGGCAGCGTCAGGTGCGGAGGATGGGGTTTGACACTCGCCCTCAGCGAGAGGCGAGGCGGAGGCAGGCAATAAAGACTGTCCGTTTATGAGTTCACTGCACATGCCGGCCGCCCCACGAAATTATCCCCGGAAGGAAACTTCTAAAACCCCGGTCTCTGCGCTAGGCCCGAGTTCCCGCCCAGTTGCAGCTCCCGCAGACTGTACCCGAATGATACCGCAGAATCCTGGAGACCCGAGAATAAAGAAGCAATTCTCGGTCCTTCGCGGGGGGCACAGCACTGAGGGTACCGCTTCTCTTTCAGCAATATACAGACAATCTTGGAGGAACTAGAAGCTGCTTTCGAGTCGCGACAACAGACGCGTGGTAAAAGTTTGCCCTATTTTACCCGTCAACTTCTCTCTTGTTCCCAGTTGACCACCCAAATGCGTCCGGAAAAGCTTGTCGGCCAGAACATTAGGCATGTTCTGGCCGACCGGCACACCTTCGCACGCTTCGCAGCTCGAAGTCGCGTTCTACTGCAACGCCGACTGCGTCAGCTTTACGACTGAGTCGAAAGCTGTTCCCGCCGTTCCCTGCACACCAAAGTAGATGCTGTTTGCCTGGCCGAACGTACTCGCAACGTTATCCGCGACGATCCCGCTCGTGCCGGTTCCGTACGTATCGGGGAAATTGGAGAATTCGGTCGCCGCGGGGAAACCGGAAGTAATATTGAACGAAACTACGTTGCCTGGGGTCGCGACTAGGTTACCTGCAAATAGTCGATCTTCGCCTCCAGTAGTAAAGAATTCGGTAAGAGGGGAGACCTCAGAAGCGCCGATGGCGAAGTTTAGCGCGTTAGGTGGGGCGCCGCTATCCATGATGTGGGCAGAGTTAGGGGCGGTGGCAACGTTGAAGGTGACTCCGTAGAGAACGATTTCGCCTCCATTGCCGTTATCCGATGCATAGTCATAAAGAATCCAATTACCGGAAGAGGGACTGGTAAAATAAGCGTCGTTAAAGGCGGGAGCGTGTACGTTGACAGGATTGACGTCAGTCGGAACACCCGTGAATGGCCCGAGATAGGCCGCCGAAGGTGTAGCCAGGTTCGACATGCTGGCTTGAACCAAAGCCGGAGCCCCAAACCCTACACCTCCTGTCGTACACCCCGTGAGGGTTGAAACGCAGGAACCGGTTTCAACATAGACCCACCCGTTTACTTCGTCCAGGGTAGGGGCATCGACGATTCCACCATTGGTTCCATTGCCGTCTCCGATCTGCAGAGAACTGAGCACAGTGCCGGTCGGAGAGATTTCGTAAAGAAACCCGTCCGAGCAGCCGGCAAAGATATTGCCTCCCGAGCCGTCTACGGTTATGCCGGACACCATCCCCGTGCAAGGAAGTTGGATCGAGCCGCCTGTTCCGAAAGTAGTATCCAAACTCGGGGGGGGAGGGACGGAACCATTGCAAGGCGCCCAGGTGGGGCAAAAGACATTCTTGATCTTGAAAATCATGCCACCGTCATTACCCACGTAAGCGACATCATCCGAATATTCAACGTAGGGAGAAGAGATGGAGTCTAGGCCCGTTCCGACCGTCGTCGTCAAGGGCAGATCGGTCACCTGTCCGGCTGCTGGCGGAGAGGAAACAAAGGTCGTAATAGGGGCGGTGAGGAACGTGGACACATCTTGATCGTGAAGAGGGTTTGCTCCGTCCCCGGCGTTCCAGTGCAGAACGTGAAAATGAGCGGTGCCACCGACACTTCCTACCTCGACAAACGCGATCAAGTTACCGTCGAAGGAAGTCACCGGGGAAGTCGTAACGAGGCCATCGTCGGCGATGATCGCATATGAAAAGAGGACCGTGGCCGATACACCATCATCTGTAGCGGCCGGGGTTCCGCGATTGCAGATGCCTGTCGTCCCGGTTGGTGGTACCGGTGGACCAGCGGGGCCGCTGTACAGATTATTCAGTCCGACGATGTCGGGCTGCCCGATGCCAGTAGTGCTAACGCCGGCGGAAATAGTATTCACGGGAGCCACGAGATAATCCGACGCGCAAGCGCCAGTGTTGGCGCTCGCTCCGGTGAGGTTCTCGTTGATGTCGAACGTCCATTTCGCGGAATACGCACTGTTATTGCTTGAACCGCTGAAAAGAGTACCGCCAACGGTGCCGCCGGTAAAGATGGCCCAATCTCGCTTCATAGAGGACTGGTTGTGATGGTGGGACCGATGGCCCTCGCCTTCGCCCTCACCCCCTCGCCATCGTGCGTAGTCCTTCCGGTAACTTTCCTCCCAGTGCTGAATCGCGCGCCGATCGTTCTGCAGGGCGATCAGGCGGTTCATGGGACCAACACGCGGATAGAGAGTGTGGTCATGCGTCCAGTCGTGGATGGCACCGACATGGCCGACATGATGGTCCGCCTCCGTGTCGCCTCCGTGCTCGGGGTGCTGGCTAAAAGCCGGCGCGCCCCACAAACTCAGCGCGACGAGCGCGCACAAAACAAAGCGGAAGGGGGAAACATTTGTTCGCACGTTCGATCTCCAGTTGAAGCAGTCCGGCAATCGGCCAAAGGCCATGCTGGTGCGGCAATTCTACCAACGGACGCGCCGCGTCTTGTTCGGGAATGGGGCGTGGCTTCGTCAGAAGTATTAACTTTCTGGGCATCAATTTTCAAGCGGCGCTCCGCCCGGACGCCAAAGGGAACCAGGATCGTACACGACCAAATATGGAACGATCATGCGAGTGCAATTCGGATTCCGCGCCAGGGCGAGGAAGCGCAGCTCAGCCTTTGCAATCGATCGCAAGTTTGGGAATGCGGATTTAGTCTTCGCGGTTTCGGAACGGAACCGTGAGCGATGGAAATTCGCCGCTGGAAACGGCCCATTGATTTCTCACTCCCTGCAAGCCGCCGCGCGAAGCGAAACCAAATGGGAACGCCAAGTTGAGACACCCCGTCCGATTTGTGAACACGCGCAGCCCGATCCGCGATGATCGACCTCAGTGGTATCATCCGTTCGGTGCGACATTCCATCCAGGAGGCGAGCCCCATGAGGAGATTCCTGATTCGCGCGATCGCCATCGGCCTGTGCATGGGCTCCGGAATCCTTTCGCTTTCGAGCCCACCACTTTCCGCCGCGGACGAAACGCCAACTTTCCGACAGGCCGACAAGAATCTGGCGGACTCCCTCGCCAGGAAGGACGCGAAGGCAGTCGCGGTCCTGCTGGATGAACGGTTCCAGTGGGTCGAGGCGAACGGCAGAATCCACACGAAGGCGGAGGTCCTAGACGATCTGGCCGAGTTCGCCGCGGACCACGAAGGCGCGCTGGACGTCCGGACCGTCGAATATTTGGGCCAAGTCGAGCGGGTCCTCGGGATTCATCACGACCAACGCTTTGCGCATCTCTGGGTGAGGAATCCCGGCGGTTGGCAGGCGTTCGTGTTCCTGAATATTCCGATTCCGGCCGAGCGGCCCGACTACACGGCTCCTCCGGGCCCGCCGACCGAGGCGGACAAGATTTGCGACAACCCCTGCAAGACATTGCCTTACAAGCCCGAGAACGCGGCGGAAGAGGGAGCGCTGGAAACCTGGTTTCGCCTGAAAAACGACGAATGGCATCCGAATCCGGAAGACTGGGCCACGCACGCCGATGACAGCCACGAGACCCTCACGCCCCGCACCGACATCCCCAAACTGCAGCACGTCGAGGAATTGGCCGAGGAGCGCAAGCTGTACGGAGAAAGCGGCGGCTCGGGCGGATCCTCGGTGCTGTCCATGCGCATGTTTGAATTCGGAAACGTGGCGATCATGCAGGCGTTTCAGGGGCGGAATCCCGGGGCGAAGCCCACGAGTTGGAATTTGCGCGTGTTTCTGAATCGCGGCGACGGCTGGAAAATCGCCTTGAGCGCCCAGACGAATATTACGTAAGCCGGATCGATCTCCGTGCATGGGAGTCCCTGTGAGGTCCGCGAAATGAAGCTCACTTCCGCCCGCCTGGCTGCCGCCGGCCTCGCTGTCTTCGCAACCCTTTTTTCCCTTTCCGCGACTGGAATGCTTCCCTTTCGCCCGGCTGCTTTGAGGGCGCAGGAACAGAAAATCAATTGGAGCGAACAGGAGAAGGGCATCGCCGATCAAATCGGCGGCCTTCGCGGCTTGCCCGACGATGTGAGAGCGCGCGTCACAAAAAAACTGGCGCTGGAGATTCGGAAATTGCCCGCGACGCCGAATAAAGTGCGGCTCGCAAACGGCCTTGCGAATCTCTCGACCGAGGGCGATTTCGGCCACGATACGCTGCAGGAAGTAGCCACGACAGTGGCGGACGCGCTTCGCGAGCAGCCGCTTCAGGGCAAGCCCGGCCAGCCGCCTCGCCCGTACGTCGAGCTCGCCCAGCTTGTGCGCTACGAGCACGTCGACGCGACCCTTGACGACCCGCAATTCGTCGCCGCGAACTCCAAGATTGAAGCGGACAATCAGAAACGCGAGCAGGCTGACTTCACCTTGTCGGAATTGAGCGGAAAATCGTGGACACTAAAGGAGCAGCGCGGCAAAGTCGTCGTGCTGAATTTCTGGGCGACCTGGTGCCCGCCGTGCCGCAAGGAAATGCCCGATCTCGAGTCGCTCTATCAGCAATTCAAGGATCAAGGCCTCGTGATCCTCGCAATCTCGGACGAAGAAGCAGCCAAGGTGAAGCCCTTCATCGCGCAGCAAAAAGTCACCTATCCCATCCTCCTCGATCCGGGACGAACGGTGAATGAGCTGTTCCAGATCGAGGGAATACCGAAGACCTTTGTTTACGACCGCAACGGAAAGCTGGTCGCGCAATCAATCGACATGCGAACCCGCAGGCAATTTCTGGAGATGCTCGCGCAGGCAGGATTGAAGTAGAGCGGGGTTGCGTGCGGGCGGCTTGGCTTTCGCTTCGAGTCCTTTCAAGGTCGGTTCAACGAAATTTTATGGCCGGTCCCGCTCGGCAGGATGATGTCCCCAGTCATTTGCTTTCCATCCGCTGAAAGTTTTCCGACGAGGTTGGTTCCATCCGCGGTGATTGCGGTGATCGTTCCGCCGGCGGCCACGCTCACTTTCTGAAACTCATATTTCAAGGACATCGTGGGATCGGCTACAGAAAACGTGCCCGTGGACGCGGCGGAAAACATGGCCGTCGCTGGGAACGAAGGGCCATCGGCCATACTCATCGTGCCTTTCCAATCTCCCGCGATGGATTCAGAAGCCCCCGCGTCGGTCGAGGCTTCCACGGTGCTTGGCGGTTTCGTGCCGACCTTTTTCTCAAAGTCGTCAAAGACGGCCTGCGTGTCTTCGCAAATGTACTCCGTGATGTTCCACTCGGGCTTGAGGATGTATTTGCGCTGCGTCTTCAGCGTTCCGTTGTACGCTTGTGGGTCGTCGATGGTGATGTCAATCATCAATGTATTGTCATTCGGGCGAGACATTCGTTCGACAAGATGCATGGCCTCAGAGTGCGGGTGGCCCGCAACGTCGAGCCAAGTCTTGTCATTGAAACCGGTCGTGTCAATGACCAGCGTGTCTCCCTCCCATTTGCCTATCGAGTCGCCCATCCACGTGGGATTCGCGTCCTTCAGATGGTCGCGTCCATCCGTAAAAATCTGGCGCACCAGGTGACCGTACTCGAAAAACATAATTGTTCGGCCCGGAGTTTGGATGAATTCCACCGGGTAGGCATGGGTGTAAATGTGAGGAACGCCCGGGGGAAGGCAGGCGTAACTCGGGTCGTTCGACGTCAGTTCCGTGTATTGGCCGCCGATCGGGTGATTGCCCCTGAATTTTTCCTCGCCCCACGGCGTGAGCGGCAGCACACTCAGTGGCTTTCCGTGCGCGTCGGTCCAAATGAACATGAACGTGTTCGTGGAGGACGGATACCATACACCCGTTAGGTCGCCGGTGTGCGCCGCTTTGGTTGTAGTTTTTTGAGCCTGGCTCGATGCTTGAGCCGCCGCGAAAACCGGAACCAGGCTAATGCACACGAGCGCGCCGATACGGAGCGTAGTTGGAAGGTTCATTTCGAGGAATCCGGCGGCAGCACTGTGCCTGGAAGTTCGTGCCCGTCGGGGAAGACCAGTTTCTTGATCTGCATTCCCTTCTCGCCGTTCTTGGCGACCGCGCCGATAACGGTGACCTGGTCGCCGGGCTTCAGAGTGCTTCGGCTCCAACCTCTTCTCGACAAAAGGTTCGGGCTGGGCAGCTCTCCCTCCCACTCCACGGTTTTTCCGCTGTCGTCCTTCACGGTGAAGGTCAAGAGTGTGTGCGGATTGACGTACTGTAGCTCGGTCACGGTGGCGTGGAGGGAAACGATCTTCGTCATGTCATATTCAGACGCACCGTGGTGAGCGAGGAGCGGCGGAGCGGCGAGAGCAAACGTCGCGATCATGGCCATGCGAGCGATTCGTCCACGTTTCATACAACCTCCCGAATGGGATCGCGCTTGGGCGCGTTCCGTCAGGGCTCGTAGAATAAGAAATCATCGCAAATGACGCATTTGAAAACTGCCACGCTGCAAAAGTTGGATCATGGATACCGCGACGAGCGCTCGCGTGTCAATTCCTTTTCATGGTGGGGGGTGGGCCGATCTCCGGAAAAATTCAGAGCGTAGTATGATGCCGCGTCGCTTCATTTGGAGGAATCCGCGGGAGGAACGAAGGCATGAGTGAAGCAGCACAACCGTCAACGAGCCAGTCACCGGTTAAGATCGCGAACCTTGTTGAATTCATCGCGCGAGCGCTGGCGGCGCTGGGCGTTCCGCCTGAAGACGCGCGCGTCGTGGCCGGACTGATGGCCGAATCGGACGCGCGCGGCGGGGACGCCCACGGCGTCTTCCGCTTGCCGCAGTACGTAAAGCAAATCCAAGGCGGCGCGGTCAATCCCCGGCCCAACATTCAGGTCATAGAGAATCGCGCCGGCACGGCTCTTCTCGACGGCGATAACGCGCTGGGACACCTTGTCATGAAGCGCGCGGCAGACCTGGCGATCGAGAAGGCGCGCCAGTGCGGCGTTGGCTGGGCAGGAACGCGGCACAGCAATCATGCCGGCCCCGCGCAGCTCTATCCGCGGATGGCCGCAGCCCAGGACATGATCGGTATGTATTTTTGCGTGGGCAATACCAATCTTGTGCCGCCGTGGGGCGGGATAGAGGTGCTGCTCAGCACGAATCCCATCGCCATCGCCGTGCCCGGGTCGCGGCACGGGGCGATCGCTCTCGATATGGCCACGACGAACACTGCGTTCGGCAAAATTCGCCTCAAAGCGCAACGCGGCGAGGCGATGCCGGAAGGCTGGATGATTGATCGCGAAGGAAAGCCGTTGACCGATCCGAAGCGCGCGAGCGAGGGTTTTCTGCTTCCGATCGGAGGCCCGAAAGGATACGGCCTCGCGCTGATGATTGGCTTGCTTGCCGGAACGTTGAACGGCGCCGCGTTTGGCCGCGACGTGATCGATTACACGGTGGACTCGAAAACGCCGAGCAACACCGGCCAATCAATCATCGCCGTGGATATTGCCGCGTTCGCAGACGTGCCCGCTTTCAAAGCGAAGGTCGATGAAGTGTGGGACGTGATGAAATCTTGTCCGACGCTGCCCGGCGTCGATGAAGTGCGCCTGCCCGGCGAACGCTCGGAACAAATCTACGTTGAGCGCATGGCGCACGGCGTTCCGCTGAACGAAGGCCAGCGAAAGATTCTAGACGAACTCGCGGATCGTCTGGGCGTAGAGCGGCTGGGGTAAGTGGACGGCGACTCCTCGCTGTCCCCGGCGATAGGATCGACGCCGCGAAGATCTATTGCGCGCTCAACCGCGCAAGCCCTGCGCCGGCCGCGCGCCAGCGGCCGTGCTGCTTCACAAAGACGCGCATCACGCGATACTGGCCATCGTAAGGCACGTCGCCCTGCGTTCCGCGGATCGTGGTGGTGTCCGTCAGCACGGCGACGTCCGGTGAGGCGTATCGCACTTGAATGTCGGTGGACTGAATCTGCAGGTCGCCGAGCTTCGCGTTGCCGATCATGTCGACCTGCTGCTGCTTGTTAACCAGAAATCCGCCCGGATGAATTTCCACGAAATCGTCGGCGAAGAGCCATGACGCGGTTTCGCCGTCGTGATTGCGCGCCGCGTCGAGCCAAATGTGGTCGAGGATCGAAACTGTGCCAGCGACGTCCTCGCCCGGCGCGGCGGGCTTCTGCGGCGCCTGTCCCAGCGCCGCCACGCCAGATGCAATCACGAAAAATATCGCCGTCGCTACCGCGTACGTTCGCATCATTGTGTTTCTCCCTCGGGGATTTCCCGCGGCGCGTCTCATTTCTTGGTCAGATCCGGATTCATCACTACGCCAGTGGCTCGCCAGGCCCCATTTTGCTTGACGACCACTCGAAACACGTTGTACTCGCCGTCGAGACTATTTCCCTTGCTGTCGTGGCCTTTGATCGTCGTGTGATCGGTCAGGATCGCCACGTTCCCAAATACGTGTGCCTGGACGTTTTCCGGATTGAGCAGGAGCAACGTGGGCCGGTCGGGCCCTCGCAGAATTCCAAGCCACTCTTTTTTCGTGTACGTCGTGCCGTTGGCGAGGACGAGAACGTAGCTATCGGCGAAGAATTTTTCGAGGTAATCGAGGTCGCCCGTTCGTTCAGAATCGAGCCACTTGTGGTCGAGAGCAGTCCAGTCCTCGCCGCTCTTGGCGGGAGCGGCGCTTTGGGTCTGGCCAAACACCAGCGGCGCGATGCACAACATCGACACACGCACGCCTACATGAATTTTTCTCATTCTGATCCCCGGTGATTTCCCGATTTCGCTCCGCCTTGACCCCACTGTTACATTCCGGTGCGCAAGCTACGGCCGAATGCCCGGCACATTCACTCGAAGCCGGTAAAGACCGGTCACGGCCGTGAAGTAGAGCGTCTTCGCGTCGGCATCTCCCCACGCCAGATTCGCGGGATTTTCAGGTGGCCGGATCGTCCCCAGATGCTTTCCGTCCGGCGTCAACACCCACACGCCGCCCGGCCCCGCCCCGTAGATGTTTCCGTTGAGATCGATCTTCATTCCGTCGGGCACGCCTGCTTCTTTGCTCGAGGACATATCGATGAGCAGCGTCTTGTTCGCCAGAGTGCCGTCGGGCTGCACATCGAAGCGCCAGTACATTTTCGTGGCCGAGTCATCTACATACAGGTATTTTTCGTCCGGCGAAAATGCGAGACCGTTCGGCGCGCCGAAATCCTTGTTGACGAGCGCCAGCTTTCCATTTGCCAAGCGGTAGACGCCCGAGAAGGGCAACTCTTTCTTGGGATCTTCCGCCAATTTGCGCAGGCCGTAAGGAGGGTCGGTGAAATAGAGAGAGCCGTCTGATTTGTAGACGAGGTCGTTCGGACTGTTGAGGCGTTTGCCTTCGTAGCGATCGACGAGCACGGTTCGTTTGCGGTCCTTTTCCAGGCGCATGACCGCGCGATCTCCATGCTGGCAGTACGTGACGCGTCCTTCTTTGTCCAAAGTGATGCCGTTCGATCCGTAGAGCGTGACAACGGCATGTCCGTTATTCAGTTGGTAGCCTGCGTCACCTGGATCGGCGCCCGCAAAGCCGCTCTTCCCAAGGAACACGGAAACTTTTCCGTCCTGAGGATTCCACTTGTCGATCACGTTGGCGGGAATGTCGCTGAAGATCAGAAAACCGGGACTCGACGCGTGTACCCAGACTGGGCCCTCGAGAAATCCAAAGCCGTCGGCTACCTTTTCAATCTGCACGTTCGGGGAGATGAGCGCGTCGAGCGCCGGATCAAGCCGAATGATCTGCCCGCCATTCTGCGCGGAGAGAGCAGCGCCGACGAGAAAAGTTGCAAGCACAAAAAGCAAAACTGAACTTTGCCTTCTCATGGGCGAGCCTTGCTCCCTCTTGATAGTTCAAGCCCTAACGCAGTAAGACACTCGATTCGGGATCTCCGAAAAGCGTGCTCACTTTATATCATTGCGGACGATCTTTCCGCCCTTCATTGCAAATTTCACTCGCTCCATCTCGGAGATACCCGTTGTTCTGTGTGTTGGGTTTTCGAGCGAAAACCATAACACAGACGACACAGAGAAAAGCGGAGAACACCCCGATCGAATAACCGCGCGCTCGTTGTACAATTTCCACGGGATGCTCGTATGAAGCCTGCACAAGCCGAACTCGGTCGAAAATTCCTCGAGCTTCATCGCGGTCCGAAAATACTGGCCCTGCCGAACGCGTGGGACGCGGCGAGCGCGCGAATTTTTGAGGAGGCGGGATTCCCGGCGATCGGAACGTCCAGCGCCGGTGTGGCTTTCTCGCTCGGCTATCCGGACGGACAGAATATCTCTCGCGAAGAAATGCTCGGGGTTGTTCGGCGAATCGTCGAGACCGTCGACGTGCCCGTGACGGCGGACGTCGAGGCCGGCTTCGGAACTTCACCGGAGGAAGTAGCCGATACGGCGCGGGCGGTGATCGCCGCCGGAGCAGTGGGGATGAACCTCGAGGACGGAATCGACGGAAAGCCCGAATTCATCGCGGACCTCGGCCGCCAGAAAGAAACGATCCGCGCCGTGCTCGAGGCCGCCACGAGCACCGGCGTACCGTTCGTTTTGAACGCGCGCACGGATATTTTTTTGAACGGCATCGGCCCGTTGGACACGCGTCTTGCGCGCGCGTTCGACCGGCTAAACGCGTATCGCGAGGCCGGTGCGCAATCGCTCTTCGCGCCAGGCGTGAAGGACAGAGAGACGATCGCAGAGCTCGTTCGCGGAGTCGCCGGGCCGCTCAACATTCTGGCGACGACAGGGACGCCGCCCGTAGCAGAGTTGCAGGAACTGGGGGTCGCGCGCCTGAGCATTGGGTCGGGGCCGATGCGCGCAAGCCTTGCGTTCCTGTCCCGACTAGCGCGCGAGCTCCACGAGGATGGCGTTTTCACGATGATGACCGAAGCCACGATCCCCTACGCCGACCTCAATCGCCTATTCCGGTCCAGGCGCACGCGCTCCTGATTTCTCGCGTATCGAACTTTGTTAGAATCCCAACGAAATGGTGGAGCTTACTCCGCTTCGATTTGAGGTTGACGGGAGCGCAGAGGTATCGGCGCTGTTCAATCGGCCGGCCAAAGCGCGGTCGATTCTAGTTCTGGCGCACGGGGCCGGCGCGGGAATGAGCCACCCGTTCATGGAGAACTTGTCCAGCCAACTAGCGCACGTGGGCTTGGCAACGCTGCGCTACCAGTTCCCCTACATGGAGGAGCGGCGTCGAATTCCCGACCCAACGCCATTCTTGACGGCCACAGTAGCGGCTGCCGTACGAAAAGCTTCGGAGATGGATGCGGGCATCCCCGTACTTGCCGGCGGCAAGTCAATGGGAGGTCGGATGACTTCGCAGGCCGCCGCGGAAGGACGGCTCGAAGGTGTGACGGGACTCGTGTTTTTCGGTTTTCCCTTGCACCCGCCGAACCGGCCGGGAACCAAGCGAGCGGACCACCTCGCAAAGGTAAGTTTGCCAATGCTCTTTCTTCAGGGAACTCGTGACGCTTTTGCCGATTTGGAATTGCTGCGGACGATCGTTGCAAAACTCGGAGCACGAGCTACACTTCATATCGTCGACGGCGCAGACCATTCGTTCCACGTCCCGAAACGGTCGGGAAAAACGGAAGCGGACATTTTGGCGGAACTGGCGGAAGCGACTTCCTCGTGGGTTCACAACCTCAGCAAGCGATGACAATCGGAAATTCCCAATAGCCGACCCTCCCACCGGCGCCATTCCGGGTTTCAAATTCGGCCAAACTCAGAAAATCATTCCCGCTTGACCCGGCGAATCCTTCGGTTATACAAGAGGACCCGTTCGCCTGTACCTATTGAGGTGCGATCTTGAGGACCCCGTCGTCGCTCGTCCGTCCATTGGCGCTCGCTGCGCTCGCACTCGCGTTGACTGCCGCGCCGCGGCCCATCCTCGCGCACCATGGATTTTCGGTAGAGTTTGACAAGGAAAGTCCCATCACGCTGACCGGCGCGGTGACCAAATTTGAATTCATGAATCCGCACATCTATTTTTACGTGGATGTGAAGGGCAAGGAAGGCAAAGTGGTGAATTGGGCGTTCGAGGGCGGACCGCCAAACGTGATCTACCGCCAGGGCTGGCGCAAGGACACCTTGAAGCCGGGCGACGTAGTCACGGTCAAGGGCTTTCGCGCAAAAGACGGCACGCATCTTGCCGCCTGTGCGACCGTGAAGCTGCCGGATGGAAGAGAAGTTTCCGCGGGTTCGGGAGCCGTCGCCGCGGGCGCGAACGGCGCGGGCGCGAATTCAGGAAAATATTGAGTGGCGAGGCGAAGCCAAACATGTCGAATCCCACCCGCTTCTCGAATTTCCGCACTGCGTGCTTCTTTCCCCTGCTGCTCTTCGCGCTCGGATGCGGTGGCCGCGCGGAATCCAGCGGCCCGCAAGCGGCGGCTCCGCCCGACTTGAATGGCGTATGGTCGGCGCCGTTCACGCCGGACCTCTCGAAGGCGCTCGGGCGCCAGCCTCCCTTCACTCCGTACGGCGCGGCGCGATTCGCGAAAGAAGATGAGATCGACGATCCTCTGACCAAATGCCTGCCCATCGGACCCGCGCGAGGAATTCAGGCCGGGATCATGCCCTTCCAGGTCGTGCAGACGCCAGCTGTGTTCACGATCCTTTTCGAGAACCAGCATACCTTCCGAATTATTCATACGGATGGGCGACGCCATCCGAAGGATCTCGACCCAACCTGGTTCGGCGATTCCGTCGGACACTGGGAGGGAGACACTTTGGTTGTGGACACCGTGGGCATCGACGACCGCACCTGGCTTGACACGGCGGGACACGAGCACAGCGACCAGTTGCATCTGGTCGAACGATTTCAAAAGGTGGACAATAACAACATCAAATGGACCGTTACATTTGAGGATCCCAAGTTTTTCACGGAGCCGTGGTCGGTGACGCTCCCGATTGCGCGGCAGAATACCGAAATCATGTCGTACTCTTGCGAGGAGAACGAAAAAGACCGAGCGCATTTGCGGCGGACGAAAAAATAATCTCGTGCGAGCGCCGCTCGCCAAGGCTTTCTTCTTGCAGGACCCGAGACGTGGAGCCACAGATGAAAACATTTCGACTAAACTTTTTGATCGCAGCCGCAGCCATCCTGACGTTTGGGATTCCTATGTGGGCGCACCACGGAAACGCCGCCTACGACGACAAGAATCCCATCACGATCAAAGGAACCGTAACGGAATTTGCGTGGGTCAATCCCCACGTCCAAATTTATCTGGACGTGAAGAACGATAAGGGTGAAGTTGCCCACTGGAGCGTCGAAACCTACAGCCCGGGCAAGCTGGTCAGGGCTGGGTGGACAAAAGACGTTGTGAAGCCCGGGGACATGGTCTCCATCACCCTCATTCCCGCCAGGAGCGGCTCGCCCGTCGGTTTCCTTCACAAGATGGTGCTGCCCAATGGCAAGGAGCTGGCGCTCCAGGAACTGGACATCTGAAAATCATTCGAGGGGATCATCGGTCCTACGGGTATCGATTCGACGACTCGAACCGGAGTAAGGGAGAATTTTCCAGATGCGAAAACGCGTGATGACGATGACGTGGATGGCCACGCTGGCGGCGATATCGGCATTGCCTGCGCTGTGTCACGCTCAAATGCCCGGCCCACAATCTTCATCGGCGAAGAATGACGCTTCGGCTCCTGCTGATCCTCATGACCTGTCCGGAATGTGGGAATTTTTCAATGGCGTCCCCGGTCAGGGGATTTATGCGACCCCGAGCAAGGACCATCCGCCGATGACTCCTTGGGCGCTCGCAAAATATGGTGAAGCAAAGCCCGGCTACGGCCCGAAGGCGCAGGCCGGCGGAAATGACCCGATTCTGAAATGCTATCCGACCGGGATCCCACGAATCCTATTCTTCCCGCAACCATTCGAGATCGTTCAAACGCCGGCACGGTCCTTCATGTTCTTCGAGCGCGACCATGGATGGCGGCAAATCTGGACCGACGGGCGAAGCCATCCCAAGGATCTGGCGCCCACCTGGATGGGAGACTCGGTCGGGAAATGGGACGGAGACACCTTCGTGGTGGATACGATCGGACTGACGGAAAAGAGCTGGCTCGATTTCTACGGCGACCCGCACAGCGACGACATTCATCTCGTCGAGCGCTTCAAGCGCGTGGACCACGATACGCTAACGTTACAGCTCATCGTCGAGGATCCCAAGGCCTACGCGGCCACGTGGGTCGGCGACACGAAAATCTACAAGCTGCTCAAGGGAAAGAAAGCCTACATGGAAGAGCTGCCCTGCATCCCGGAAGAAGAGGACGCGTTCACAAATCGCATCCGTATGCCGGCAGCGTCGCAGACGCCGAAACAGTAACCTGGCGCAGGCTTGGCAAGCCTACGCTCCAGAAGGAAGTGAACGCAGACTACTTCTTCCCGTTCGCCGCCGGGTTCACGTATGAGCTGCCGGAATAATAAGAGTTGTAATTAGCGGTCTCTTCGGATGTGTTGAGTACCACACCGATGATGTGCGCGTCGCGTAACTCCTTGCACGCTTTTTGAGATGCCGCCGCTGGAGTCGAATTCGCGCGGACCACAAAAAGCACGCCGTCCACGAGCCCCCCAAGAACGCTGGCGTCGGCGACCGGAAGCGCCGGGGGCGAATCGATCAGAATCCAGTCAAACATAGGCCGGACGCGTTCGAGAAAGTGCTTCATGCGTCCGCTCGAAATCAGCTCGGAAGGATGAGTGACGTGATTCCCCGCGGCGATAAAGCAAAGGCCGGCTTCACTGCTGCGCTGGGTGATCTCAAATTCGTTCGCCGTGTTCTGCAAGTAGTCGGCGAGTCCCGGCGCGAGTGAAGCTCCCAGCAGCGCGTGAACGCGGGGAGACCGAAGATCGGCGTCGACCAATAAGACCCGGCAACCGCGCTGCCGGACGAGCGCGTACGCCAAATTCGTGGAGACGACGGTCTTGCCTTCCGCGGGAATCGCGCTGGAAATCAGGATCGTTTGCAGCGGCTGGCTTTCGCGCAGCCGGTAAAGGCGCGAGCGCAATGTCCGGAACTGCTCTGCTCCCGGAAAGAACGGATCCTCGTTTTCAAAAACGACCACCTTGGGATCGGGCGACCAGTGTTTCAGCGCGCACTTGGCCCACAACGTATCGAAATTGATGGCGGTGGAACCGGCCTCAGCCGCGGGATTTGCGGCGACAGCAAGATGCGGCAGGGCAAGCTCGCGCGAATTGACACTTTCATTCGCAGAGGGCGGCGGAGCTTCGATCACCCCGCTGGCAACACGGGATTTCGGCGTTCGCTGTCCAGGCGTGGTCGCCTGGTTGGCCGCCCGTTCCTGTTCCGCTCGTTTGAGTGCCTCGTGAATCCTGCTCATGGTTCCCTTTCAATTCTAGAAAGCCCGGCCGAGCTGCATGATTTTGTCCGGCCCAATCCTTAGCCGACTACGACGCGGCGAGGGTCGGAGGCCCCTTCCGCGCCTTGCCTGAATTCGGGGCGATCACCGGAATCATGGCTAGAACGGGCAGGCGAAGAACGACTTCGATGTCATGTTCGGAGCGCATCGACGTGTCCTGGAATTCGAGCAGAAGCGACAGCGCGAGTCCAAGCATCAACCCGCCTCCCAGGCCTCCGCCGGCGAAAATCGGCAGCTTCGGAAACGACGGCTCGTTTGGAAAATTCGCCGGATCGAGCACGTGAAAGCGGTCGTTTTGCTTGCTCTGGTCGAATTGCTGGGACATCGCCGAGGCGTCCCGCTTCTTCAGCAATTCATTGTACGAATCGAGGACCGCCTGATGGTCGCGGGTCAGGAGCTTGTATTCCTGCTCGACGGCCGGGCTGGCAGCGACGCGAGCCTGATAAAGCCCGATCTGTTTCTTGATGTCGTCCTGCTGCGCGGTTCGTTCCTTAATGATCTGGTCGTACTGGTGAATTTGCGCGCGCAACTGCAGAATCTGCGTGGGCTCGGACGCTTGCGGCGCGCTTTTGTCGGCGCCCGAGTTCCTGGACTGCTGTTCCCCCTGCTCCACTTTTTTCTTCAGGAGAACCGCGATGTCGTTTTTCGTTTTGATCACGTCGGGATGGCTATCTGTATATTTCGATTCTAAAGCGGCGAGCTGATCCTGCAACATCCCGAGTTGCTGGTCGAGTGTTTCCGGACTCTGGCCGCCCTGCGACGCCTTCCACGATGCGAGCTGCTGCGCGAGAATCGACTCGGCAAAGCTCTTGTCCTGCTGCGCGCGGTTGATGGCTTGTGTCGCGGCTTCGAGCTGTGAAGTCTGTCCATTCAACAGGTTCAAGTTCGTCTGGCTGTCCTCGGGAAGGGAGCCAATGTATTTGCGCTGGAAGGTCGCGAGTTTCGCATCCTGCTCGTCGAGCTTTTGTTTGGCCTGATCGAGCTGCTCGTTCAGGAAGGTGGTAGTGCCGACGTCGATCACGTTACTTTGCGTGATGTCCTCAGTGATGAACATCGACGTGATCATCGAACAGATTTTTTGCGCCAGTTCAGGGCTTGAAAAAACGATGCTGATCGTGAACCCGGGCAAGTTCTGCGCGCGAGTCTCCGTCATGGGCGCTACCGGCGTGATCGTAATCGCCAGGCGCAGCCGCTCGATCAGTTCTTCCATCGGGAGGCGGTCGATGTCCTTCGGGTACAGGTGCAAGTCGCGAATGACAGGTTCGAGGCGGGCATTGCTCAGAATCTGTTGCTGCATCGTGACGAGGCGTTGGTTTACGTTGTCCGTGGCGATCGGCGTGACGGGTTGCGCTTCGGGTTGCTGCACGATTACGAGCGTCTTGGACGTGTACTTTTTGGGGAGGACACGCGCGGCCGTAACTCCGGCGATGCCGCCGAATACAGCGAGCAGAAACACGAGCCAGAATCGCCGCTGGAGAATGGCGATGACGTCCTTTGGGCCGAGCTCCTGATGCACCATTTATCGCTCTCCTGCCGTTGCCGCTCGGCAGCGAGATCTAGTTGCTTGCCTTGCCTGTGCGTCCATCATACCTGACCTTCAGTTGCGACCTTTCAGAATTTGGAAATCGGTTGACTGTATTTCCGGCGATGGGAAGGAAATAGAGCGCGTCAAGAGGCAAACTCCTCTTGCCTTTCGATCACGCATTCCGCAACGCGCGCGCCTGTGCTTAGCACGCGCCTCCCCCGTTGAAAACCGCGCGAGGCGTGGCGATCAGGATTTTCAAGTCGAGCCAGATCGACCACGTCTGGCAATAACGCAAATCCAGCCTCACCATTTCGTCGAACCGCATGCGGTTGCGCCCGCTCACCTGCCACAGGCCCGTCACTCCGGGCCGGATTTCGAGGACTCTGCGCCGATGCCAGATATCGTAAACCTCGAACTCGTAAGGCACGGGCGGCCGAGGACCGACGAGCGACATGTCGCCGCGCAGGACGTTCCAGAATTGGGGCAGCTCGTCCAGGCTGGTCTTTCTCAGAAAGGTTCCGATAGAAGTCACTCGGGGATCTTTCACGAGCTTGTACACTGGCTTGTCCGCACCGTTCGAATTGTCCAGCCCGCCTTTGCCGGCGATAAATTGCTGGACGTACTCCTGGTGGACCTTCGGGTCGTTGTTGGTGTACATCGTTCGAAACTTCAGGCACTTGAATCGGGCGCCGAATTGCCCCAGGCGCACCTGCTCGAAGATCACCGGCCCCTTCGAAGTCAGCTTGATCAGAGCCATGATGACCAACAGGAACGGCGATAGCACCAGGAGCAACGCGCCGCTGCCGACAACGTCGATCACTCGCTTGATTACGAGTGGGAGCCGCTTTCGCGAGGTTTTCCGGTTGAGATCGGGATAGAGCGCGGAGTCGGCCACGCGGCCCGAGCTATTTTTGTCCCAGTTCTCCGGGAAAATATGCGTGGAAATGGCGATCCTGGCGGCGCGGTCGCGCCCCAGATGCTTGATGAACGCCGTGTCGATTTTGGCGCGGAGCGTTTCCGTGATGGGCTGCTCCCCTTCTAGGCTCACTTCCGTGAAAATGATTCCGAGGATCGCGCCCTGCCTGTACCAGCCGACGAGATCGGTCTCGCGCTTGGTCGCGACGACGACGTCGACCGCTTGCGTCAGAATCTGTTCGGCGGCGCCGTCCTCCAAATTCGCATCGAGGAGCATCAGCACGAACGGCTTGCGGGAACGCTCCGCCCGCCGGCGCTCAAGCGTCAGCATGGAATGAAACAGGTTTTCCAGCAGAACGTCTTCCGGCTCGGTGCGCTCGGGGCGGCGAGCAATGTTGGGTTTCGCGACTTTCAGATGCGATTCCCGCTGTTCGGGGGACGAAATCTTGGTGAAACTATTGCCCATTTTCACTCCTGCGAGGGTTGCTGAGCCGGGGGGCAGCCTTTTCGTCATCAATGTGCGGTTCAAACCCTTCCGAATCCTTAGTTGCGATTTTTTCGAAACAAACCTGACATCGGTCGAAAATAAATAAGTCTTTATTTTTTAGTAGCTTAACAAAGACGCAGACAATGAAAAATGCTATGAGAGCACTCTAACGAAAGCCCTGCGGACCTTCGCCCGCAGAGTTGCATACTCCAACACATCTTTCGCAATCGATCTGCCACACTGATAGCGCAGTTTTAGCGGCCTAGGACGAACACTGTATCCTCGTATCCAATTGCTATCATTATACTTACTGGTGGGCCATGAACTTGCCCCTCGTGCCCTAAATTACCTGTGTTCCCTTTTGGGAACATAGAGTGAAAACAATTGCTACGTTGTGCCCACGGTGTTCCGAAGTTCAGCAGGGTTGGAGAGTGGTTGGGGAAACAAATCACCCATTCCATCTATCTTTCTTAGCTACAATAGCTTCCCATTACTGGAACCACTAAGATTTGTAGATGCAGGAGTGAACGGACCGGCAGCAGATTTCAGCGGGATCGGGGATTTCCCGTAGCCACTCCCAAAGTCGGAACTAGCTCGCTGTGTAGCCGTTTGGATGGCGAATCCGCCAATCCCAAGCCGCGCGCACGATCGAGGGCAAGTCAGACATCGTGGGCTGCCAGCCTAGAACCGCTTTCGCCCTGGAAGGGTCGGCGATCAATCGCACCGGATCGCCAGCGCGGGGCGGCTCGATCTTCACTGAGATCGACCGCCCGCTTACTTGTCGGGCGCATTCAATGACCTCTAGGACGGAATACCCGTTCCCAGTCCCCAAGTTCAGGTAGTCGGACTGGCCACCTGAACGAAGATAATCGAGCGCGCGGACATGCGCGTTCGCGAGGTCCACCACATGAATGTAATCCCGGATCGGAGTTCCGTCGGGCGTCGGATAACTGTTGCCGAAGACACGAATGGCCTGCTGACGCCCCAGGGCCGCAGCGAGAACGTTCGGAATCAGGTGTGACTCCGGCCTGTGGTCTTCGCCGCATCGTTCGGTCGCGCCGGCGGCGTTGAAATAGCGCAAGGCCACGAATTTCATTCCGTACGCCGTGTCATAGGACTCGAGAATCCGTTCAACAAATAGTTTGGACCAACCGTACGGATTCTTCGGCCATTTCCGGCTGGGCTCCGCGATTGGCACTTGCTCCGGGTCTCCGTAGACGGCGGCGGTAGAGCTGAAAACGAAGCGGCGCACGCCGGCGCGAATGAGTTCGCCGATCAGGGAAATGCCGTGCCCGACGTTGTTCTCGAAATACTTTGCGGGATCGAGCACGGATTCCCCGACTTCGATCAGTGCGGCAAAATGGATGCAGGATTCGAGGTCGTGTTCGCTGGTAATGCGCGCGACGAGCTCACGATCGCCCGTCTTGCCCTGGTACAGCGGAATGCCCGCGGGCAGGGCGGCGCGGTGACCGCGCGCCAAATCGTCCAGCACGACGACGCGCTCGCCCTTTGCAAGCAAACACTCAATCGTTACGCTGCCGATGTAGCCCGCGCCGCCGGTGACCAGAATCGCCATGAACACTCCCGTCTTCAGTTTTCTGTAGAAATCAAAGCAATACGCCGCCCGCGAGACGCGTCGCCGCGAATCGGGTTTCGAGTCTACATCAACCGTGGCGGTCGTCCCGTCGTTTTTCGGTTCACGAGTCTCCGGCTTCTAGCATTTCTCTGTGTCCTCTGTGTTAAAGCTTTTGGTCTCTTCAATCCGCAAAGCCTCAACACACGAGGACGCAGAGAAAAGCGAGAGCACAAAAAGGTCATGAGTGGCGTGACGGCTCGCCCCTAGAAAGGGATGGACATAGAGGGGTTTTCAGCGAGAAGATCGCAATCATAGCTAACAAATAGGGAGGGAATTCCGATGCCGTACGCCACCGAGGAAAATCTAACCGATCTTGCCGTCAAACAATGGGCCGCTTGCCACTCGCCCAGGCTTCGCCAGATCATGCAGTCGCTCGTGAAGCACCTGCACGGCTTTGCACGCGAGGTGGAGCTGAAGCAAGACGAATGGCTGATGGCCGTGGACTGGCTCGCCAGGACCGGCAAACTTTCCTCGGAAAAGCGCCAGGAATTCATCCTGCTTTCCGACGTGCTCGGCATGAGCATGCTGGTCGATGCGATCAATCACCGGTTTCCGGACGGCGCGACCCCGTCCACCGTAGTCGGTCCTTTCCATATTGACGATTCGCCCGAACTGCCGATGGGCGCCGACATGGCGGAAGGACTCAAGGGAGAATCCTGTTTTCTCGTCGGCACCGTCCGCGACTTGAACGGAGAGCCGGTCGAGGGCGCGAAGCTCGATATCTGGCAGGCGGACGCGGACGGATTGTACGAATCGCAACTCGGAGCGGAAGAGCCGACGCTGCGCGCTGTGTTCCATACCGGCGCAGACGGCACGTACGCGATCCGCACGATCGCGCCGCCGGGTTACTCCATTCCCATGGACGGCACGGTAGGCGATTTGCTGCGGCACACGGACATCTCGCATTTCCGCCCCGCGCACATTCATTTCTACATTACCGCGGACGGGTACGAGCCGCTGATCACGCATCTTTTCAAAAAAGATGCGAAGTACATCGACTCCGACGTCGTCTTCGGCGTCAAAGACAAGCTGATTGTCGAGTTCGAGAAGCATCCGGCGGGAAAAACTCCGACTGGGGAAAACTCGTCCACGCCGTTCATAGTCGTGAACTACGATTTCGTTTTGAGCAACGCAAGGCGGCACGCGAACGGCGAAATGGCGCTCAGCGAAGCCGGCGGCGCGGCGCGCGGACGGTCATGACAGCGGCTTTGACATCAAGATGAAGTGCACGGGAAGTTTTGTCGGCGTCGGGTCGTCGTAAACCGCGGTTGCTGTATCGACGTAACCCCAGCGATGATACAGGTCGTGCAATTCTTTTCGGAGGTCCACGATTTTCAGGTCGCAGAATTTGCAGCCGGCATCGCGAAAATATTTTTCGACGACGCTAACCAGCTGGTGACCCACGCCCTTCCCCTGCCGCGCCGGCTCGATCGACAACATTCCGAAATAGCCGCGGTCTCCGCGCAACTCGAAATGGACGCATCCCACCAGATCCGCCCCGTCTTCGGCCAGCAAGAAGTTCCCATTTTCCATCAATGACCGGACCGTCGCGGGATTCGTGCGATCCCGCTCGATAAAAAATTGCTCGACCAAGAACGCGGTGTTCACCAGGCGCGCGATCGCCTCGGCGTCGCTCGCGGTTGCGGTGCGCGTCGAAATCATCGGAGTGACATCATACCAACTTTCGAACGAGCTTTTGTTTGGGCGCTTTCGGCGCGGGGATTTTGGAACCGGCCTGCAATCCCCAGGGAATACAGATGGGGTGAAAGGGAGGCGACGGCGTCGCTCGTCCTGAGCAGGCTGGAGTGAATCGCGAGGGAGGACCTTAGAAATGACTGTCAACCGAACGTGCTTGTGGATTTTGGCGTTGCTGCTGGTTGTGCCGATACTGCCCGGCGCAGCAACTGCCGCGGCCTATCAGGGCGGCGGATACGGCGGAGGTGGAGGGCGCGGCGGCCCGGTGTCTCCCGACGAGCAAGTGAAGCGAATGAGCAAGGCGCTTAACCTAACGGCGGACCAGCAGTCGAGGCTTAAGCCGATTCTCGTGGATCAGCGCAAGAAGATGGACGACGTGCGGAATGATTCCAGCCTCGACCGTCGCGCCATGCGCGATAAGATGATGCAGATTCGGCAGGACACGAACGATCAGGTCCGCGCACTGCTCAACGACAAGCAGAAGGAAAAATTCGACAAGATGGAGCAGGAACGCGAGGACCGGATGCAGAATCGTCGAGGCGGCGGCCCGGGCGGGGACAATTCGGGAGGCAACCCGCCAGCACCTCCGCCGCAGAATTAGCAGCAGAGCAGAATTCCCGGGAGATTGAGGGAACGAGCGTTACGAAAGATATTCTGTCATTCCGAGCGAAGCGAGGAATCTCTCTTGTCTTGGACGCAAGAACGGAGAGATTTCTCGCTTCGCTCGGAATGACGGTCGTTAAAGAGTATGCCCGTGGATCAGAAGCTGTAGAGCCGCGCGGGATTGTCCACGAGAATTGTTTTGCGCGTGGCCGCGTCCGGGACCCATTTCGGAAGAAGATTCAGCATTCGGCCGTCGTCGATTTGAAAGAAGGGCGTGATTTCGGAATTGCTGCGGCCGGGCACGGGAATTCCGGGATGCGGCCAGTCGCTGCCCCACAATATTCGCTCCGGGTTTGAGGCGACGAGCGCGCGAGCCAGCGGCGCGACATCGGGATAATCCGGCGCAAGACTGGAGCTGCGATACGGCGCGGAGATTTTCACGTACGCTTTTCCTGTGCGCAGCAGCGTCATGAGCGACGCGAAGCCGGGCTGATCGGCGCCGAGCGGCGCTTGCATGCCACCGAAGTGATCGAAAACCACCGGCATCGGCGCTGACGCAACCTGATCCTTGATTCCCTCAATCACAGACAGCCGCGCGTAGATCTGAATGTGCCATTTCCTCCCTTTGATTCTTTCCACCGCCGCTTGAAAACGCTGGCGGCCGATTTCGGGATCGGTCTGCCCGGCGGTTTCCAGGTTCAGTCGGATGCCTCGAATCCCGGCGCGATCCATTTCGTCGAGCGCGGAGTCCGGAGTCTTCAGATCAATGACCGCGACGCCGCGCGCACGCGCGCCGAGTTCCTTCATCGCCGCGAGTACGCCGGTGTTGTCCGTGCCATAAACGGTGGTTTGCACGACCGTCACGCGGCCGATGTGTAGCGCGTGATGCAGAGCTTGCAACTCTTCAACCGAAACAGGCTCCGGCGTGTACGGACGCGACGGCGAGTAAGGAAAATGCTGCGGATCGAACGTGTGCACGTGGCAATCGCATGCGCCCTCGGGCACGGCGAAATCCACAGGTGTCGAAGGCTGCGAAGCTCGAGCAAAGCTCACGTCCGGCCTCCCCGCGAGGGCCGCGGCCCCCGCCGTCATCGCACCGCGCAAGAGATCGCGTCGCGTCATCATCACGAATCCTCCCAACGTCTCGCGAAAGTATAACCCCGAAGCTGCGCGCCGGATGCCTTGGAACAGATGGAGAAATTCAGTTCGCGCTTGGTTCAACCGGCGAAAGCGTATAACATTTCTCGTTTGCGATAGGGCGCGGCAGCGTCGCCTTGTCGCGGGAGGACGATATGCGGGGATGGAGGATCGGGATTGCTGTCGCAGTGTGCGCGGCGCTTGGCGGCGTGATCGTACTTCCCGCGTCGCGTCCGGCGCCCGCGGCGCAAGCCCCGGCCGCCTCCCTCGCAAACGATCCCCATCTGATTGAAGACCTCGTTTACGCCAACCGCATTCTGTATGCCCAGGCCGTGCTGGACGGTTTCGGGCACGTCAGCGTGCGCAGCGACAAGGACCCGACCCACTTTCTGATGTCGCGCAGCATGGCGCCGGGACTCGTCACCGCGAACGACATCATGGAGTTTGACGCGAGCGGCGAGCCGGTCGATGCGCGCGGGCGCA
>Ga0210394_10001210_pt1 | contig 42909 bp, 36 predicted proteins | sample IncBWC12MmetaG_FD_160121 | JGI IMG/M metagenome (GOLD analysis project Ga0210394, IMG submission 160121) | Forest soil microbial communities from Barre Woods Harvard Forest LTER site, Petersham, Massachusetts, United States - Inc-BW-C-12-M | ecosystem: Environmental > Terrestrial > Soil >...
GCAGGCGACGTTGAGGGAGCACTCAAACTTTATCAGCGAGCAGTTGAACTTGACCCTAACCTTGCGGTTATGTACCAAGCGATTGGCTCGGCCCACGGATCTCTCGGCCACCACGACCTGATGGTAGCTTCCTTCGCGCACGCCTACCAATTGCGCGAGCGGATGACAGAGAAGAACAGGCTAAATATCGAGCTTATCTACTGCAGTAATGTGACCGGGGAACTGGACAAGGCCTACTCCATTTCACTTCGAGCGCAGGAACTCTATCCTCGCGATGTCTTCTTTCATAGAAATCTGGCAAACACGCTGATTCACCTCGGCCAGCTCGACAGTGCGGCCGCCGCAGAAGATGAGATGGCGCGGCTGGGGCCAAGTCCAATCCATTTTGCTTTTGCAGCCCAGGCCAACATCATCGCCAGTAGGTTCAAAGAGGCGAGCTCATGGTTGGCTCAAGCGGAGGCCCTTAAATTTGACAGCCTCGGACTGAGGACCCAAAGATTTCGACTCGCGTTCATCGAAGGTGATCGAATCACTTTCGACCGGATCTTCGATAGCGAAGCGAATGGCCCTAATCGAGTTTTGTTTTTGCGTGAGCGATCGATATATGAAGTTCAGCAGGGGCGCTTTGATTCCGCAGATCGCTTACAACTACAGGCATCGAAGCTGTCTTCGGATCCGGAAGATATTTCCACCGAGCTTGTTTTTTCGGCCCTTCACAACGCTGAGGCGGGCAGGGCCATCCAAACGCGCAAGACCCAGGACCAGGCACTTCAGAGTAAATTGGAACGAAACAGGAAAATGGTATTGGCTCTTTCGCTCGCCCGGTCGGGGAGAACGGACGAAGCCGAACGGCTCGCAGACGAAGCCAGCCAAGAAGCGCCATTGGACACTCTGGTGCAGAAGTATCTTGTTCCCACAGTTCGCGCCGCGGTCAAGTTGCAACAGCACGATCCCGCCGCCGCCATTGATATGCTCCGCGGCACCATCCGCTACGACCTCGCGGTCACCCAGTCGTTCGATTACATGTACCCGGCCTACATCCGTGGCCTGGCCTACCTGGAGTCAGGAGATGGCCGATCAGCAGCGGGCGAATTCCAGAAGCTGATCGATAATCCGGGTTTGTGCCAGGGGTATATCACTGGCCCGCTGGCCCGGCTTCAACTCGGTCGTGCACAGAGACTGATAGGCGACAACGCATCCGCCCGCAAATCCTACGAAGAGTTTTTGACCTTGTGGCGAGACGCCGATCCCGACTTGCCCGCCTACAAAGAAGCCAAAGCGGAATACGCTGCTCTCATCAAGACTCGATTAGTAGGGAAAAACAATCGGACGCCGCATTGAGGGAGTTGGTTGCGAAATACCACACAGATAATGCGTTCGAGATCGCCGAGATTTACGCTTTCCGGAACCAGACCGACGAAGCGTTCGAGTGGCTGGACCGAGCTTATGCCCAAAGTGATCCCAGTATGATGTCTACGAAAATGGACCCGCTACTGAAGAGCTTGCACAACGACCCGCGATTTGTCGCTCTCTTGAAGAAGCTCAACCTGCCGAATTGAAATATGTTGCCATCTATCTGCGACTAATTGTGGCAGACGGAAGCCCTCAAGTTTCCGGGGAAGTTCTGAAGCGATTCTTGTCGATTTTCAGCGACTTAATCTTCGACTCCAGTGTCGACCGCGGTATGCCCAATTTGCCTGCCGCCCCGTATGGTCCGAACACGCGACCACGGCTTTCCTTCAGGGCAGCCTCGATCATGTTCTTCTCTTGCACGAGGAGTCTCAGAGGAAGCTCAATTTGCTCTTTCGACTCTGGGCTCAGAGGCGGCGGCCGCGACAACCAGTTTTCGTCGATTGAGAAAATTTCTGTATCGCAAAGGATCATCGAACGCTCAATGACGTTCTGCAGTTCGCGAATGTTTCCTGGCCAAGGATATGACTGAAGCAATTCCAGCGTCTTCTTGTTGATACGTTTTATGTTCTTGCCAGCTTTTCGCGCATAGCGATCGATAAAGTATTCGACCAGCAGAGGAATGTCCGCCCGTCGTTCTCGAAGAGAAGGTGTCTCGATCGGGAAGACATTCAGCCGATAAAACAGATCACTACGGAAGGACCCACCGCTGATGGCGGCCTGCAAGTCACGATTGGTGGCTGCAATCACCCTAACGTCAGCGTGGATTCGACGAGTGCCGCCGACACGCTCAAACTCATGCTCTTGCAAAACACGCAAGAGGGCGATCTGAGTCTCAGCTGGAAGTTCTCCGACTTCATCGAGGAAAAGCGTGCCTCCATTTGCCAATTCAAACCGACCCAAACGCTGCTGAGTCGCGCCCGTGAAGGCACCCTTTTCGTGGCCGAATAACTCAGACGCAATAAGGTCACGGGGGATTGCCGCACAGTTCACACTAACGAACGCGCGCGAAGCGCGATGTGATCTTCGATGTATGGCGCGTGCAACTAGCTCTTTGCCAGTTCCTGTTTCACCCGTGATGAGGACCGTAGAATCACTCGGTGCAACTTTGGAGATGCGCGAGAGAACACTTTTCAAAGCGGGAGATGTTCCAACGATCTCTTCAAACATCGAAGCCTTATCGATCTCCTCGCGAAGGGCAACATTTTCCTGCTGGAGCCTCTCCTCAGCCCTCTTGCGTTCATCAATATCCGTTAGCGCAACATACCAACGCTTGACCTGTCCCTTGTCGTCGTGCAGCGGATTGTGACGAACCAGAAACCAGCGATAATTCCCATCCGCTCCCCGCACACGCGCTTCCGACTCGTAAGTGGAGCCACTGGAGCTAGCATGATCGGAAAAAGTGCGCGCCGCCCGTTCCCGGTCATCAGGATGAACGAACAAACTGGAGCGAAAAGCATTTCCGGGTGTTTGCCGCCACTCTTCAAGACTAATGCCGTAGTAATCGAGCGCAATGCGGTTGGCATAAAGACGTTCACCACTGGGTCCATATACCCTAACCTGTTGAGGCGCAAGGTCGAGCATCTGCTGGAGTTCCATTTCACTTCTGCGCCGTTCCTCCTCTGCGCGTTTACGCTCAGTAACGTCGATCACAGTGCCCACAAATTCAACGAGATGGCCTGACGTGCTCAGAACAGGATGACCTACGACGTGAATGTCTCTGATGGCGCCACCCGGATGCACGATGCGGTAGTCCGCCTCCCACTCTGCCTTCTCGCGGATCGCCCTCTCGATTAGTTCCCTGAAGGCGGGTTGGTCATCGGCATGAATCCGCTGGAAAAGTTCTTCGAATCGGGGCAAACCATCCTGTGGATCGAAACTCAGAACGCGGTAGCATTCCTCCGACCAGTACCTGATATCCTGGTCTGGACTCCATGCCCAACTGCCTGTCTGGCTGAGCCTCTGCGCCTCCGCTAAGTATGATTCACTTCTTCGGATCTTTTCCTCGGCGCGCTTTTGTTCGCTCAAGTCGAGGACGAATACGACGCCCTCGTTCGGACTTTGCATCCGCGCGCCTCCAACCAGCACGGGCACGCGGCTACCGTCTTTCCGGAAATACTCCTTCTCGTATGGTTGAAAAACCCCAGTTGCCAGGAACTCTGCCATGGAACGTTCGTCGCGCTCGCGCCATTCGGCCGGCGTTATATCCGCCCATCGCAATCGACCTGAGGCGAGATCCTGACGGTCGTATTGCAGCAGTTGTAGAAATGCCTGGTTGGCCTCGACTATCCCGCCCTCCACGGTCGCGAAGTAGATTCCCAGAATGCCGGCTTCAACCAGGCGCCGGACCCTTTCTTCGTTGGTTTTGCGTTCGGTGATGTCGGTCACTGCTCCGACAAACTCGCGATTGCCAGATGCATCTTGTAAAGCGTGAGCTATCGCGTGGACGTGCTTGACTCGCTCGTCAGGCAGCAGCAAACGATAGGTATGCTCGAAATCTGTCGTCCCCCGAGAGGCACCATCGATGACCCTCTGAAAGTCGGCCCGGTCTTGCGGATGGACGCGCTGCATCACTGAATCTATTGTTGGCTTAACCGAGCGGTCGTACTCGAAAATGCGATAGGTTTCGTCTGACCAGACAACGTCGCCTGTGTCAGGTTTCCAGCCGAAGCTGCCCGTGTGACTGAGCGTTTGAGCTTCCGTCAGGTACGCCTCGCGCCGGCGGAGTTCCTGGGTCAGGAGCTCGTGCTCCGTAACGTCTATGGCAGTGCCAATGATTCTTTTCAGCGTCCCGTTCTCGACAATAGGAACGCCAACGCAACGTACGTACCGAACTTCGCCGCTGGGGCGCACAATCCGCTTGGTGACATCACATCCCGAGGCCTCTGCAATCATCCGGTTGATTAGCGAGCGCATGAACTCGCGATCCTGCGGATGGATGCTTGCCAGGTATTCCTCAAAGCTGGGCCCTTCTTTCGCCGGATCAAAACCATAAATGTGGAAAAGTTCATGCGACCAGTAAGGGAAACAACCCGCAGGGTCCAAAACCCAGCTTCCCATGTGAGCAAGACGCTGCCCTTCTGAAAGATAGAACTCGCTCCTTCGCAACTCTTCTTCCGCCCGCTTGCGATCCTCAATGTCGAGACTCGATCCAAACCACTTGACGATGTTGCCGTTCGTATCGCGAAGTGGCACTTTCCGGTGGAACATCCAGCGGTATTCTCCATTCGCGCTGCGGACGCGAGTTTCGTATTCGAAGACTTCTCCAGTCGCGAGGCAGGCTCGCCACTCGGCCACAATCCCCTCAACGTCCTCAGGGTGAACGACAGCTGTCCAATTCCAGCCAGACACTTTGTCCAAAGTGACGCCCAGGTATTCCAGCCAAGGTTTATTGAAGTAATCGAGGTAACCGTCGGGCCTGGCTGTGTGAATCAGCGCAGGAATCGAGTCGACCAGGAGTTGGGCATTCAAACGCTCGGATCCCTGTCCTGAGGAGGCCATGGCGGGCATGATACACCCGACGAATCCACATATCGACAAGAGTGAGAGCATTGCGCCGATGCTCCCCAAGAATTGTTCAACTGCTCGCCAATTGTCGAAAGTTCGGCGTTGAGCAGTTGCTGCAAAATTCGCGTTTTCAACTACTTACGATTGGCGCCTTAATTGCCATTTAAGCAATGCAAGTTGTGATTGCGGCGAGGAACCAAATGCTGAGAATCACGAGAAAGGCGAACGGAGAAGTGGTCTTTAGGGTTAGTGGTCAACTAAACGTGGAAAACGTGGCGGAGATGGAGTCACTCATTGCAGCAGAAAGAAAAGGCAGACGAATTGTCTTGGACTGTACGGATTTGAGGTCAGTAGATGGCGACGCCGTTAAATTTCTGGAGAAGTGGGAAGCCGACTCGATCAAGCTGAAGAACTGCGGGCTATACATCCGAGAGTGGATCAGGAGAGAGCGGCTGGAAAGAGAATCAGACCAAAGTTCGGATAAATGATCAACAAACGGGTCCCGCTGAGTTGAGCCTGTGCAGTAGGCAGTAGAAGGAGCACTTATGGTCACAGCAACACAATCGGCCCATAAAAAAGAACGCGGTCCGCACCTGGGAAAAGGAGCGGAACAGGGGCTCTCGCGGTTATTAGACGCGGAAAAACGCAGTGCTACAGCTTGCCAGTTTGAGCGTGCGATGCGGGAGAAAATCGTCGGGCAAGACGAGGCCGTGCAAGCGCTTGTTGATATTTATCAAGTGTTCTGCGCCGGTTTGCATTCTCCCGGACGCCCCGTAGAGAATCTGCTGTTTCTGGGACCCACCGGTTCAGGGAAAACGCGCACCGTCGAAGCCGCGGCCGAGATTCTGTTCGGAGACAGCCAGGCGGTAATCAAAGTGGATTGCGCGGAATTCCAGCACTCGCACGAGATCTCCAAACTCATTGGCTCACCTCCAGGATACCTGGGCCACCGGGAAACTCATCCACTGATCACCCAGGAAGCGTTGGCGGCCAGCCATCGTGACGGGCTGAAGCTTAGCTTCTTGCTGTTTGACGAGATCGAGAAGGCTAGCGACTCACTCTGGCAACTGCTCTTAGGAATGCTCGATAAGGCGACGCTGACTTTGGGAGATAACCGGAGAGTGGATTTGTCGCAGACGGTGATCTTCCTGACGTCGAACCTGGGGGGCAGCCAGATCGCCGATCTGATGCACGGGGGTATGGGGTTCATCCAACCGAAGGACAAGGCAACAACCGGATTGCACGAGAAAGTTCAGAGGACCGCGGTGGAAGCGGCGAGGCGGAAGTTCTCGCCAGAGTTCATGAATCGCCTAGACAAAGTCGTAGTGTTCCATCCCTTGAAGCGCGAGGAACTGGATGAAGTGCTGGAGATTGAACTCAGGCAAGTACAAAAGCGGGTCCTGGACTCGACAACGCGCCCCTTCTTCTTTCGAATCACGGGAAAAGGCCGGGAGTTCCTCCTTGAGGAGGGAACCGACCAAAGGTATGGAGCCCGCCACCTGAAGCGCGCCATTGAGCGTTATGTGGTGTACCCAATTGCCAGACTACTGGCCACTACGCAAGTGCATCAGGGTGATGCGCTGGTTATCGATCACGATCTCGGCGAAGAGGGGCTTGTTTTCTTAAGAGACACGGAAAATCGGTTTTCCGATCTTCCCTTACCGAACTCGGGACATATGATGACTGCAGAAGTTCGAGTTTAAGTGGCATCCACAATTCACTAGAGATGCCGGGGTTGCAACGATTAAAAAATAGGAGCACAGCATGAGCACAGCAGCAGATTCAGTCATGGAGCTTATACGGTACACAGAAAGCTCACCGATAAATGCCGCCTATCGTGCTGATGAACGGACAGCGCGCAAGTCAGAACTCACGGAATCCTCGTTCCTAGATACGATCGTAGGGCGCCGCGGCGGCCTGCGTTCCATTCTCAGCCAGGTGGACGCGGTCGCAAGCACCAACACAACCGTCTTGATCACCGGAGAGACCGGCACCGGCAAGGAAGTCATCGCGCGAGCGATTCACGAGATGAGCCCCCGCCGAAACCGAAATCTGGTAAAGGTGAACTGCGCGGCGATGCCGGCCGGCCTTCTCGAAAGCGAGCTCTTCGGACACGAACGCGGAGCCTTTACGGGCGCTATCAATTCTCATGTCGGCCGGTTCGCGTTGGCGGATCGTGGCACTCTGTTCCTCGATGAAATTGGAGACATGCCGCTCGAACTTCAGCCTAAGCTTCTGCGTGTGCTCCAAGAGCGCGAGTTTGAGGCAGTCGGCAGCACGCGTACAACTAGAGTGGATGTTCGCGTTGTCGCTGCGACCAACCAAGACTTGAAGCGAATGGCACAGGATCGCGAATTCCGCGAAGACTTGTACTACCGTTTGAATGTTTTCCCGATTTATCTGCCGCCCCTGCGCGAAAGGAAAGCCGATATTTCCGAACTCGTTGAATATTTCGTTCAGCAGTTTGCCGCCTCGATGGACAAATCGATCGAATCGATTCCACAGGAAACCATGCGCTCCCTGGTGCGCCATCACTGGCCCGGCAACATTCGAGAGCTCCAAAACTACATCGCGCGTGGCGTCATTCTCTCCAATGATGGCGTCTTTGAACCAGCACCTCTCGAAAGCTACCAGCCGCCGGAGCCCGAGATTTCAAACCCCACCCTCGAAGACAAGGTGCGTAGAGAAATTCTCGCTGCCTGCCAGCGCGCTAATTGGAAGCTCGGAGGTCCGCGAGGAGCAGCTGCCAGACTTGGCTTGAAGCGCACCACCCTGTTTTACAAGATGAAGCGCCTTGGGATTGCAGCTCCTGCGGACCATCGGCAGGACTGAGCCAGGGTCAAGTTGAGAGTTTTGGTACGGACGCAGTTCTCCGCCCCTCGCAGAGTGCGATAAGAAATCTGAGAGCCATAGGTGATCTGGATGAAGAATAGGTTGCGCCTGATTGTGATTGTACTAAAGACGGTAGTGGCCGCATATATAATCGGCTGTGTCGGCCTCCCATGGTTGCAGCAACTCCGACAAGGATTGGAAAGGTTCGGTCGTATGCAACCGAAGGAGCATAGAAACAGACAGAGTCAGAAACAAGAAGGCCACTTCGCGTCATTCGAAGATACCGCGGCGCACATACCAGAGTCTTTTATAGCAGAGGCTCCTGAGAGATGGCATGGAAATAGGACCGGCCCCATTGGCGATCCGGGCTCCGCCCCCATGCAGTAAGACGCCCCTATCTAGCCATCGTAAATCGCGCCATCCTTGATGCCTTAGAGAACGGACGAGAATCACGAGAAGCAAAGCGATGGCTGTTAAGCAGAGACTTCGACCGCTTGCAAGCCGCGGTCGAATAACCTCAGAACTTTTTTTGCACAGGCGGCACAGGTTCGCTGACTCGTCTTCCGGTTGATGGGGCAGCCATTCACCAGAGTCGACTCGTGATGAGCCCTTCTGCACTCGCAAGGTTACTCGATGAAATTGGAGACATGCCACTAGAGCTTCAGCCTAAGCTGCTCCGCGTCTTGCAGGAGCGTGAATTCGAGGCAGTAGGTAGCACGGGTAGAAAGTCGAACCAGACGCCGACGGACTCGATAATAGGATCCTTACGTGCCGCTTCGTCCTTTAGTGCAACCAGGCGCCCTCTTGCCGCGTTTCGCCCCTAAAGTATGGACGATCTCCTTGATTCCTGCAGTCACCGCTTTGGTCGCATCGAGCAATGCGACGTAATCCATGCCTGCCTTGCAAATTCGGCGTGCATGCCGATTCTGTATAGTCTTTAATCCGCTTCGCGATATATAGTGCCGCCATAGTTAACATGAGAATTGCCAGCCATATAGGAATGTCCGGAAGCTTCTGTGTTTGCGTCGAACTGATGTGCGGCATTTGCGCGAAATTAACCCCAATCATGACCATCGCCGATAAGTCTCTTCGTTTTCTCCCTTACTCGACCGTGAAAATCCTGAAGCGTGCACGCCGGTCTGGATAATGTTGTCGAGCACCCAGCACTGTCCCTCGGTGCACGCTGTGTGGTTGAGCGCCGAAAATGTGTTACGGAATGCAAGCGTGTCATTCGGGTGCAAGACCCATAGCGTGAATGAACTCGTCGTGCGCCTGCGAATAGTCCAGCTGTGACTGAAGGAGGAGCGCTTTGGCGTCGTACTCCTGGGCGGCCGCCATTGCAGCTTGTGATTTAAGCGCGGCCCCTTGCAAAAGTTCTTGTTGGAGCACACGGTTCGACTCGCTGCGCAGAGCCACTACCTCTTCCGACACCTTCAACATCTGCTGCGTTCTTTCGAGTTTGTTGTAGGCAGTGTGCACGGCAAGTTCGACCTCGTCCGTAAGCCTCGCCAGATTCTCTTTCGCTTGAGCCAGTTGCGCTTCACGTTCACCCTTCACGGCTCGTTTGCGCCCACCGTCGAACAGGTCATATCCGAAGTGAATGCCAAACGTGCCGAAGTTGCGCGCCAGGAAGGGGACGTTGTTCGCGTAGCTATATCGGCCGAACACCTCCACATCGGGGACCCAGATATCTGTCTTAGCCAAACGGACTGCGGCTTCTCCCTTCTCGACTTCGGCACGAGCCTCCAGGACTTCCGGATGGGAGGCTGTTGCCGTCTTAACGCATTCCTCGATCGGACAAGTTTCCAGAGGCTCTGCAGAGACAGGATCAAGATCCAGGGCCGTTGTCAGAGGCAAGCCCATCAAATCATTCAGTTTCAACTTGAGATCTTCTAACTGAAAATCCGTGGCGAGCAGTTCCTGCTTCGCTTGCAATAGTTGCGCACGGGTCTCGATCGATTCCTGTTCGAGTGAACTTCCGAACTTCACCTGCTCGACGCGTTCGTTTTCAAGGTCTTGCGAAGCGCTTATCCGTGCCTCCGTGGCACGGCGGTGCGCTTGCGCGACCAACACGCGGTAATAAACTTCATGTACAGCAAGCGCTATGTCGTTTCCGGTAAGTTGCGCCTTTTCCCGTGAGGCTTTTACATCGGCTTGCGCGATCTCGTTGGCCTGCTTGATCTTCAGGAGCGACGTTAGTGGCTGTGTTATTTGCGTGCCGCTCGTCGTCAGATTGCGGCCCCCTTGGTTGATTACAGCGCTCTCGGTAGGAACCGGCGTTCCCGCTACGGTACCCAGGGTGCCGGGGGCGATCTGAATCAACTGCGTATCCGTCACGCGCAGAAAACTACTGTCATTGCGTATTGATGGAAAATAGGAACCCTTCGCGGCCTCCTTTGCGTGTTGTTTCTCATCGACCGCGTAGCCCGCAATGCGCACATTGTGGTTGTGCTTGAGCGCCAACTGAACGGCTTCCCGCAGTGAAATGCGGCGCGATGGCGCAGACCTGCCTGTTTCGTCGGCTAAGGTAAGGAAACAAGATATCGCCGTCGCTATTAGAAGAGAAAGTAATTTTAGTTTCATTATTTAGACTCCTTCTTGAGGGTCAGTTTCTGTTGGACCGTGCTGAGATCGCCATAGTTCAACGGCGATCTGCGCAACAAAGCGACAAGAATCAGCGCGCACACGCAGCTCCAAGCGATCAGCAAGAATCCATCTATAACGCTGAGGCTGTACGCCTGAAGTCGCACGCGGGCCGCAATCAGATCAACCGCGCGGGCGCCGGCAGTTACCAACCCGGACGACTTGGCGTAGAAACCTGCGGCCATCCCATGAATGTTCTGATTTGTTAGCCAATCCCCAGTGCTAACGTGCAATCCCAACAAGTTCGAGTGCAACTTTTCGCGTTGCGCCAAAAAATGGCCCATGTAGATGGCGCCTGCGGTGCCGCCGAATATGCGGATGGTGTGAAAGAAAGCCGAAAAGGTAAGAACCCACTCAGGTTTGGCCAGAGCCCCTGCGAAGATCGCTTGCAGCACGATGCAGCCGACAAGTCCGATGAAAGCAAACGCCTGCCCGACGCCGGTGAGCAACTCGGTGCGGTGGAAGTTCTCGGCCGCCCACGTGCTGCTGTATTGAGAATTCAACCAGGCAGTAAAGGCAGTACAGGCAAGGCCGATGGCAAAGAGGAGACGGGGATCGAATTTGCCTAGCAGCAGAAGTGCAGCCGTGAACGCGAGAGGAATAAGTGGCACAGCACTCCAAATGATTGCAGGTCCGATCTGTTCGGGTTCGAACCCGCGGATGGCCAGCGCCTGCGGGACCAGGATGATCGTAGTGCAAAGAGTGAACCGGAACCAGAAGAGCAGCAATCCCAGCAGCACGGTGTTCCACTTCAGCAGATAAGGCAACGCCACGAGAGGATTCGGACCGCGTAGCCTACGAGCCAGCGCGCATAGCAGAAAGAACGCTCCGGCAGCGAACAATGCGTTGAATACTCCGGAGCGCCACCAGTCGAGCCTTTCCCCTTGTTCGCAGGCGACCAGCAACATCGCGAGGCCTGCACTGGCGTATAGAAATCCTGCGAAGCCTGGTGCTTTCCCGGATTTCTTCGGTGCATTCGCTTTCGGTATCCCGTGATAGATACAGATCATCATCAGGGGCGTGATGAGAGCCGAATTCCAGAACATCCAATTCGAAGAAAGATGTTCTCGGTACCATCCGTAGAGTGAAGGTGCGATGTTCACCGCCCCGTCCACGAAGGTTGCGTACAGCGCAAGTGTGAAAGGAAGATATCGAAGAGGAATATTGCGAAGCGCGAACGTAAGCGTGAGTGGATAGAACGTGCCGGAGGTCAGGCCGCTGAGAAGCACCAATGCAATCACCAGGCTGTAACTGTGCGCGAAGGGCAAGAAGATGAGCAGCACGGTGAAAAGGGCGGCGGCTGTGAGCAAGATGCGCCGCGGACCCATCAGACCGCCGAGATACACGATGAACGGACCGATAAACATCAGGCCAGCATCGAAGGCACTTCCAATCCATGCGCTTTCGTCGTACCCGAATCCATGAAGGCCCCGGAAATCGGGCATGCCGAGAGCGATCATGCGGCTGGTTAGCGTCACAACTCCTGCGCCCGTAACCACGCCGAGAATCCCCAGCAGTGGCTGGGTCGAAACCTCCGCAGGCACCGCAACGCCTACTGCGCGCACGATATCCATCGGGGATGGGCGGAGTGTTGCGCTCGAAGCCGCCATACTCTTCCGGCTACGGCCTCGTCCGGACGGTTGCAATCACCGAGAGTCCGGGACGCAGTTTGGCGGCAAAGGCGCTATCGTCCAGCCCAATCTTGACCGGGACGCGCTGTACCACCTTCGTGAAATTGCCGGTCGCGTTGTCGGGCGGCAGCAGAGAAAATTGTGATCCGCTGGCTGGTGCGATCTCCAGTACCTTGCCGTGAAGTATCTGACCGGGATATTGGTCAAAACGCAGTTCGGCAGCGTCGCCGATCTTCACGTTGGTCAACTGGGTTTCGCGATAGTTCGCCTGCACCCACTTCGCGACATCAACGAACGCGATCACCTGCGTGCCCGGAGAAACAAGTTGTCCTGTCCGGACTTGGCGTTCTCCCACCGTGCCCTCGCTCGGCGCGTAAATTTTCGTGTAACCAAGATTCACCATAGCTGCCGCGAGGTTCGCCTGCTTTGCGCGCAAATCAGCCTGAAGCTGCAGATCCTGCGATTCGAGGACGGCCTTCGAGCGGCGCTCGGCTTCGGTGGCGAGTTCACTGCTAAGCAACAGGGTGCGCGCCTGATTGAGGTCGGCTTCGCGGCTGGCTAGTTGCGCCGTTAAGCGTTCGTCGTCCGCGACCGCCGCCTCGACCTTCTGTTGCGTCGCCGAATGAGTCTGATACAGCCCCTCCTGGCGCTTGCGTTCAGAGTGGGCGCGAACCAAGTCCGCACCTACTGCCTCCCTGCCAGCTTCAGCTGCGGCGATTTGCGCCTTTGCTTGATCTATACCGGCAAGAGCTTTGGCTATCCGCACGTCCTGCAACTCGCGCTGGCGACGGTTGTTTTCGATAGCAGCACGGGCAGCCTCAACTGCTGCGCTGGCCTGGTCAGCTTGTGCCCGGTAATCGTCGTCCTGCAATTCGACAATGAGGTCGCCCTTGTGTACTCGCTGAAAGTCGGCCACATGAACCGTGCGCACGATGCCGGCCACCTTGGTGCTCAACGGTGTAAGGTCGCCGCGGACGTAAGCATCATCAGTTATCTGTTCGACCTTGCCGCCCTCCCACGCATTCCAGTTGCGAGTGATAGTAATCAAAACCGCTAGGCCGAGCGCCACGACAAGGAGAGGAGTTGCATATTTTTTCCATCCGACACCACCGTGTGAAGAAGCCGCAGGTTTGTCGCTTTCCGTAGGCAACGGTTTCGTCACGGGGGCCGCGGATTCAGCCGATACTGGCGAGGCGGACATCAAATTTGCTCCTTCAGTAGCAAGAAATCTGCAAACGCTGCGCTATTCGTGACCGAGTTGCTCAGCCCCTATTGCTTGTCAAAGCTCATCCATGCAGGAGCGATCGGCTCTGTTTGTTTCTCGACCGCGGACATGACGCTTCTCAGCGAGAAAATTCAATCCTGGCTCTGGGCCAGAGGAAGCTGTGATGTGAGCTGCACATCGATCATCGTGCTGATGCGGCGGTCGAGTTGAAAGAAGGTCGCTGCTTTCTTTCCGGGCAAGTCTCTTCGAAAGATCGCCACGTAGCGCTGACGCAGTTTTGTTTGTTCGATGTCCGTGTCCAGCCAGCGGCGAATAAGATTGTCGGCCTGGTCATCGGTCAGGGTTCCGTATCCGTCCGAATATTCTTTCATAATCGCCGTTCTCGTATCGTTGATCCTTCCCATATCCGCTGAGTATTCTTCGTATACTTGCCAGAACTTTGTCGCTTCGCTATCCGTGAGCGTCAAATTCGCAGCAATGAGTTGCTTCTTGATCGAGCGTATATCCCTGCGTAGTAGCGTCAACTGTTGATCGGTTTTCGCGTCCGCAGTGTTGTCGGCGGCGGACGATTGCGAAGATGTACCTTGAGCAACTGCCATTGGACTTCCGACCAACACACAGTCCAACAAGTAGGAGCGCAGAAAGTGTGATTCTTTTCAAAGTGTCCCTCTCTTTAGGTATCGAATTAGCGAGCTCTATGACGCGACTCGGCGCAAACTTCTTGTCGCCAACGGTCAGCATTGGTGCAAGCGGGTTGCCAACCAAGACGCAGTGACATGACTGCAACATGCAGAGGGAACAGGCGCTTGCGGGAGCGAAGGGCCTTGGTCCTTGCGTAGGCCCATTGTGCTGCCAACCGTTTAGCACTTTCGCCACGCGATTGACACCGACACGCGCGAAACGCCTCGGATCATTCCTTCCTCAGTGACTCATTCTTGAAACTGAGCGTCTGATCGGAATCGCATGCAAGTAGAAAGTTCCTTGGCATCTCAATCCCTCTGTCGGTGCCGCTCCTCTTAGGCGGTACTCACCAAGCTAGTCGGTGCGGAGCGATAAGCTTCCTCCAACGAGGCAGGGAGGTCGCGATTTTAGTGCGCACAGCGCGGGAACAACGTCGCTAGGACCATTAGGTCCCACGGTCTGAAGAACCACTGGTCGGTCTGGTTGCCCTGAGTCTCCGTGGCTCGTGCAATGAAGCCCAACCGGTGACGCTTTGCAAGATTTTCCAGATGTTCGGCACATACCCCGGTAAGGTTCGCGACCTCGGCATAAGTGAAGATTTTTTGGCTCGCTTTCACAGTGATCATGAATTCAAGTCCCCGCCGACCATGGAGTCATTTGCATTTCAAGAATTCGGCCGCCGAAAGGGTCGTCTTATGCATGGGAGCCACAAGAATCCGTTCCGTTTGATCCAAAACTTGTCGTCTTGCCCGAAAGAGCCGCGCCTTGAACGTCCCAGATGAAACACCGAGCACGGCGCAAGCTTCTTTCCCTGAGAGCTCGTCGTAATAAGTCATCGTGAACGCCTGTCGAAGCACCGGGTTCATTTTGCCGAGAATCCAGTTGATGCACTCAAAAGTCTCCCGTTCTGTGTGAACCATTTCCGGATCAGGTTCCGAGGCTGGAATATTTTCCGTCCAGTTGACTTCACGCGAGTTGCTGTTCTCGGGGAGCGGCTGGATCGTGGATGGTTTACGTTTGCGTTGGATCATCAAAGCAGCGTTCAAGACGATGCGCGTGAACCAGGTCTTGAGGGCGGATCGGCCCTCGAAACTCCGCAAGTGACGATGTCCCGAAAGGAACGCATTTTGGACTGCGTCTTCGGCGTCTTCTCTATTTCGCAGAATGGAATAGGCGATCGCCACGAACTTCCGACGTGACGTGACAAACATTTTCTCTAACGCTTCCCTTCCCAGGACCTCCGCGTGAGTCTTCACAGAGTGGTGTGCAAGGCCGCTTGTTCTCGGACAAGAAGCTGATCGCCTATTCCTTTTTGGTGTCCTGAAGAGGGGCAAAGCCCTGCTGGAATCTGGTGCGCTGGTGCCTTTGACACTCGCGGTTCTGGATGCGTAGGTCACTTATGATCTCCATTTCTCCCTCCCTTCACGAAGCAACTGTGTGTCCAACGCGGGACTTCGTCGGAGAGTCAGCCATCCGTTTTGCTTTCAACAACTAGGAGATGGGCGTGTGAGTCGGCCGGATAAAGAAATTCCTATCGCAGCTTATTCATGCCGGGGATTTGACGATAAGGTCGAGGTCGTGACTGAGTTGCCAGCGCTCCCATGTTCGGCATTCTGAATGCTCCCCCTGTTTGAATTCTTAGTGGCGAACGGGAGTGATGCGTGCGGCTCTAGCGCGCTAAGCCAAGGCTAAGGTGATGGACAGCAGGTAATGGTCGGAAGCCGACACCGCACGATTGACCCGCGAACCGCCGGCGCGAATCGGCCCTAAGCTCCGAAAATGAAAAGACTGCAGGAATAAAAAGCTTTGGAATCTACAGTTGTCTTTGCAATGAATCCAGTTCGGCGCGACAGGTGTCGCTGAACTCCCTCAATGGATCTTGGCCATTCACGGCCTGAGTTTGAATCTGCTCGGCCGTCAGATTGGGTTGTGGATAGGTGCTCACTATAGTTCTTATGACCTTTTCTGCTGTTTGCAGAACGGGATCCGAAGAACTGAGCCGAATGCGGCTTAGCAGCGCGTAAACTGGTAACAGTTTTTGAAGATCAGTGACGTTATGCTCCATGGCGTCGATCAGCAAGCGCGCGCTTTCGCCAATGAAATCGGAGTACAGCGCCTCCCGTCGCGCAATCTGCTTTCCCAACAAGTCGCGCCGGTCTTGATGCCTCGCTGTGATCCACGTCCCGACGGCCGAGCCCAATGCGCCGACGAGCGAACCAGAGATAGCCGCCAGGGCAGTGATCATCACCGAATTCATAGGCGCTCCGGACATATCTGCTCCTTGATTGCTTTTCCGATGCAGCCTTGCATGAGCGCCCCCCGAGCAACAGAGCACTGGCATTTCCAATGAATCTAATCCTTCCAGGCTTATTCAAATGCTTTTATTGCAATTGCTTGGCGAGCGCCAGAGGAGGCGATTCTGTATCGCCATGGACGAACGGCTGGCTAAACTTTGACAGTTTGGGTGCATTGTTGACACCCGGGCGTCATCATGTTTGCCAGGGTGTACGCGACAAACCCTCGACGATTCTGTCAATCAAGAGACGCGAAAGCGCCTCAACGATTTCTGATTCTTGGTTTCGTTGTCCATAAGACGTTCAATCAAAGCATCTTGCAGTCTCGCTTGCCATGTTGTGCGGCTGGATACCAGGTTGCACAGTTCAACCGTCGAGGCAATCGTCTACTCCGACTGCTGTCATCAGCCTCTGGGCGATTAAAGCCCTTGGAGAAAGTGCTCGATGAGGATGGACGAAACGATGTGCAAAGCGGACTGGCGAATCATAGTCAGCCGAGTGGCTGGAGTTCTCGTTCTCCTGGTGGGGGTTCTTCTCGCCGCAAGGATGTGCATGGCGAGTCCGCATGACAACCCCGTTCCCAGTATTTTCGAACCGCATTCGACACCCGCGGAGTCGATCCGTCATCTCTCTCATTTCGTCCTCGGTATCACTGGACTCATTTTTCTGGTCGTCTTCTGTCTATTGAGCTATGTCGTGGTGAAATTTCGAAACCATGTGGGAGACTCCAAACGCGAGCCCGGCCAGGTGTATGGAAGCACGCAGATTGAGCTGGCCTGGACCATCATTCCGATTCTGATTGTTGTTGTCCTTTTCCTGGTGACTGCGCGAGTGATTCACGCGATCCAGGACGCGCCAAGGCCTGCAGAAGCGGTGGAGGTGACCGCAATCGGACATCAGTTTTGGTGGGAATTTCGATACCCCACCCTCGGCATCGTCACCGCGAACGAACTTCATGTCCCCGTGAGTGACTCCGCTCATCCCACACCGACATTCTTGAAACTCCTTTCCGCCGATACCGACCACAGTTTCTGGATTCCCCAGCTTGCCGGAAAAACCGACTTGATTCCGAACCGCGTAAACGAGACATGGATAGACCCGCATGAAACAGGCCTGTTTCTCGGCCAGTGCGCTCAGTATTGCGGAACGCAGCACGCAAAGATGCTCTTGCGCGTTTACGTGGACAACCCCGAACAATTTGCTGCCTGGGTGAGCGCCCAAGGACAGCCTGCAAATCAGGATGAAAAAGAAGCTGCGGGAAGACATGTCTTCGAAACGACAGCTTGCCTGAACTGCCACGCCGTTGGGGGCACAAACGGTACCGGGCGTTTCGGCCCAGACCTTACACACCTGATGAGTCGCCATACTCTCGCATCCGGTGCCGCGGAAAATACTCCGGAAAATCTGCGCCTTTGGATCGAGAACCCGGACGCCATTAAGCCCGGCTCTCTCATGCCGGCCATGAAATTGAGCGACGGTGATCTCGATGCTCTCGTGCGTTTTCTCGAGACGCTCCGGTAGCCGAGGATTTTGGAGACGAATATGTCATCGGATGTGATGGCCATTCAGAGCGCAGTCGCAGCAGGGCGGCCCTGGACCGAGGTGCTGCACGAGTGGGTGACCACAGTCAATCACAAGCGCTTGGGCGTTCTGTACATCCTCTACGCCCTTTTTTTCCTCGTCATTGGCGGTATCGAAGCAATCATCATGCGTATCCAGCTGATGCACCCGCACAACGATTTTGTTTCTCCACAAGTGTTTAACCGCATGTTTACCATGCACGGCACGACCATGATTTTCTTCGTAGCCATGCCCATCTTGTTCGGCTTTGCCAACTATCTCGTGCCATTGATGATCGGCGCGCGAGACATGGCGTTTCCCCGCCTAAACGCCTTCAGCTTTTGGCTGACAGCCTTCGGCGGATTGCTTCTTTACTTTAGCTTCCTGGGTGGGAGCGGATTGTACGGTGCTGGAAATGCCCCGGACGTTGGCTGGTGGGCGTACGCACCTTTGGCCTCGCGTGCGTTTTCTCCGGGCCATAGCTCAGATTACTGGACGATCTCTCTCTTGGTTTCGGGGTTCGGCAGCATTGGTACCGCCATCAATATCATCGCGACGATTATTTCGATGCGTTGTCCAGGTATGAAGCTGAGTCGTATGCCACTGCTGGCATGGCTGAACTTGGTGATGTCTGGAATGGTCTTGCTCGCAATTACACCTCTATCTGCGGCTCAGCTCATGTTGCTTGTGGACCGGTATCTCGGCGGTCATTTTTTCGACACGCAGGCCGGCGGTTCGGCCACGCTGTGGATGCACTTTTTTTGGATATTCGGACATCCCGAAGTGTATGTCCTGATTATTCCCTGTTTTGCTTTTGTCTCTGAGATTATTCCCGTATTTTCGCGCAAGCCGATTTTTGGGTACCCCGTCATGGTGGGTGCCACCGTTTGCATCGCTTTTGTGAGCATGAGTGTTTGGGCGCACCACATGTTCACAATAGGGATGAATTCCTACGCGAACAGTTTTTTCACGATCACGACGATGGCCGTCGGTGTGCCGACTGGCATCAAGATCTTCAACTGGTTAGGCACAATGTGGGGAGGTAAGATCCAGTTCAAGACGCCGATGCTCTTCTGCATCGGCTTCCTATTTCAGTTTTTGATCGCCGGCCTCACCGGCATCATGCTGGCCTCGTCACCCTTTGACTGGCAGCTCAGTGGTTCTTATTTTGTCGTCGCACATTTTCATTATGTAATCGTGGGCGGAATTTTGTTTGCCCTCTTCGGTGCATTTTATTACTGGTACCCAAAGATCACCGGAAGAATGCTCAACGAACGCCTGGGCAAACTTCATTTCTGGATGTTTTTGATCGGCTTCCACCTCACCTTTGACCTGATGCACATTCCTGGCTTGCTCGGGATGCCGCGCCGCATTTACACGTATGAACCCGGCCGCGGTTGGGACACGCTGAACTTTCTCGTAACCATCGGGGCATTCATCCAGGGGATTGCCACGCTAGTGTTCGTCGCTAACCTGGTCATCTCTTACTTCAAAGGGGCCAAAGCGGGGAACGATCCCTGGGACGCCTGGACTCTTGAATGGTCCGTTAGTTCCCCGCCCCCTGCCTACAACTTTGCTTCCATCCCCACAGTCGCGAGCCGCAGACCATTGTGGGATTTAAAGCACCCGGAAGACCCGGACAGCCGCTATGAGTAAAGGGATGGATCAATGAGCGCAATAACGACGCCGTTCTCGGAAGCATCTGCAGCTTGGAAGCTCCCGTATCGCGGGAAGGTCGGCATGGCGTGTCTCATTATCGCCGAGGCAGCCATCTTCACTATTTTCGTTGTGGCCTACATCTATTACGTAGGGAAAAGCCTTTCAGGGCCCACTCCAGGCAAAGTGCTGGAGACTCCCATTTTCTACACGATCTGTCTGCTGTCCAGCAGTCTCACCATCCACTTTGCGGGAAAACTTCTGGAACGCGGCAGACAAGGCGCGTTCCTGCTCTTCTGGCTACTCACGATTGCTCTTGGCGCCCTCTTCTTGTATGGCACGGGCCAAGAATGGCACCGCTTGATCTACGAGCACGGCCTCACTATTTCCACGAATCTTTTTGGAACAACGTACTACTCACTGGTTGGCCTGCATGCCTTTCATGTGAGTGCTGGATTGATCATGCTGAGCATTGTGGTCTTGTTCGGCATCGCAGGCCGCGTTGGACCGGAGCAATCTGCTCGCATCGACGTACTTTCCATGTACTGGCATTTTGTGGATGCCGTGTGGGTGGTTGTTTTCACCGTTGTTTACGTTCTAGGTCGTTGAGGAGAAGGAATGGCAACGCTCGTATCTGCGGATCAACTAGAACAGAGTCCTCGGGCGCCAGTTGAGCTCGAAGTACCAGCATCAAGCGCATGGCCGCTTGTTTTGTCTTTCGGGTTCACCTTAATTTTTGCCGGCCTTCTTACAAGTGTATCGGTGAGTGTCCTGGGTGTCGCGCTTGCCGCAGCGGGTTGCGTCGGCTGGTTCCGCGAAGTGTTTCCTCACGAGCATGAAGAAACTGTGCCGATCGTGTTCGAAGACCATCGCGTAACGACTGATCGGCGCGTAGTCGAACGGGTCCCTGTTGCTCCTCAGCTTGTGCGCGCGTGGCTTCCGCTGGAAACCTACCCGATATCGGCTGGCATAAAGGGTGGCCTGGCCGGAGGAGTAGCGATGGCTGTGCTGGCCTGTGCCTACGGGCTACTCAAGGCAGGAAGCATCTGGTATCCCATCAACCTCCTTGCCGCCACCGTCTATGCACAATCGCTTAAGCTCGGGCCCACCCAACTGAATTCGTTCCACGCGGACAGTTTCGCCATTGCAATCGTCCTGCACTCTATCGGGTCCGTCGTTGTAGGGCTGCTCTATGGCGCCATGCTTCCCATGTTTGCGCGCCGACCGATTGTACTCGGAGGACTCATTGCTCCTGTGCTCTGGTCGGGACTCCTGTATTCGATTATGCAACTTCTCAATCCTTTGCTTGCAAGCCGCATCAACTGGATTTGGTTTATGGCCTCGCAGATTGCCTTCGGCGTTATAGCAGGCATCGTCGTCGGGCGGCAGGGGCGTGTCTCCACTCGCGAGAACCTGCCCTTCATTCTACGCGCGGGAATTGAAGCTCCCGGAATAATTCCGCAGAGAGAAAGCGGGGAGAAGCTGCCGTGAACGTATTTCGGCATCCTTATGTGCTCGTGGCGCTCGCCGCGAGCATGGCATCTGGTTGTGGCACGCCACACGGCCAGCCGAGCAAGGACTCGGAAGTTCTGGCTCCGAATGAGGTTTTGGAATTTGCCACTCTGTACGCGGAAAACTGTGCTGGGTGCCACGGTGCGGAGGGACGCGGAGGAGCTGCAATCGCACTCGCCAATCCCGTGTATCTGGCCATTGCGGACGACGGTGTCATACACAAAGTCGCCACCAACGGCGTGCACGGAACCGCGATGCCGGCCTTCGCCGCGAGCGCTGGCGGAATGTTGACAGACGCGCAGATCGACGCAATCGCCCAAGGAATTCGCTCGCGTTGGAGCCGGCAGGGAGTTCTCAACATGGCAACAGCGCCCCCTTATGCGCCCAAATCGGCGGGTGACGCTCAGCGCGGCGAAGTCGCCTATAAAACCTACTGCGAGTCTTGCCACGGTCTCGGAGGTCGCGGCGGACCCAAGGGCAGCTCCATTACTGATGATTCGTTTCTGGCGCTGGTCAGCGATCAGGGGCTGCGCACGATTGTCATCACGGGCCGCCCTGAATTGAGAGCGCCGGACTGGCGCGGAAACGTACCGGGCAGGCCCATGTCTGATCAGGAAGTCACTGACGTTGTTGCGTGGCTCGCGTCACGCCGGGCTCAGAACCCGGGGCAGCCACGCAGCACTAGGAGTCTGTAGATGTCGAATGAAAATATGCTTTCCCGCCGCGGGCTATTGATGAAGCTCGGGATGCTCTTCAACGGCTTGGTGGCCACCGCCCTTGCATTCCCGGTCGTGCGATTCCTGTTCTCGTCGATCACACACGGCCGCGGAAACGGCTACCTTTCCTGGGTGCCTCTCGGTCGTGTCAGCGAATTCCCGGAAGGCGAGACGCGGCTGGCTACTTTCCAGAATCCCTACGTGATGCCGACCGATGGCAAGACGGTGGACACGGCATGCTGGGTCCGGCGCGTTGAGGGCGATCAATTCCAGGTTTTTGCAATCAACTGCGCGCATTTGGGCTGTCCGGTGCGCTGGTTTCCGCAATCTGGTTTGTTCATGTGCCCGTGTCATGGAGGAGCTTATTACCGCGACGGCTCACGTGCCTCGGGCCCGCCGGAACGGGGACTCTTCGAATATCCACACAAAATTGAGAATGGGCTTGTCACTATCCAAGCGGGTGAATTGCCGACACCCGGGCCCAGCGCTGCCCTTGTTGGAAAGAAACCGCCATGCGCTGGATGACCCAAGTTGGGGATTGGTTCGATCGGCGGTTGCAGCTCGCGGCTCCCATCCGCGAGGCTGCCGAACACCCGGTACCACGAAACACAGCCAGCTGGTTCTACGTCTTCGGGAGCGCTGCACTCACCGTATTTCTCCTCCAACTTGTGACGGGCATTCTCCTGGCGCTGATCTACGTCCCCTCTGCCAGCGAGGCATGGAGCAGTCTCCAGGCTCTAAACCACGATATAACTCTCGGTTGGTTCATTCGCGCTTTGCACGGATGGGGCTCGAACTTCATGGTCGCGGTTGTTCTGATTCACATGGTCCAAGTGTTTCTGTTCGGAGCCCACAAATTTCCGCGAGAACTCACCTGGATCATTGGTGTCTTTCTGTTGCTGATGACCCTCGGGATGGCTTTTAGCGGACAGGTGCTACGCTTCGACCAAGACGCCTACTGGGGCCTTGGCATCGGAGCATCTATCGCCAGCCGCGTCCCTATTGTCGGTCCTATGATCGTGAAGGTAATGCTCGGCGGGCCGATAATTGCAGGCGCGACGCTTTCGCGATTCTTCGCCCTGCACGTTTTCGTGATTCCCGGAATGCTGATCGGTTTCGTGTCCCTTCATCTCCTGATGGTTCTGAAACTGGGAATCAACGAATGGCCTATGCCCGGACGCATCGTGAGACGCGCAACCTATTTGAACGAATATCACGAACTTACGAAGAGGACCGGCGCTCCATTCGTCCCTTACGCAATCTGGAAGGACCTCTTCTTTGCGGCTTTCATCCTGTTAGCTGTGGCAGCATGCGCTCTGTATTTTGGTCCGTTCGGGCCAACCGGTAGGCCGGACCCCACGATTATTCAAACCGTGCCGAAACCCGACTACTTCTTCTTGTGGCTTTACGGTTTGCTGTCATACTTGCCGCCTTCAATGGAGACCCCAGCTCTCCTAATTGGTCCCGTAGTCGCTATCGCGTTTCTTGTTTTGCTGCCATTTCTTTCTGGAGAAGGGGAAAAGAGTTGGCGCCGGCGGCCGATCGCTGTTTTGACGGTTCTGCTGATCGCCATAATCCTGGGAACGCTCACCCACCTCGCTGGATATACGCCGTGGAGTCCGCACATGAATGCGTGGAGCGGCGACCCGGTGCCCGATCCGTTTCTACACGGGACCACCGCTTTGGAACGACAAGGCGCGCTCATGTTTCAGGCCAAACAATGCCGCAATTGCCATTCGCTCGGTGAAGTTGGCGGACAAAGGGGTCCGGCGCTCGACAGCGTTGCTGTACGGCTTACGGAAGACCAACTCATCCGCCAGGTGATTCAAGGAGGCGGCAACATGCCTGCTTACGGAAAAAACTTGAGCCCAGCGGAAACCACGGCGCTGGTTGCGTTTCTCGAGACTCTACATCCCGCTGGCCAAGCTCCCGCCCGCGATGCCGCGCGTGATATGGCGGTTCGCGAGAGCGGTACTCATCCCTAAGAACTCTCATGCCACTCGAACCTCACACCGCTGTGGGAATGTCTTCGTCTTCAAGTGCGATGATCCTCGTTGTCCTCATTCTTGTGTCCTTTCTTTATATGCGTGGGCGGCGTGGCGCTCGTGGAGCTTGGGTTAGCGCCATTCTCACCTGGCCCGCGGCTAGTTTCCTCTTAGGTTTGTCCTTAATCTGGGCAGCGCTAGGCTCTCCCCTTGCTGCATACGACCACGACTTGCTAACGGTCCACATGATCCAGCATCTCTTGCTGATGACATTTGCTCCGGCGTTGATCTTGCTAGGTAAACCCCTACTGGCTTTCTGGCATGGACTGCCACGATTTGGACAGGACATGGTAGGCCTGCTGTTTCAGCTACCATTGGTGCAACGGTTTGCTCGGACGGTTACTCGGCCTGCATTGTGCTGGACGGTTTCCGCGTTGACGCTCATGGCGTGGCACGTGCCAGCATTGTTCATGCTGGGAATGCATTCCGCAGTGTGGCACTCCGTCGAACGGGCGTCGTTTTTGCTTGCTGGGCTTTTTTTTTGGTGGCCGGTTGTCCAGGCTTGGCCGAGTAACGCGATGGGACCGCAATGGTCGACCCTTTTGTATCTCTTTCTTGGCACCTTGCCGTGTGACATCCTCTCGGGATTTCTTGTCTTCTCTGACAGTGTTGCGTACCCCGTGTACCTCTCCATGCCGAGGCACTTTGGCTTTTCTGTTCTGGAGGATCAGCAGTGCGCCGCTGCATTGATGTGGACCTGCGTCACGCTCGTCTATCTCGTGCCTGCGGCGATTCTCAGCACCCGGCTACTCTCACCGCAGGGCTGCTACACGAGCGACTTGGTACAGTCAGAATTGCGTCGCAATAAAGCAGCGGATAGGAATCCGCGAAGCTTGGAGGCTGTCTAAAGATGGCAACCGAACCCATTCTTGCGGCGTTCGATGTGCCTCCGGTCCAGGGCAGTCGCATCGCGAGTTCCCGTGTGTTGTTGGACTATTGGGAGCTAACGAAGCCCGAAATCAATTTCTTGATTGCCATCACGGCGGCGGCTGGGTTCTCGTTGGGTTCGCATGAGGCGTTCACCCATTTTCCGTGGAGGCTGTTCCTACATATGCTCTTCGGTACAGTCCTCATCGCCAGCGGGGCCGCGACCCTCAACCAGTTGATCGAGTTGCAATTCGACGCGCAAATGCGGCGAACCGCGCGCCGGCCGCTCGTATCGCGAAGAATCGACCCGTCTCACGCTTTCTGGTTCGGAATCTCGCTGTCCGTTATTGGCGCCATCTACTTGGCTGTTACAACCCATGCGCTCGCGTCCTTGCTGTCGATCCTTACTCTATTGGGCTATCTGTTCTTGTACACGCCGCTGAAGCGGAAGACTCCTCTCTGTACGTTGATTGGTGCGCTTCCAGGTGCCATGCCGCCGTTGATCGGCTGGGCCGCCGCTCGCGGACACCTGGACGAGAATGCTTGGCTGCTTTTTGCAATCGTATTTCTCTGGCAGTTTCCGCACTTCATGGCAATCGCATGGATGTATCGCGAAGACTATGCTCGCGCCGGCTACCTCGTACTACCCGCAGGCAACTCTAGGGATCGCTTTGTCGCCTGGCAAACCTCACTTCCCTCCTTGACACTTTTCGCAGTGGCCCTCGTCCCTGCAATTCGAGGTGAGTCTGGAATTGTTTATTTTGCTGGCGCCCTCGTTCTGGGAGGTGTCTTTCTCCGCTACAGCGCACGCTTTGCCCTTCAAATGTCTACCGTTTCTGCCCGGCAGCTGCTTTTTGCTTCTATCCTTTATCTTCCGGTGTTGTTTGCTTTGCTCGTGTTCGACAAGAAATGAATAGGAAGGGAATGCCCAGGCCCATGCTATTTAGAATCCGACTCCCAAGGTTGCTCCTCGCACTCCCTTTGTTTTCCTTTGCCCACCTTCCCTCCTCCAACGCGCAAGACATCGAGCCATTCAAATTCTTTCGCGACTATGTTGGACTGAAAGATGATCAGATTACGGCGATTCGCAATGGGAAAGCGGTTGCGAGGGTCGTGGAGTCCCGCACGCCGGATGAGGTGTTTGTATTCGGCTCCGTATATGTCCAATCGACCCCCGAAAAATATCTCAAGCTCGCTTCGGACATTGACGCGCTTCGCAAACTTCCCAGCTATCTCGCAATCCGAAAGTTCAGCGATCCGCCGCAGCTCTCCGACCTCGAAGGTTTCACTCTGGAGGCGGACGACATCAAGCAACTGAAAAACTGTGAGCCGGGCAAATGCGACGTCCAACTGCCCACAGAGGCGATGGATGCGTTCAAGCAGTCCGTGAATTGGTCAGCGCCTGACGCGCCAAATCAGGTAAACCAGCTTGCACAGAAGATGGCGCTCGAAGCGATCCACCGATACACACAGGGCGGAAACGGAGCCCTTGGAACCTACATGGACAAGCATCATCCGGCCGTTGTAGGAGAGACGTTTGCATCTTTGCTCAGCCGTTCGAAGGCCCTTCCCGTTTATTTGCCCGAACTGGAGCACTATCTGCTCGACTATCCGCAGGCACAATCAGAAAACATTCAGTCCGAATTTTATTGGGAGAAAGTAAATTTTGGACTCAAGCCAACTCTTCGGATTGTGCAGGCTATTGTCTACCGAGACTCCCGTTCTACGGGTCCGTCCTATGCCGTTGCTGTAAAGCAACTATATGCGAGCCACTACTTCGAGACCGCTCTGGATTTGACCGTTTGCGTGCCCGACCAGGAGAATCCCGACCGCGGCTTCTATTTGATCACCCTCAAAGGTTCACAGCAGGCCGGGTTGACGGGTCTGAAAGGCGGAATCGTAAGAAAAGTTGCCGTAGACAAAACCCGCTCTTCGCTCGAACGAGCGCTTGTAGCGATCAAGCAAAAGTTGGAAAGCCGGACGGATTAATGCGGCTGCCTGTGGGGATTCATGGTTTTTCCTGATCGCAGAACAGCGAGTGCTTTGCTGACAATCATTCTTTTCGCGATTGTACTTGCCATCGTCTACGTGGCGCGCGCTGTCATCGTCATTTTTGCCTTTTCGATATTGTTCGCATATCTGATTAATCCGATCGTCCGATTCCTGCAACGCCATTCCTTCCTGTTCAGAAACTTGAGAGGCCCGCACGTTTTGGAAGCCTATCTCGCGATCATCGTCCTCGCCTTGCTGCTCTCCCACGGTCTCTTTCCAGACTTTCGCAGGGACGCCGGCCGGATGCTCACAGCGATCCCCGTATTGACGGACAAAGTCTCTTCGGGAGAGATTGCGAAAAACATCGGAAGCAACCTGGGTTGGGCCGATGAACAAGCCGACCAGGTCAGAACCTTCCTGGAGCGCCATCGCTCGAATATCAAGCGCGCTCTGGAAGAAATAGAACAGGCCGCGCCGGCAGCCTTCGCCGGAATCCTGGTGATTCCGATCCTTGCAATCTTTTTCTTGAGCGACGGCGAAAAGATAGCCGATCAGCTTGTTCACATCGTGGCTACAAAGGAAAACCATGCCGTCCTCAAGTCACTGACAGGCGAATTGCACATGATGTTGCAGAGATACATCCGGGCAAAGGTGATCCTTGGCGGACTATCTCTCCTCTATTGCTCCATTGGGATGCTGTTGCTGGGTTTTCCGAACGCGATGGCGCTGGGCATTCTTGCCGGAATACTCGAATTCATTCCGATGGCAGGCTGGATGACCGCCGCAGCAACCATTGTCACTGCGGGGATTCTCACTCACGCACATTGGATATGGATGCTCGCTCTGCTCGCTGTTTGGCGAATATTGATGGACTACGGTATTGCGCCGCGGGTTATGGGGCACGAGCTCGAAATTCACCCTCTGCTCGCAATCTTCACTCTTATGGTGGGCGGCGCGGTGGGCGGAATCGTGGGTATCTATCTTTCGATACCTCTGGTCGCCGCTTTGCGGGTCATCTACCAAAGGTTCGCGTCTCCTTCGGTTGACGCGACAGTCCCGGGCAGTTTGGCCGACAACGCGGAACCAAGAGGCGAGACATCCGTGATGGCCTGAGGTTACTTTGAGGCTGACACAATTATGAGACAACGACTTCAGATTGTTAGAGAATCCCGCAACCGCACGCGCTCATTCGCGAACATCGAAGATGCCATTGCGGCGATACGCGCGGGACGGGTGGTCATCGTTGTTGACGACGAAAATCGCGAAAACGAAGGTGATCTGACTATCGCCGCCGAGAAGATTACGCCGCAAGCCATTAATTTCATGGCGCGGTGTGGCCGCGGACTGATTTGCTTGGCCATGACACCCGAGCATCTTGATGCGCTCGAAATTCCATTGATGGTCGCGCATAACAGCTCGCGATTTGAAACCGCTTTTTGCGTCAGCATCGAGGCGAAAGAAGGTACAACCACGGGAATTTCGGCCGCCGATCGCGCCTCCACCGTGCTCACCGCAATTAATCCGGCGACAAGGCCTTCGGATCTGACTCGTCCGGGCCACATCTTTCCGTTGCGCGCAAAGAGTGCCGGAGTGCTGTCGCGCGCCGGGCAAACCGAAGCCGCTGTCGACTTGGCCAGGCTTGCCGGCCTCCATCCTTCCGGGGTCATCTGCGAAATCATGAACGAGGACGGCACCATGGCTCGGGTGCCCCAGCTCCGTCTTTTTGCGCGGCGACATGACATTCCACTCGTCGCCATTGCCGACCTGATTGCGTACCGGATGCGCACAGAGTCCGTGGTGAAAGGCGTGGCCTCCACAAAACTCCCAACCGAATACGGAGAATTCCGTCTTCACGCATTCGAGAATCAGATCGATAAGCAAACTCATCTCGCTCTCGTTCGTGGCGAGATAGGGGACGGACAGGACGTTCTCGTGCGGGTACACTCGCAATGCCTTACGGGCGATGTTTTGCGTTCCGCTCGTTGTGACTGTGGCGCTCAACTAGATAAAGCCTTGCGTCGGATCGCGACGGAAGGTCGTGGGGTACTGCTTTACCTGAACCAGGAAGGACGAGGGATTGGCTTGGCCAATAAGATTCGCGCCTACTGCCTGCAGGACGAAGGGCTCGACACCGTTGAGGCCAATGAACGACTAGGCTTCAAACCCGACCAACGAGACTATGGCATCGGCGTCCAGATCCTCCGAGATCTCGGCGTGCGCTCCATGCGCCTGTTAAGCAACAATCCCCGCAAGCTGGTCGCCATCGAAGGCTACGGCCTATCGGTGACGGAATGGCTTCCTCTGGAGATTCCTGCGACAGCTTCGACACTGCGCTACTTGACTACAAAACGAAACAAGCTCGGGCACGTCTTGAGCGGACTCTGACACCACGCTCTTTTGGGGAACTTCGTCCGCATTGGCCTCGCACACATCTGCCGTGTCGGAAAGCTTCTCCGAGCGATACATTCCTCAGGGCAACGCTGACGAAGGCCTTCGAGGCCCCTAACTCTTGAAGCGATTCTTGTCGATTCTTAGCGCCTTAATCTTCGATTCCAGCGTCGACCGCGGTATGCCCAACTTGCCTGCGGCTCCGTATGGTCCGAACACGCGACAGCTGGACCGAGCTTATGTTCAACGTGACGACGATCTGATCGTAACGAAAGTGGACCCCTTCCTGGAGAACTTGCACAACGACCCGCGATATGTCGCGTTCTTGAAGAAGCTCAACCTGCCGAGCTGATGTTCTCCTTTAGAAGCAGTTAGCGCGGCCTACTACAAGTCTTGGCGGACTCCGACACTGCGCTCTTAGGGAGCTCCGTCTGTATTGGCCACGCGCACAGGTCTGACTTTCCTACAGTCATCAACATTTTTGTATCCGTGAGTCAAGAACACATAGAAATCCGCTCGCGCATTTTTCATCGAGCTCGAAAGCCGCGCCGTCAAAGCCTAGACAGTTGAGTGAACGTGCTGACAGCGGTTCTGCAGCTTGAACCATCTCGGAAAAAGTAACGTGCCTCTTTTCAGCCACCTAAGCCAACAACGTCTTTGGCCGACTGGATGCTCTTTGTCGTCGTGGCATTTACAAACACGCAAGACGAACGGAACAACGGGAAAACTTCATGGCGAGCCCAACAAAAGAAATCAAAAAAGCACTTCCTCATCCCAATTCTGACTTCTACCAACTCGCAGAGACTTTGCCAGCTGATGAGCTGGCGGTCTTGAAGCAGGTGCGCACGTTCATGGAAACCAAGGTCCAACCCATCATCACGAAGTATTGGGTCGAGGACTCTTTCCCATTTGAGCTGTTGCCTGCGATTAAGGAACTCAATATCGGCGGCGTTGCCATGAATGGTTATGGCTGCAGAGGCGGAAGTGTGCAGCTATTTGGCTTGATCGCCATGGAGATGGCGCGCATCGATTCCTCAATCGCAACATTCTGGGGGGTGCACAACGGCTTGGCCATGGGGTCCATCTACCTGGGCGGCTCCGAGGAACAAAAGAAAAAATGGCTGCCGCCGATGGCCCGCTGGGAAAAGATTGGCTGCTTCGGTCTGACCGAACCGCTCGTTGGGTCAGGAACATCAGGCGGGATGACAACGACCGCAAAACGCGATGGGGACACGTGGGTGCTCAATGGCCAGAAAAAATGGATCGGCAACTCCCCGTGGTGCGACATCTCGATCATCTGGGCGCGCGATCTCGCCGACAACCAAGTCAAAGCGTTCATCGTGGAGAACAAGGCCACACCCGGCTTCAAGGTCGAAAAAATCCAGAACAAGATCGCCCTCAAGGTCGTGCAGAACGGCTTGATCACGATGGAGAACTGCCGCGTTCCGGAGGAAAACCGCCTGCAAGCCGATCAATCGTTCCGCGACACCGCCCGCGTCCTGAAAATGACGCGATTCATGGTGGGCTGGGAGGCAACGGGATGCGCCATGGGCGCTTACGAAAACGCGCTCAAGTACTGCCAGGAGCGTTTGCAGTTCGGCAAACCGATCGGCTCGTTCCAGATGGTGCAAGACCTTTTGGCGAAGATGCTCGCTAACATCACCGCTTCGCAGTGTCTCTTGGTGCGCATGTCCCAGTTGCAGGCCGAAGGCAAGATGACGGACGCGCACGCATCGCTTGCCAAGGCCTTCACGACAGCCAAGTGCCGCGAGACCGTCGCGTGGGCGCGAGAGCTGCTCGGCGGCAATGGCATCGCCGCTGAGTACAATGTCGGGCGGTTCTTTGTGGATGCGGAAGCTCTCTACTCCTACGAGGGCACGTTCCAAATGCAAAACCTGATTCTCGGCAAGGCCATTACCGGCCTCAGCGCCTTCGTGTAGCCAGGTTAGAGCACTGCTGCTGAAACGACGCTCGATAGATGAAAAGCAACAAAGAAAGGAATAAAAGATTCATGCCATCTTCTAAAGCTTCCACGTCCGAAACACCGAAGTTCACTGCAAAAACTGTGGGCCGTTTGTACTTTTTGGATCTAGCCGCCGGCCGCGTCGTCACGTCGAACCCCGACGGCTCCAACTTGAAAACCATAGTCAACGAAGGCCGAAAACTCCCGGACGGTATCGTGGTGGACGTCGCGGGTGGACACATTTACTGGACAAATATGGGGAATCCCAAGGTCAACGACGGAACGATCGATCGCGCTGACCTCGACGGCACCAACGTTACGAACATTGTCCCCTCCGGCAAGACGTGGACTCCCAAGCAACTTCAACTCGACGCGAAGAATCGCAAACTCTACTGGTCGGACCGCGAAGGCATGCGCGTCATGCGCTCGAATCTCGACGGCTCAAATATCGAGACGCTCGTCGAAACGGGGCATGGCGATGACGACCGCCTTGACGCGAGAAATTGGTGCGTTGGCATCGCGGTCGATGCGAACGGCGGCAAATTTTACTGGACGCAAAAGGGGAATGACAACGCCGGCCAGGGGCGCATTTTTCGCGCAGGCCTCGAAATCCCAAAGGGCCAGACTCCGGCAAACCGTCGAGACATCGAGGTTCTTTACGACAACCTACCCGAGCCAATCGATCTTGACCTCGACCTCGCCAATCGCGTGATCTATTGGACGGACCGCGGAGACCCGCCCCGCGGTAACACCGTGAATCGAGCCCCAATGGACGCGGCACCCGCAAAGCGCAAAGAGCCGGAAATCGTATTTAACCACCTAATGGAAGGCATCGGGCTGTCGCTAGATCTCGAAAACAAGCGCATGTTCCTGACCGATTTGGGGGGTTCCGTTTACAGCGCCAACCTCGACGGATCGAATAAGAAAAATATTGTCTTCGCCGAAGGAAATTTATCTGGAATCGCGTACGCGGAGATTCCTGTGCGTTCCTAATCTGGCCCCGATCATTCTTATCAAATCACAAGGAGAGAATCATGAGTTCGCCGGCTTCTGCTTTGAAACTTGAGAACGTTCTGTACGAGAAGAAAGGTCCGATTGCCTATGTGACCATCAACCGGCCCAAAGTATTGAACGCTCTCAACGCGAGAACCATTTCCGAATTGCGATCCGCGTTTGAAGATGCCCGCGACGATTCCGAAGTGCGTGGAGTTCTCTTCACAGGAGCCGGTGACAAGGCCTTTGCGGCCGGGGCGGATATCAGCGAAATGGCCAACGATACTCCGCTCACCGCGGAAGAGAAAACGCGATCAGGCCAAGCGCTTACTGACCTCATTGAAAACCTCGGTAAACCGGTCATCGCTGCTGTGAATGGTTTTGCGCTCGGCGGTGGCTGTGAACTGTCGATGGCCACCACGATTCGAATCGCTGCTGAGACTGCGAAGTTCGGTCAGCCCGAAGTGAAGATTGGCGTAATGCCGGGCTATGGCGGAACGCAGCGTCTTCCCAGATTGATCGGCAAGGGCCGCGCATTGCAACTCATTCTGACCGGCGCAATCATTGACGCGCAAGAAGCCTATCGCATCGGCCTGGTGAATGAGGTCGTTCCGGGCGCCAACCTGATCGCAAGGGTTGAAACCCTTCTCAACCAAATCATTTCCAACGCACCCGTCGGCGTGAAGTACTCCATCGAGGCAGCAAACAAAGGATTCGATACGAGCCTCGCGGACGGTTTGCTCCTAGAAGCTTCCCTATTCGCGATTTGTGCGGGGACCGAAGACAAGAAAGAGGGAACATCCGCCTTTCTAGCAAAGCGTGCTCCAAAGTTTCAGGGACGCTAGCGCGCAGCGGGCTTCAATCTTGTTTTGAAATTCCTAGTCAGAAACGGAAAGAAGGAAATCTCATGGCAGACGAAAACATTTTCTCAGGACTGAAAGTCGTGGATCTCTCCAGCTTCATCGCTGGCCCCAGCGCGGCGACGATTCTGTCCGATTTCGGCGCCGACGTTATTAAAGTTGAACCACCTGAGGGGGAGCTGTGGAGAAAGGGGCAGAAGATCCCACCCCAGCCGCATTCCGAAGAGGCTTATCCCTTCCAATTAGCGAATCGCAACAAGCGTGGGGTTGCGCTCAATCTGAAAGCTGAGAGCGCGCAGCAGGTTCTCCAGCGGTTAGCTAAGTGGGCCGACGTGTTTATCGTCAACACACCGCATTCCGCGCGCAAGAAATTGAAGCTCGAATATGACGAGGTTGCGCAATGGAATCCGCGTCTGATCTATGCCGATCTCACCGGCTTTGGCGAGAAAGGTCCGGACGCTGCTCTTCCGGGGTTCGATCTCACGGCCTTCTGGGCACGAAGCGGCTTGTTATTCATGACGCGCGATGCTGGGGAGCCGCCGACCTGGCCAGTCGCAGGTAGCGGGGACAATGCAACTGCCGTCTGCATTTATGCCGCCATTGCGACCGCGCTTTATCGCCGGGAACGCACCGGTAAAGGATCCTACGTCACGACTTCGCTCCTCGCGGCGGGTGTCTGGTCGGCCAGCGTCTTTATCCAGGCCGCTCTATGTGGTGCGAGTTTCTATGGGCTGCACGATCGAACCCATCCCGCAAACGCAGCTTTGAACACATATCGCTCTTCCGATGGCACCTGGTTTGTTCTCGTAGCCACTCCAGACAAGGTACCTGCGGTCCTGAAAGCAATGGGCCGCGAGGATATCATGACGGACCCGCGATTTTCGGATCCGGCAAAGCTCGCGCAGAACCGGCCACAATTGACGGCAATCCTCGATCAGATTTTTGGCTCACAGCCAATGTCGCATTGGTATGACGTCTTTAACGGCGTTCATGTCCCCTTCGGCGCCGTGCGTGACCCGCAGGAAGTTGTTAATGATCCGCAATTGCGAGCGAATGACATCGTCGTTCCGCTCGAAGGAGCCGGCGAGAAGTTGACCTCCACCATCAGCAGCCCTATTCAGGTGCACGGCATTACTAAAATACCTGCCAAGCGCGCGCCGGAAATCGGCGAGCACAACGATGTAGTGCTGAAGGAACTTGGATTCACAAGCGACGACATCGCAGGCCTGCGTGCCAGCGGCACAATCCCGCACGCTTCGAATTTGGAATCGGCCGCTACCGGAGGTGGAAGATGAGTGACATTCTTACCGAACGCTCCGGAAGTATCCTGCGAATTCAATTCAATCGACCGGCCAAGAAAAATGCGATGACTTCCGCCATGTACATCACCATGGCGGATCTCCTCAACAACGCAGCAAAAGATGACGGCATTCGAGTGGTTCTTTGGTACGGAGCAGGAGACTCCTTCTGCGCGGGCAACGATCTCCAGGATTTCCTCAAGAATCCCATGGGACCGGGCGACAGTCCGCAATCCCGCTTAATCGACGCTTTCATTGCCTTCGACAAACCAATCGTCGCAGCCGTGCACGGCTTCGCCATCGGTGGCGGAACCACCATGTTGACGCACTGCGACTTTGTCTACGCAGGCGAGAGCGCGAGGTTCCAGATGCCGTTTATCAATCTGGCCTTGGTGCCGGAATTCGGAACAAGCTACTCGATTCCCGCCCGCATGGGGTATCTCCGAGCGGCCGAATTGATTCAGTTGGGAGAACCCTTCGATGCCAAGCGCGCAGCGGAACTCGGACTTGTTACCCGTGTCGTGCCGGACCAATCGCTGCTGGCAACGGCAACAGAGACGGCGCAAAAGTTGTCTGAGAGACCTGCCAGCGCGCTCCAAGCCTGCAAGAGACTGATGCGGCAGCCTGTTCAACCGCAGCTTGAGCAAGCAGCAAAGCTGGAGAACGAGGAGTACTCCGTGCGACTCCGCTCTGACGATGCCAAGGAGGCGTTCACGGCGTTCCTAGAGAAGCGCCCACCGGATTTCACGCGGGCAAAGCACTCGGTAACTACTGCTTAGTCGCCGTGCGGCGCCTGCAAAACCATTGAGAGGAGCGAGTCATGACGAAACAGACTGGAGCTGGAAACACAGTTTACAAAGTCGTGGAGGTCATCGGAACGAGTACGCAGTCCTGGGATGACGCTGCGAAGAATGCAGTGGAGACCGCCGGGCGCACGCTGCGGGATCTGCGCGTGGCAGAGGTTGTAAAGACGGACATGACTGTCAAGGACGGTAAAGTGCAGACATACCGCGCGCGTGTGTTGCTGTCCTTCAAATATGGAAGCTGAGAGTTCAGAGTCGGAAGCTCTCGTTCTAGACCGGCTGAATTGAATCGAGGAAGAGATGTCGCGACCTAGCATCATCATCGTCGGTGGAGGTTTTGCGGGCTTGGCTGCGGCCAGAGCTCTCGGGAAAACCTCGGCACAGATCATTTTGATCGACCGGGCAAATCACCACTTGTTTCAGCCCCTTCTCTACCAAGTGGCGACGTCGGTGCTCACTCCCAGCCAGATTGCGACTCCCATCCGCGGAATACTTCGTAAGCAAAAGAACGCCATCGTGATTCTGGGTGAGGTCACGGGAGTAGACAAAGACCAGAAGCGCGTCTTTGTGAGTGACGCCGACCGGCAGAACGTTCCGATTTCGTATGACTATCTGATTTTAGCCACCGGGTCCTCGCACAGTTACTTTGGCCATAACGAATTTGAACAGTTTGCGCCCGGATTGAAGAGCCTCGCGGATGCCGAGGCAGCCCGAAACAAGATCTTGCAGGCTTTCGAACTAGCAGAGGCTGAAGATGATCCGGCACGCCATCGCGATCTACTGACTTTCGTTCTGGTTGGCGCCGGTCCCACCGGTGTCGAGATGGCCGGCGCCTTGGCTGTACTCGTTCGGACCAGTCTGAAATCGGAGTTCCGCCGCATTGACCCGGCTTCAGCCCGCATTGTGCTGGTCGATATGGCACCTCGAGTTCTCGGCACCTTTTCTGAAGGTCTCTCCAAAGCCGCAAAGGCGCGCCTCGAAAAATTGGGGGTCGAGGTTCGACTTGGCCACGCCGTCGACCAAATCGACGCAGACGGCATCATGGTCGGAGGCGAGCGGATCGCCAGTAAGACTGTGATTTGGACCGCAGGTGTGTCGCCATCGCCCGCGGGAAAATGGCTAAACGTCGAGACGGACCGCGCTGGCCGCGTGCGAATTCAGAAAGATCTCACGTTGCCCGGGCACGCCGAGATTTTTGTCGTGGGTGATACCGCGTCTCTCGATCAGAACGGCAAGCCGCTGCCAGGTGTTGCGCAAGTAGCAATGCAGCAAGGGCGCTACGCGGCGAAGGTGATTCATAACCGTATAGCTGGCAAGCGTCCGCCCGATTCCTTCAGCTACTTTGACAAAGGAAATATGGCCGTCGTGGGCAAGGGATTTGCCGTACTGCAGAGTGGCAAAGTCCAGGTAAGCGGCTTCGGCGCTTGGCTCACCTGGGCAGCCGTGCACCTTCAGTTTTTGGCGACGTCGAGTCTTCGTTTAACTGTTTTCCTCCAATGGATTTGGACGTACTTCACTGGACAAAGAGGGGATCGGCTGATTGTCCATCATCACGCGTCATCGGAGTGGACGCCAGCGCGCGACACAGCTACGCAGAGCGCTGTTGTGGGCAAGTGAGCCGTAACAACAAAGGATTTAGCCGTAACCAGTATTCAAAATTTAAGGAGGAGTTTTTTCATGGCAAACAATAAACAGATTCAAAACGTAGCAATCGTCGGCACTGGAGTCATCGGCGCGAGCTGGGCAGCACTCTACCTCGCGCGCGGTCTCAACGTCATCGCAACAGATCCAGCACCCGACGCCGAAGCCAATTTGCGCCGTTACATCGACGCCGCCTGGAAAGACCTCACCATCATCGGCCTTTCCCGAAACGCGTCGCGCGATCACCTGAAGTTCACAACGGATTTGAAGACGGCGCTCGCGGATGCCGACTTGGTGCAGGAGAACGGACCCGAGCGGAAGGATTTCAAGATCAAGCTCTTCGCAGACATGGATGCGGCAACTCGGCCGGATGCGATCATCGCGTCGAGTTCATCCGGACTGACCATGAGTACGATGCAATCCGCCTGTAAGCATCCCGAACGTTGTGTCATCGGTCATCCCTTCAATCCTCCCCATGTGGTGCCGCTCGTTGAAGTAGTGGCAGGCGAAAAAACGTCGCCTGAAACTGTCCAGCGTGCCATCTCTTTCTACGAATCGGTTGGCAAGAAACCGATTCATGTCCGCAAAGAGGTCGTCGGCCACGTCGCCAACCGCCTTCAGGCGGCGCTGTACCGTGAGGTCGTCTATCTCATCGAGCAGGGTGTATTGGATGTCGCCGATTCGGACGCTGCCGTGTGCTGGGGACCCGGACTGCGTTGGGGAGTGATGGGTCCAAATCTCCTGTTCCATCTCGCCGGTGGTCCGGGCGGAATTCATCATTTCATGGAGCACCTCTCAGGACCCGTGGCCACGTGGTGGAAAGACCTCGGCACGATCACCGAATTCAGTCCCCAGGTTAAGCAAATGATCATCGATGGCGTGCAAAAGGAGGCAGGCAGTCGCTCCATTGAAGAACTCGAACGTGAACGTGACGCCATGCTGCTGGAACTGCTTGCAACCCGCGCAAAGGGTGAGGAGGCGGCGCAAGAAGCAATCGCCGGGGGCCACGGCGACTAGCTTCAATCAGTGAAGTGTTCTGGTTGGTGCTTCGCGGCTTGAGGCGCCCCTTCATTGGACAACACACGATGATTTACGTTCATTCGCTCGACCGGGCATTCCGGTATTACACGCAACGCACGGCGCTGGTTGTCGACGGTGCCGCTGTTTCTTTCAAGGCGCTTCACGAGCGCGTCCGGAACATTGCGGCTGCGCTCGCCGCCAAGGGCTTTGCGGCAGGCGACCGCCTCGCGCTTCTGTTGCCGAATTCTCCTGAGTACATCGAGCTGGTCTACGCCTGCAGCTGGCTCGGCGTTATTGCAGTCCCGATAAACGCACGGCTCTCCGCAGCCGAAATCGATCGAGTTCTGCTTGATGCAAAACCGCGCGGGCTGCTGCGGCATTCCTCGCTCCCGAAATCTGCCGCGCAGCTTCCGTGGCAACTCGTCCTCGATGAAGAGCCCTTGGACGTTCGGAACGACTCCTGTCCAGATCCTGTTTATGACCCGGAAGCGATTCTGGCTCTCATCTACACGAGTGGCACGACGGGCCGGCCGAAGGGTGTCAAGGTAACCCACGCCAACATCCTGGCGAACGTCGACCACTTCAACTATTGGATGGGATGCAAAGAAGGCGGCGTCTATCTGCATGCGGCACCGATTTTTCACATTGCCGATTTTCCCGCCATGTTCGCAGCACCGGCTTTCGGTGCGCGCCAAGTCACGATTCCGAAGTTCAGCCCGCAAGATTTCTGTGAGTTGGTCCAACGCGAACGCGTGACCCACACGGTGCTCGTGCCGACGATGCTGAACCTGCTGACGCAGATGCCCGAAGGAACGCCGTATGACTTGAGTAGCCTAGAGGTTCTGGCTTATGGCGGCTCTCCAATGGCGCCAGAGCTTGTCCATCGGGTGAGAAAGCTTCTGCCGAACGTGAAACTTCTCCAATGCTATGGACTCAGCGAGACCGGCTTCCTCACGGGTCTCGAAGATCAGGAGCACGTCGAAAGCAAGCTCCTATCTTGTGGCCGCCCCTGTCCAGGAATTGACCTGCGAGTCGAAGACGAGGCTGGAAAGGAAGTGGAAGTCGGGCAGCACGGGGAATTGGTCGCACGGGGCGCCAACGTCATGCGAGGCTACTGGAACGATCCGCAAGACACGGCTCTCGCATTTCGAAACGGAATGTTTCGCACGGGAGACATCGGCTATCAAGATTCGGACGGCTATTTCTACATCCTCGACCGCCTGAAAGACATGATCGTAACCGGTGGCGAAAATGTTTATTCCGGCGAGGTCGAAGCGGTCATCTACAAACATCCCGCGGTTCGAGAAGTGGCGGTCTTCGGAATCCCTGACCCTCAGTGGGGTGAACTTGTAATGGCTTGCGTCGTGCTGAAGCCCGGAATGGCTCTGAGCGCGAACGACCTCACCACCCATTGCAAGCAATTCCTGGCGAATTACAAGATCCCCCGTCGCGTCGAGTTTTCAGATACCGAGCTACCGAAAAGCGGCTCCGGCAAGATCCTTAAGAGAATCCTGCGTGAACGATTCTGGGCTCACGAGGAACGCGCCGTAAGCTAGCCGACCAATTAGGCGCTTAACAGTCGAGCGATTCGTATCAGTTCTTACGAGGAGAGAACAATGGAAGACTACCAGGTTGTAGCCGCGATACTCACTGTGGCGCTCTGCTCGACTAAGCCACGCACAACTTCAAACAGACCAGCTGCGGATCAATGGCGAAATGTATGGCGCGACTACAACAAGTTCCTGAAGGAACTGGAAAAAACGGACGAGTCTATTGACAGGCGCGGAATCAATCCAGATTAATTCTGGGAATGGCATTCGCACCCGAAAGTCGTTACCTCGAGACTCCCATGTCACGAGCTTTCTAGAGGGTTCTTCACGAACGATCTTGGGCTCACGAAGAACGGGCCGTAGGCTAGGGGACAAAAATGGGTCCAGTCACCCGCAAGGGAAGGGTCGCATACGCGTTGCTGACTGCGATTCTGTCCGGAAGTGTTTTCACTCGCTTTGTATTCGCGGACGATGATCGCAAGACAATACCTGCGGGAGACGAGCAGCCTAAGACGTTCACTCAGTGACGCATTCGACGTTATCGTCAAATTCCTGTCATCGAATAGCTGCGAAAAGAATTCTTCATTCTGAACCCAACTCCCCTTTTCTATTGAAAACAGTACGGATTGCCGATTCTGCTGTGCGCGTTCGGCATTGGTCACACAGTTGCTTTTCCTCACAGCGCCTATTCGAAGTCAACATTTGAAGGAGAATCCTAAATCATATGGCTCAACAATCATCAAACGGCAATCGTCCAAAACTGAGTGAGAAAGGACTCTTGACTCCGGACAATTGCGTCTTGGCGCTGATCGACCATCAGGGCCAGATGCTGTTTGGAACAAGCAATTTTGACCGCCAGGGAATCATCAACAACACCGTGGCAGTCGGAAAAGCTGCACGAGTGTTCGATGTACCTGTGGTCTTGACGACGGTCGAGACGAAGTCCTTCAGCGGGAATATGTGGCCGCAGTTGCGAGCCGTATTTCCGGGGCAAGAACCCATAGAGCGTTCGTCCATGAACTCCTGGGACGACAAGAACTTTGTAGCCGCGATCGAAAAAAGCGGACGCAAGAAGATTCTCATTGCCGGCCTTTGGACAGAAGTCTGTGTTGCGTTTCCGACGGTACAGGCGATTCATGACGGCTACGAGGTCTACGTCGTGGAGGATTGCTGCGGCGACGTGAGTCAGCTTGCTCACGACAACGCGATGAAACGCGTCATTCAAGCCGGCGCAAAGCCTGTCACGTCCATGCAGGTCATGCTCGAATGGCAGCGCGATTGGGCCCATCGCGGAACCTACGATGCCGTGATGGATATCGTGAAGAACCATTACGGAGCGTACGGGATCGGCGTCGAGTACGCATACACCATGGTGCACGGCGCGCCCGCAACGAAATTCCCCGAGTACGCCGTTCCCGTTGCCGTCGTAGCTCACAAATAAAACCTGAAGGGCGGAGCCTCCTCCGCCCTTCTCAATCCATTTGGAAAAACCAGAAACGGAGACTGCTGTGTCTGCTGACCTCATATTGCACAACGCCAAGATCGCCACGAACGCGGTGCCCTCGTTTGTCGAAGCAATCGCCATAACCGCAGGAAAGATATCCGCTGTCGGCAACAATGACGAGATTCTGCGTCTTCGCGGCCCGCAATCGCACGTAATTGACGGGCGCCGACGAACCGTCATCCCTGGTCTAAACGATTCGCACATGCATCCGATCCGCGGCGGGCTCAACTACAACTTGGAATTGCGCTGGGATGGTGTTCCTTCGCTTGCCGATGCATTGCGGATGCTGAAAGAACAAGCTTCACGAACTCCCGCGCCGCAATGGGTCCGGGTGATCGGAGGCTGGACCGAGTTCCAGTTTGCCGAACGCCGGATGCCTACGCTCGATGAGATCAACGCAGTTGCCCCAGACACACCCGTGTTTGTGATGCATTTGTACGACCGCGCATTATTGAACGCAGCCGCGTTGCGTGCAGTGGGCTATGACAAGAATGCTCCAAATTTCCCTGCTGGCGAAGTTCAGCGTGATCGCCACGGAAATCTCACGGGTCTTCTCATCGCCAAGCCCAACGCCAACATTCTCTATTCCACCCTCGCCAAGGGACCAAAGCTCTCCCGCGAAGATCAGCTCAATTCTTCCCGGCTGTTTTTCCGTGAGCTAAACCGCTTCGGCATCACCAGCGCAATCGACGCCGGTGGCGGATTTCAGAACTATCCCGACGATTATGGCGTAGTGAACGAACTGCATCGCAATGGCGAGCTGTCGATTCGCCTCGCATACAACCTCTTTACGCAGAAACCGAAACAAGAGCTATCGGACTTCCAGACCTGGACCAAAATGACAAAGCCTGGCGACGGAGACGACTTCTATCGTGTCAGTGGCGCGGGAGAAATGCTGGTTTTCTCCGCAGCGGACTTCGAAGACTTTCTCGTGCCGCGTCCGGACATGCCCCCCGTCATGGAAAGCGAGCTGAAAGCAGTGATTCGCCATCTCGTGGAGAATCGCTGGCCATTTCGCTTGCATGCGACCTACAACGAGACCATCGAGCGGGCGCTGAATGTCTATGAAGAAGTGAACCGGGAAATCCCCTTCGACGGCCTGCATTGGTTTTTCGATCACTGCGAAACAATTACCGACCGCAACATTGAGCGCGTCAAGGTGCTCGGCGGCGGCATCGCCGTGCAGAACCGCATGGCCTTCCAGGGAGAATATTTCGTCGCGCGGTACGGCTCACAACAAACCAAACGCACGCCGCCGATCCGACGCATGCTGGAGATTGGTGTCCCGGTGGGAGCAGGCACCGACGCGACCCGCGTTTCAAGCTACAACCCTTACCTTTCCCTCCACTGGCTTATCACCGGCAAGACCATCGGTGGTCTCAGTCTGTATCCGCAAGAGAACCGATTGGATCGGGAGGAAGCACTCAAGCTCTACACGATGGGGAGCAGTTGGTTTTCCACGGAAGATGGAAAAAAGGGAGCTCTCGCTACGGGCCAGTTGGCCGACTTGGCTGTTCTCTCTGCCGATTACTTCTCCATTCCCGAGGAGGAGATCAAGCGTCTCGAATCGGTACTCACGATCGTCGGTGGGAAGATCGTTTACGCCACCGAAGAATTCTCAAACCTTGCGCCGCCTCCGCTGCCAGTGAGCCCAAGCTGGTCGCCGATCAAAGAGTACGGCGGCTACGCGAATGCCTCAAAAGGAGCGCTGGGAGCGTCACATTCTAGAGCTCTCTCTGCGGTTTGTCCTGAATCGAGCACCAAGAACCACCACGTTTCAGTGCTGGGTGATCTTGGGATCTGGCATCTGGGATGCGATTGTTTCGCCTTTTGAAAAATGGCAGCCGAATTCTTAACAAAGGGAAAAAGAGAGAATGGGAATGTCAAATATCACTGACAAGGTTGTAGTAATTACAGGGGCCAGCAGCGGTGTTGGTGAAAGCACGGCTCGCCTTCTCGCAGGGAATGGCGCGAAAGTCGCGCTCGGAGCGAGGCGCAAAGATCGGATCGACGCCCTCGTCAGGGACATTAACGCCAAGGGAGGCAGCGCTCTCGGTTTCAAGACTGATGTGACAAAGCGCGAAGATGTCGAGGCTTTAGCGAGAGGCACCGTTGACAAGTACGGCCGAATCGACGCGATCGTGAACAATTCCGGGATCATGCCCATCGCACCTATGGCGGCGCTCAAGGTGGAAGAATGGGATCGAATGATCGATGTGAACATCAAGGGCCTCTTATATGGGGTGGCCGCAGTGCTTCCGATCATGCAAAAGCAAAAGCTGGGCCACATCATCAACATCGCTTCTGTCGCGGGCTTC
>Ga0210394_10001211_pt1 | contig 42897 bp, 32 predicted proteins | sample IncBWC12MmetaG_FD_160121 | JGI IMG/M metagenome (GOLD analysis project Ga0210394, IMG submission 160121) | Forest soil microbial communities from Barre Woods Harvard Forest LTER site, Petersham, Massachusetts, United States - Inc-BW-C-12-M | ecosystem: Environmental > Terrestrial > Soil >...
CCGGTCCCTTCTCGCGCAACCATAGCGCGCCGGCGAAAGCGGCGCTATGTGTCTGAAATTAACCAAATTGCTGTGACAGGCGGCGGACAGAACGATGCCCGAACTCCCCGAAGTCGAGACAGTGCGGCGCGGCCTTGCGCCGGTCATGGAAGGCGCGCGCTTCACCAAGGTCGAAACGCGCCGCGGCGATCTGCGCTGGCCGCTCGACAAGAATTTTGCGCACCGCCTCGAAGGCAAGACGGTGACCGGCCTCGGCCGGCGCGCCAAGTACCTCCTCGCCGACCTCTCCTCCGGCGACGTTTTGCTCATGCATCTCGGCATGTCCGGCTCGTTCCATGTGTTCCGGCACGACGGCGACAAATCGCTCGGCCGCTACTATCACCAGCGCGCGCAGCATGCGGCGCACGATCACGTCGTCTTTCACATGTCCTCGGGCGCAGTCGTGACCTTCAACGATCCGCGCCGCTTCGGCTCGATGAAGATCGTGCCGCGGCAAAAACTCCACGACGAGCCGTTGCTCAAGCGGCTTGGTCCCGAGCCGCTCGGCAACGAATTCGACGCGGCAATGCTGGCGCGTGCCTGCGCCGGCAAGAAGACGAGCCTCAAGGCGGCGCTGTCGGACCAGCGCGTGGTGGCGGGGCTCGGCAACATCTATGTCTGCGAAGCGCTCTATCGTGCGCGGCTCTCGCCCAAGCGTATCGCCGCGACCATCGCCGACCGGACCGGCGCGTCGAACGAGCGTGCCGAACGTCTGGTCGAAGGCATCAAGGCGGTGCTCAACGAGGCGATCAAGGACGGCGGCTCGACGCTGCGCGACCACAAGCTCACCGACGGCGAGCTCGGCATGTTCCAGTATCATTTCCGCGTCTACGACCGCGAGGGCGAGAAATGCCGCACGCCCGGCTGCCGCGGCGTGGTCAAGCGCGTCGTGCAGAATGGACGCTCGACGTTTTATTGCCCGGTGTGCCAGAAGTGACCGAACCGGCGGCAAAGCCGAGGCAGGCCATGAGCTACGAGACCATTATCGTCGAGACCCGCGGCCACGTCGGGCTGATCCGGCTCAACCGGCCGCAGGCGCTCAATGCGCTCAACAGCGCGCTGATCCGCGAATTGAGCCAAGCCGTCGACGCTTTCGAGGCCGATAGCGATATTCGCTGCATGCTGATCACCGGCTCGGAGAAGGCGTTCGCCGCCGGCGCCGACATCAAGGAGATGGTCGACAAGACCTTCAACGAGGCCTTCCTCGGCAACTTCATGGCCAGCTGGCACTGCGTCGCGCAGGCGCGCAAGCCGACGATCGCCGCGGTCGCCGGCTTTGCGCTCGGCGGCGGCTGCGAGCTCGCCATGCAATGCGACATCATCATCGCCGCCGACAACGCCAGGTTCGGTCAGCCGGAGATCAAGCTCGGGGTCATTCCCGGCATCGGCGGCACCCAGCGCTTCACCCGCGCCGTCGGCAAGGCGAAGGCGATGGACATCATGCTCACCGGCCGGATGATGGATGCGGCGGAAGCCGAACGCTCCGGCCTCGTCGCGCGCATCGTGCCGGCGGCAAGCCTGATGGAGGAAGCCATGAAAGTCGCGGAGACGATCGCGTCGATGTCGCTTCCTTCGGTGCTGGCGGCAAAGGAAGCGGTCAACGCCGCATTCGAGACCTCGCTCGCCGAAGGCGTGCGCTTCGAGCGCAGCATCTTCCATTCTTTGTTCGCGACCGCCGACCAGAAGGAAGGCATGGCCGCCTTCATCGCCAAGCGGCCGCCAAAGTTCGAGAACAAATAAGCGGCGGCGTCATTTACGCACGCAGATCACGCGCAGGACCGACTGCGCCATCGGTGCCGGCTGGCCGGCGTTGGCGGCGGAAGGCGCTGCGCCATGGGCCTGCAGAAAGCCGCGGATGGCATCGGCCGGCAACACAGTGGCGCCTTGCGCCGCGCCGCTGCCGGCGACGACCGCCGGCTTAAGATCGACCATGCCGGCGAAACGGCCTTGGGCGTCGACGGCTGCCGCGCCGGAAAAGCCTGGCTTCGGCGCCGGATCGAGGCCTTGCGCCGTCACGCGCGCCGAGACACTCGTCACCCCGCCGCCCTCGCCGGCCAGCGGATCGGCGACGCCGACGAGCGTCAGCTCGCCGCTTTGACTGCCCTCGCCGCCGAGCACCGCGGGCACGAGATTGCGCGCGCCGTAGAGCCGAAGGAGCGCGAGGTCATCGCTCTTGTCGGCCGCGACGCGCTCGGCGTGGCCGAGGCCGGGCACGGTGATCGATTGGCAATCTTCGGTGAGTTGCGCCGGCGCGATCAGCTCGCCCTGGGCGCTGACGATGATCGCGGTGCCGTATTCAACCCGGCGCTGCATGCCCGGCAACGGGCCGGCCTTAGGATCGGGAAATCCGGTAAACGCGGTAGCGACAGTGACCGCGACGCGGCCCATGATGCCCTCGGTCGCCTGATCATAAAGAATGGTAATGCCGCGCACTTCCGCGCCTTTTGCCTCGGCGCGGATGAGAAAATTCTTCAGCCCCTGCGTTCCGGAAATGGCGAAGGTATCGGGCTTGAGGATGCTGGCCTCGATCTGCCGGTGCGCGGCCTTCTTCTCGTCGTCGAACAGCGCCGGCAATGCCGCCTCGGCGAGGCGGAACGTTTCGACCTGGATCTGCCCCTGCGCCGAGGCCCAGCGACTGCCGGTGCGCGTCGCGGTCGCGTTCGGCACCAGCTTTTCCGGTATGCCGAGGCGCGCGCCCGTTGCCGGATCCTCGATCAGCCGCCAGCCGGCATTCGCCTCCGGGCCTCGTCCGGCGGCGAGATCGGATTGAACGGTGAGCCGCTGCGCTTCCGGCATGTCAACATAGCTATTCATGACCGTCGCGGAGGGGGCAGCCTTGGCGCGGCCTTTGGCTTTGCGGCGGCTGACCGTTCCGGTTTGGTCGGCGGCAGGCGCGGCGGCGGCCGGCTTCTTCACCGCCGCCGCCCGATGCGCAGCCTTGGGTGCGGCCATTGGGTCGCTCGCCGGCATCAGGGCTGCGGCCAGCACGCCCGCAACGACGGCAACTCTCACACCCAAAGCCCGCACGCCCATATCCGGCATCCGCTCGCCCCGGCCAAACGTAACCGAAGCACGCGCGAACGCCAATCACGGCGCCGCAGGGGTCGGTGGTTCCGCGCCCGGTTCGCGCTTATCTTGGCGGCATGCTCAGCGCCGACGAACTCGAACGCTACGCGCGCCACATCGTGCTGCAGGAGGTGGGCGGTCCGGGCCAGGCTGCGCTCGGCCGCGCCCGCGTTTTGGTGATCGGCGCCGGCGGGCTCGGTGCGCCGCTGCTCCTTTATCTTGCGGCCGCCGGGGTCGGCACGCTCGGCGTCATCGACGACGACGCCGTCTCGCTTTCGAACCTGCAGCGGCAAGTGATCCACGCCACGCCCGACATCGGCGTGGCCAAGGTCGAAAGTGCCGCGGCGATGATCCGCCGGCTCAATCCGCATGTGGTGGTGGAAGAGCACCGCGCCAGACTGACCGTGCAGAACGCGCTCGCGCTCATCGGCCGCTACGATATCGTCGCCGACGGGTCCGACAACTTCGCCACCCGCTATCTCGTCGCCGATGCCTGCTATTTTGCCAAAAAGCCCCTGGTGACCGCAGCGCTCGGCCCGTTCGACGGCACGCTCACCACCATCCGCGCGCATGAGCGCGGCGCCGACGGCAAGCCGAACCCGACCTATCGCTGTCTCTTTCCCGAGCCGCCGCCGCCCGGCACGGTGCCGGCTTGCGCCGAAGCCGGAATCCTCGGCGCGCTCGCCGGCGTGATTGGCTCAATGGCGGCGCTGGAAGTGATCCGCGAGATCGTCGGCTTCGGCGAAGGCCTGGTCGGCCGCTTGGTCATGGTGGATGCCCGGGCGATGCGCTTCGAGACCTTGCGCTACGCCTGGGACCCGGCAAATCCCCTTTCCGGCGAGCGCCCGACCATCAAAGACCTTTCCGCGCACGCGCGACCCGCATGACCGGCGAAAAGCAAGCCGAGACGCTGGTATTGCGGCGCGCGACGATCGATGACGCGCCGGCGATCCGCGCGCTCACGCGCGAAGCCTACGCCAAATGGGTGCCGCTCATCGGCCGCGAGCCGCTGCCGATGCTCGCCGATTATGCGGAGGCGGCACAGCAGCACCGCATCGATCTTCTCTACCTCACCGGCAAGCTCGCGGCGCTGATCGAGATGATCCCGCTAACCGGGCATCTGCTCATCGAGAATGTGGCGGTCGCGCCGGCGTTGCAGAGACGAGGCCTCGGCGGCAAATTGCTGGCCCACGCCGAAGAGGTGGCCGCGTCGCTCGGCTACGGCGAAATCAGGCTCTACACCAACGAGCGCTTCGCTGGGAATGTGCAGCTCTACGGCAAGCTCGGCTATCGGATCGACCGCGAGGAAGAGTTCAGAGGGAGCACGCGGGTGCACATGAGCAAGCGGCTCGCCAGCCGGAACGCGCCTATTTGCTCCACGTCGCCATGATAGTCGAGCCCTTGAGCACCGACCATTGATTGTCGCCGGCGCTGACCACCGTGAAGCAATTGTCCTTCGAGCCTTTCCACGTGCTGCAGAAGCCGTCCTTGGAGAGCTTCCAGGTGCCCTCGCCCTTGCTGCCGCCGCCGATCGGCTGGCGCTTCATCTTGCCGTCTGCCGTGAAAATCATCTTGAATTTGAGGTTCGACGGCGTCGAGGCGGTGAACGGCTGGCCGTTGAAGAACGTCGCCTGAATGTCGGTCGGCGAAAGCTTGGCCGCGGGCGCCGCCAAAGCCGGCGCGGCGAGGAGCGCCCCGAAGACGCTGCCTGCTACCAAGCTCGCAAAACCCGCACGCATCGTGAGCCTCCCGGTTGGTGGTGCGCGAACGATATAATAAAGCAACCGGATTGCATATTCCGATACCCGGTACGATTCACATTCCTGAGCGCGCCGCAGGCGCTAGCGGTGCTGCGCGTGGTAGACGCTGTTCGGCCGCATGTCGGTCGCGAACGCCATGCGGTTCGACATGGCAAAGAAGCTCGCGACCGCGCCGATATCCCAGATATCGCGATCGCTGAATCCGGCGCGGCGCAGCGCCTCGCGATCCTCCTCCTCCACCAGCCAAGGCTCGGCGGCGAGCTTGACGGCGAAATCGAGCATGGCGCGCTCGCGCCGCGACAGCCGCGCGGCGCGATAATTCATCACCAGAAGCTCGCCGAGCACCGGGTCGCCGGAAAGCGCACGCACGGCGGCGCCATGGGCGACGAGGCAGTAGTAGCAGCGGTTGTGCGCCGAAACCGCGACCGCGATCATCTCGCGCTCAAGCTTGCTCAGCCCCGAGGGCGCCAGCATCAGATCGTTGTACATGGCGACGAAGGCGGAAAGCTTCGCCGTATCGAAGGTGTAGGCCTTGAGCACGTTGGGCACGAAGCCGAGCTTGTCCCGGCATTTGGCGAAATAAGCCTCCATGTCCGGCGACAGCGGTCCGGGCGGCAGCTTCAGGGCGATGATCTCGGTATCGTCGCCCGCCGCCGCCGAGGCGCGCGGCTTCGCCCCGCGATTGTCCGGGATCGGCTTCATCTTGCGCTTTCTCATGGCGTTTCCTTCTGTCATGCCGCTGTCGGCGGCCGTCGATAATGTGATCCTGGCGCGCCCTGCCGCGGCTACGATCTGGTGGCGCACGCGCCTGCCGAGCGCGTAATATCGCAAAGTACCGCGCCGGCGAGAGGGGGAAACATGAACGTGCAGGATTTTCCCCGCCCGGGCGATGACCGTACCGGCCTCGCGCTCGTGGTCGCCGCCGCCTCGCTGCTCGCCGAGCGCCGGCGCGACATCCCGCGCGATTTTCTCGCTGCGCTCTACGGCTACGCCACGCCCGAGGATCTTGCCCGTTACCGCGCCGAGGAGCTTGCCGCCATCGCCGAGCAATCATGGTCGTTGCTGGCAAAGCGAAAGCGCGGCGCCCCCAATATCCGCTTCGAGCCGGCGCCGCTGACGCCAAGCGTCGCGGTGCTCGAAATCGACAATGACGACATGCCGTTCCTGGTCGATTCGGTCCTGGGCGAACTCAACGAGCGCGGGCTCGATATCCGGCTCCTGGTCCATCCGCTGTTCACCATCGAGCGCGACGCGGCCGGGAACCTCCTCGCCTTCAAGGGCACGCGCAAAGCCGATGGCGGGCGCGAAAGCTTCATCCACATCCATATCGAGGGCATGGCGGACGCGGCGCAACGGGCGGAGATCGTCCGCGCGCTCGAAGAGGTGCTCGCCGACGTGCGCACCTGCGTCGAGGACTGGCGGCCGATGCTGGCGCGCGTCGGCGAGATTATCGCCGAATTGCGCGCCAATCCGCCGCCGCTTCCCGCCGACGAGATCGCCGAAGCGATCCAGTTCCTCGAATGGATGGCAGGAGACAATTTCACGCTGCTTGGCGTGCGCGACTACGCCTTCAGCGCCGGCGAGGATGCGCTCGAGCCGAAGTTCGAGACCGGTCTCGGGCTGTTGCGCGCGCACGAGATGCGGCTCCTGCGCCGCGGCCAGGAGCTGGTGATTTTCACGCCCGAAATCCTCGAATTCCTCCAGGAACCGAAGCTGCTCATCGTCACCAAGGCGGCGGTGCGCTCGCGCGTGCACCGGCGCGTGCATCTCGACTATGTCGGGGTCAAGCGCTTCGACCGCGACGGCAAGCTCGCCGGCGAATGCCGGCTCTGCGGCCTGTTCACCTCGACCGCCTATACCCGTTCGGTTCGCACCATTCCCTATCTGCGGCGCAAGGTGGACAACGTCATCCGCCGCGCCGGCTTCGACGCTTCGAGCCATTCCGGCAAGGCGCTGGTCAATGTGCTGGAGAACTATCCGCGCGACGAGCTGTTTCAGATCGACGAAGACACGCTCTACCAGTTCGCGCTGGCGATCCTGCAGCTCGACGAGCGCCCGCGGGTGCGCGTGCTGCCGCGGGCGGACCGCTTCGACCGTTTCGTGTCGGTCCTCGTTTACATTCCGCGCGATCGCTACGACAGCCAGATCCGGGCGGCGATCGGCGAGTATCTGGCGACCGCGTTCAAGGGACGGCTGCGCGCCTTCTATCCGTTTTTCCCGGAAGGCCCGCTGGTGCGCGTCCACTTCATCATCGGGCGCTACGAGGGCGAGACGCCGAGCCTCGACCGCGCCGAGCTCGACCGGGCCGTCGAAGCCATCGTGCGCAGCTGGACCGATGGTCTGCGTGAGGCGCTGGCCGCGGGACCGCGAGGCGGGCAGGCGGCCGCGCTGTTCGCGCGCTATCGCGACGCCTTCCCGATTGACTACCGCGAGGTCTATCCGCCGCCGACGGCGCTCGCCGATATCGGCCTTCTCGAAACCCTCACCACGGAGAGCGCGCTCGGCGTCGAGCTCTATCGCAACGCCGGCGAAGGGCCGGCCAGCGCCGGGCTGAAGGTGTTCAGCCACAGCCGGCCGATCCCGCTCTCGGAACGCGTGCCGGTCCTGGAAAATATGGGTTTTCGCGTCGTCGACGAGCGCACCTATCACATCCGCCCGCAAGGGACGGCGGATGTCTGGTTTCACGACATGACGCTCGAAAGCGCGGTGGGCCAGCCATTCGAGCTGGCAGCGCTGCGGCAGCGGCTGGAGGCGTGCTTCCTCGCGGTGATGGGAAGAAGCGCCGAGAATGACGGTTACAACGCGCTCGTGCTGGCGACTGGGCTCGCTTGGCGCGACGTGGCGCTGATCCGCGCGCTCTCACGTTTCCTGCGCCAGATCCGCGTTCCGTTCTCGCAGGACTACATGTGGGCGACGCTGCGCAAGCATGCCGGCATCGCCGCCAAGATCGTCGCGCTGTTCCACGCCCGGTTCGATCCGCAGCTCGCCGTTCCGTCGGACGAACGCGCGGCGCGCGAGGCGGCCATCATGGCGGAGATCGAGGCCGCATTGCAGGCGGTCGACAGTCTCGACGAAGACCGCATCCTGCGCCGCTTCCTCAACGCGGTCGCGGCGGCGATCCGCACCAATTTCTATCAGCACGACCGCGACGGCCGCGCCAAGGAGCTCATCGCCCTGAAATTTTCCAGCCGCAAAGTCGACGGCATGCCACTGCCGCGGCCGCTTTACGAGATCTTCGTCTATTCGCCGCGCGTCGAGGGCGTGCATTTGCGCTTCGGCAAGGTGGCGCGCGGCGGTATCCGCTGGTCCGACCGGCCGCAGGATTTCCGCACCGAGATCCTCGGCCTGGTCAAAGCGCAGAACGTCAAGAATGCGGTGATCATCCCGGTCGGGGCGAAAGGCGGCTTCATCCCTAAGCGGCTCCCCGCCGGCGGCGCGCGCGAGGCTATCCAGGCCGAGGGCACGGCCGCCTACCGGCTGTTCATCTCGACGCTCCTCGACATCACCGACAATATCGGCACCGGAACGATCGGCGTCGTGCCGCCGGCCGACGTCGTGCGCCACGACGGCGACGACCCCTATCTCGTCGTCGCCGCCGACAAGGGCACGGCGACCTTCTCCGACATCGCCAATGAGATCGCCATCGCGCACGATTTCTGGCTTGGCGATGCCTTCGCCTCGGGCGGCTCCGCCGGCTACGACCACAAGAAGATGGGCATCACCGCGCGCGGCGCCTGGGAATCGGTCAAGCGTCATTTCCGCGAGATGGACGTCAATATCGGCGTGACGCCATTCACCGTGGTCGGCGTCGGCGACATGTCGGGCGACGTGTTCGGCAACGGCCTCCTTCGCGAGAAGACAACCAAGCTCGTCGCCGCCTTCGATCATCGCGACATCTTCATCGATCCGGAGCCCGATCCGGAGCGCTCCTTTGCCGAAAGACAGCGCCTGTTCGATCTGCCGCGCTCGAGCTGGCAGGATTTCGACAAGACGCTGATTTCCAAGGGCGGCGGCGTTTTTCCCCGCGCGGCGAAGGAAATCCGGCTTTCGCGCGAGGCGCAGAAGCTGTTCGGCGTCGGTGAAAAGCTCACCCCGCAGGAACTGATCCGCGCCATCCTCAAGGCCGAGGTCGATCTCCTGTTCTTCGGCGGCATCGGCACCTATGTGCGCGCGGCCGACGAGGGCGACGACGCGGCCGGCGACCGCGCCAACGACGCGATCCGCGTCTGCGGCCGCGATCTGCGCTGCAAGGTGCTCGGCGAAGGCGCCAATCTCGGCATGACCCAGCGCGGCCGCATCGAGGCAGCGTTGCGCGGCATCAGGCTCAACACCGACGCGATCGACAATTCGGCCGGCGTCAACACCTCCGACATGGAGGTGAACATCAAGATCGCGCTGAGCATTCCGCTGCGCGACGGGCGGCTGTCGCTGAACGCGCGCAACGTGCTGTTGTCCGAGATGACCGACGAGGTCGCCGGTCTCGTCCTGCGCAACAATTATCTGCAGCCGCTCGCGATCTCGCTGTCCGAGCGGCGCGGCCTGGAGGATTTCGGCTTTCTGCAGCGGCTCATTCAGACGCTGGAGACCCGCGGGCTTCTCGACCGCGCGGTCGAGTACTTGCCCGACGACCTGCAGCTCACCGAGCGCCGCCGCCGCTCGCAGCCCTTCACCCGGCCGGAGCTGGCGGTGCTGCTCGCCTATGCCAAGCTCTCGCTCTACGACGACCTGCTCGAGTCCGCGGTCCCGGACGACCCCTATCTCGGCCGCGAGCTCGGCCGTTATTTTCCCAAGGAGATCGGCGCGCGCTTCCCCGACGCGCTCGAGCATCATCGCCTGCGCCGCGAGATCATCGCCACCCAGCTTGCCAACTCGATGATCAATCGCGGCGGGCCTTCGCTCGTCGTGCGCATCGCCGACCAGACCGGCGCCGCGCCCGCCGCCATCGCCTCCGCCTTCGCCGTCGTGCGCGAAAGCTACGGCATGACCGCGCTCAACACCGCGATCGACGGCCTCGACAACCGCATACCCGGGAAGGTGCAGCTCGATCTCTACGCAGCCGTCGAGGACCTCCTCCTCGACCGCATCGTCTGGTTCCTGCGCAATGTCGAGCTGACCAAGGGCCTCGCCGACGTGGTGACGCATTATCGCGACGGGGTGGCCGCGGTCGCCGCCGCGCTCGACGGCGTGCTTTCCGAGGACGCGCTTGCGGCGCGCGCCGCGCGCCGGCAGGAGCTTATTGCGACCGGCGTTCCCGACGTGCTTGCCGGCCGCATTGCCGATCTCGGTGCGCTTGCGGCCGCGCCCGACATCGTGCTGGTCGCCGACCGCACCGGCAAGGCGGTCGCCGAAGTGGCGGCGACCTATTTCGCCGCCGGCGCCTTCTTCCGCCTCGAGCGCATCGCCAGCGCCGCGCGCAACATCCCGATTGCCGATTATTTCGACCGGCTGGCGCTCGACCGCGCGCGGGATTCGATCGGCGATGCCGAGCGACGGCTGACCGCGGCCATGGTCGGCAATGGCGCCGCCGGCGGCGGCGCGGTCGAGGCGTGGGTCGGCCCGCGCAAGGCCGAGGTGGAACGCATTCGTCTCGCGATCCACGAGATCGCCAATTCCGGGCTCACGCTGTCGAAGCTGTCGGTCGCGGCGAGCCTCCTCGGCGACCTGGTGAAGCACTGAGCGCAGTTGGCTGAGTTGGTACGTTCCCGTCCGGTCAAAAAAAGAACCCCAAGCAGGGTACGCGCTTGGGGTTCTAGGTGTTGCCTCAAAACTTAGGCTTATAAGGCCGGACGGCGGGGTGTCGGGGGATGGGGGAGCCGTCCGGTCGGCCTAATGTGCGAGAGATATACTCCCGGGCCTTCGATGCAACGCGTATCACGCGTTAGTGTTATCGGGTGCGGCAAAACGCCGTGCTGCAACCCAGGACGATTCTGTTCGTACCCGCAGATCGGGGAGGAAAACATTTCAAGCCAGAGCCCTAGCGCACGTGGCGAATTTTCATTTTCAAGTCGTCAGTGCGCTGCCGCTCTTAAGCCCCTAATGTATTGCTACGTGCAGCGAGGGGGTTCCTATCGTCATGGCTGACGCGCAAGACCGCGGAACCACGGCATGAGCTGGTTCCACGCGATCGAGCCGGCCTGCTCCATGGCCGCGTTCGCGGTCGGCGTCCTGGTCGGGCTGACCGGGGTCGGCGGCGGCTCACTGATGACGCCCATTCTCATCCTGTTGTTCGGCATTCATCCGGCAACCGCGGTTGGAACCGACCTTCTCCACGCAGCTGTGACCAAGACCGCCGGCAGCTTCGTGCATGGCCGCAACCGAACGATCGAGTGGCGCATCGTGCGGCGGCTTGCGGCCGGCAGCATTCCGACCACGGTCGTCACCATTGCCGCGTTGAGCGCCATCGACATCAACGGGTCGACGGCGCGCGACCTCATCAACGCGGTATTGGCCCTCGCTCTGGTCATCACCGCCGTGATGCTGGTGTTCCGCAACCGGATCGTCGCCCGCTACTCGCCCCGGTTTGGCGCTCTCGCCGACAACAAGATCGCCGCCATCACCGTCGCCGTCGGCGCGGTGATCGGAACGATCGTGTCGATCTCCTCGGTCGGCGCCGGCGCCATCGGCGTCACTGCGCTTGTGCTGCTCTACCCGAAGCTTCCGGCGGCGCGCATTGTCGGCTCGGATATCGCGCACGCCGTGCCGCTCACGCTCGTCGCCGGCATCGGCCACTGGTTCCTGGGATCGATCGATTTTCCCGTCTTCACCTCGCTCATCCTGGGGTCGGTGCCCGGAATCCTGCTCGGGAGCTATGCCGCCGTTCGCGTTCCGGATCGCGCGCTTCGCCTTGTGCTCGCGGTCACGCTGCTTACGGTCGCGACCAAGCTGTCATTCGGCCTGATGGCGCCGCCTTCGGATGTCGTTGCGGTGAAGACGACCACGCCGCGCTGAGCCCGTGACGCGGCGGTGTTCCCGCCGCGTCCGCTGCGCTTTCTCACCACTGGGTTGGCGCTGAGAGTTCCACGAGCGCGCTAATGCCGCGGTAACCGCCGCCTTCCAGCATGCCGCGTTCTAGCCTACGATGCGGTCGCATCGGCCTTCGAGGCACGAATCGTCGCGATTTTCTGGGTTTGGTCGGCGGCGCCGCAGTTGCGTGGCGGCTCGGCGCGCATGCAACCAGTCAATGGCGTCCGCAAGGTCGGTTCTTGGGTCCGGGGCGACCGCCAAGCGTGGCGCTCTTACTGGCGACCGCCAAGCGTGGCGCTCTTACTCCGGACGGACTAGGCAACGGACTCCAGAGGAGGCAATTCATGAGGCGGCGTGACGTTGTTAAATGGCTTGCCGGAGCTGTGATAGCTGCGCCTTACCGCGTTGCCGCAGAGACCGCAAAGACCTATCGCCTTGGACTGTTTGCCTCGGGCCCGGCGTTTCCGCCCGACAGCCCCATCGCCAAGATCCTCGCCGAGGCGCTGGCGCAGCATGGCTACACGCTCGGTAAGAACCTGGAAATCAGTTCCTATGGCGCGGACGCGCAGCTTGCCCGGCTGCCGCAACTCGCCCGGGACATTGCCGCGGCCAAAGTGGACGCCGTGGTCATCCTTGGTTGGCCGCCGGCCAACGCGATGAAGGGCACCGGCGTTCCGACGGTTGTCGCCGTCGGCGCCGGCGATCCGGTGGCAACCGGCCTGGTCGCCAGTTTGGCGCGTCCTGGAGGCAATGTAACCGGCATTTCGGACAACGCGACGACGTTGAGCACCAAGCGTCTTGGGTTGCTCAAGCAGGCCGTGCCGAGCATCCGCAAAGTCGCCATGCTGTGGAACAAGGACGACCTCGGCATGACGCTGCGCTATAAGGCGTCGGCCGACGCCGCCAAATCCCTCGGCACCGCGGTCCTGCCGCTCGGCGTCTCCGAGCCGGACGACTTCGGCGATGCATTCACGACGATGGATCGCGAGCGCCCGGACGCGATCCTCATGGTGGCCGATGCGCTCACGCTTCTCAACCGTAAGCGCGTGTTCGACTATGCCGCCGCCCAGCGGCTGCCGGCGATCTACGAATTCGATCTGTTCGTTCGCGACGGCGGCCTGATGTCCTATGGAGCCGACTTCAAGGAATCCTTCGAACGGGCCGCTTCACTGGTCGATCGGATTTTCAAGGGCGCCAGCCCCGCCGATTTGCCGTTCGAAGAGCCGACGCATTATCTGTTTGTGGTCAACCTGAAGACGGCGAAATCGATCGGCCTCGAGCTGCCGCCGAACCTGCTGGCGCTGGCCGACGAGGTGATCGAGTGAGACGACGCGACTTCGTCTTGCTGGCCGAACGCTACCGCCTGCCGACAATTTTCCCGGCCGGGTTCTTCGCCACCGGGCTGGTGATTAATCCAAGGATCGCCAAGACGCTCGGACTGACGCTCGGACTGACCGTGCCGCAATCGCTTCTGGTCGCCGCCGACGACGAGGTGATCGAATGAGGCGGCACGACTTCATCGCGCCGCTCGGCGGCGCGGCGGCGGCACCGATGTCATGGCCGCTCCCGCCACGCGAAAAGCCGGCCGATTTGCCCGCCCAGGCGCCGATCAAGTTCGAATTCGTCGTTAACCTAAAGACCACCAAGGCGCTCGGCCTCGACGTGCCGCCGACGGTGCTTGCGCTCGCCGACGAAGTGATAGAATGACGCCGGGCCGAGGCTGCTAACGCCGATGTCGATGGAACTATCTGGAAATGACTCCTCACCCGTCAGTGTGAGCAATCGGGATGGCCGGGACAAGCCCGGCCATGACGCAATCGTATGAGAGCGCTGCCTGATCATCGCAAGGGACGCGTGCGGATGTTGCTCGACCGCCTGAGCGCCCTTGCTCCGGCGTCCGGCGCCTCGATCGTGCGCAGCCGGCTGTTCATCAAATACGTCACGCTGTTCGTCGGCGTGGTCGGGCTAGCGCTCGCCGCCAACGGCGTCTTCGACGTCTATTTCTCCTATCAGGAGCAGAAGAGTGCGCTGGTGCGCATTCAAAGCGAGCAGGCCGAATCCGCCGCCGGCAAGATCGGCCAATTCATCAGCGAGATCGAAAGCCAGGTCGGCTGGACCACGCAGCTGCCGTGGTCTTCCGGCACGCTCGAGCAGCGGCGCTTCGACGCGCTGCGGCTGCTGCGCCAGGTGCCGGCGATCACGGAGCTTGCCGAGATCGATTCGAGCGGCCACGAGCAATTGCGGGTGTCGCGGCTCGCCATGGAGGTGGTCGGCAGCGGCAACGACGTCTCCAAGGACCCGAGCTTCGCCGAGGCGGTGGCGCACAAGGTCTATTTCGGTCCGGTCTATTTCCGGCGCGAGTCCGAGCCGTACATGACGCTGTCGCTCGCCGGCACGCGCCGCGACACCGGCGTGAGCATCGCCCAGGTCAATCTGAAACTGATCTGGGACGTGCTGTCGAAGATCAAATTCACCGGGCACGGGCGCGCCTATGTGGTCGACGCCGCCGGCCGGCTGATCGCGCACCCCGACATCAGCCTCGTTTTGCGCAATACCGACATGTCGAAGCTGGCGCAGGTGCGCGCCGCTCGCGCCGCCGCAGCCGGCGCCGACACCGAGCAGGTCCGCGAAGCCGAGGACATCGAGGGCCATAAGGTGCTCACCGCCTCGGCGCCGGTTGCGCCGCTCGGCTGGCACGTTTTCGTCGAAACGCCGGTCAACGAGGCCTACGCGCCGCTCTATGCCTCGATCGAGCGGACCGGACTGATCCTGCTCGGCGCGCTGGCGCTCGCCTTCGCCGCCGGCATGTTCCTGGTGCGGCGCATGGTGGTGCCGATCCAGGCGCTGCGCTCCGGAGCGGCGCGCATCGGCTCGGGCGACCTGAGCCAGCGCATCGCCATCAAGACCGGCGACGAAATCGAGAGCCTCGCCGATCAGTTCAACGACATGGCCGGCCGGCTGCAGGAATCCTACGCCGACCTGGAGAAGAAAGTCGACCTGCGCACGCACGAGCTGAGCGAATCGCTGCAGCAGCAGACGGCGACCGCCGAAGTGCTGAGCGTGATCAACGCTTCGCGCGGCGATCTCCAGCCCGTGTTCCAAGCGATGGTGGAAAAGGCGCGACGATTGTGTGACGCCGACGCAGGACATCTCGCGCTTCCCGTTGGTGACGATTATCGAAGCGTCGCCGTCTCTGCGATGTCACCCGAGATGACGAGGCTGATCCAGTCAATATCATATGCACCCGGCCGCGGGACGGCCATCGGCCGAGCGCTGGCAGAACGCCGTCCGGTTCAGATATCCGACATTGGCGCTGACAGTGAACATGTCGGCCGGCAAGCCGCACATGAAGGCTTCATAAGGACGATCCTGGGAGTACCGCTGCTCCGGCAGGGGGAGGCAATCGGCGCATTTGGGCTCTCGCGCCAGCGGGTGGAGCCGTTCACCGAGCGCCAGATCGATCTGGTCAAGAATTTCGCCGCCCAGGCGGTCATCGCCATCGAGAATACGCGGCTGCTCAGCGAGTTGCGTGAGTCGCTGGCGCAGCAGACGGCCACCGCCGACGTGCTCAAGGTCATCAGCCGCTCGACCTTCGATCTGAAAAAAGTGCTGTCCACGCTGGTGGAATCGGCGGCCCGGCTTTGCGCCGCAAACAAAGCCGCGCTGTTCCAGCGCGACGGCGAGGTTTATCGCTTAGCGACGACCTACGGATTTTCGGGCGACACCGCCCAATACGACGACCGTCCGCTGCGGCCGGACCGAACGAGCGTGACCGGGCGTGTGGCATTGGAAGGCAAGGCCGTTCACGTCCATGACGTGCTCGCCGATCCCGAATACCACGCGCCCGAATATCAGCAGGCGTTCGGCTACCGAACCAACCTCGGCGTGCCGCTGCTGCGCGACGGCACCACGATTGGCGTGTTCGCGCTGGTTCGCGACGAGGTCGACCCGTTTACCGAGAAGCAGATCGAGCTGGTGACGACCTTTGCCGACCAGGCGGTGATCGCGATCGAGAACGCGCGGCTGTTCGAGGCCGAGCAGCAGCGCACGCGCGAGCTCAGCGATTCGCTCGAACAGCAAACCGCAACCTCGGAAGTGCTCGGCGTCATCAGCCGGTCCAAGTTCGAGCTGCAACCGATCCTGCAGAGTGTCGTGGATACCGCAGCGCGGCTCTGTCGCGCCGACACCGCCGTGATTTTCCGGCTGAAAGACGGTCTCTACCGTTTTGCCGCCGGTTACAGCCTCGTTCCGGAATATGTGGAACTTGAGCGCCGCACGCCGATTTCTCCTGGCCCCGGAACACTGATCGGCCGCGCGGCACTGAGCCGGCAAGTCGCCCTGATCGAGGACGCGTGGGCCGACACCCTCTACGAGGAGAGAGACGCGGCCAAAATCGGACAGGCCCGCTCGATGATGGGCGTGCCGTTGCTGCGTGATGGCGAGGCGATCGGCGTCATCGGTCTCGCCCGCCGTCGCGTTGAACCATTTGGCGAACGCGAAAGCGAATTGGTGACGACCTTCGCCGACCAGGCGGTGATCGCAATCGAGAACGTGCGGCTGTTCGAGGCCGAGCAGGAGCGCACGCGCGAGCTTAGCGAAGCTCTCGAGCAGCAGACCGCCACCTCCGAAGTTCTGCGGGTTATCTCGAGCTCGCCGGGCGATCTCGCGCCGGTGTTCGCCAGCATGCTGGAGAATGCGGTGCGCATCTGCGACGCCAAGTTCGGCAACATCTATCGCTGGGACGGCACGGCCCTGCACCTTCTCGCCGCGCACAACACGCCGCCCGCGCTGGCCGCCGCCCGCAAAAACATGCCGCTGACGATAGAAGATAACGGGCTTATCGGTCCGATGGTGGCCACCAAAGCCGTCTATCAAGTGGTCGATACGGCGGCCCATCCCGGCTACACCACGCGGCGCGATCCGGCGGCAATTACCGCGGTCGAACTCGGCGGCGTGCGCACCTGCATCGCCGTACCGATGCTCAAGGAGAACGAGCTGATCGGTTCGTTCACGCTTTACCGTCAGGAAGTCCGTCCCTTCACCGACAAGCAGATCGCGCTGGTTGCGAGCTTCGCCAACCAGGCGGTGATCGCTATCGAGAATACGAGGCTCCTCAGCGAGCTGCGCGAGTCGCTGGCGCAGCAGACGGCCACCGCGGATGTGCTCAGCGTCATCTCGAGTTCACCGGGCGATTTGAAGCCGGTGTTCGACGCCATGCTCGGCAACGCCGCCCGCCTCTGCGAGGCCCAGTTCGGCAACTTGCTGCTCTATGAAGGCGAAGCGATCCGCATCGGCACGATGTACAACATGCCGGCGGTCTTCGCCGAGCGCTTCGAGCGCGAACCCGTTTTCCGCGCCGGCCCGCTGGCTCCGGCATCGCGCGCCGCCGCCACCAAGGATTTCGTGCATGTCGTCGACCTGCGAGACGACCCGGCCTACAAGCAGGGCGATCCTCCCGTAGTCTCCTTGGTTGATGGCGGCGGTGCGCGCAGCCTTCTGCTCGTCCCGATGCTCAAAGAAGGAGAGGCGATCGGCGCATTGAGCATTTTCCGCCGCGAAGTTCGCCCCTTTACCGACAAGCAGATCGATCTGGTCAAGAGTTTCGCCGCCCAAGCGGTCATCGCCATCGAGAATACGCGGCTCCTCACTGAGCTGCGCCAGCGCACCACCGACCTCACCGAATCGCTGGAGCAGCAGACGGCGACGTCGGAAGTGCTCCAAGTCATCTCAAGCTCGCCCGGCGAGCTCGAGCCGGTGTTCGAGACCATGCTGCAAAACGCTGTTCGCATCTGTGGCGCCAAGTTCGGCAATCTCTGGCTGCGCGACGGCGATTTCTTCCGCATCGGGGCCGCCCACGGCGCTCCGGCGGCGTGGTCGGATTTTCTGCGCCGCGAGCGCACATTCCGCGTCGATCCGCGGCTGGGTCTCGGTCAAATCATTACAACTAAGCAGACCTACCAGGTTGTCGACGCCGCAGCCGAGCCGACGCATGGCGACAAGTTGCGCGCAGCAACGATCGAGCTCGCGGGCGCGCGGAGCCTGATCGGCGTGCCGCTGCTCAGGGATGAAGAGGTGATCGGATGCATCGTCATCTACCGCCAGGAGGTGCGGCCGTTCAGCGACAAACAGATCGAAGTCGTGCAGAATTTCGCCGCGCAGGCGGTCATCGCCATCGAGAACGCGCGGCTGCTGAGCGAATTGCGCGAATCGCTGGCGCAACAGACGGCAACGTCGGAGGTGTTGCGCGTCATCAGTTCCTCACCCGGCGAGCTTGAGCCGGTCTTCCGGGCGATGCTCGGTAACGCCACCCATCTGTGCGAGGCGAACTCCGGCGTACTGGCGCTTCGTGACGGCGATGCACTTCGTGCGGTCGCCCTGCACGGGGGGCGAGGAGACTATGCGGAGGAGCGGCGGCGCAATCCCATGTTCCGGCCTGCACCGAACGTTCCGGTCATGCGGGCGATGGCGACAAAACAAGTGCAGCATGTCGCCGATATGCGCAACGAACAGGCATATATCGATCGCGATACGGCGATTGTCACCATGGTCGACGTTGGCGGCGCACGCACCTTCCTCGCCGTGCCGATGCTGAAGGACGGCGAGGCCGTTGGTGTCATCATCATCTATCGTCAGGAGGTTCGCCCCTTCACCGACAAGCAGATCGAGCTAGTCAGGAATTTCGCCGCGCAGGCGGTCATCGCCATCGAGAATGCGCGGCTCCTCAGCGAGCTGCGCCAGCGCACCGATGAGCTTGGCCGCTCAGTCGGCGAGCTGCGCGCGCTCGGCGAAGTCTCCCAGGCGGTGAACTCCACGCTCGATCTGGAGACCGTGCTCTCCACCATCGTCGCCAAGGCGGTACAGCTCTCCAACACCGATGCGGGGACGATCTATGTCTTCGACGAAGCGGAACAGGAATTCCACCTGCGGGCTACTTACGGCATGGACCAGGAATTGATTGGCGCGCTTTCAAGCCGGCATATCCGCCTTGACGAGACCGTTATCGCGGCAGCGATTGCGCAGCACGAACCGACGCAGATCGCCGATCTTCGCGAGGAAGCCGCCAACGAGATCAACGCGATCAGCTTGCGCGCCGGTTTCCGCGCGCGGCTGACGGCGCCGTTGTTCCGCGGCGACGACGTCGTCGGCATGCTGGTGGTCCGCCGGCGCACGCCCGGCGCCTTTCCGCAGAATACCGTCGATCTGATCAAGACCTTCGCCGCGCAGTCGGTGCTGGCGATCCAGAACGCGCGGCTGTTCCACGAGATCGAGGACAAGAGCCGCGAGCTCGAGGTCGCGGGCCAGCACAAGTCGCAATTCCTCGCCAATATGAGCCATGAGCTGCGCACGCCGCTCAACGCCATCATCGGCTATAGCGAAATCCTCCAGGAAGACATCGCCGATCTCGGACAGGACAATGTCAGTCGCGATCTGAAGAAGATCGAAGGCGCCGGCCGTCACCTGCTCGGCCTGATCAATGACATTCTCGACCTGTCGAAAGTCGAAGCCGGCAAGATGGACGTCTACCTCGAAGACGTCGAAATCGTGCCGCTGCTCGAAGAGGTGCGGGCGCTGATCGTTCCGCTGGCCGAGAAGAACGGCAATACGCTCAAGCTCAAGCCGGCCAAGAACCTCGGCAGCATGCATACCGACCGCACCAAGCTCAAGCAAAGCCTGCTCAATATCCTCAGCAACGGCAGCAAGTTCACCCAGAACGGCCGCCTCACTCTGGTGGCGGAGCGTTTCAAGGCCGACCGGCCAATGGTGCGCTTTGCCGTTTCGGATACCGGCATTGGCATGACCGAGGAGCAGGTCGGCCGGCTGTTCCAGGCGTTCTCGCAGGCCGACGCGTCCACGACCAAAAAATACGGCGGCACCGGCCTAGGCCTGGCGATTTCCCGGCGCTTCTGCCAGCTTCTCGGCGGCGACATCGCGGTGACCAGCCGGCCCGGCAAAGGCTCGACCTTCACCATCACCTTGCCGGCGCAGAGCGAGGCGCCGGCGCAAATCAAGCCGGCCGCCGCTCCGCGCATTGCCGCGGATGCCAGCAACGGCGCCACCGTGCTCATCGTCGACGACGATACGGCGGCTCGCGAGCTCCTGAGCGCCAGCCTGAAAAGCGCCGGCTATCGCCTCGTGCACGCGGCAAGCGGTGAAGAGGCGCTCGCGCTCGCCCGCACCGTCCGCCCGGACGCGATCACGCTCGACGTGATGATGCCCAAGCCCGACGGCTGGGAGGTGCTGAGCACGCTCAAGGCCGACGCCGATCTCTGCGATATCCCGGTGGTCATGGTGACCATGGCGCCCGATCGCGGCATCGGCCTGTCGCTCGGCGCCGTCGATGTGCTGACCAAGCCGGTCGATCGCGCGCGGCTGACGGCGCTGATCCATCGCCTCGTGCGCCGCGACGGCCCAGTGCTGGTGGTCGAGGACAATGCCGACACCCGCGAGATGATGCGGCACACCATCGAGAAGCTCAGCCTTTCCGTCGCCGAGGCGGACAATGGCCGGCGCGCGCTCGCCTGGCTCGGCGAGCATCCGGTCCCGGCCATGATCCTGCTCGACCTGATGATGCCGGAAATGGACGGATTCGAGTTCCTCGACGCCATCGCGGCGCGCGCCGAATGGCGCGAAATCCCGGTGGTCGTGGTCACCGCCAAGCCGCTCACTGCGGCGGAGCGCGACCGATTGCTGCGGCAGGCCCGCAAGGTCATGGAAAAAGGCACCGCGAGCGGGGTCGATATCGCGGCCGCCATCGGTGAAGCGGTACGGCGCCGTTCGGCGCGCGCAAATGCAGGCGAAAAGCTGGGGTCGGAGTAATTCAATGGCGAAGGTTTTGCTGGTCGAAGACAACGAGATGAACCGCGACATGCTCTCCCGCCGGCTGATCCGCCGCGGCTTCGAGGTGGTGTTCGCCGTGGACGGCAAGCAGGGCGTCGATCTGGCGCGCAGCGAAAAGCCCGACATCATCCTCATGGACATGAGTCTCCCGGTCATGGACGGATGGGAGGCGACCCGCTGCGTCAAAGCCGACGCCGCGACGCGCAGCGTCCCGGTGATCGGGCTCACGGCGCATGCCATGAGCGGCGACCGGGAAAAGGCGATCGAGGCCGGCTGCGACGATTACGACACCAAGCCGGTGGAATTGGACCGCCTGATCGGCAAGATGGAGCGGCTTCTCGGCGCCGCGAAAGGCTAGCGCGCGCCTGACGCTCATGGAGGAGCCTTGTCGACGACGCCGGACGAACGCCTGAGCCGCGCCTTGACGGCGTTCCTGCGGCAGGAGGTCCAGGCGCCGGCCAGCGCGGTCACCGATTTTCTCGACATGATCATCGAGGACGCGCGCTCCGCGCAGTCCGAAAGCCTGCTCGCCGATCTCGAGCGCATGCGCAGCGCCAGCGTGCAGCTCAACGCGTTCGTGAAAAGCCTGATCCAGGATACAGCGTCCGACCGGCGCAAGGACGAGACCTTCGAAGAATTCAATCGCCGCCTGCGGCACGATCTGCGCACGCCGCTCAACGCCATCAAAGGTTACAGCGAGCTTCTGCTCGAGGACATGGAGGCGGCGGACGACCGTCCGCTGCGCGCGGACCTCGCCAAGCTCAAAGCCTCCGCCGACCAGCTCCTCGGCCAGGTCGACGCCATGGCGGCGCTCGCCCGCCGCGAGCTGACGGAGCCGGCCGAAGGCGCGGCCCGGGCGCAGCAACTCGACCTCCTGGCCGACGTGTTGCGTACCGTGCAGCCGCTGCCGGCAGGCGGCGCCGCGCGCCAGGCGCTGCACGCGAGCCGGATCCTCATCGTCGACGACAACGCCGCCAATCGCGACGTGCTGGAACGCCGGCTGGCGCGCGAGGGGCATCAGATCGCGAGCGCCACGAACGGGGCGTCGGCGCTCGAGCTGGTGACCGCCCAGGAATTCGACCTCATCCTGCTCGATCTCATCATGCCGGAAATGAGCGGCTTCGAGGTGCTGCGCCGGCTCAAGGCAACCGAGCGAACCAGTCACATCCCGGTCATCGTGATTTCCGCGCTCGACGAGATCGACAGCGTCGTGCGCTGCATCGAGGCCGGCGCCGAGGATTATCTGACCAAGCCGTTCAATCCGACGCTCCTGCGCGCGCGCATCGGCGCCTCGCTGGAGAAGAAATGGCTGCGCGACCGGGAGAAGGAATTCGTCGCCGAGCTGGAACGGGAAAAGGAGCGCTCGGAGACGCTGCTTCTGCACATCCTGCCGCAAAGCATCGTCAACCGCATGCGCAGCGGCGAAATGGTGATCGCCGACCGGATCGCCGAGGCGACCATCCTGTTCTGCGATCTCGTGGGGTTCACGACGCTGAGCCAGGATCTGACCGCCGACCGGACTATCGACTTTCTCGGCCAGACTTTTGCCGCCTTCGACCGGCTGGTCGCGGAACTCGAGGTGGAGAAGATCAAGACCATCGGCGACGCCTACATGGTCGCAGCCGGCGTCCCCGAGCCGCAATCCGATCATGCCGAACGCATCGTCGCGCTCGCGCCGCGCATGCTCAAGGCGGTCGCCGCGGTCGCCGAAGCGACCGAGCTCGATCTTCAGGCGCGCATCGGCGTGCATACCGGGCCGATCACCGCCGGCGTCATCGGCACGCACAAATTCGTCTACGATGTCTGGGGCGACACGGTGAACACCGCAAGCCGCATGGAATCGCACTCGCTGCCGGGCCGTATTCAGCTTTCCGCCGCGACGCGCGCCGCGCTCGGCGACGGCTATAGGCTCGAACGGCGCGGCGTGATCGAGGTCAAAGGCAAGGGCCTGATGGAGACCTATTTCCTCAACGGCCGGTGATCGCGCCGTTGCGAGAGATACCTCGCTGGTCGGCGACGATACCCTTCCGCGAGCGATGCGCCCGCGCTAGTCGCGGCCGCTCTCAGGCAAGCCGTAGCGATGCAGGTCGCTGCCGTGCACGTCGAGCCAGACTTTGGCGCGCTGGTGATCGGGGCACAGGCGTCGCACCAGCCGCCAGAACCGCGCCGAGTGATTCATCTCGATGAGGTGCGCCACTTCGTGGGCGGCGAGATAGTCGAGCACGAAGCCGGGCGCCAGAATGAGCCGCCAGGAAAACGACAGCACGCCGGTCGTCGAGCACGAGCCCCAGCGGCTCGACTGATCGCGCACCGAGACGCGCTTGACGCTGACGCCGAGCTCGTTGGCGAAACGAAGGCTCGCGACCTCGAGCTCGCGCTTGGCTTCCCGCCGCAGAAAATCGCCGATGCGGCGGTTGAGGTGCGGCGCGTTGCCGGCCACGCACAGAAGCGACTCGCCGTTGCCGTCCGTCCCGGTCCAAACCGTGCCGCGCACGCCGCGATAGTGGACGATGCGGTGCGGCACGCCGCGCAACGGCACCTTGACGCCGTCGGCGAACGGCGCCGCGACCGGCAGCCGCCCGAGCCGCGCCGCGATCCAGCCGCCGTGCTTCTCGGCGAACTCGCGCGCCTCCTTCAGCGTGCCGCGCGGCGGAATGGTGAGCACCACTTCGCGCGTCGCCGCCAGGATGCGCAGCGTATAGCGGCGCGCCTGCCGGTGCCGCCGCACGCGCACGAGATAGATCGAGCGGTCGAAGACCACATCGATCGACTGCGGCTCACTCGGACGGCGATAAAGCAGCGCACGTTGCGCCATGGCGGACGACCCCAAAACCAACCCGGCTGTGGATAGTGCCATTATCCAATGCGCTGCGTAGCCCCTTTGAATGACTCCACCTCGGCATACAACATCTTGGGGACGGTATGGTGGCACGGCGCCATTCCATGTAATCTATGAAGTGAATTTCTATTCAATTCTTGTTGTCGCGAGCGTGCTTGAAATTGACCCTCCGTGATTCTGAAATTCGATCATATTTTCAAATCGTTAGCCCCCGGAACGGCAATTGGCCCCGTTTCCCCTGATAGAATCGGGAGTTCGCCCCCTATGGAGGCTGCGGGAGGTTAAGAAAGCGGGACCGGCGGTCATGCTTGCTTGCGCTACGGCGCCGTTTCCAGACGGCGCAGCGCCGCGCCATTGCCGCGTGAGGCGCGCCGGCTCTGGCCGATCGAGAGCACGAAATCGGCGATGCGCGGGGCGATCTCGGAGCGGAAGCGCGAGCCGTTGAACACCCCGTAATGGCCGACGCCGGGTTGCAGCCAATGCGCTTGCCGGTCGGCCGGGATGTTCGGGCACAGGCGATGCGCCGCCTCGGTCTGGCCGACGCCGGAGATGTCGTCGAGCTCGCCTTCGATGGTCAGGAGCGCGGTGTTGCGGATCCGGCCCGGATCGATCGGCCGGCCGCGATGGGTCATCTCGCCCTTCGGCAGCGCGTGGCGCACGAATACCGTGTCCACCGTCTGCAGATAATATTCGGCGGCGAGGTCCATCACCGCCAGATATTCGTCGTAGAACTCCTTGTGCTTATGCGCCGAGTCGCCGTCGCCGCGCACGAGGTTGAGAAACAGCTGCTTGTGCGCCTCGATGTGGCGGTCGAGATTCATCGAGACGAAGCCGTTGAGCTGCAGGAAGCCCGGATAGACATCGCGCATGAAGCCGGGATTGGGAAACGGCACTTTGGTGATGACGTGGGTGCGGAACCACTCGGTGCCGCGCTGCTCGGCGAGCGTATTTACCGTGGTCGGATTGACGCGGGTGTCGATCGGCCCGCCCATTAGCGTCATCGAAAGCGGTGCGTAGGGATCGTTGTCGCTCTCCATCAGCGCCGCCGCGGCCAGCACCGGCACCGCCGGCTGGCACACCGCGACCACGTGAGTCTCGCCGCCGAGCGCGTGCAGGATCGAGATCAGATAGTCGATGTAATCGTCGAGATCGAAGCGACCCTCGGCAGTCGGGACCATGCGCGCATCCGCCCAATCGGTGACGTAGACGTCGTGGTTGGGCAGGAAGGCCTCGACCGTGCCGCGCAGGAGCGTGGCGAAATGGCCGGACATCGGCGCCACGATGAGCAGCCGTGGCTGCGGCCGTTTCGGCCGGTGCTCGAAGACGCGCTCGAAACGCAGCAGCCGGCAGAACGGCCGTTCCCACACGGCAGAGACATGGATCGGCACGCGCTCGCCGCCGACCAGCGTAGAGGCGATCCGCCATTCCGGCCGGCCATAGCGCCGCGTCGAGCGCTCGAACAATTCGCAGGCGGCGGCGACCGATTTTCCGAACGTGGTGAAGGAGAGCGGGTTGACCGGGTTTTTGAACATCAACCGCGTGGCGTCGGCCCACGCCCGTGACGGATTGAGCGCCGCATGGCTCATCTCGTAGAACCAATAGAGCGGCGTCGACAGCAAGATGCCGTTGCCGCCCGGTACGACGGGCGCGCCGCCAAACTCGCCAATGGCCATCGATGAACCTTGCCCGGCTTGCTGCAGTGCAGCATTGTGTCGGCTTTCTGACATCCGAGTCAACATAAAAGCAATCTTCTCCTTATTCGTTACGTATGAGGGTGAACGCTTTCCGGCCAGGCGAAAGCGACATACCGCCCATTCCTGCCACCCCCTTCCGCCGTCCATTCCCGGCTATTCGCCGGTCTGCATCAGCGAGCCGTTGCGGCGGGCGCTCTGCAACAGCTTGAGAAAGCCGAACGCGCCGGCGGCGAAGAACACCGCGTTGAGGGCGAGAGCGTCGAGCATCAGGTCGGGGTGGAAGGTGTGGTCGATCATGATCGCGCGCATCCCTTCAAACACGTAGGTCGGAGGCAGCAGCCAGGAGAACGGCTGCAGCCAGGCCGGCAATGTGGTCACCGGGTAATAAACGCAGGTCAGCGGCATGAAGAAAAACATGATCGTCCAGGCGAAATTCTCGGCGCCGAGCCCGTTGCGCAACACCAGCCCGGACACGAAGATTCCCACCGCCCAGCTGGTGAGCATCAGATTGAAAAAGAACGCCACCAGCGCGAAGCCGAGGCTGTAGAGATTGAAATCGAAGAAGGCGAACGCCAGCAACGTCACCGGCACGACGCCGATCAACAGCCGCACCACGCTCATCGCCATCAGCGCGAGAATGAACTCGAACGGCCGCAGCGGGCTCATCATCAGGTTGCCGATGTTGCGCGACCACATCTCCTCGAGGAACGAGATCGAGAAGCCGAGCTGGCCGCGGAACAGGATGTCCCAGAGCAGCACTGCGCCGATCAGCGTGCCGCCGGCACGGGCGAAGAACCCCGCCTTCTGCATCACGTAGTATTGGATGAAGCCCCAGGTGATCATCTGCACCGTGGGCCAATAGACCAGCTCGACCAGCCGCGGCCACGATGAGCGCAGCAGGTACCAGTAGCGCAGCATCATTGCCGCGACGCGGCGCGGCGAGAAGCTGAGCGCGACTTCGGAACGCGCCGTCATTGCGCCGCCTCCCGCCGTTCGCGGCCGCGGGCAACATCGAGGAAGACTTCCTCGAGCGTGCGGCGGCCGTAATGGGCGAGGAGCCGCGCCGGCGTGTCGTCATCCTCAATGCGGCCCTGCTTCATGATGATGACGCGCTCGCACAGCCGTTCGACCTCGGCCATGTTGTGCGAGGCGAGCAGCACCGTGGCCTCACGTTCGCGGCAATAGCGCTCGAGCCGCGCGCGCACCCAGTCGGCGGTGTCGGGATCGAGCGAGGCTGTCGGCTCGTCGAGGAGCAAGAGCTCGGGCGAATTGATCAGCGCTTTGGCGAGCGACACGCGGGTCTTCTGTCCGGCGGAGAGCTTGCCGGCCGGCCGGTCGAGCAGCTCGGTCAGGTCGAGCGCCTCGCCCAGCTCCTTGATGCGATCGGCAAGACCGGACACGCCATAGAGCATGCCGAACACGGTGAGGTTCTGCCGCACCGTGAGCCGCATCGGCATCTCCACATACGGGCTCTCGAAGTTCATGCGGTGCAATACCTGGTAACGCTGCCGCGGCATCTCCGCCCCGAGCACGGTGACGTGGCCCGAGGTCGCCGCGATCAGCCCCATGATCATGGCGATGGTGGTGGTCTTGCCGGCGCCGTTGCCGCCGAGGAGGCCGGTGATCGAGCCGGGCGCGATCGAAAACGAGACGCCATCGACCGCCGGCACGTCCTTGTAGATTTTGACGAGGCGCTGGACTTCTATGGCGGGTGCGGCGGGCATGATCCGCGCAGATGTGGCGCGGGCGGCTGGCAGTGGCAAGGGGAGGACGCGGACCGCCATGAAAATCGGACTTTTCGACCACGGCGCGCCGCTCAACATGGCGCCGGCGCCCGGCGTGTAACGCCTCACTTCACCGCGTCGTCCACCGGCCGCTCATGATCCGCCCGCAGCGCATCCGGCTGCGGCATGGCGATGACGTTGTAGCCGGAGTCGACGAAATGGATTTCGCCGGTGACCGCGGTCGAGAGATCGGAGAGCAGATAAAGCGCCGCGCCGCCGAGCTCGTCGAGCGTCACCCCGCGGCGCAGCGGCGAGTGCCGCTGCTGGAACGCGAACATCATGCGCGCGTCGCCGACGCCGACGCCGGCGAGCGTGCGGATCGGCCCGGAGGAAATCGCGTTGACCCGGATCGCCCGCGCGCCGAAATCGACCGCCAGATAGCGTACCGACGCCTCGAGCGCCGCCTTGGCGACGCCCATGGCGTTGTAGTTCGGCATCGCGCGCAGGCCGCCATTGTAGGTCAGCGTGAGCATGGCGCCGCCGTTCGGCATCAGCGCCGCGGCGCGTTTCGCCGCCTCGGTGAAGGCGAAACACGAGATCAGCATGGTGCGGAGAAAATTTTCGCGCGTCGTGTCGGCGTAGCGCCCGGCGAGCTGGGTCTTGTCGGAGAAGGCGATGGCGTGCACGAGGAAATCGAGCGTGCCCCGGGTCCGCCCGATCTCGGCGAACACCTGGTCGAGCGAGCCGATATCCTCGACGTCGCACGGCAGGACGAGATCGGCGTTGACCGTTGCAGCGAGCGGCTTCACCCGCTTGCCCAAGGCATCGCCCTGATAGGTGAAGGAAAGCTTGGCGCCCTGCGCGGCGAGCGTCCTGGCGATGCCCCAGGCGATCGAATGATCGTTGGCGACCCCCATGATCAGGCCGCGCTTGCCCTGCATCAGCCCTTGCATGCGTTACGCTTCCACCCGCTTGAAGACGATGGAAGCGTTGGTGCCGCCGAAACCGAAGGAGTTCGACAGCACGCAGTCGAGCGTTACGCCGTCGCGCCGCTCGCGCACGATCGGCATGTCGGCAAACGCCGGGTCGAGAGTCTCGATGTTGGCGCTCTCACAGATGAATCCGGAATTCATCATCAAGAGGGAATAGATCGCCTCGTGCACGCCGGTCGCGCCCTGCGAGTGACCGGTGAGCGATTTGGTGGCGGAGATCGGCGGACATTTGTCGCCGGAGCCGAACACCTCGCGGATCGCCTCGATCTCCTTGAGATCGCCGATCGGCGTCGAGGTGGCGTGCGGATTGATGTAGGCGACCGGCACTTTCACGTCGGCGAGCGCCATGCGCATGCAGCGCGCCGCGCCCTCGCCAGACGGCGCCACCATGTCGGAGCCGTCGGAGGTGGCGCCATAGCCGGCGATCTCGCCGTAGATCCTGGCGCCGCGCGCCTTGGCGCGGTCGAGCTCCTCGAGCACGAGGACGCCGGCACCGCCGCTGATCACGAAGCCGTCGCGGTCGGCGTCATAGGCGCGCGAAGCCTTGGCCGGAGCGTCGTTGAACTTCGACGACAGCGCGCCCATGGCGTCGAACAGGACCGACAGCGTCCAGTCGAGTTCCTCGCAGCCGCCGGCGAACATGATGTCCTGCTTTCCGGCCTGGATGATCTCGTAGGCATTGCCGATGCAATGGTTCGAGGTCGCGCAAGCGGACGAGATCGAATAGCTGACGCCCTTGATCTTGAACCAGGTCGCGAGCGCCGCCGATGCCGTCGACGACATCGCTTTCGGCACCGCAAACGGTCCGACGCGCTTCGGCCCTTTGCTGCGGGCGATATCGGCGGCCTCGACCACGGTGCGCGTCGACGGCCCGCCCGAGCCCATGATGATACCGGTGCGCGGGTTGGAGAGCTCGGTCTCCGCGAGCCCGGAGTCGCGGATAGCCTGCTCCATGGCGACGTGGTTCCAGGCGGCGCCGCCACCGAGAAAGCGCATGGCGCGCCGGTCGACCGAACCGCTCGGATCGAGCGTGGGGGCGCCATGCACCTGGCTGCGAAAACCGAGCTCGGCGTATTTTTCGGCGCGCACGACGCCGGACCTGGCTTCGCGCAGCGACGCGAGCACTTCCTGTGCGTTGTTGCCGATGGACGAGACGATGCCCATCCCGGTGACGACCACCCGCCTCATCTTCGCCTCATCCCAATTCGGGAGCGTGTTTTTACTTCCAATGGAGCGTGACCCATCCGCAAAGCCGGTCGCCGCCTCCGGATCACGCGCTTACTCAATGCGGCATGATCTTGTCGGAAAACCGGCCCGCATTTTTCCGGATCATGCTCAGGCGCCGCCGGTCTGCGGTGCTTGCTCGCGAATCAATGCCACCCTGATGTCGAGCGCGCGACAGACGATCGAGCCGTCGGCGGAAAGCCAGCCATCGGCGATGCCAAGCACGAGCTTGGACCGCATCACCCGCTTGATGTCGATGCCGTAGACGACCTTCTTCATGGTCGGCAGCACCTGGCCGTTGATCTTGATCTCACCCATGCTGAGCGCACGGCCCCTGCCCTGGGAGCCGAGCCAGCCAAGGAAGAAGCCGAGCATCTGCCAGAGCGCATCCATGCCGAGGCAGCCGGGCATCACCGGGTCGCCCTTGAAGTGGCAGGGGAAGAACCAGAGATCTGGCTTGAGATCGAGGACCGCGCGCACCAAGCCGCGTCCGTACTCGCCGCCCGCTTCGGCGATTTCCGAGATGCGGTCGAACATCAGCATCGGCGGCAGCGGCAGTTGCGGCCCGTCGGCGAAAAGCTCGCCCCGGCCGCAGGCCAAGAGATCCTCGTATTCAAAGTTTGAACGGCGATCCAGCATCCGCGTCGACCTCCGCCGCACCGAGCCTGTCGCGTGAACCCCTAACATATGGGGACATGGCGGCAAAGCGCACGCTGGTCCGGTCCGGCCCTGGTGGAAAATAAGCCCCCGCGGCCTATTGCCTTGGCAGTTGCAGCAAACGCCGGGCGGCGTATAATGATTTCAATTGCAACGAATTAGCAAGACCCCTGCAATGGGGTCGCTCAGGTGCCGCAATGAACCAGTCGCGTCCCATCGCTCCCGCCGCCGGACCCGGCGCGCCAACGGCTTCCTCGCCAGCGTTGCCCGGCCGCGCCGATCTCACCGGCTGCCCGTGGCACGACGTGAAGGCGAAGCTGCGCGACGTCGGCCTGCGCCCGACCCGCCAGCGCATGGCGCTCGGCTGGATCCTGTTCGCCAAGGGCGACCGGCACGTGACCGCGGAAATGCTCTACGAGGAAGCGACCCGGGCCAAGGTGCCGGTGTCGCTCGCCACCGTCTACAATACGCTGCACCAGTTCACCGAGGTCGGCCTGCTGCGCCAGGTCGCGATCGACGGCTCGAAGGCCTATTTCGACACCAACAACTCCGAGCACCATCACTTCTTCATCGAGGATCAGAACGATCTCATGGACATCCCCTCCTCCGACGTGGTGGTCGGCAAGGCGCCAATTCCGCCCGAGGGCTATGAGATCGCGCGCATCGACGTGGTGGTGCGACTGCGGCGCAAGCGCTGACGATTTCATCGTCATTGCCGGGCTGGCCCGGCGATCCGCCGCATTAGGCTTGTCACCGCCGGCGTTTGCATTGCGTCGGCATGGTTGCGCCGGTCAAGCCCGCGCATGGCGAGCAAAAATCACTCGATCTTCTCGTCAGGATAGACGCCCCAGAGCCGGTTCTGCTCGATCCAGCCGTCAAAGCCTTCGCCGACGAGGCGGCACCAGGCGCCGGTGCAGTGCTTGACGGTCCCGAGCACGCCGGACTGCAAGCGCGCCTCGACCGCGCTTTGCGTATCGGGTTTGGCGTAGAGCGGCGCGATTTCGGTTTTTAATTTGAGCTTCACCGAGGCGGTGCGCTTGCCCGACAACATCGAGTGATAGACCCAGCCTTCGGTCCCATCGAGGTCTCGGATGCGGCGCCAATTCTCGAACTCGGCGGTGATTTCGACCGGCCAGCCGATGCGCGTGTAGATCCAGGCGACGTCGTGGTCCTTGTCCGGCCCGCCGCGGACATTGACCCGGTCGGCCTTGAGGCTGACGAAGCGTGGAACCGGCAGGCCGCTCGTCGTCGCGTCGCCGCCGGCACGCGCGCTCTGCACGTACGCGGGAGGCAAAACCAGCGCCAGCATGAACAGGGCCGCCACCGCGGCCCAAATCCGCAACATCATCGACCTACCACACCACCCTTGTATCACCAGGACGCCGTGCCCGGAGGCCCGAACCCGGCATAGTCGCACCGGGAACCGGCGCGCTTTGTGGGAGCGCCATCATCTGGTAGAGAAATTGACGTGCCGCCTCCCCGCGGTCAGTGTCGGCCACGGCGGTTAAAGAGACCTGAACGGGCGGAAACCGCCGAACGCCGGCGCAGCCGGCCGGTTTTACCGGCCGATTTGCCGACGGATTTGTTTAGGAGCCGCCGAAGAGGGAGCCGGCAAGAAGCCGCCGCTCGAAGTCACCCGCAAGCCGCAGCGCGTCCGACCGGCTTCCGCGCGCCGTTCGCGGTCCACCTCAATCCGAACGACGATGTTGTGAGCAAAGCTCGGTTCGCGATGCCTTCATGGTGCTCCGGCCTCCGCGCCGGGACGATCTTGCGCCGTTTCGGCATGCACGACGCGAAGAACGACAATGCCTGGCTGGGCATCGCCCTCGGTCTCGCGGCCATTGCCAATGCCAGCGGACTGTTCGTCACCCTCATCGAGGCGGACAGCGCCATTTACGCCGATATCGCCAAGACGATGGTTCAGCGCCATGACTTCATCGACTTGTTCCTGCAAGGCGATGACTGGCTGGACAAGCCGCATTTGCCGTTCTGGCTGTCGGCGATGTCCTTCAGCATTTTTGGTTTCTCGACCTTCGCGTACAAGCTGCCGGCTTTCCTCCTCGTCCTGGCGGCGGCGTTCTATACGTATGCGTTTGCGAGCGCCTTTTACGAGCGGCGTATCGCGTTATCCGCGGCGACTATTTTCTTGTCCGCCGAGCACATCATTCTTTCCAGCAGCGATGTCCGGGCCGAAGCCTATCTGACCGCCTTTGTTATCGGCAGCGTCTATCATTTCCATCGCGCCAGCAGCACCGACAGCCATGCCAATCTGGTGGCCGGCAGCCTTCTCGCCGCAGCCGCGGTCATGACCAAAGGAATTTTCGCGCTCGTTCCGATCGGCGGCGCCGTAGCCGGAGGGCTGCTGCTCGGCCGACAATGGCGGCGCGCCTTTCACGTCCGATGGCTGGTGGCGGCGCTCCTCATCCTCGTGTTCATCAGCCCGGAAATCTACAGTTTGTGGTCGCAATTCGATTTACATCCCGAGAAAACGGTGTTTGGAACCACCGGCGTATCGGGCGTGCGGTTCTTCTTCTGGGATAGCCAGTTCGGCCGATTTTTCCACACCGGGCCGGTGCGGCGCCCCGACGGCAACCCATTGCAATATTTTCACATCGTGCTGTGGGCGTTCCTGCCCTGGTCTGTCCCGCTCTACGCCGCCGCCTACGACGCGATAAGCCGGCTGGTCCGCCGCCAGCCGCAAGCCGCGGACTATTTCAATCTCAGTGGCGGCCTGGTGACGTTTCTGCTGTTCAGCGCATCGCAATTTCAGCTGCCGCATTATCTGAACATTGCATTTCCCTTTTTCGCGATCGTCACGTCGGCCTATCTCTTTGCTTCGGCGACACCGACGGCCGAGCGGCTGGCCGGCATCTGGCAATGGCTCTTTGTCGGCGGGCTGTTGGCCGTCGTCGTGGCGCTGCAGCTCCTCTTGAACGCGGCCGACTGGGCCGGCCCGGCGGCGTTCCTGGCGGCGGCCGTTCTCGTGACGCTCTACCTGCAGAAAAGGCCCTGGGAGCAATGGCAATCGCGGCTGATTGTCGTGCTGGCGACCGCGACCGTTTGCGGAAATTTGTTTCTCAACTGCTTCTTGATGCCGGCGCTGATGCGCTATCAGGCCGGCAGCGAAATGGCGTGGTATCTGAACGCGCACTATCCGGGCCGGCCGGTATTGCAGCCGCGCAGCGACCTCTATTCCTGGGCGCTGGATTTCTATCTGCAGGCGCCAGTGACGGCGATCCCGGCGGCGGCCCTCGGCGGCGGCCAATTGCCGGAAGGTGCTCTGGTGTATGCCCAGGCCCGCATGTTGCAGCCTTTCATGGACGAGTTTCGCCTGCTGCACCGGACGGTTCGCCATTCGGTCAGCCGCCTGCCGCTGGCCTTTCTCAACCCGGCAACCCGCGACAGCACTCTCACCGAAACCTGGCTGGTGCAGGTGGAGAGACGCCCGAAGGATTAATCAGGCTTCGCGCGCCGCCGCCTTCCGGGCATCTCGCCGGGACGGCCGGCGCTTTGTCGGAAGCGCGGCCTTCTGCTACAGAGAAATTCACGTCCGCCTTCCCGCCTGCCCGGCGAGACCGGCTAAAGAGAGTGCAACGGGCAGGCGGGCGGCCGCGGCGAATGCGGGAACCGGCGGCCGGTTTCGTGCGCCGACTGGCGCAAGAGGGAAACGAATGGCATCGGGTAAAAAGCCGCTGGTCGTGGTCACCCGCAAGCTGCCGGACAGCGTGGAAACGCGCATGCGCGAATTGTTCGACGTCCGGCTCAACACTAGCGACAAGCCGATGAGCCATGGCGAGCTCGCCGAAGCCGCCAAAATCGCCGACGTGCTGGTGCCCACGGTGACCGACCAGATCGACCGCTCGGTGCTCAGCCACTCCGGCGACCGGCTCAAGCTCATCGCCAATTTCGGCAACGGCGTCGACAATATCGATGTCGCGACCGCGCTCCAGCGCGGCATCACCGTGACCAATACGCCCGGCGTCCTCACCGAGGACACCGCCGACATGACCATGGCGCTCATCCTCGCGGTGCCGCGACGGCTGGCCGAAGGCTCCCAGGTTCTGACCGGCGAGCACAATTGGACCGGCTGGAGCCCGACCTGGATGCTCGGCCATCGCATTTGGGGCAAGCGCCTCGGCATTGTCGGCATGGGCCGCATCGGCCAGGCGGTCGCGCGCCGCGCCAAGGCGTTCGGATTGCAGATCCACTATCACAATCGCCGCCGCGTCGCGCCGCGCATCGAGGAAGAGCTCAATGCCACCTACTGGGAGAGCCTCGACCAGATGCTGGTGCGCATGGACATCATCTCGATCAACTGCCCGCACACGCCGGCGACCTATCATCTGCTCTCGGCGCGGCGGCTGAAGCTCATTCGGCCCGAGGCCTACATCGTCAACACCGCGCGCGGCGAAGTGATCGACGAGAACGCGCTCGCCCGCCTGATCGAAGCCGGCGACATCGCCGGCGCCGGCCTCGACGTGTTCGAGAACGAGCCGGCGGTGAGCCCGAAGCTGGTCAAGCTCGCCAAGACCGGCAAGGTCGTGCTGTTGCCGCATCTCGGCTCGGCCACGATCGAGGGCCGCGTCGACATGGGCGAAAAGGTCATTATCAACATCCGCACCTTCATGGACGGGCACCGCCCGCCGGACCGGGTTTTGCCGTCGATGCTGTGAGAGGTGAACCTCAGCGGCGCGCGACGCATCCCCAACATCGTCATGCCCGGCCGTCGTGCCGGGCGTCCACCTGTTGAGTCAATGAAACGAAATCAGGGCAAGCGCCGCCGCTGATTCCTAGTTTCCCTACCGCTTGATCCCAACTCCTTGCTAATTTGCCCTCATGGACAAACGTTCAATCGCAAAGCTCGCGTCGCTCACGCTCATCGCCGTCCTGGCGCTGCCGCTTTTGGTGCGCGGCGAAGGGCGCTTAGACCCCGAGATCGGCCAGGCGCAGGCGGTCGTCGCCGAGCACGGCATGGTGGTGGCGCAGGAGGCGCTGGCGGCGCGCATCGGCGCCGACATTCTGCAAAGGGGCGGCAATGCCGTCGACGCCGCGGTCGCGGTCGGCTTCGCACTGGCGGTAACCTATCCGCGCGCCGGCAATATCGGCGGCGGCGGCTTCATGGTGATCCATCGCGCGAGCGGCGAGGACACCACCATCGACTATCGCGAGACCGCGCCGCAGGCGATCAACGAGAAATCGTTCCTCGACGCGCAGGGAAACGCCGATCCGCAGAAATCGCGCGACTCGGCGCTGGCGATCGGCGTGCCCGGCACCGTCGCCGGCCTCGCGCTCGCCGAAGAGAAATACGGCTCCGGCCGTTTCACGCTCGCCGATCTGATCGCGCCGGCGGTCGCGCTTGCCCGCGACGGCATCGCCATCGCCGACGACACCGCGGATTCGCTGCCGCGCGATCGCGCCCGGCTCGCGCGCTGGCCCACCGCGGCGCAGATTTTCCTCAAGGCCGACGGCACCCCGCTCGCGGCCGGCGACCGGCTGATGCAGGGCGACCTCGCCGACACGCTTGCAACCATCGCCAAGTCCGGCCCGCGCGCCTTCTACGAGGGCGCCATCGCGGAAAAGCTCGCGGCCGCGGTGCAGGCGGCCGGCGGCGTGATGACGACCGACGACCTCAAAAGCTATCGCGCCATCGAGCGCGCCGCGGTGCACGGGACCTATCGCGGCTATGACGTTATCTCGATGCCGCCGCCCTCCTCCGGCGGCATCGTGCTTCTCGAGATGCTCAACATCCTCGAAGGCTACGACCTCGCCCACGACGACGCGGCGCAGGTGCTGTTCCTGATGATCGAGGCGATGAAGCGCGCCTACGCCGACCGCGCGGTGTTTCTCGGCGACCCCGATCGCGTCGAGGTCCCGGTTGCGCGCCTGATCTCGAAGGAGCACGCCGAAGAATGGCGCGCCACCATCGACCCGGGGCACGCAACGCCGGCGGCCGAGGTGCACCCCGCCCGGCCCACAGCGCCGGAGGGCCGCAACACCACGCATTTTTCCGTGGTCGACCGCTTCGGCAATGCCGTGTCGAACACCTACACGCTGAATTTCAGCTATGGCGTCGGGCTCGTCGCCGCCGGCACCGGCATCGTGCTCAACAACGAGCTCGACGACTTCGCCGCCAAGCCCGAGGCGCCGAATGCCTACGGGCTGATCGGCTACCAGGCCAACGCGCCCGGCCCCGGCAAGCGGCCGCTCTCCTCGATGACGCCGACGATCGTGCTCAAGGAAGGCAAGCCGTTCCTGGTCACCGGCTCGCCCGGCGGCAGCCTGATCATCAATGTGGTGCTGCAGGTCATGGTCGACGTGATCGACCGCGGCATCGACATCGCCGCGGCGGTGTCGGCGCCGCGGGCGCATAACCAATGGATGCCGGACATGGTGTTCGTCGAGCCGGGGTTTTCCAACGATCTCATCGCCGCGTTGCAGGCGCGCGGCGACAAGGTCACGGTGCGACGGCTGCCGACTTCGGCCAATTCGATCCTGGTCACTCCGGCGGGCTTCGTCGGCGCCGCCGATCCGCGCACGCGCGGCGCGCTCGCGGTCGGATTTTAAGATCGACAGTCACGGCCAAATTCGTGCCGCTTGTCTATGATCGCGGAGCAGAGCTCGGCTAACCGGGAAATCCTGCATGAACGGCAACGCACCTATCGCCACGCTGCGGATCGGTTTGATCGGCTCCGGCTTTATCAACAATTTCCACCTGCAGGCGCTCGTTTCCGTTCGCCATGTCAGCGTCACCGGCGTCTACAGCACCACCGCCGCCAATCGCGAGGCGCTGGCGGCCAAGGCCAACGCGCTCGAGCTCGGGCCCTGCCGGGCGTTCCCGTCGCTCGAAGCCATGCTGCTTTCCGGCGAGGTCGACGCGGTGTGGATCGGCGTGCCGAATTTCGCCCGGCTCGACACCATGCGCGAGATCCATCGGCTGGTGAAGGCCGGCTGGGCGAAGCTCACCGGCGTCGCCTGCGAAAAGCCGCTTGGGCGCACGCTCGCCGAAGCGCGCGAGATGCTGCGGCTCGCCGAAGACGCCAAGCTCAATCACGGCTATCTGGAGAACCAGGTGTTCTCCAGCGCGGTACAGCGCGGCAAGGACATTGTCTGGCGCCGCGCGGTGCCGGTTTGCGGCCGGCCCTATCTCGCCCGCGCCGCCGAGGAGCATAGCGGCCCGCACATGCCGTGGTTCTGGCAAGGCCGCCGGCAAGGCGGCGGCGTCCTCTCCGACATGACCTGTCACAGCGTCGAGGTCGGACGTTATCTGCTCACCAAGCCGGGCGCGCCGCGCAACGACCTCACGCTCGTCAGCGCCAGCGCGACTGTCGGCAATCTGAAATGGACGCGGCCGGACTATGCGCAAAAGCTGCAGCGGATGATGGGCCCGGAGGTCGACTACACCACGCACCCGGCGGAGGACTTCGCCCGCGGCGCGCTCATTTTCCGCGACGCCGAGGGGCACGACGTGATCGTCGAGGCCACCAATTCATGGGCCTATGTCGGGCCCGGCCTGCGCATCCTGATCGAGCTCCTCGGCCCCGAATACGCGATGGAGTTCTCCTCGCTCAATACCGGGCTCAAGGTCTTTCTCTCGCGCGCCGTGAGCGGCGGGCAAGGCGAAGACCTGGTCGAGAAGCAGAATGCCGAGCAGGGCCTGATGCCGGTCCTGGAGAACGAGCCGGACATCTACGGCTATGTCGGCGAGGACCGGCACATGGTCGAGGCCTTCCGCCACCGCCGCCGCCCGCTGGAGACGTTCCACGATGGCGTCGCCGTGGCGCAAATGCTGATGGCGCTCTATCGCTCGGCCGAGATCGGCCAGGTGGTGACGTTCCCGTCGCCGGAACTGGAAGCCTATGTGCCGCCGGTGGCGCGCGCCTGAGCTTATGGGATCGCCGACCAGCCCGGCTCGCCCTCGACGGCGTACTCCGGCGACGCCCGCGCCATCACCGCGCGGCGGTCCTTGACCACGCCGATCACCACGCCGAGCCGCTCAACGGTCGCGACCACACGCCCGCCGAGCAGCCGATCGCAATTCATGTGCGTCGGCGCAATGAAAAAATCCGCGCGCTCCCGATCCCGCGTCCATTCGAGGCGCGCGTCGGCTTCCTTCTCGAACGGCAGCCGCTCGCCGCAGACCATGACCAGATAACGGCGCCGCGAAAATTGCCCGCCGGTCGCATGCTCGGTTCGATCGAGGTAGCGTTTAAGGTCGCCGACCGCTTCCGGCATGATGTTGACCCAGTAGTCGGTCGCATAGCGGCGCGAGGCGCCGGCGAGGCCGCCGACCAGCGGGTTGTAGAACAGATACTCGTCGGGATGCAGCCGATAGAGCGTCGTCGCGTCCCAGCCGAGGCCCAGCAATATGATCGCTGCTGCGGCCATGGCGGCGAGCCGATGCACGGCTTCGAGCCGGAACAGCGCGCCATCCAGCCCCAAGCCGGCGAGCACCGCGATCGGCGGCAGCGTGAACAGAAAGTGCCGCATCCCCGTGTCGGCCGGTCCGCGCATAGCCACGTCGCAGATCAGCGGAAAGAACGCGGCAAACGCGATGAACACCGTCTCCTTGCGCGGCGCATGGTTTGCAGCGTTCACCAGGTGACGCGGAACGATCGCCAGCACCAGCGCGAGACCCGCGCCGGCAAGAAGCAGCAGCGTGAGCTTGATGCCGATATAGGTGGGCACGTACCAGCGCGGAACATCGGCCATCCGGTACACTTGGCCGTCGAGGATCGTGTTGATCGGATAGTGAAACTCAGCGAATGCCGACAGCGCCCGCAGCGGATTGAGCGGCGCCAGGCCGGCCCACGGCCAAGCTGCGATCATGATCGCGTAGGCGATGAGGAATGCCACCGTCGGCGGGACCGCGGCGCGGGCCGCAAAGGGCGCCACGTGACGCCACGTTACGCCCGGACCGATCGGCGCGTAGATCGCCACGACCAACAACGCCTCGACGAGCAGGAACACGCCCAGCACGCGAATCCCGAGAGCGCAGCCGCAGAGGACGCCAAACAGCACCACCAGATGCCAGCGCGGGCGCGGCAGTTCGCGCCCGAGACGCACGAGGACGTAGACACCTCCCATCATGGCGGCGGCAAAGGGGATGTCCTTGGTGTGGTTGAACATCGCGCCATACCAGATCCCGCAGGCCGCGAGCGTCAGCGCGGCCAACAGGCCGGCGCGCGGCCCGCCGATGGTGCGCGCCGTCGCCCACGCCGCGCCGATTCCGCCGACGCCAATGAGAGCCGACAACAGATGCCGCACGGCATAGGGGTCAAACGGGACGATCTTTTCCAGCCCAACCGCGGCGATGTCGAACAGACCGCCGTAGAGATAGAGATTCTTGAAATGAAACACCGCCTGGTCGGCAAATCCGCTCGCGTAGTAGCCGAGGATCAGCTCGCCGTATCGCTGCTGCACCTCCTCATCATTGGAGATCGCATAATCGCGGAAGGTGCAGGCGACGAGAACGACGAGCGTCGCGAAGAGCAATCCCGCCGCCAGGTCATGACGATCAACACGCGCGAGCCGCGCCCTATCCAGCAAACGCGCGAGGCCGTCGCGGCGCGCAACCAAGGGTGAACGGGCGAGGCTTTCGGCGCCACGCCCGTCCGCGAGTGTCTCGATTACATTTCTTCCCCAGCCCGGCATTTTTCGCGAAAAAGCAATTCCATGCCGCGCCAATCGCGCTATGGCGCGGCAATGATCGAAGTTCCCGAAAGATTACTAGGACGAAAGCGGCTAGCGACTGCGGCACGACGCCACGTCTACCGGCGATGCAAACTCCAGCCGGGGATACCTTCGGCCGCTAGCCCTTGGCGGCGGTCAATCCCAGGAGCTTCATCGCGTTCTCCTTGAGGATGAGAGGCCGGACCTCGGGCTTGATATCGAGCTTCTCGAAATCGCGCAGCCAGCGGTCGGGCAGGATGACCGGCCAATCGGAGCCGAACAGCACCTTGTGCCTGAGGAGCGTGTTGGCGTAGCGCACCAGGATCGGTGGAAAATATTTCGGCGACCAGCCGGACAGGTCGATGTAGACGTTGGGCTTGTGCTGCGCGACCGAGAGCGCCTCCTCCTGCCAGGGAAACGAAGGGTGCGCCATGATGATCGGCATCGGGGGAAAATCCACCGCAACGTCGTCGAGATACATCGGATTGGAGTATTTGAGACGGATGCCGGCGCCGCCCGGCATGCCGGAGCCGACGCCGGTTTGTCCGGTGTGGAACAGCGCCGGCAGCCCGGCTTCGGCGATCGCCTCGTAGAGCACATAGGCGCTGCGATCGTTGGGGAAGAACCCCTGCATCGAGGGATGAAACTTGAACCCGCGCACGCCGAACTCGCGAATGAGCCGCCGCGCCTCGCGCGCGCCGGTCTTTCCTTTCGCCGGATCGATGCTTGCGAACGGGATCAAGACGTCGCTGTTGGCCGCGGCCTTCTCCGCGACTTCCTCGTTGGCGTAGCGGCGGTAGCCGGTCTCGCGTTCGGCATCGACCGGAAAGATCACCGCGCCGATTTTGCGCTCGCGATAATAGGCAGCGGTTTGCTCGATGGTCGGGCGATTGTTCGGCTGATTGAAATAGACCGCCATCGCCGTCTGCAGCTCGTCATAGCCGTCGTCGGGATGCGTGCCACACGGCTCCTCGGCATGGGTATGCACATCGATCGCCACCAACGCGTCAACGTTCACGCAATGCTCCCGAGCTTTCGAGTCTTGCCGACATTCCAGTCTCGCGGACATAGGAGCATATCGACGGGACAGCGTATAGCGGAGGAAACTCGCGCCCCGCTCACGCCTGATCAGGCTTGCAGCGCCGCAAGCACTTCGTTAGGGCGCTCGCTCATCAGCATGTGGCCGGCGCCGGCGAGCACGGTGACGCGGCACGTCTTGATCGCCTCGGCAACGGCGCGGCCGCCCTTCGCCGGCGTCATCAGATCGCGGCTGCCCAGGATGACCACCGACGGAACGCTGATCTTTGCCGCCGCGGCGAGACCATCCTGATAGTGGTTGCAGGCGGCAAGGTCGGCGAAGATGACGCCGGGACGGGCGCGTTCCAGGAGGCGCTCGCCGCCGCCCAACATCCACAGGCCCGGCACTTCGCAGCCGCCGAGCGTCGCGCGATAGCCGTTGCCCCAAAGGGACATCATATCGACGGCGGCATGGTCGTTCGCCTTCGCTGCGTTGAGGAGATCGTCGGAGACGCGCATCGGCGCGGCGATGGCGATCAGGCCAAGCCCGCTGATTTTCTCCGGGTGGCGCGCACCGGTTTCCAGCGCCACCAGCGATCCCATGGAGTGGCCGACAAGCCGGGCGGCGCGCACGCCGGCGGCCTCGATGAGCGCCGCCGTCCAGTCCGCCGTGGCGGCGATCGAGGCAAGCGGCGGCCCGGCGGAGCGGCCATGGCCGGGAAGATCGGGCGCGAGCACGGCAAATCCGCGATGCGCGAACGCGCGTGCGAGCAAGGCCCACACCGAATGATCGAGGCCTGCGCCGTGCAGGAAAACAACGGCCGGCAGCGCCGGATCGAAATCGCGTCCGCCGGTGCCCGCGAATGTCTCCTTGCCATCGACAATCAGGCGCATGGCTCAAGCCTTCTGCGAGGCGCGTAGCGCCTGGGCGAAATCGTCGATGATGTCGCCGGCGGCCTCAAGGCCGATCGACAACCGCACCAGCTCCTCGCCGACGCCGGCCGCGGCGAGCGCCGCCGCATCCATCTGCTGGTGCGTGGTGCTGGCGGGATGGATCACCAGCGTCTTGGCGTCGCCGACATTGGCAAGGTGGCTCGCAAGCCGCACCGCCTCGATGAATTTACGGCCGGCGGCGCGGCCGCCCTTGATGCCGAAGCTCACGATCGAGCCGGCGCCCTTCGGGAGGAGCTTTTGCGCCAGCGCATGATCGGGATGGCTCGCGAGCGAGGGATGCAGCACCCACTCGACCGCCGGGTTGTTGCCGAGGAACACGAGCACCGCCGCCGTGTTCTCCATGTGGCGCTCCATGCGGAGCGCCAGCGTCTCGACGCCCTGCAGCAGGTAAAACGCGTTGGTCGGAGAAAGGCACGCGCCGAAATCGCGCAGGCCCTCGGCGCGCGCGCGCATGATGAAGGCGGCCGGGCCGAACTCCTCGGCGAAGACGATGCCGTGATAGCCGGCATAAGGCTGGGTCAGGGTCGGGAATTTACCCGAGGCCTGCCAGTCGAAACGGCCGCCATCGACGATCACGCCGCCGATCGCGACGCCATGTCCACCGATCCATTTGGTGGTCGAGTGCATGACGATGTCGGCGCCGAGTGCGATCGGCCGGCTCAGATACGGCGTGGCAAACGTGTTGTCGATCAGGAGCGGAATGCCGGCCGCGTGGGCAATGTCGGCCACCTTCGGGATGTCGAGAACTTCGAGGCCGGGATTGCCGATCGTTTCCGCAATCACCAGCCGCGTGTTCGGGCGGATGGCGGCGCGCAGCCCGTCGTGATCGCGCGGCTTGACAAATGTGGTGGTGATGCCGAAACGCGGCAGCGTGTGGGTCAGGAGATTGATGCTGCCGCCATAGAGCGAAGCGGAGGCGACGATATGCTCTCCGGCGCCGAGGAGCGTCGCGATGGCAAGATGCAGCGCCGCCATGCCGCTCGCGGTGCACACCGCGCCGACGCCCTCCTCGAGCGCGGCGATCCGCTCCTCCAGCACCGCGGTCGTCGGATTGGAGATGCGCGTGTAGATGTGGCCGGCGCGCTCGAGGTTGAACAAACCGGCCGCATGATCGGCGTCGTCGAACAAATACGAGGTGGTCTGGTAGATCGGGACCGCACGCGAGCGCGTGACCGGATCGGGGTGCTGTCCGGCATGCAGGCTTAGTGTCTCGAACGCCGGTGGCTTTGGTGCGGGCATGCCGTCCTCGTGCAGGGAAATACGCCGGGCATGCTGGCATTGAACGGGCAGCGTGCCAATGTGGCGCCGTCGTTGCGCCTAAGTGACGGATCAAGCCCAAACTGTGTTTGATTTTGGAGCGGGCGAAGGGATTCGAACCCTCGACCCCAACCTTGGCAAGGTTGTGCTCTACCCCTGAGCTACACCCGCATCCGTAAGAAGGGTAGCGGCAACGCTTGGCGC
>Ga0210394_10001213_pt1 | contig 42863 bp, 43 predicted proteins | sample IncBWC12MmetaG_FD_160121 | JGI IMG/M metagenome (GOLD analysis project Ga0210394, IMG submission 160121) | Forest soil microbial communities from Barre Woods Harvard Forest LTER site, Petersham, Massachusetts, United States - Inc-BW-C-12-M | ecosystem: Environmental > Terrestrial > Soil >...
CGGCGTCATCAACAAGGGCGAGATCATCCTGGTCGAGGACAAGGTCGAACTGATGCGCAAGCTCGGCCGCAAGCAATTGACGCTGGAACTGCACCAGCGCCTCGACGCCATCCCGGCCGCGCTCGACGCCTTCCATCTGACGCTCGGCGCGGACGGCAAGGAATTGACCTACACCTACGACACCAAGGGCGAGCGCACCGGCATCACGGCGCTGCTCGACGCGCTGCAGCACGTCGACATCCGGTTTAAGGATCTGCACACGACGCAAAGCTCGCTGGAGGATATTTTTGTCGGCGTGTTGAGGCACCAGCCATGAACATCTATGCCGTGCGCGCCATTTACGTCTACGAGATGTCGCGGACCGCGCGCACGCTGTTCCAGAGCGTGGTCTCGCCGGTGATCTCGACGTCGCTGTATTTCATCGTGTTCGGCGCCGCGATCGGCTCGCGTATCACCCAGATCGACGGCGTCAACTACGGCTCCTTCATCGTGCCGGGCCTGATCATGCTGATGCTGCTGACGCAAAGCGTGACCAATGCCTCGTTCGGCATCTATTTTCCGCGCTTCGTCGGCACGATCTACGAGCTGCTCTCGGCGCCGGTGTCGCCGTTCGAGATCGTGCTCGGCTATGTCGGCGCCGCGGCGACCAAGTCACTCGTTCTCGGCATCATCATCCTCGCCACCTCCGGCCTGTTCGTGCCGATCCATATCGCGCACCCGGTGTGGATGATCAGTTTTTTGGTGCTGACCGCGGTCAGCTTCAGCCTGTTCGGCTTCATCCTCGGGCTGTGGGCCGACGGTTTCGAGAAATTGCAGATCGTGCCGCTCCTGATCCTCACGCCGCTGACGTTTCTCGGCGGCACCTTCTATTCGACCAGCGTGCTGCCGCCGTTCTGGCGCACGGTGACGCTGTTCAATCCGCTGGTTTATCTGATCTCGGGCTTCCGTTGGAGCTTTTTCGGCATCGCCGACGTGGATGTCGCGGTCAGCCTGGCGATGACGCTGGTGTTCCTCGCCGTCTGCATGGCCATCGTGTGGTGGTTCTTCAAGACCGGGTATCGGTTGAAGAATTAGGCCGCGTCGGCCGTGTTTTAGCGCACAAGCGTGCCGATACGCTCGAACCGGACCGTCTGCTGCGCGCCGCTGGAACCGCGATCAATCGAGTAGAAGATGATCGCGGCGCGCCCGACCAGATTTTCGAACGGGACGTAGCCCACCTGCGACAACACGCGGCTGTCGGTCGAATTATCCAAATTGTCGCCGAGGACGAAATAATGGCCGGGCGGCACAGTGTAGACCGGCGTGTTGGCGTAGAAGCCATTATCGGTGACACTAAGCACCGTATAGCTCACGCCGTTTGGCAGCGTTTCGCGATAACGCTTTATGTGCTTAGCCGCGCCATCGTCCCCGCTGACGAAATCGTCGATGCGCTCGTGCTTGACCGGTTGGCCGTTGATCTGCAGCACGTCGCCGATCATCTGAATGCGGTCGCCCGGCAGCCCCACGATCCTTTTGACAAAATCGATCGAGTCGTCCTTCGGCAGCCGAAACACCACGACATCGCCGCGCTGCGGTTCGGAGGCGAACAGCCGGCCGGAAAACAGCCGGGGCGAGAATGGCAGCGAATAATGCGTATAACCGTAAGCGTATTTTGACACGAAAAAATAGTCGCCGACGAGTAACGTCGGCATCATCGATGCGGCGGGTACGTTGAACGGCTGAAGCAAAAATATCCTTATCAGTATGGCAATGAAAAACGCAGGCACAAATGACGCAAGCGCAAAGCTCGTTATCGTACGCCAAAAGCCAAATCCCTGTACCCGGCCGTACATCCATAGCGCAAGCACCAGCGCCCACAATCCGAGCACCACGAAAATTCCTTGAAGGGCGATCGCGACAAATGTTCCCTTGGCAAGTCCCGACGAAGCCAGTGCAATGAAAACTACGAGACAGATTGGAACGCCTATTGCGAATGGTGCGCCGCCCCAAGCCAGCGCCGCGCGTATCGTCGCCATCGACGCGCGACCACCCAGCAAGGCGCCGGCCCATTTGAGAAAGCAGGCTGACAGATAGAGACCCACGATACCCGCGGCGGCGGCGATGAGGATGACAACAGCGATGATGCGCCAGTCCGGTAATGCGGACGGCATCCCGAAAGTAAAGATGAGCTGCGTCGCAAATTCGGATATCATGTAGACAGCCGCCAGCAGCAGTACCCGCCATCCGAAGTTTGCCGCTGGGATGGCTTCGACGACGCGGCGCGGATTGAACCATACCGACAGCCAAGGCGAGGACGTCGGCGAGTCAGCGGCGTCAGGTGCCATGGTGCTGCCTTCGATGTCGAGACGGGAGTGAGCGGGGCACGGCAACGTTCAGTTGCTTAGACATAGCCCGTGGAGCCCGCGCGTCAAGCCGGCTGCTTCTGCCGCGCCTTCTCGATCGCGTCCGCAATCGCCACCGTGCGCTGCGCCATCTCGGCATGCAGGCGCTCGACCATGCGGCCGTCGATCTGAACCACGCCCTTGTCCCGGTTCTCCGGCAATTCGAATGCGGTGATCATCTTGCGCGCCATCGCCACCTCGTCTTCGGTCGGCGAGAATGCCGCGTTGCACGGCTCGATCTGCTTGGGATGAATAAGCGTCTTGCCGTCGAAGCCGAGATCGCGCGCTTGCAGGCACTCCGCGGCGAAACCTTCGGCGTTGCCGAGCTCGTTATAGACGCCGTCGAGGATATCGAGGCCGTAGGCGCGGGCGGCGGCGACGCAATTCATCAGCCAGGGCAGCATCGGCGCACGGCCGGGCACCAGGCGGGCGCGGGTATCCTTGGCGAGGTCGTTCGTGCCCATGACGAAGCCTGAGAGCCGGGTCTCCGAATCGAGCGCGGCGGCGGCGATCTCGCCGACGTTGAGCATGGCCAACGGCGTCTCCATCATCGCCCACACCCGCACGCTTGGGTCGGTGCCCATATCGACGATGCGCGCCGCCAAATCCTGCAACTGGCCGGGATCAGACACTTTCGGCACCAGCACCGCATCGGGCTTGGCCGCGGCAACAATGGTGAGGTCATCGACCCACCAGCGGGTATCGAGGCCGTTGATCCGCACCATCACTTCGCGGTCGCCGAACCCGCCATTGTGCAGCGCCTTGGCGATCGCCTCGCGCGCCTGCGCCTTGGCTTCCGGCGCCACCGCGTCTTCGAGATCGAGGATGAGGCCGTCGGCCGGCAGCTCGCGGGCCTTTTCCAGCGCGCGCGCGTTCGATCCGGGCATGTAAAGCACGCTGCGGCGCGGACGGACGGTCATCGGCAAACCCCCAAGGACTAACTGCCTTAAGCTAACGGACCTGCACGTCGCGTGCCAATAAGGAGTCATTCCCGGGCGTCATAGGTCTCGGGCTTTGCCCGAGACCGTCGTTAAAGTCCCAAAGTCGGCAATAGCCGACTTTGTTGGCGGCGGGCCCGGAATCCATACCCCGGAACTTGTGGATATGGATGCCCGGCTCCTCGCTGTCGCTCGGCCCCGGAATGACGAGAAGAATTACGCCGCCTTCTGCTTCGCGGTGATCAGCTTGCGGTTGATCAGGCATTCGGCGATCTGGATGGCGTTAAGCGCCGCGCCCTTGCGCAGATTGTCGGACACGATCCACATCGCCAGCCCATTCTCGACGGTGGCGTCCTCGCGGATGCGGCTTATATAGGTTGCGTCTTCGCCTGCCGCCTCATAAGGCGTGACGTAGCCGCCCGGCTCATGGGAATCGATCACCAGACAGCCCGGCGCATTGCGTAAAGTTTCGCGCGCCTCGTCGGGCGTGATCGGATTGGCGAACTCGATATGCACCGCTTCCGAGTGGCTGATGAATACCGGCACGCGGACGCAGGTCGCGGTGAGCTTTATCTTGGGATCGAGGATCTTCTTGGTCTCGACCACCAATTTCCACTCTTCACGCGTGTAGCCGTCTTCCATGAAGGTGTCGCACTGCGGAATGACATTGAACGCGATGCGCTTTGGAAACTTCTTCGGCACCACCTCGTCGATCTGGAACACCGCCTTGGTCTGCGAGAACAATTCGTCCATCGCCTCCTTGCCGGCGCCGGAGACCGATTGATAGGTGGCAACCACGACACGGATGATCCTGGCCTTGTCGTGCAGCGGCTTGAGCGCGACCACAAGCTGCGCCGTCGAGCAGTTCGGATTGGCGATGATGCCGCGCTTGCGGAAGCCGGCGACGGCGTCGGCATTGACCTCCGGCACGATCAGCGGGACGTCGGAATCGTAGCGCCACGCCGAGGAATTATCGATCACCACTGCGCCGGCAGCCGCGATCTTCGGCGACCATTCCTTGGACACGGCGCCGCCCGCCGACATCAGGCAGATATCGACGCCGGAAAAATCGAAATGCTCGAGCGCTTTGACCTTGAGCGTGCGGTCGCCGAAAGACACCTCGGTGCCCTGGCTGCGCCGCGAGGCGAGCGCGATCACTTCATCGGCGGGGAACGACCGCTCGTCCAGAATGTCGAGCATTTGGCGGCCCACATTGCCGGTCGCCCCGACCACGGCGACATTGTAACCCATTGTTAACTCTCCACCGAAAAATTCACCGCTTGTTCAGCATGCTGGAAACCGCAACGGAAGCGCTTCTAAGCGAGAAACGTCCCTAACACAACGTTGCTGGGACGAGCGCGTGCAGCCTGCCTCATACTCCATTCCCGACGATATTCGCGCCACCTTGGTGCGCCTCCTGGCCTATATGGGGGGCCTTGCAGGTCTTGCCGTAGCCGCCGCCAGTTTTTTCGCGGCCCCTACGGAAATCATAGCCGCACTCGGTTCGGCATCGGCGCCGCGGCCGGCCTGGAGCACCGTCGAACGCCCCTACCCCGCCTTCGAGCTGTTGATGCCCGAGCTTGCCGGCAGCACCTACAATTACGCGATCCAGCGCCGCGCCAAGGATGGCGCGCGCAAGGACCTGCTGAGCTTCGGCGAGCCGGCCGAAGCCGGCCCCTATGTGGTGGTCGAAATCTACCGGCCGGCCGTGGCCAGTGATCGCTTCCTCGATGCGTCGAGCGAGATCGCCACTCGCATCATCGATTACGCCGTCACCGACGACGTCAAGCCTGATGGCCAGATCGACAGCAAATTCGGCCCAGTCCCGCTGGTCGACTTTGCCGTCGCGCCCAATGGCCACGAGCGCCGCTGCCTCGGCTTCGCGCGGCCGCTCAACCAGCCCGCCATGCAAATCGCCGGCTGGTATTGCAGCGCCGGCCATGAAGTGGTGGATCGGGCAATGGTGGCGTGCCTGCTCGACCGTCTGACGCTCATGAACGGCGACGCCAAGCTCGCCGAAATGTTCGCCCGCGCCGAGGTCAAGCGCACCTTCTGCGGCCAGCGCAATCCGATCCTGGCGGCGACACCGGAACGCGAGGAGCTGTCCGCGAAGCTAAAGTCCGCATTGCGCGGGCGCCTGTCTCACGTCCCGTAATTGGCGGCCAGATAGGCGGCGATGTCCTTGGCGTCACCGTCGCTGATCGGCGCGCCGAACGCTTTGATCATCTTGGTGACCTCGGCGTTCCAGCCCGCCGCATTGAGAAACGGCGAGTTCATCTGGATGTAGACCAGGCTGTGGAAGGCGCCGCAATTGCCTTCCACTTTGTCGAGGCCGGGACCCGGCTTGAGCTTGATCGTCGGTTCGTCGGCGAGCGCGGGAAGCGCGACAAGCGCGGCGATAACGGCAAAAGCAATCGTGCGCATCGTCGCCTCCCTTAAGCCGCGTTCAGCGTGATGTTTTGCATCACGTTGTTGTGGTAGCCGGCCGGGTTGAACAGCAAGGCCGCGGTCTGGGTCTGGCCGATCTTGTTGGTGGCGTTGACCATCACCGCGTTCTTGCCGCGCTTGGCCTTGAGCTGGAAACTCCAGGGCCGGAAGGCGTACCGGCCAAGGTCCTCGCCGAGCGTCGCCGCCGACCAGGTCTTGCCGCCGTCGATCGAGGCTTCGACGCCGGTGATGCCGTAGCCGCCGTCCCAGGCCAGGCCGCTGACGGTGTTGTTGCCGGCCTTCACCTTGGCGCCGTCGGTATGGCTGGTGATCAGCGAGTTGACGACGATCTCGGTGATCGGCGTCGACGTGGCGTTTTCCTGCGACACGAAACGCGCCACCACCGGGAACATGCCGACCGGAATGCGATAGGCCGGGTTCATCCAGAAACCGCCCAGCGGTTTGGTCAGCGCGGTGACGCTGATGAGATGCTTCATCCAATAGGTGCCGGTCCACCCCGGCACGATGAGGCGCGCCGGAAAGCCGTTGAGATGCGGCAGCGGCGCGCCGTTCATTTCGTAGGCGATCAATGTCGATTCATCGACCGCGCGCCACACCGGAATGCTCTTGATGAAGTCGGGCGTCTTGTCGAAGGCCGGGCCGTCGGCGCCGTTGAACGCGATCTCGATCGCTTCCGGCTTCAGCCCGACGATGGCGAGCACATCTTTGAGCCGGGCGCCCTTCCAGCGCGCGCAACCCATGGCGCCAAATCCCCATTCGACGCCGGCGACATGCGGGTTGGAGAGGCCGCGCCGGTTGCCCGAGCACTGGTTGACCGCGACGATTTCGTAGGCCGGAAGCTTTTTCAGATCGTCCAACGTGAGCTCGGTCTGGCCATTGGCGCCGTCACCGCCGACCGCGATCTTATAGGTCGCGGTATCGACGTCGGGGATGTCGGAGAGATGATAGCGGATGAAGAACTCGTCGTTCGGCGTGATCGGCGTGCGGAAATAATCCAGCGGGGATTCGTAGTTCGGCGGCCGGTAGGCGAGCCGGATCAGCGGCTTCTTGCCCGGCAGCGTCTCCAGGGTGGCGGCGTCGGCAATGCCCGCCGGCACGCCCGGCGTCACCGGTGCACCTGCAGCCCGGCTCTCGGAAAGTTTTGGCCAACCGCTGCCCGCGAGTGCCAGGCCGGCGCCGGTTGCACCCAATACGGATCGTCGCGTGAGCATGGCATATCCTCCCTCGCGCATTTGTTGTGGCTTGGCCCTCCCTCCGGAGCGCCAAGCGTTGCGATGGTTCTAGTGCATCGCCTGTCCGCAGAATAACGTGACAAAAAGTCCGCCGATAGGAGGAGATTGTTCTGCAAGGGCTGATTCGGCGGCGAGCCGGCCGGAACCCCGGCGCCCCGCCGGCCGTTGCCGGGGCGCTATTGCCGCCGGCCGAAGCGGGCTACACTGGCGGCACAGGAGAGCGAGGGACCATGCGCGCATTTGCCGTCACAGTTGCCGTTTTGGCCGTATGTGCGGCCCAAGCCTGTTCTGCCGACGCGGCGACCAGGAGGCAGCCGCCGCAGCCCCCGGTGATGCGGACCGCGAGCGGGACGGTGATCCAGCCCTCCAGGACCATCATTCACGACCAGTACGGCCGCACCACGGTGATCGTCATTCCGCGGCGCTCTTATCTCGAGACCGGCACCGAAGTGTCGGTCGGCGACCGCAAATTCATGGACTACGCGTTTCCGGCAGGCGGCGATCCCGGCCAATCATCGTTCTGGTTCATCGGCCCCGACTTTTCCGGAGCCAATGGTTACCCGCTGCCGCGCGCCTTCATCACCCCTGGCGCACCGTTCTAACGTAAGCGCGTTTGCCCCCGCGGCGGCGGCCTATCAGGCAGCAGACGACCGCTCGTAGATGCCTTGCGTCGTCACGATGAAATCGATGCGGCCGTCCAATAGCGCTTTGACGCATTCCGACGGCTTGTTGACGATCGGTTCTTCGTGGACGTTGAAGCTGGTATTGACCAGCACCGGTAGGCCGCTCTCGCGCTCGAACGCGGTGAGGATGTCGTAATAAAGCGGATTGGTGTTGCGCTCGACGGTTTGCGGCCGCGCCGAGCCGTCGACGTGGACCACTGCCGCGATCCGCTCGCGCCACTGCGGCTTCACATTGCAGGTGATGGTCATGAAGCGGCACGCATAGGCGTTGACCGTATTGACGTCGAACACGCTCGCCGCCTTCTCTTCGGTGATCACCGGCGCGAACGGCATGAACTCCGACCGCGCCAGGCGCTGATTGAGCAGATCGTGGGTCTCCCGGCGCGACGGATTGGCAAGAATCGAGCGCGCCCCTAACGCGCGCGGCCCGTATTCCATGCGGCCGGTATAGATGGCGCCGAGCTGGCCGGCATGGAGCCGTTTGGCAGCGCCGTCGATCGGCGTTTCACCGGTGCGGCGCACGCCGGCGGTTGTTTTGAGCGTGGCGTCGATCGCGCCGGTGTAATCGCGGCCGAAATACATGTCGCGCAGCCGCCGGCGCTGTGCCAGCCAATGGCGCAGGCCATCGCGTTGCAGCAGGTAGCAAAGCGCGCCGCCGGCCGGCATGCCCTCGTCGCCCATCGCCGGGAAGACGAAGATCTCATCGAGCGGCAGCCGCTCGGCGAGAACGCGGTTGAGCCGCACATTGGCGAAGACGCCGCCGGCGAGACCGAGATGGCGCGCTTTGTGACGCCGCAACAGCCGCTCGACCGAGCGCAGCATCGTGTCTTCCAGAACCTGCTGGATCGAGGCCGCGGCGTCTTCGCGGCGCACGCTGACGGCGAGATTGCGGATGGTGTCGTGCATGTCGCGGAAATCGCGGAAATCCGAACGCACGCGGCCAGCGTCATCGACCGAAAAATGCGCGCCGATCTTGTCGGCCAGGACGGGTTGCCCAAACGCCGCGAGCCCGGTCAGCTTGCCCTCATGGCGCCGCGGGATGAAGCCGAGCGCGCCCGTCACGGTCTCATAAGCATGGCCCAGGCTGTCGGTCGGCAGCGGCGTGAGCAGACATTTCTCGCCGCCGTAGATCGTCGTCAGCGCGCCATCGGCAAAATGGCGATGGCTGTAATTGACCGTGTCGCCGCCGCCGTCCGCGGTGACCAGCAGCGCGTCGTCCCAGTCGGTGTAGAACAGCGGCGCCAGCGCGTGCGATTCGTGGTGATTGTAGAAGAACATGTCCGCGTCGTCGCGAAAACCGCCGGCGCGGCGGAATTTCGCCACGTCGAAAATATCGTCGATCTTCGCTGTTTGGTGGCGCAAGAACTCCGGCGGCATGTAGCGCCGCGTATTGCCCTCGACATATTTGCGATACTTTTCGCGGATCCAGCGCGCGCCGCGGATATTGCGATAGAAGATCGTCGGAAATTCCGAGCGGCTGAAGCAGACGACGTCGACGTCGTTGCGCGTCGCGCCGGCGATCGACAGCACCTCGTCGATGGTGAGGTCGGGATGCTCGCGGCCGTCGCTCTTGCGGCGCGTCAGCCGCTCGAGCTGCACCGCGGCCTTCAGCTCATAATCGACGAAGACCGCGGCGACGGCGTCGTGGCTTCCCGAATGCGCGCTGAGAATAAGCTGGGACATATCGGGCAGCGGCGACCGTGATCAGGCCGAGAGCTTCTCCAACTCGCCGACAATCGCCTCGCCCATCTCGGCGGTAGAGACGATCTTACAGCCTTCCGACTTGATGTCCGCGGTGCGCAAGCCTTTGCCGAGCGCCGCGGCGATGGCGGCTTCGAGCTTATCGGCTTCCTTGCCCATGTTGAACGAATAGCGCATCGCCATGGCGAAAGACGCCAGCATGGCGATCGGGTTCGCCATGCCCTTGCCGGCAATATCGGGCGCCGAACCGTGCACCGGCTCGTACATCGCCTTGCGCCGCTTGGTCTTCGGATCGAGCTCGCCCAGCGACGCAGACGGCAGCATACCGAGCGAGCCGGTGAGCATCGCCGCGACGTCGGACAGCATGTCGCCGAACAAGTTGTCGGTGACAATGACATCGAATTGCTTCGGCCAGCGCACCAGCTGCATGCCGCCGGCATCGGCCAGCATATGCTCGAGTTGCACGTCCTTGTAGTCGCGGTCATGCACCTGACCGACCACCTCGTGCCACAGCACGCCGGTCTTCATCACGTTGCGCTTTTCCATCGAGGTGACTTTGTTGCGCCGCTTGCGCGCCAGCTCGAAGCCGACGCGGGCGATGCGCTCGATTTCGTAAGTATCGTAAACCTGGGTATCGACGGCACGCTTCTGGCCGTTGCCGAGATCGGTGATGGTTTTCGGTTCGCCGAAATAAACGCCGCCGGTGAGCTCGCGCAGGATGATGATATCGAGGCCATCGACCGCGTCGCGCTTCAGACTCGATGCATCGGCCAGCGCCGGATAAACGATGGCGGGGCGGATATTGGCAAACAGCCCGAGTTCTTTGCGCAGGCGCAGCAACCCTGCTTCCGGCCGCGCCTCGAACGGCACCTTGTCCCATTTCGGCCCGCCTACCGCGCCGAAGATTATGGCATCGCAAGCATGCGCCTTGGCCATGGTTTCTTCGGTGATGGCGACGTTGTGGGCGTCGTAGGCAGCGCCGCCGACCAGCCCGTCCTCCGTCTGGAAGTCGGCAACCCCTTTCTTGGCATAGAAGCCGAGCAGCCGCTTCACCTCGGCCATCACTTCCGGGCCGATGCCGTCGCCGGCGAGCAAAAGGAGATTGTAGGTCGCCATAAATCACGCCTCATTACGATGAGGCGTCGATTGCTAATGGGCCGCGTGCGGCTTGGCAAGGCGCGGAGGTGCGGACGCGACTCTGGGCTCCGTCACGCGCGCGGATGCCGTCACTGCCCGCTGAACCAGTTGTAGCCCTGGTTCTCCCAATAGCCGCCGGCGTCGTTGTTCTGCACCCACATGGCGGTGACGTATTTCGGGTTCTTAAAGCCGAGCTTGGTCGGGATGCGGATCTTGATCGGGAAGCCGTAAGCGCGCGGCAGAATCTGGTGATCGAATTTGAGCGTCAGTTGCGTCTGCGGATGCAGCGCGGTCGGCATGTCGATGGTGTTGGAATAGCCTTCGGCGCACTGGAACCAGACATATTTGGCTTTGGTGTCGGCGCCGATCATCTTGAGAAAATCGGAGAGCTTTACGCCCTGCCAGGAACCGATGGCGCTCCAGCCCTCCACGCAGACATGGCGCGTGATCTGCGAGACTTCCGGCAGCTTATTGAGCTCGGCCAGCGTCCACGGCTTCTTGTTGTCGACCAGGCCGCCGATCTCGAGCTGGTAGCTGTCGCCGTCGACCTCGGGTGCTTCGTCCTCGGCGTAATAGGCGTTGAACGGGAACGGCCGCGTGATGGCGCTTTCCGGATATTCGGTCGCCAGCGTGGTATCGCTGAACAGGCGGGCCTGTACCCAATCGTTGAAGCGCGACACGACGCGTAACGCACTCTCAGCCGTCGGGCCATCGACGATATCGCAGCCGGTCAGCGTGGCGAGCGCGCCGAGGCTCGCGGCGCCGCGCAGGAACAACCGCCGCGACGGATCGGGCAACAGTTTTGCCGCATCCTTGATCAGGAGTTTTGGATCGACGCCGGGAATTTTTCTACGCTCACGGGGCATCGTCTGCTCCTCAAACTACCGGCCCACGATCATGGCGCGCAGACTCTTCGGCACGACGAGCGCGAGCGCCACATGGACGGTCAGAAATCCCACAATCGACGCCATGGCGAAGAAGTGGACGTAGCGGGCGAAGTCGTAGCCGCCGAAGAACGCGGTGAGATACTTGAGTTGCACCGGCTTCCAGATCGACAGGCCTGAGAGCACGATAACGACGCCGGCAAGGATGACGCCGACATACAAGAGCCGCTGCACCGCGTTGTAGACCGACAGATCGTCGTGCGCGAGATTTCCGCGCAACGCGGCCAGGAGATCGCTGACGACGTCGCGCGGCCGGATCGGCAACAGCTTGCGGCGGAAGCGGCCGGTGGCGGTGCCGAGGGTGACATAGACGATGCCGTTGATCACCAGGAGCCACATCGCCGCGAAATGCCACAGCAAGGCGCCGGCAAGCCATTGCCCAAGCGCCAGCTGCGGCGGGAAATAGATGAACCGGAACAGCGGCGAGGCGTCGTAGATCTGCCAGCCCGAGCCGATCATCATGAGCATGGCGAGCGCATTGACCCAATGGGTCACCCGCACCCAGCGCGGATGGATGATCGGCCCGTCCGCGGTTTTGGGCACCAAGGCTGGATTGCCGGTCGCTTCGATGGTCATGGCCGCAGACCTATAACAAAATGGCGGCGCACGGGCGCCTCACATTCCTGTCAGTGGTTCCCTTGCCTGTCAGTAGTCCCGTGCCTGTCAGTAATCCCTCTCCCCGAGCATGGGGAGAGGGCTCTGCGTCGCTCCGCCGCAACATCACATCGGCAAGAGCACCGTGTCGATGACGTGGATGACGCCGTTCGACTGCAGCACGTCGGCGATGGTCACCATGGCCACATCGCCCTTGGCGTCGGTGATGGTGAGCTTGCCGGGACCGGCTTGCTTGACGATGAGGTCTTTGCCGGCGACGGTCTTGAGGTGGGCTTCGCCCTCGCCGTCCTTGATGGCCTTCATCAGGCTGACCGCGGTCATGCGGCCCGGCACCACGTGGTAGGTGAGGATCGTCGTCAAAGTCGCCTTGTTCTCGGGCTTGAGCAGGCTGTCGACCGTGCCGGCCGGCAGCTTGGCGAACGCCGCGTTGGTCGGCGCGAACACCGTAAACGGTCCGGGGCCGGACAGCGTATCGACCAGGCCGGCGGCCTTCACCGCGGCGACCAGCGTGGTGTGGTCTTTGGAATTGACCGCGTTCTGGATGATGTTCTTCGACGGATACATCGGCGCGCCGCCGACAGTGACGGTCTTTTCCGCCATCTGCGCGTAAACCACGGGCGCCGGCGCCACAACGGCGAAGGCGAGCGCGGCCGCGGTGGCGAGCAAAGCGAAACGCTTGGACATGACAGTCTCCATGTTGATTGGCTTCGCCGCGGCGAAGCCGCAGGCGAGACGATCGAGGTCGTCGTCGCATCGAGATACGGTGGGTTTTCCGCAAGGTTTCAGCGACGCGGTCACGGCTGCGTGAAGGCTTTTCCGTCCGCCGCGCGTGCGGTATGTAACGCCCCCGGAAGGCCGGGCGCCCCACAGACAAGGACGATCAAAAAAATGGCAAAGACCAGCCCCGGCAATTGCTTTGAAGATTTCCGTATCGGCCAGGTGATCCGCCACGCCACGCCGCGCACCGTCACGGTCGGCGATGTCGCGCTTTATACCGGCCTGTTCGGCGCGCGGTTCGCGGTGCAATCCTCGGACGCGTTCGCCGAAGCGATCGGCTATCCGCGCGCGCCGATCGACGATCTGTTGGTGTTCCACATGGTGTTCGGCAAGACGGTGCCGGACGTGTCGCTCAACGCCGTAGCCAATCTCGGCTATGCCGGCTGTTACTTCCGCAAGCCCGTCTATCCGGGCGACACCCTGACTGCGCTGTCCGAGGTCATCGGGCTGAAGGAAAATTCCAGCCGCAAGACCGGCATCGTCTATGTGCGCACCACCGGCTACAAGCAGGACGGCACGCCGGTGCTCGAATACGTGCGCTGGGTCATGGTGCGCAAACGCGACGAAGCGGCGCCGGCGCCCGGCGATCACGTGCCGCGCCTGCCGACCGCGGTCGAGCCGAATGTCTTGAGCGAAGCCTGTCCGCCGCTCGATGTCGAGGCTTACGATTTCGCGCTGGCCGGCAGCCCCTATCGCTTCGGCGATTACGAAGTTGGCGAAAAGATCGACCATGTCGACGGCTATACGGTCGAAGAGGCCGAGCATCAGATCGCGACCCGGCTCTATCAGAACACCGCGCGCATCCACTTCGATCAGTTCAGTGCCAAACAAGGCCGCTTCGGCCGGCGGCTGATCTACGGCGGCCACGTCATCTCGCTCGCCCGCTCGCTCACCTTCAATGGCCTCGCCAACGCCTTCCACGTCGCCGCCATCAATGGCGGCCGGCATGTTGCTCCCTTGTTCGCGGGCGGGACGGTCTTTGCCTGGTCGGAGGTGCTGGCCAAGGCGGAGCTTCCGGGCCGCACCGATGTCGGCGCGCTGCGACTGCGCACGGTTGCGACCAACGACAAGCCGTGCGGCGATTTCCCGCTCAAGACCGGCGACGAATACGATCCCGCCGTGCTGCTCGATCTTGATTATTGGGTGTTGATGCCGAGGTAGCAGGGATCAGGGATCAGCCATCAGGGATCAAAATTCCGATCCCTTATCCTTGATACCTGATACCTGATTGCTGATCCCTGCTACGCCGTCGCCCTCAGGTGCTCGACCAGTTGCCGCGCAAAAAGCGGCAATTCGCTCATGCTGCGAATGCAGATCGTCAGGTCGCGCACCGCCCAGGAATCGGTGAGCGGCACGATTGCGATGGCCATGGTCTTCGACACGCGGCGCGCGGTGGTTTCCGGCACGATGCCGATGCCGACCTTGCATTCGACGAGGCGGCATACCGCGTCGAAGCTGCGCAGCTGCACGCGCAGCCGCAGCGGCCGGCCGATGCGCACGGCTTTGGTGGCGAGAAAGCGCTGGATGGCGCTGGCGCGGTCGAGGCCGACGAAATCGTGCTCGAGCACGTCTTCGAAGCCAATTTTGGCGCGCTTGGCCAATGGATGATCTTGCGCGACCACGAGCACGAAGCGGTCGCGGCGGAATGGATAGGTTTCGAGCGCGCCTGCATCGACCGTGCCGGCGACGACGCCGAGATCGGCGACGCCCTCCGCGATAAGCCCGACGATCTCGTCGCTCAGGCGCTCTTCGAGATCGACGCTGACGCTCGGATGCGCGGCCAGGAACGAGCTCAGTGCCTCGGGGAGGAACTCGGTCAGCGCATTGGTGTTCGACAGCACCCGGATCTGGCCGGCGAGGCCGCCGCCATAGGCGCCGAGGTCTTCATGCAGGCGCTCGGCCTGGCGCAGGATGGTGCGGGCGTGCTGCAGAAGCGTGCGGCCGGCTTGCGTCGGCGTGACGCCTTGCCGGCCGCGCGTCAGCAGCGGCACGCCGAGCACATCCTCCATGTTGCGGATGCGCGTCGAAGCTGCGGCCAGCGCGAGATGCGCGCGCTCGGCGCCGTGGGTGATGCTGCCCGCCTCGACGACGTGGCGGAACAGGCTGAGATCGGCGAGATCGAATCGCATGGCAATGGTCCTGCCTTCGGATTTGACGAAGTCAGGCTTTATATAATGCCCATTGAAATTCGATATTTCAACGCTAATCTTTCGCTTAATACGAAGTGAAGCGCGCGCCGACGCCTTTATGTGCATGTCGCTGCATTGCGATACCGGCACAGATTGGCTAGGAACACTGCCAAGCTTGGCGCCCGCGTCGAGCGAATTCGGATGAGCACAATGGCCGAAACCAAGGCCCCCGCCGCGCGGCCGCTGTCGCCGCACCTGCAAATCTACCGGCCGATGCTGACGATGATGATGTCGATCATCCATCGCATCACCGGATTCGGCCTGTACTTCGGCACGCTGCTGTTGGCGTGGTGGTTCATCGCCGCCGCCGGCCCGAACGGCTATGCGCGCTTCGAATGGTTCATCGGTTCCTGGATCGGGCGGCTCCTTCTGCTCGGTTACACTTGGGCGCTGATCCACCACATGCTGGGCGGCGTCCGCCATCTGATCTGGGACACCGGCCGCGGCTTGGGGCCGGTCGAGCGCGAGTGGCTCGTTGCCGCCAACCTGATCGGCTCAATCGTGATCACGCTCATTCTGTGGGTCATCGGGCTCCTCGCCATGGGAGGCTCGGTATGAGCGGCTCCCCGCATATCCGCACGCCGCTCGCCCGCGTGCGCGGTTTTGGCACAGCGAAATCCGGCACCGCGCATTTTTGGCATCAGCGCGTCACTGCGATCGCCAATATCCCGCTGACCATCGCTGCGGTGATCATCCTGATCACGCTGCTCGGCCGCAACCAGGCCGCGGTGGCGCAAATCCTCGGTTCGCCGGTCATCGCCATCATCATGCTGCTGTTCATCGGCTCGATCACCATCCATATGCGCATCGGCATGGCGGTGATCATCGAAGACTACGTCCACGACGACTCGGCAAGGCTCGCTTTGCTGATGGCCAATACATTCTTCACCATCGTGGTCGGCCTTGCCGCGGTTTACGGCATCCTCAAACTTTCGTTCGGATTGTGAGCATGGCGGACAACGCAACAAACGGAAAAAGCGCCGTACCCGCCATCAGCGGCCGCGCCTATCCGATCGAGGATCACGCCTACGACGTGGTCGTGATCGGCGCCGGCGGCTCGGGGCTGCGCGCCGTGGTCGGTTGCAGCGAAGCCGGCTTGCGCACCGCCTGCATCACCAAGGTTTTTCCGACGCGCTCGCACACGGTCGCGGCGCAGGGCGGCATCGCCGCGGCGCTGGGCAATATGGGCGAGGACGACTGGCGCTGGCACATGTACGACACGGTCAAGGGCTCCGACTGGCTCGGCGACCAGGACGCCATCGAATATCTGTGCCGCAACGCGCCGGAAGCGGTCTATGAGCTGGAGCACTGGGGCCTGCCGTTCTCGCGCCGCGAGGAAGACGGCAAGATCTATCAGCGCCCGTTCGGCGGCATGACCACGCATTACGGCAAAGGCACCGCGCAGCGCACCTGCGCCGCCGCCGACCGCACCGGCCACGCCATGCTGCACACCATGTACGGCCAGGCGCTGCGCCATTCGGCGGAATTCTTCATCGAATATTTCGCCATCGACCTGATCATGGACGACGACGGCCGCTGCCGCGGCGTGGTCGCGCTCAATCTCGACGACGGCACCATCCATCGCTTTTCCGCGCAGATGACGGTGCTGGCGACCGGCGGTTATGGCCGCGCCTATGCGTCATGCACCGGCGCCCATACCCAGACTGGCGACGGCAATGCCATGGTGCTGCGCGCCGGCCTGCCGCTCGAGGACATGGAATTCGTGCAATTCCATCCGACCGGCGTTTATGGCGCCGGCGTGCTAATCACCGAAGGCGCCCGCGGCGAAGGCGCCTATCTGGTCAATGCCCAGGGCGAGCGCTTCATGGAGCGCTATGCGCCGTCGGCCAAGGACCTCGCCTCGCGCGACGTGGTTTCGCGCGCCATGACCATCGAGATTCGCGAAGGCCGCGGCGTCGGGCCGAAGAAGGACCACATCTTCCTGCACCTCGACCATCTCGATCCAAAGATTCTCGCCGAGCGGCTGCCGGGCATCACCGAATCCGCGCGCATCTTCGCCGGCGTCGATCTCACCCGCGAGCCGGTGCCGATCGTGCCGACGGTGCATTACAATATGGGCGGCATCGCCACCAATTATCACGGCGAGGCGCTGACCAAGAAAGACGGCAATCCCGACCACATCGTGCCCGGCATGATGGCGCTCGGCGAGGCCGCCTGCGTCTCCGTCCACGGCGCCAACCGGCTCGGCTCGAATTCGCTGATCGACCTCGTGGTGTTCGGCCGCGCCGCGGCGCTGCGTTGCGCCGAAATCTTGACGCCGAACGACAAGCATCCTGAGCTGCCGAAAGATTCCGCCGAGCGCGCGCTGTCGCGGCTCGACAAATTCCGCAACGCCTCGGGCAGCACGCCGACCGCCCAACTGCGCGCCAAGATGCAGCACATCATGCAGACCAATTGCGCGGTGTTCCGCACTGGCGACGTGCTGAAAGAAGGCTCGAAGCTCATTCACGAAGTGTTCGACGGCACGGCCGACATCCGCACCAGCGACCGCTCGCTGATCTGGAACTCCGACCTGGTCGAAACGCTGGAATTCGCCAATCTGATCGAGCAGGCCGTGGTCACCGTGGATTCCGCGGTCAATCGCACCGAAAGCCGCGGCGCCCACGCGCGGGAGGATTTCCCCGATCGCGACGACAAGAACTGGATGAAGCACACGCTGACCTGGCTCGACACCAATACGGGCAAGGTCACCGTCGACTACCGGCCGGTGCACACCTACACGCTCACCAACGACGTGTCCTATATCGAGCCCAAAGCGCGGGTTTACTGAAAGCAAAACGCGATGGTCCAATTCACCCTGCCGAAAAACTCCAAGGTCACCGAAGGCAAGACCTGGCCGCATCCGGCCAAGGCCAAGGTGGAGCGCGAATACCGCGTTTATCGCTGGAATCCGGACGACGGCAACAATCCGCGCATCGACACCTACTACGTCGACACCGACGATTGCGGCCCGATGATCCTCGACGGGCTGATCTGGCTCAAGAACAATGTCGACGCGACGCTCACCTTCCGCCGCTCCTGCCGCGAAGGCATCTGCGGCTCTTGCGCCATGAACATTGACGGCGCCAACACGCTGGCCTGCACCAAGGCGATGGCCGAGGTCAAAGTTGCGGTGCGCATCTACCCGCTGCCGCACTGTGCGGTGGTGAAGGACCTGGTGCCCGACCTGACCAATTTTTACGCCCAGCACGCCGCGATCCAGCCCTGGCTGCAAACCGTGTCGCCGACGCCGGAGAAGGAATGGAAGCAGAGCCACGAGGACCGGGCAAAACTCGACGGCCTCTACGAATGTATTCTCTGCGCCTGCTGCTCGACCTCGTGCCCGAGCTATTGGTGGAATTCCGACCGCTATCTCGGCCCGGCGGCGCTCCTGCAGGCGCAGCGCTGGATCGTCGATTCGCGCGACGAGGCGACCGGCGAACGGCTCGACAATCTGGAAGACCCGTTCCGCCTCTACCGCTGCCACACCATCATGAATTGCGCCAAGGCCTGCCCCAAGCATCTCAATCCGGCCAAGGCCATTGCCGAGATCAAGCGCACGCTGGTCGAGCGGCAGGTGTAGCGGACGCTTTTTCCGTCATCCTGAGGTGCTCGCCGAAGGCGGGCCTTACGCTGAAAATCAGGAGCGCCTAATGCTCGATCATGCCGGCTTTCCGGTCTCCGACTATAAGCGATCCAAAGCGTTCTACGAGAAAGCGCTGGCGCCGCTCGGCTACGTCTTGGTCATGGAAGTTCCGCAGACCGAAAATGACACCCCGGCCGCCGGCTTCGGCATCGACCGTAAGCCTGATTTTTGGATCGGTGGCGAAGGCGGCCTCAATCGACCTGTTCACATCGCCATCGCGGCCAAGGATCGCGCTGCCGTTGACGCCTTTTATCGGGCCGCTATGGCGGCGGGTGGCAAGGACAACGGCGCCCCGGGCCTACGCCCACATTACCACCCGAACTATTATGCGGCCTTCGTATTCGATCCCGACGGTCACAACATCGAAGCGGTCTGTCATTCGCGCGTCTGAAGGCGCCTGGGTTGCGCCTCGTCTCTCCTATAACTTCAGCTTCCGCTTTCTCTGCCCCAGCGTGCGCAGCCGCAGCGCGTTGAGCCGGATGAAACCTTCGGCATCGCGCTGGTCGTAGGCCACCTTGCCGTCCTCGAACGTCACCAGATCCTGGTCGTACAGCGAATATTTGCTGTCGCGGCCGACGACGCCGGCGTTGCCTTTGTAGAGCTTGAGCCGCACCTGGCCGGTGACGAACTCCTGGCTCTTGTCGATGGCGACTTGCAGCATCTCGCGCTCGGGCGAGAACCAGAAGCCGTAATAGATCAGCTCGGCGTATTTCGGCATCAGCTCGTCTTTCAGATGCGCGGCGCCGCGGTCGAGCGTGATCGATTCGATGCCGCGATGGGCGGCGAGCAGGATGGTGCCGCCCGGTGTCTCATACATGCCGCGCGACTTCATTCCGACAAAGCGGTTCTCGACCAGGTCGAGCCGGCCGATGCCGTGCTTGCGGCCGAGCGCGTTGAGTTGCGTCAGCAATGCCGCCGGCGTGAGTTTCTTGCCGTCGATTGCGACCGGATCGCCGCGCTCGAAATCGATGGTCACGTAGTCGGCTTTGTCCGGCGCCTTTTCCGGATCGTCGGTGCGCGAATAGACATAGTCCGGCACTTCGCCGGAGGGGTCTTCGAGCACCTTGCCCTCGGACGACGTGTGCAGGAGATTGGCGTCGGTCGAGAACGGCGCCTCGCCGCGCTTGTCCTTGGCGATCGGGATCTGGTTCTTCTCGGCAAACGCCAACAGCGCCTCGCGCGATTTGAAATCCCATTCGCGCCACGGCGCGATGACTTTCACGTCGGGTTTCAGCGCGTAATAGGCAAGCTCGAACCGCACCTGGTCGTTGCCCTTGCCGGTAGCGCCATGGGCAACCGCATCGGCGCCGACCTTTTCGGCGATCTCGATCTGCTTCTTGGCGATCAGCGGCCGCGCGATCGAGGTGCCGAGCAGATATTGGCCCTCGTAAAGCGCATTGGCGCGGAACATCGGAAACACGTAGTCGCGGACGAATTCCTCGCGCAAGTCTTCGATGAAGATGTTTTGCGGCTTGATGCCGAGCGTCAGCGCCTTCTTCCGCGCCGGCTCCAGCTCCTCGCCTTGGCCGAGGTCGGCGGTGAAAGTCACTACCTCGCAGCCATACGTGGTCTGCAGCCACTTGAGGATGATCGAGGTGTCGAGCCCGCCCGAATAGGCCAGCACCACCTTTTTGACGTCGCCTTGAGGCATCGCAAAATCCCGCATGGGGGCAACGGCTTGCCCCGAAATTGGCGCGGACTATAGGCGCGCACAGGAACGACGCAAGTCAGGTTTTCGGGCGGATTCAGCAGCGCCAACGGCCATGAATTCAATTCCCGCGCCTATCCGCTTCGCCTAGACTTATCCCGACGGATCGCTTTGGAGGGGCCCATGCGTTCGACGCTCACCACCATCATTTTGATCGGCATGCTGCTCGGTATCGCGGTCGGCTATGCGTGCCATACGCTGTGGCCCGATCCGGCGACGGCGAAAGGCATCTCCGACTACATCTCGCTGATGACCGACATCTTCCTGCGCCTGATCAAGATGATCATCGCGCCACTGGTGTTCTCGACCTTGGTGGTCGGCGTCGCGCATATGGGCGATCCCAAGATCGTCGGCCGCATCGGCGGCAAGGCGATGCTGTGGTTCATCTCGGCGTCGCTGGTGTCGCTGCTGCTGGGGCTCCTTCTGGTCAACATCCTGCGTCCCGGCGACAACCTCAACCTGCCGCTGCCCGATGCCCAGGCCGCGACCAATCTCAAGGTCGCCTCGCTGTCGGCAAAAGACTTCGTCGCGCACCTGGTGCCGCGCTCGATCGTCGAGGCGATGGCGACCAACGAAATTTTGCAGATCGTGGTGTTCTCGCTGTTCTTCGGCGTCGCTTGCGCGGCGCTCGGCCAGCGCGCCCACAAGCTGGTCGAAGGCATCGAGGAGCTCTCCCACGTCATCCTCACCATCACCGGCTACATCATGAAGCTGGCGCCGCTCGCGGTGTTCGCTTCCATGGCCGCGATCATCACCACGCAAGGGCTCGGCATCCTGGTGACCTACGGCAAGTTCGTGGTCGAATTCTATTTCGGGCTGGTGCTGCTGTGGTGCCTTTTGGTCGCCGTCGGCTACGTCTTCTTCGGCAGCCACGTCATGCGCCTAGTCACGCTGGTGCGCGAACCCTTCATGCTGGCGTTCTCGACCGCGAGCAGCGAGGCGGCCTATCCGAAGATGATGGAACAACTGGAAAAGTTTCCCATCAGCCGCAAGATCATCAGCTTCGTGCTGCCGATGGGTTACTCGTTCAATCTCGACGGCTCGATGATGTACTGCACGTTCGCCACCATGTTCATCGCGCAGGCCTACAATATCCAGCTCGGGCTCGGCCAGCAGATCACCATGCTGCTGCTGCTCATGCTCACCAGTAAGGGCATGGCCGGCGTGCCGCGCGCCTCGCTGGTGGTCATCGCCGCGACCTTGGCGAGCTTCAACCTGCCCGAGGCCGGATTGCTGCTGATCATCGGCATCGACCAGTTCCTCGACATGGGCCGCTCCGCCACCAATGTGATCGGCAATTCGCTCGCCACCGCCGTGGTGGCGAAATGGGAGGGCGAGAAGATGCATGCGCCGGTCGAGCCGGAGCCGGTGCTGACCAAGAAGGCGGCTTGAGCGTGTCATGATCGGCGCTCGGCACGTATTGCCAGGCTTTTTGCTCGCCGCCGCGTTCGCGCTGCCGGCCGCGGCGCAAGACGCCAATGTCACCGCGCTGTCGGGCACGCTCAAGAAGATCAAGGATACCGGCACGATCACGCTCGGCTATCGCGAAAGCTCGCTGCCGTTCTCCTACCTCAACAAGCGCCAGCAGCCGATCGGCTATTCGATCGACCTGTGCCGCGAGATCGTCGAGGAAGCGGCGACCGAGCTCGACGGCATGAATATCAGGATCGCATTCGCGCCGGTCACCGCCGCCGATCGCCTCGACAAGGTGAAGACCGGCGTCGTCGATCTCGAATGCGGCTCGACCACGAGCAACCTGCAACGGCAGAAGGAAGTGGCGTTCTCGCCGGTGTTCTTCGTTGCCGGCACCAAGCTGATGGTGCCGAATGCCTCCGCGGTGAAATCCTATCGCGACCTCGCCGGCAAGACCGTCGTGGTGACCGCCGGCACCACCAACGAGGCGGCGCTGCGCACGTTGTCCGACAAGCAAAAGCTCGGCATCACCATCGTCACGGCGCGCGATCACGCCCAATCGCTGGCCACGCTTGTCGCCGGCAAGGCCGAGGCCTTCGCCACCGACGACGCACTGCTCTATGGCTTCATCGCCACCGAGCCGAGCGCCCACGACATGAAAGTGGTCGGCGACTATCTGTCCTACGATCCCTATGGCCTCGCCTATCGCCGCGACGATCCGGCCTTTACCGCGACCGTCGAGCACGCCTTTGCGCGGATGGCGAGCGAGCGGCGGCTCGAAGAGCTCTACAACAAATGGTTTTTGCGCCGGCTGCCGACGGGGGAAACGCTCAATCTGCCAATGAGCCCGCAGCTCGCGGAAATTTTCCAGGTTCTGGGCGCGCCGGAATAGATCATTCGGCCTGCTTGTCGGTCTTGTCGCCCGCGCGCTTCGGCCAGCAGCGATAGATCAGGCCGTACGCCGCCCAGATGACGAGATACATGAGGACGCCGGCGAACACGACGTCGGTGAAAAAGTGCCCGCCGCCGGCAATGCGCAGCACGCCGACCGCGCTGCCGAAGGCCAGCGCCGCGCCGTAAGCGAGCAGCCGCCATTGCGGCGGGGCGAGCGCCGCCGGCGCCAGGGTCCAGAACGCACCCGCCGGTTCGCCAGCGACGAACGAGCAATTGTTCGGGCAGTCGCCACGCGGATCCCACCACGGGGTGAAGCGGCTGGTACCGCCGAACTCGGTGACGTCGATCGGCCGCGCCCGGCCCCAATGGTCCTTCAGCAGCGTATTGGTGAGGAGGCCAGGGCCGACCGCCAGCGTTCCGATCAGGAACAGCACGGCCTCGGTTTTGATCAGCATCCGCCGGCGCGGAAACAGAAACTTGCCGAGGAGCGCGATGCCGGCCGGCACGATCAGGAGCGTGATCAGCACGCGCGCCGCAGTGCGCACATACTGCGACCACACATGCCCATTGAGCGGAAAATCGTGCGTGTTCGGATCGTAGAACGGCGCAGAAGCGGCAAGGTCGAGGCGAGGCGCAACGCCAAAGACGACACCTACCACGACGCCGATGGCCAGCGCGATCACAAGCCCGGTCCGGTTCATGGGCACTGACCTGACGGCGTTTTCAAACGAATCACTTCCAGGAGCCCGCTTTGCGGCCGGCGAACAACCAATAGACAAAACCGCCGGCAATGCCAGCGGCGGCGAGCACCTCGCGTTCGCGCACCAGAGGGTTTTCCGGATCACCGCTGTAGCCGGCGAAATCGAGGCCAAAACTCAGCGACAAGGCCAGCACGCCGCCGAGCGCCGCATAGATGAGGCTCGAGCGCCAGGTAAATGCCTCCGTCAGCGCGATGACGAGCAGCGCCGGCATCATGGCAATCCCGCCGATCACGGCGGCGCCGACCATGACGACCGCCCAAACGGCGACCGATTGCAGGCCGAGCGCGGTGAGGTCATCCCATTCCGGCGTCAGCGTGCCGATGGTGAGGATGAGCGACGCGGCGATGCAGGCCAGGATATAAGCGAGGATGATCATCGCGATGCGGACGAGGACGGCCATCGCGCGGCATCAATCCGTCATCGCCATGGCGCGCAGCGCCAGCCGCTCGCGGGCGGAGAGCTTTTCGGTTGCGCTCTTGAGCTGGCCGCAGGCGGCGAGGATGTCGCGGCCGCGCGGCGTGCGCACCGGCGAGGCATAGCCGGCATTGAAGATCACTTCGGAGAATTTCTCGATCTGCTCCCAGTCCGAGCACTCGTATTGGGTGCCCGGCCAGGGATTGAACGGAATGAGATTGATCTTGGCGGGAATGCCTTTGACCAGGCGCACCAGCGCCCGCGCATCGACCAGCGAATCGTTGATGCCCTTGAGCATGACGTATTCGAAGGTGATGCGCCGCGCATTGGACACGCCGGGATAATGGCGGCAGGCGTCGAGCAATTCGCGCAGCGGATATTTGCGATTGAGCGGCACGAGCTGGTCGCGCAGTTCGTCGGTGACCGCATGCAGCGAGATCGCCAGCATACTGCCGATTTCCTCGCCGGCGCGCGCGATATACGGCACCACGCCGGAAGTCGACAGCGTGATGCGCCGCTTGGAAATGCTCAATCCGTCGCCGTCGGCGACCACATTCAAGCCGTCGCGCACCGCTTCGAAATTGTACAGCGGCTCGCCCATGCCCATCATGACGACATTGGAGACGAGGCGTTTTTCGCCCTCGCCGCTCGGCGACGCTGCGCGCTGCCAGTCGTTGAGCCGATCGCGCGCCAGCACGACCTGGCCGACGATTTCGCCCGGCGTGAGGTTGCGCACCAGGCGTTGCGTGCCGGTGTGGCAGAACGTGCAATTGAGCGTGCAGCCGACCTGACTGGAAATGCACAGCGTGCCGCGATCGGTCTCAGGGATGTAAACGCACTCGACCTCACAGGGCCGGCTGTCGGTTTCGCCGGGAAGCCGCAGCAGCCATTTGCGCGTGCCGTCGGCGGAGACCTGTTCGGCGGCGACCTCCGGCCGCGCTGCCGTGAAATGCCGCGCCAGCTCGGCGCGCAGCTCTTTCGACAGCGTCGTCATCGCAGCAAAATCCTGCGCGCCGCGCACGTAGAGCCAGTGCCAGATCTGCTGCACCCGCATGCGCTGCTGCCGCTCCGGCACGCCGATGCGGCCGAGCGCCGCGGCCAGCCCATCGCGCGTCAGACCGACCAGCGACGGCTTGTCCGGCGCGACGTATTGCTCGAGCGGGCGCTTCTCGAAGAAGGCAGCGGCGCCGTCAGTTTGAGGTGCAACAAGCGAAGTGGTCATCGGAATCCGCAAAGCGACATTTCACCGATAGATAATCCCTCCCCCTGAAAGGGGGAGGAGCCGAGCCAACGGGTCCGGCCCGAAGTGGCCGGCCCGATGACAGGCTCCGCGAGCCAGGTGGGGGTCCGCGGCGGCAACGCTTGCGCAAGCTTCGCGGCCGCGGACCCCCACCCTACCCTCCCCCTTTCAGGGGGAGGGTTTACGCTCATTTGCATTCTTGGCCGACGCGGTCGAGGGCTTGCGCCAGACCCTTGAGCGAGAATGTGTCGGACGATTGCGTGCCTTTGGCCGAGACGCCCTTGACCACCGCACTTTGGCCCGCGCGCATGGCGTCGACCATCAGCGCTTCTTCGGCCGCGTTCTTGATCCAGGCGCCGTCCTGCTGGGTGTAGAGCGCATACGAGGTCGCGCCGACCGCGGCCGAGGCCTCGGTGCCCGGCTTGAACGGATAGCCGATGATGATCGAGACCTCGTTGCTCACCTTTTCCGCCGGGCGCGTGGAAATGAACATGTAGATCGGATTGCGCGGCCGGTCGGGCGGAATAGTTTGCGACGACGTCGGCTTGGCGATGGCGAAGCAGACCTTCTTGCCGCCGGGCGACGCCGTATAGGCACCCCACTCGCCGTATTGGCCGAGCAAGGTCGGCTTGACGCCGCCGACGTTGGGCGGCGTGGCGGGCTTTGCGGGGGCAGCCTCCGCGGGTTTTGCGGGTTTCGCGGGCGCCGCTTCGGCAGGCTTCGCTGGCTTCGCGGGTGCCGCCTCGGCCGGCTTCGCCGGCGTAGTTTTGGGTTTTGCAGGCTTTTTTGCCGGCGCCGGCTTTGCTGGCGCTGGCGCCACAGTGTCCGCGGGCTCAAGCTGCTGTTGGGCACTGGCCGGAACGGCCAATACCGCCCCCAAAAGTAGCGGCAGGGCAATCTGCCATCGTCGATGGATGCGCATCAGGCCTCGCGAACACCCCTATGGAATGGATAGCAAACCTTTCAAGTTTAATCCAATTCGGCCTTTCGCGGAACGCATTCAGAGGGCTTAGCCGGCGAGGCCGGCCCGCGGCTCTCCAGGTGTGACAACCGACACAGCCAGACGCCGGGCGATGCCCGATACTCACACGGTCGGCGGCGCACCGCGGCGGGGCCCAAATCTATTTCACTCCGCCACGCGAGCCGCCCGACCAGTGCGAGGAAGGGTGCCGGGCGTGACGTCTTGGTTTCACACCGATGAGCTCCAGCCGCGCCGCAAATACCGAGCGGCCAAAGGCTACGAGCTGGACGATCTGCTCGCCGCGGTGGGTGACCATCGCGACGACGAGGCGTTCACCGCTTTGTTCGATCATTTCCGTCCGCGCGTGTACGCCCAGATGCTCCGCTTTGGGCTCGCGCCATTCGCCGCCGCCGACGTCACCCAGGACGTGATGGAGACGATCTGGCGCAAGGCGCATCTGTTCGACCGGCGCAAATCGGCGGCCGCCACCTGGGTGTTCCGCATCGCCTACAATCGCTGCATCGATGTCGGCCGCCGCAGCCGCGAGCACCGCTACGCGGACGCGGATCTGTTCGCCATTCCCGATCCCGGCGCGGGCAGCGACACCGGCATCGCCACCGCGCAACGGGAAGAGCACGTCCGCGCCGCGCTCGATGCCTTGCCGCGCGAGCAGTTCAAAATGGTGCAGCTCGCCTTTTTCGAGGGCCTGTCGCACGCCACCATCGCGGCACGAACCAATCTGCCGATCGGCACGGTGAAATCGCGCCTGCGGCTCGCGTTCTCGCGGCTGCGCCGCGCGCTGCAGGATGCCGGCGTGACTGAAGCTCTGCAGTTCGACTAGCCACACCGCCTCCTTAAGCTCTGTTATAAGAACGACCGCACGCACGGAGGCGTCATGGAAGCTGTTCTCTGCACCCACTTCGGCACGGCCGACGAACTTGAACTGGGCGACATCGCGGAACCACAAGCCGGGCCCGGCGAAGCCGTGGTGCGGGTCAAGGCCGCGGCGCTGAATTTCTTCGACACGCTGATCATCGCCGGCAAATATCAGTACAAGCCGCCGTTTCCATTCTCGCCGGCGGCGGAATTTTCCGGCGTCGTCGAGAGCATCGGCTCAGGCGTGACCGAGTTTGCGCCCGGCGACCGTGTCATGGGTCATATGGGCTGGGGCGCGGCGCGCGAGGCTGTTGCGATTCCCGTGCGGCAACTCGCCAAGCTGCCCGATGCGCTCGATTTCGAGCGCGCCGCTGGCCTCAACGTGATCTATGCCACGACGCTTTACGCGCTGCGCGACCGCGCGCGGCTCAAGCCAGGCGAGACTTTGGCCGTGCTCGGCGCCTCCGGCGGCACCGGGCTTGCGGCAATAGAGCTCGGCAAGATGATGGGCGCACGCGTCATCGCCTGCGCCTCCTCCGACGAAAAGCTCGCCTTCGCCCGCGCCCACGGCGCCGACGAGACGGTGAACTATGCGAGCGAGGATTTGCGCGACGCGCTGCGGCGGCTCGGCGGCGAGCACGGCATCGACGTGGTTTATGACCCAGTCGGCGGCCCTTACGCCGAACCGGCGGTGCGCTCACTGGCCTGGCTCGGCCGTTATCTGGTGGTCGGCTTTGCCGCCGGAGAAATCCCCAAACTGCCGCTCAATCTCGTGCTGCTGCGCGGTTGCGATATCCGCGGCGTGTTCTGGGGCGCCTGGCTCAAGCGCGAGCCGCAAGCGCAGCGCGCGATCATGACCGATATCGTCAAATGGTGCGCCGAAGGCAAACTGAGCGCCCATGTGCACGCGGTCTATCCTCTGGCCGAGACCGCCACTGCGCTCAAAGCCATCAGCGATCGCAAGGTGATGGGAAAAATTCTGCTGCGGCCCTAATCACGCTTCGCCGCGCAGCCGTGCCAATGTGCGCCGCGCCGCCTCACGATGCTCGGGCTTGATGTATGAGGTAACAAGCTTGGTGGCGCCGGCCAGCACGGCCGCGTCGTCGATGAACCCGATCACCGGAATGTAGTCGGGGATCAAATCCGTCGGCAGGATGAAATAAGCGATGGCGCCGAGCAGCACCGCTTTGACGTGCAACGGCGTCTGCCGGTCGAACGCGCAATAATACGCGGCGAGCAAATCTTCGGCGAACGGCAGGTCGGCCACCGCGCCTTTGAGCTTGCGCCAGAAATCGCGCTGCAGCTCCTGCTCGTTGCCGACCATGCGGCGCGTCAGCGCCGCGATGTCCTGCCATGAGGTGGCTTGCGCCCAAAACCACATTTGCCCCTCTTCTTGCGACCAGACTTGTTGCGATCAGACTTGTTACGATCAGACTCGCGGCCCACCATGGGCCCAAAGCGATAAAATGGCGGCGGAAGGCGGCAAGTGCAAGGCGGGAAACGTGGCCGTCCCCTGCCTGCCGGCATCAGCCGGCGAGCTTGTCCATGGTCTCGGCGAGCTTGATGTCGAGGTCGGTCAATCCGCCGGCATCATGGGTCGACAAGGTCACCTCGACGTTCTTGTAGACGTTGAACCATTCGGGATGATGATCGAGCTTTTCCGCCACCAGCGCGGCGCGGGTCATGAAGCCGAAGGCGGCATTGAAATCGGCAAAGACGAACTTTTTGGTGATGGCGTCGCGGCCGTTGACCTCGGTCCAGCCCTTGAGCCGGGCAAGCGCAGTCTTACGCGCCTCGCCTGAGAGTTTCTGAGCCATTTTGAGAACTCCGTTTGTGCAGCCGATCGCGGTCGACCCGCGCAACATTTGCCGGCGAGATCACCACCGGCCAAACCCCACCACGTGGACAACACCGCTTCAAGGGTGAAGTTCAACGGTAGCCGTCGAGGGTCCGACCGGATTTGGCCGGGATCGACGTCAAAGTTGGGTCACAAGGCGGGCCGAGACTGCGTTCGCGCCATCCCTTGCGGGATTAACCAAAGCGGCGATTGGCCGATGAACCGGGGCTCGCGCCATGGCGTCAAAAGCCTCGACACGTGGTAGGATTAACCATGCCTCCCGGACTGCCGCATCAGCCCTTGGCCATGAGATTATGGCTGTCCCGGCGTTCCGGCCGGACCAACGGCAACGATTCGTCGGGCCACTCATCGGGTAGGAGCATGAGTATCGGGTCGCTCGAACATATGATGCGCAACCGGTTCAGGATGTTCCTGCGCCATACTTGGCTCGTGACCATTCTCGGCACCATCGTTCTCGGCGGCGTGGTCTGGGCGGCGTTCTATTACTCGACCAAGAATACCGTGATGCGGATTGCCACCGGACCTGGCAGCGCGAAAATCGTAGAGGTGCTCGCCAACACATTGGCGAAGAGCCACGACCGGCTGCAATTGCAGGTCGTCACCACCGATAGCGCCAATGCCAGCGCACAGGCCTTGAACAGCGGCAATGCCGATCTTGCCATCGTCCCGACCACGATCGGCAAATCGCCGGATTGGCCCGTGGTCGCCATTCTGCGACAGAACGTGATCGCGCTGATCGTGCCGGCGCCCGCGCCGACGCCTGTCACGGCTCCAGCCGCCGCTGCTGCGCCGGCGCCCGCCAAGAAGGGGGCAACCCCCAAGGCGACCAAGACCGCCAAGCCGGCCCAGCCAGCGACGGCGACGAAGACCGCCAAGACCGCCAAAGACAAGGATAGCGATAGCGACGACGACGATTCCGACGACGACAGCACCAAGGACAGCAACAAGCTCAAAGTGACTCAGCTTGCCGGCAAGCGCATCGGCATCGTTACAGGCAACGAAGCGACCTCCGATTTGCTCGATGTCGTTCTCAACCATTACGGCGTGCCACTCGACAAGGTGCAGCTGTCGCAAATCGATCCGGCCAATCTCGCCGACGCGGTCCACAAAAATTCCGTCGATGTGATCTTCGTAGCCGGTGCCGCGACCGGGGCCGCCATCGGCGACGCGGTCAAGGCCGCGACCCAGAACGGCGTGGCGCCGACCTTCATCAAAATCGATCAGGCGGACGGCATCGCCAAACGCAATATCGCCTTCAACTCGATCGAGATTGACGCTGGGACCTTCGGCGGCATTCCGCCGACGCCGGACGCCAAGCTGACCAGTCTCAGCTTCCCCGAATATCTGGTGGCGCGCAAATCGTTCAGCCACGCCGACATCGCGGACTTTGCGAAGGTGATCTATACGTCGCGGCTGGCGATCGCCGCTCAGCTTGACGGCGACGTCAAGATCGAGGCGCCGTCGACCGACAAGGACGCCGACGCCTTGGTGCACCAGGGCGCGCTGGATTATCTGAACGACGATCAGAAGACCTTCTTCGACAAATACGGCGACGATATCTTCTACGGCATGCTGATCTTCCCGGTGTTCGGATCGGCCAGCGCCGGCGTGGCGAGCTATCTGCGCGCCGACAGCCGCACCCGCCGGCTGCGGCTTTTGCAAAAGGTGCTCGACCTGGTCCGCAAGGTCCACGCCGCGCAAGCGCTCGAGGCCATCGAGCATCTGCAGGTCGAGGCCGACAACCTGGTGATCGCGATCATCCATCTCAGCGAGCACGAGGAGTTCGACGAATCGGTACGCATGTCGTTCTCGTTCGCGCTCGACCAATTGCGCTTCGCCATCGCCGCGCGCCGCACCGCGATCCTCGACCACAGCGAAGGCGGCCCGGAAGCGCCCGCGAGCACCGGCACCACGGACACCAAGGCCGCGGCCGCCTGATCGTTAACGGAACTTGGAACAATCCCCGACAAGTCCACGACAGAGTCATCCTGTCGTCGCATAACGTTCGAGCCTTCGTCAGAATCAGCAAGCACTTTCCGCCGCGTTGCGACGGCGGAGGCCCAATGGCAATGCGACGTCGCGCGGCGCTTACCCGTCGCGCGCTCTTGAAGACCGCGGCGGCATCGGCGGCCGTCACCGCAATCGGCGGCCTGGCGCGGCCGTCGCTGAGCTTCGCGCCGGACCGGGCGCAGATCACCCACGGCGTGCAATCGGGCGACGTGTCGATCGATTCCGGCGTGGTCTGGGCGCGCGCCGACCGTCCCTCGCGCATGTTGGTCGAGGTTGCGACCACCGACAGCTTCCGCGACATCAGGAGCGCGGTGTTCATCGATGCGCTGCCGGAAGCCGATTTCACCGCCAAGGCGCTGGTCGAAGACCTGCCGCCGGACCAGGACATCTTCTATCGCATCGGCTTCCAGGATCTGTCCTCGGCGGTGTTCGGCGAGCCGCAGGTCGGGCACTTCCGCACGCCATCGAAAGAACGGCGCTCGGTCTCGTTCCTGTGGTCGGGCGACACCATGGGCCAGGGCTGGGGCATCGACCCGGCGCGCGGCGGCATGCGCAGCTACGCCACCATGCGCAACAATCAGCCCGACTTCTTCATCCATTGCGGCGACAATATTTATGCCGACTGCCCCATCGTCGCGGAGAAGAAATTGCCCGACGGCGGCATCTGGCGCAGCATCGTCACCGAAGAGAAGTCGAAACCGGCCGAAACGCTCGCCGACTATCGCGGCAATTACAAATACAATCTGCTCGACGACAATCTGCGCGCGTTCAACGCCGCGGTGCCGACCTTTGCGCTGTGGGACAACCACGAAGTGATGGAGACGTGGTGGCCGGACGAGCCGCTGCCGCAGAAACCGCTCGGCGAGAAGAATACGCTCGCCTTTGCCGCGCGCGCCCGCCGCGCCTTTCACGAATTCCTGCCGGTGCGCGAGACCATGGCCGAGCCCGGCCGCGTCTATCGCAAGATCGGCCACGGCCCGCTGCTCGACGTGTTCATGCTCGATATGCGCAGCTATCGCGGCCCCGATGGACCGCATACCGACGCCATTTTGCGGCCCGACGATTATCTGCTCGGGCCGCAACAGGTGGCGTGGCTCAAACGTGAGCTGGCGCGCTCGCAGGCGACCTGGAAAGTAATCGCCGCCGACACGCCGATCGGCTACGCGGTCAACGCAACCGGCATCGAGCATGCCGACGGCCCGCGCGGCCGCGGCCTGGAGATCGCCGATCTGTTGTCGTTCATCAAGCGCGCCGGCGTCCGCAACACGCTGTGGCTCACCGCCGACCTGCACTACACCGCGGCGCATTATTACGATCCAAACCGCGCGGTGTTCCAAAACTTCGAGCCGTTCTGGGAATTCGTCTCCGGCCCGCTCCACGCCGGAACCTGGACGCCGGAGCCGATGGAACGCACATTTGGCCCGCAGGTCGTGTTTGTGAAAGCGTCCAGCAAGGAGCAAGGCGACAATCTCGCGCCATGCTACGGACTGCAATTCTTCGGTCACGTGGCGATCGACGGGGCGACCGAAACGCTGACCGTCACGCTCAGGGACGTCGCAGATCGCGCGCTGTGGTCGACCACGCTCGACCCAGCGCCGCCGGCGCCGGCGCGCGTCACCATGCAGCTATAAATTCACGCCGACTTGCGCAGTGGCTCGGATCCGAGCGTCCGCTCGCGTTGATGCGTCGAATAAAACGAGGCATTCTGGTCGCCGCGCAGCGCCTCGCGTGAAAACTCGATCAAGTGATAGGTGACGAAGCCGATACCGAGCACGGCGTCGATCTGGCCGCGGCGGAACGCGTGGCGCGCCGCGCGCCAGAACGGCCGGCGATAATCCGACAATAATCCGACACGAAGCACGATGTTGAACGCCAGCACTAGCGCAGCGCGCAGATTGGGGATGGTGAGCTTGCCGCGCGCCGGGGTGATCATGCGGTTGGCGAAAGTAGCGTCGATCTGATTGGCAAAGCGCGCCAACAGCCGCTCGGGGTCATAGGCATGGGCGATGCAGCGCCGCCACGTCGCCACCACCTCGTCATAGGGACGCAGGAAGCGCACGTTGCTTTCAAGCCCGCCGTCGTCAGCGATCAGGCGCCCGTCGCGCTTGAGGCGATCCCACAACGGGGTGCGCGGCAACGCCTGCAACAGATTGATGGTGAGGATCGGAATCTGCGACAGGTCGATGAAATCCTTGAGCCGGCCCTCGCTGTCGGCTGTGTCGGTGTCGAGGCCGAGAATGATGCCCGAGGTGACTTCGAGCCCGTAGCTATTGAGCGTCTTGATCGCATCCATCATCGGCAGCGTGGCGTTGTGCTCCTTGCGCATGGCTTTGAGCGCATCCGCATCCGGCGTTTCGATGCCGACGAAGACGGTGATGAATTGCGCTTCGCGCATCAGCGCCAAAATCTCCGGCTGTTTGGCGAGATTGAGCGTCGCCTCGCAGGCAAATTGCAGCGGATAGCTGTGCTTGCGCTGCCAGGCGATCAGATGCGGCAGCATCTCGCGCGCCGCCTTGCGGTTGCCGATGAAATTGTCGTCGACGAAATAGACCACCGGCGGGTGCGAAGATTGCGCCATCATGGCGTCGAGCTCCGCGGTGATCTGCTCCGGCGTCTTCAGCCGCGGCTGCCGGCCGTAGAGCGCGGGGATGTCGCAGAACTCGCAGCGGTACGGACAGCCGCTGGAGAATTGCAGGCTGCCGATCAGATAACGGCCGAGACGGATGAGGTCATAGGCCGGCAGCGGAAAGTCGCTGAGCGGCAGGCGCTCGCCAGTCTCGAAACGCTGCTGCGCCGCGGGCGCCACGACACTGTCGTCGAGGCAGGCGATGAGCCGATCGGTGGCGTCGCCGATCTCGCCGATGTGGAGATAGTCGTATTCCGGATAAAGCTCCGGCGCGCCGGAGACCGAGGCGCCGCCCAGTACCGTGACCTTGCCTGCCGCCTTGGCGCGCGCCGCGATATCGTGCATCTGCGGCGCCTGGATATGCATGCCGCTGACCATGACGATATCGGCCCAGGCGAAATCGGCCGCCTCGGCCGGCGCGATATTCTCGTCGATGAAGCGCACCGGCCACGATGCCGGCAGGTAAGCGGCGATCAACAGCAGCCCCTGCGGCGGCATAAAGGCGCGCACCCGGTACATCAGGCGAAAAGCGTGGGCAAACGTGCCAAATGACGGCGTATAAGCCGGGAAGACGCAAAGGACGCGTCTTTCACTCGAGATCGGTAATGAGCAGCGCATGAAACATCCAGCCGGCACGGCAATATTAAGCGAATGCCGGGCGCCTCGTCGAGTTTCATGCGCTTCGCGTCTTGGTGCACCTCTCCGATTGCTTCCGGGCGGAAAGTGACTATATAGCGGGCATGAACGGCGGGCCCCTCGGGGCTCGTTTTGGTTTTCAGCCCCAAAAACACGGCCCCATAGGCCCAATGAACCTGCGCAATATCGCCATTATCGCCCACGTCGACCACGGCAAGACCACCCTGGTCGACCGTTTGCTGCAGCAATCCGGCTCGTTCCGCGAGAACCAGCGGGTGGCCGAGCGCGCGCTCGATTCCAACGATCTGGAGCGCGAGCGGGGCATCACCATCCTGGCCAAGGCCACTTCGCTGGTCTGGAAGGACACCCGCATCAACATCGTCGACACGCCCGGCCACGCCGATTTCGGCGGCGAGGTCGAGCGCATCCTCAACATGGTCGACGGCGCGCTGGTCCTGGTCGACGCCGCCGAGGGGCCGCTGCCGCAGACCAAATTCGTCGTCATCAAGGCGCTCAAGATGGGGCTGAAACCCATCGTCGTCATCAACAAGGTCGATCGCTCCGACGCCCGCCCCACCGAAGTCGCCAATGAGGTGTTCGACCTGTTCGCGGCGCTTGACGCGACCGAAGAGCAGCTCGATTTCCCGATCCTCTACGGCTCAGCCAAGCAGGGCTGGATGGCGGCCAGTGCCGAGGGGCCCAAAGACCAGGGCATGGCGCCGCTGTTCGATCTCGTCGTCCGCCACGTCGCGCCGCCGAAGATCGAGGACGGCCCGTTCCGCATGCTGGGTACGATCCTCGAAGCCAATCCCTATCTCGGCCGCGTCGTTACCGGGCGCATTTTCGCCGGCGCGGTGAGGCCCAATCAGCCGGTCAAGGTTTTGGACCGCAACGGCAACCTGATCGAGGAAGGCCGCGTCACCAAGGTCTTGGCCTTCCGCGGCCTGGAACGGGTACCGATCGAAGAAGGTACCGCCGGCGACATCGTCGCCATCGCCGGCCTGCCCGACGCCTTTGTGTCGCACACGCTCTGCGCGCCGGAAGTCACCGAGCCGCTGCCGGCGCAGCCGATCGATCCGCCGACCCTGACCATGACGTTCCGCATCAACGATTCGCCGCTCGCCGGCACCGAGGGCGACAAGGTGCAGAGCCGCGTCATCCGCGACCGCCTGCTGCGCGAAGCGGAAGGCAACGTGGCGCTGCGGATTTCCGAATCCACCGAAAAGGATTCCATGGAAGTCGCCGGCCGCGGCGAACTGCAGCTCGGCATTCTCATCGAGACCATGCGGCGCGAAGGATTCGAGCTTTCGGTGTCACGGCCCAAAGTGCTGTTCCAGCACGACCCGTCGGGCGAACTGCTCGAACCGATCGAGGAAGTGCTGATCGACGTCGACGAGGGGCACTCCGGCATCGTGGTGCAGAAGATGGCGGAGCGCAAAGGCGAGCTGATCGAGATGCGCCCGTCCGGCGGCGGCCGGGTGCGGCTGATCTTCTTTGCGCCGACCCGCGGGCTGATCGGCTATCACGGCGAGCTCCTCACCGACACCCGCGGCACCGCGGTGATGAACCGGATGTTCCACGCCTACGGCCCCCACCGCGGCGAAGTCACCGGGCGGCGCAACGGCGTGTTGATCTCCACCGACCAGGGCGAAGCCGTCGCCTATGCGATGTGGAACCTGGAAGACCGCGGCCCGATGATGATCGAGCCGGGCTGGAAGGTTTATCGCGGCATGATCGTCGGCGAGCACACCCGCGGTAACGACCTCGAGATCAACGTGCTCAAGGGCAAGAAGCTGACCAACATCCGCACCCATTCCAAGGACGAGATGATTCGCCTCACCCCGCCGATCCGCATGACCTTGGAGAAGGCGCTGGCCTATATCGAGGACGACGAACTGGTCGAGGTGACGCCGAAATCGATTCGCCTGCGCAAGAAGCTGCTCGATCCGGTCGACCGCAAGCGCAGTGAGCGGCGCAAGGAAGCCGAGCGCGTCTGACTCGAGTCCAATTATGACACAGCCCGGAGCCGCTTACCTGCGGCGCCGTGCGCGAGTGATGCGCGAAAAATCGGTTTCTCGCCCGAACTCTCACTAAACAGCGCGCTACTGGCGGAGAAACCGACTGACCGTTGCGCTTCTGCAACAGCCTGTCGAGAATACGCATTGACCACGGTTTTTTGCCCCTTCCGGCAATAGACGCCTCGCGCGATTGCGCTAATAATCCACACCGTTAACGCTTCGTGACTCTCGGCACTTGAAGGCACCAGAATCGCTTGCTTTGATCGCACCATGAGCACAATCCTCATCGAGATTCGCCGCGCCAAGGCATCTGATGCCCCGGCTGTCGCGTCTGCCCATGATGAGGCTTGGCGGATGGCGTATCAGGGCATCATCCCCGGCACCGAACTCGAAAAACTGATCAACCGTCGCGGCCCGGCGTGGTGGGACAGCGCGATCCGCAAAGGCAGCCGCATCGCGCTTTTGCAATTCGGCGACAAAGTCGCGGGCTACGCCAATTACGGCCGCAACCGCGCGCGCAGCCTCTACTACGATGGCGAGATCTATGAGCTCTATCTGCGGCCGGAATTCCAGGGGCTCGGCTTCGGCCGCCGCCTGTTCACCGCGGCGCGCCGCGACCTCGCGCAAAGCGCGCTGAAATCGCTGATCGTGTGGGCGCTGTCGGAAAACGAAAACGCGGTGGAGTTTTATCGCGCGCTCGGCGGCAAGGCGGTCGCGCGCTCATCGGAAAAGTTCGGCACCCGCGTGCTCGACAAAGTCGCCTTCGGATGGAACAGCTAAATCGGACGGCAGACATCAGACGACGGACGACAGAAGAGTCCTCCCTCAAATCCGTCGTCTGTCGTCCGTCCTCTGTCGTCATTCCTCAGACATCGGGAGCCGTCAGGCCAACCTGCATGCAGGCCGCGCGCAGCGTATTGGCGAGCAGGCAGGCGATCGTCATCGGTCCGACACCGCCCGGCACCGGCGTGATCGCGCCGGCGACTTCGACGGCTTCCGCGAAAAAGACGTCGCCGACGATGCGCGATTTGCCGTTGTCGGCAGCGACGCGGTTGATGCCGACGTCGATGACGGTTGCGCCCGGCTTGATCCAGCCGCCGCGGACGAATTCGGGGCGGCCGATGGCGGCAAACAAGAGATCGGCGCGTTCGCACAGGCCGGCGAGATCCCGCGTGCGCGAATGGGCGATGGTCACCGTGGCGTTCTCGGCGAGCAGAAGCTGCACCAGCGGCTTGCCGACGATGTTGGACCGGCCGATCACCACTGCATCGAGCCCGCTCAGCGACGCATGCACCGCTTTGGCAAGCTTGATGCAGCCGACCGGCGTGCATGGCGCCAGCGCCGGCAATCCTGACGCCAGCCTCCCGGCATTGAGCGGATGAAAACCGTCGACGTCCTTGGCCGGATCGACCGCGGCGATGATGCGCGACGCATTGATCTGCGGCGGCAATGGCAGTTGCACCAGGATGCCGTGCACGGCGGCATCGTTGTTGAGCTCGCCGATGAGACCGAGCAGCTCGTTGGTGCTGGTCGTGGCCGGCAGATGGAAATCGAACGGCTTCATGCCGACTTCGACGACGCCGCGCGATTTACTGCCGACATAGGCTTTGCTGGCCGGATTTTCGCCGACCAGGATCACCGCGAGGCCGGGAACGAGGCCGTGCGCGGTCGTGAGACGCCGCGTCTCCGCCGCCACTGAGGCGCGCAATTCCGCGGCGATCGCCCTGCCGTCGATGATGCGGGCGGTCACGACGCGACCTTTGCTAATCGCTGAAGTTTTTCGACGATGGCGTCGGCTGCGCCGGCGATGCGGATTCGCTTTACCCGCGCGGTTGCGCCGGCAACCAGCGTCACTTGTCGTGGGGCGGCGTCAAGCACGTCGGCGAACAGCCGGCACAATGCCGTATTGGCTTGGCCTTCGAACGGCGCCGCCCGCACCCGCGCCTTGAGCACGACCTTGCCGTCGGGCCGCCGCTCGATGCCCTCGATGGCATCGCGGCCGCCCCGCGGCGTCAGCCGCACGTCGACAATCACGCCGCCCGCCGAATGAGTCCACGGCTCGTGTGCCAAGTTGCGACGCTCAGAAGACGTTCGGCAGGATGTAGAGCGCGATCACGTAGCGAATGAATATGATGATCAGGAACAAAATCACCGGCGAAATATCGATGCCGCCGAGATTGGGCATCATATTGCGGATCGGGCGCAGCGCCGGCTCGGTGATGCGATAGAGAAAATCGCCGATCATGTGGACGACCGGATTTCGCGTGTTCACCACGTTGAACGCCACCAGCCAGGAAAAGATCGCCATCGCGATCACGATCCAGATGTAGAGTTCGAGGGCGAGATCGATGACAAGAAATAAGGCGCGCATGGCTTTTGGATTCGCTGCTGAAGCTGACGGAACCTAGCGGCTTAAAACGGCGCGAACAAGCCGACGCAAAAAGCCTTGGATTCGAAAGCCTTGGATTCACATGGGACTTGAATTCGCGTGAAAAGCGGGGGGCTGGTGGAGCCGAGGGGAGTTGAACCCCTGACCTCCTCATTGCGAACGAGGCGCTCTCCCAACTGAGCTACGGCCCCGCCAAACGGCAAAATTGCGCCTTCCGGCGAGTGCGGCCATTTAGGACCGCCGCCCCATGCTGTCAAGGATGACGCCCATGAACCGGCTGCCGCCACCAGCCGACCAAGCTGCTTGCATGGAACGCTGGAGCTGACCAAGCGCGCCGTCGCGCGACGGCGCTCGATCAAGGCGGGAATTATCGCGCTCGCCATCCTCGCCGGGATTGTTGCCGGCGCCGTGCTGGTTTACACGCCGCTGGGCGACCGGGTACTGATTTTTCTCGGCTTCACCTATCCTAAGGATTGCGGCTAGCTCGCAATCAGCGGCCGCAATGGCAAGCGAAAAGAGTTCGACCGTCGATCTATTGCACCACGGCGCCTATGTCCGCTTCCTCTATGTGCGGATCGCGGCGTCGATTGCGCTGCAGGTGCAGGCCGTCGCCGTCGGCTGGCTGATGTACGAATTGACGCGCAGCCCATTCCAGCTCGGCCTGGTCGGGCTCGTGCAATTCATCCCGAGCATCGGACTTTTCCTCGCCACCGGCCACGCGGCTGATCGCTATGACCGCCGCACTATGGTTTTCATGGCGCAGGTCTTCGAGGCGCTTGCCGTCACGGTGCTGGCGTTCGCGACCGCGACCGGCCGGCTGACGCCGCACCTCCTGCTCGCCATGGCGTTCTGCGTCGGCACCGGCCGCGCCTTCGAGCAGCCGAGCCTGCAAACGGCGTTGCCGAATATCGTGCCGGCGAGCGTGCTGCCGCGCGCGATCGCGGGCTCGACATCGGCGGCGCAGATCGCCATCGTTGCCGGGCCTGCGCTCGGCGGCTTGCTGATCGCGCTGAGTCCGACGCTTGTCTTCGCCACCTGCGCGGTGCTGTGGCTCTCCGCCGGGATCGTCATGCGCGGCATCGTCATGGAGCGGCGCCTCGCGCCGCGCGAACCGGTCGATCTCAAGCGGCTGTTCAGCGGCCTCGTCTTCATCGGCCAGCACAAGGTCGTGCTCGGCGCTATTTTGCTGGATCTGTTCGCCGTGTTGCTTGGCAATGCGACGGCACTGCTGCCGATCTTCGTGCGCGACATTTTCATGTCCGGTCCGCTGAGTTTTGGCGCGTTGCGCGCCGCGCCGGCGGCGGGCGCGCTGGTCACCGCGCTGGTGCTGACGCGCTGGCCGATTGCGCACCGGGTCGGTCACATCATGTTTCTCGCGGTGGCGATTTTCGGCACCGGGACGATCCTGCTGGCGCTGTCGCCTACGCTGCCGTTTGCCATGGGCGCGATGTTCATCGTCGGCGCCTCGGACACAATGAGCGTTGTGATCCGGCAGTCGCTCTTGCTTCTGCACACGCCGGATCAGATGCGCGGCCGGGTCTTTGCGGTGGGTTCGATGTTCACCGGCACCTCGAACCAGCTCGGCGACTTCCGCGCCGGCGCCGCGGCCGCGGCCTTCGGCACCATTCCCGCGGTGCTGATCGGCGGCTGTTGCACCATCGCCGTGGTGCTGGCTTCGACCCGGATTTTCCGCGAGCTTTATCAGGCCGATCGCTTTGAGCCCGCCACCGGCAAGTCTTAGCCGGCAAGTCTTAGCCAGCAAGTCTTAGCCAGCAAGTCTTAGCCAGCAAGCCATAGACCGGAAATGCCTGTTGGGGCATCATAATCGCGACCCAATGCGCTGCTTCACTCCGGGGTGCTTGGAAGGATCAAACATGCGACCCCGTATTGTTCTCCGGAAATGGATTGCCGCCTGCTGCCTGCTTTTGCTCGGCTGCGTCTGCGCATCCGCACAGGCCACGGCGCCGTGCGGCGGCGATTTCGGCGCCTGGCTGCAGGGCGTCAAAACCGAGGCGGCGGCGCAGGGCATTTCGCAGCGCGCGATCCAGTCCGGGCTCGGCGGCATCACCTACGATCCGGCGGTCATCGCCCGCGACCACGCCCAGGGCGTGTTCCGGCAGAGCTTCGAGCAATTCTCCGGCCGCATGATACCGCCGCGGCTCGCCCGCGGCGCAAAGATGCTTGCCCAATACGGCCCGACCTTCAGCAAGATCGAGCAGCAATTCGGCGTGCCGGGCGCGATCATCGTCGCCATCTGGGGGCTGGAGACCGACTACGGCGCCGACAACGGCAACTTCGCCACCATCCGCTCGCTCGTTTCGCTGGCCTACGACTGCCGCCGGCCGGACAAGTTCCGCGGCGAGATATTTGCCGCGCTCAAGATCGTCGACCGTGGCGACATGACGCCAGCCGACATGCACGGCGCCTGGGCCGGCGAGATCGGTCAGACCCAGTTCCTGCCGTCGTCCTATCTGAAATTCGCCGTGGACTACGACGGCAACGGCCGCCGCGACCTCATCCACAGCGTGCCCGACGTGCTGGCCTCGACGGCGAATTATCTCAAAGGCTACGGCTGGCAACGCGGCCAGCCGTGGGGCGAAGGCACGCCCAATTTCCAGGTGCTGCTGCAATGGAACGCGTCGCAGGTCTACACCAAGACCGTCGCCGCCTTCGCCCAACAGCTCGCCAACGGGCAATGACAGGATCGCGACGCGCGAAGAGAGCTTGATGACAAGGTCGATCTTTTTTGCGGTTGCGGCAACGCTCTGTGTCGTATGGCCCGCTCTGGGCCAAGAAACGCCACAAGAAACGCCATCCGAAACCAAATCGGCGGAGCAATTCGTTTTGCCGGACGGCGCCGCCAAGCAAACCATCGAAACGATGTGCGTCGGCTGTCACGATCTGCGGCGCGTCGTCCATTCCAATTATTCTCCGGACGAATGGCAAAACGTCGTGAACATGATGGTGTCGGCCGGCGCACCGCTGTTGCCGGCGCAAAAAGAAGCCGTCATCGATTATCTGGTCGCGAACTTTCCCGGCAAGCCGAAGCCCGCTCCCGTCATCATCGCGGGCCCGGTGGACGTCTCATTCCACGAATGGCAAGTGCCGACGCTGGGCTCGCGGCCGCACGATCCGCTGGCGACGTCCGATGGCGCCATCTGGTACACCGGCCAGATGGCGAACAAGCTCGGCAGGCTCGATCCTTCGACGGGCGCATTCAAGGAATATCCGCTGAAGACGCCGTTTTCCGGCCCGCACGGCCTGACCGAAGACAAAGACGGCAACATCTGGTTCGCGGCCAATTTCGCCGGTTATGTCGGCAAGCTCGACCCGCGAACCGGCGACATCACCGAATACAAGATGCCGGATCCCGCGGCACGCGACCCGCACACGCCGCTGTTCGACAAGGACGGCATTCTCTGGTTCACCTTGCAGAATGCCAACATGGTCGGCCGGCTCGATCCAAAGACCGGCGATATCAAGCTCGTCACCGTGCCGACGCCGAAATCGCAACCTTACGGCATGGTGTTCACGTCGGACGGCGACACCATCTTCTTCGACATGTTCGGCACCAACAAGATCGCCAGCATCGATCGCAAGACCATGGCGATCAAGGAATACCCGTTGCCGGACGCCGGCAGCCGTCCGCGCCGCATCGCCATCACCAGCGACGACATCATCTGGTATGGCGATTATTCACGCGGCCGCCTCGGCCGACTCGATCCAAAGACCGGCAAAGTGACGGAATATCTTTCGCCGGGCGGACCGCGCACCCAGCCCTACGCCATCACCGCGCTCAACGACGTCATCTGGTACGTCGAATCCGGCTTGCGGCCGAACGCGCTGGTGCGTTTCGATCCGAAGACGGAGCGGTTCCAGACCTGGGCCATCCCGTCCGGCGGCGGGGTGGTCCGTAACATGATGCCGACGCCGGACGGCCATCATCTCGCGCTCGCTTGCAGCGCGGTGAACGGTATAGCCCTGGTCGATATCAAGGGCGACGGCGAACGGTGATCGACGATATCGCGCCGGCGCGATTCACGCGCCGAGCCACTGCTCGAGGAAGACGCTGAGCCACGCCCGCGCCGAATAATCGTAGACGGCACGGTCGGCAAAATGGCTGTCGCGCGGCTTGGCGCCGGGAAGCTCCATGCGGTCGTGGCCGCGCGTCGTCCACTTGTGCATCATGGCGTGGGTCACGTCGGGATGAAATTGCAGCGCATAGCCCGAGCCGTAGCGGATCGCCTGCACCTCGAAAGTGTCGCCTTCGGCCAACAGCTCGGCGCCGCGCGGCAGGTCGAAACCTTCGCGGTGCCATTGGTAGACGCATTCCGGCCATTGCTCGACGACGGCAAGGCCCGCGGCGGT